>Ga0335081_10001270_pt1 | contig 40167 bp, 35 predicted proteins | sample Lox_Sample_35_FD_206713 | JGI IMG/M metagenome (GOLD analysis project Ga0335081, IMG submission 206713) | Soil microbial communities from Loxahatchee National Wildlife Refuge, Florida, United States - Lox_Sample_3.5 | ecosystem: Environmental > Terrestrial > Soil > Wetlands | place: USA... | reverse complement strand
TCACGCTCGCGGTGGCGGGTGGCGCCTGGCTCCTCTCTAACGATCCGGTGCGCGCGCTCGCGGTGCTGGTCGCGGCGACGCCGTGCCCGCTCATTCTCGCAGCTCCGGTTGCCTTCATCGCCGGGGTTGCGCAGGCGGCGCGGCGCGGCATCCTGATCAAGGGCGGCGGGCCGCTCGAAGCGCTGGCGCGCACGCGCACGGTGATGTTCGACAAGACCGGAACCTTGACCGTCGGCGGCGCCCGCCTGGTCGCCATCGAGACTGCGCCGGGGCAGAGCGCTGACGAGGTGCTGCGCATTGCCGGCTCGCTGGAGCAGGCCTCGCATCACGTGGTCGCCGCGGCTATCGTCGAAGCGGCGCTCGCGAAAGGCCTCAAGCTCACTATTCCTTCCTCGGCGCGCGAGACCATGGGCTCGGGCGTCGAAGGCGTGATCGGCGGTAGCGCCGTGCGGGTCGGGTCGTACCAGCTGGTGCATGGCGCGCGTAGACCGGAGACCTGGGCGGCGCGGGCGCTGCGGCGCGCCGCGTGGCGCTCGGCGCTGAGCGTGTTTGTTGCCGTCGACGGTCATACCGTCGGCGCGCTGCTACTGGCGGACGAGCTGCGCCGCGAGACACCGCGCGCCGTGCAATCGCTGCGCACCGCCGGCGTGTCGCGCATCGTCATGGTGACCGGCGATCGCGCCGACGCCGCCGAGACGATCGGTGCTGCGCTCGACCTCGACGCCGTGCTGGCCGAGCGCGAGCCGGCTGACAAGGTCGACGCGGTGGCGACCGAGCAACGCCGGAGCCCGACTGTGATGGTCGGCGACGGCATCAACGACGCCCCGGCACTGGCAGCAGCGAACGTCGGCATCGCCCTCGGCGCGCGCGGCGCCAGCGCCTCGTCGGAAGCAGCCGACGTCGTCATTCTGATCGACCGTCTCGACCGCGTGTCCGACGCCATCGCCATCGCACGGCGCACCCGCGGCATCGCGCTGCAGAGCATCATCTTCGGCATGGCGCTGTCCGGCGTCGCCATGGGCTTTGCCGCGTTTGGATATCTGCCGCCGATCGCCGGCGCGTTAACCCAGGAGGCTATCGACGTTGCCGTGATACTCAATGCGCTGCGCGCGCTGACGTCGGGCCACAGGTTCGGCCACCAGAAGATGTCGGCAGCCGCGGCGCTGGCCCTGCGCGAGGATCATGAACGCATGGAGCCGGCGCTCGATCGCCTGCGCGAAATCGCCGACGGGCTCGATACCGCCGAGGCTGAAGCGGCGGTGAGGTTGATCGCCGAAGCCGACCGCGTCGTGGCGCAGCGGGTCGTGGCGCATGAACGCGAAGACGAAGCGGCGGTCTATCCGCGCGTCGCGAAATTTCTCGGCGACCGTCACGGCCTCGGCGCCATGAGCCGCGCCCATCGCGAGATCATCCACATGGCGCGGCTGCTGCGCCGGCTTACCGCTGGGCTGACGCCCGCCGACGCCGACCATTATTTGATCCGGGACGCCCAGCGCGTCATCGAAGGCATCGAGGCGCTGGTGCGCATCCATAACGCCCAGGAAGAGGACATCTACGAGCACGCCATCGGTTTGTAGCGACGGCAGATGCTGGCGAAGACGGCCGGCAAAGGAAATTGCGGTTCCGATTCCGCCGCCTTTGTGGTTGAATACGGCCCAGGAAAATTATTCAGCCGCTCAGGAGGCGCTCCATGCACACCGTGATGTGGACTTTCAAAGTGCCCGCCGGCACGCCCAAGGCGCAGCTCGTCGACACGATCAATGCGACGGCGCACACTTACGAAGGCATTCCCGGCCTGATCCGGAAATATTACGGAATCTCGGCCGACGGCGGCTCCCTGGTCGGCATCTATCTCTGGGACAACAAGGCCGCGGCCGACTCCTTCTTTAACGCCGACTGGGTGGCGACGGTGACCAAGCGCTGGGCGACGGCGCCGCAGCGTCAGGAGTGGGAAACGCCCATGGTGGTAGAGGCCGCCGAGCGGCGCCTCGTCGCCGCCGAGTAGGATTTTAGTGGAGCATGATCTTTTCGGAAAGCCGCCGTCCACTTTTCCGGATCATGCTTTAGAACCCAAGCGTCGGCACAATGTCGGCCGGCGGCGTCTTCCAGCGCTTGCCGGGCCGGCCTTCGGCGATGGCGCGCAATTCGCGCGTCAGAATCCTGCGCCACAGAATAATTCCGGCGTCGGAGCGGCCGAGCCGCTCGCGCTCGCGATCTTCGATGCGGCCTTGCCCGGCCTGCACCGCGATGTCCTGGACGATGGCGAGGTCCGGGTGCGTGACGTCGGCAAAGCGCAGCTTGCCGGCCCAAAGGTCATGCACTACGTCCATCACCGGCGGTGCGGCGGCGACGCTGCGCTCGTATTCGGCGCGCTTGGCGCGGTAGGCCTCGGCATCCTTGCCGGTGACGGGGACGTGGCTCGTGATCACCCACAAGTGGTTCTCGTCATCGACCGGGGTGAAACTGAAATAGATTTCCGACCAGACGACGCCGGTGAGGCCGGTGAGCGGCGGCACGATCACCCGCGTCAGGTTCGGTGCATAATGCAGCGACTGTCGCACCTTGCCGGTCTTGCGCGTGCCGAAGCGCAGCATGCCCCAGTCGGTCTCTTCAGCAGTGATAATCGGCAGATCGACTGAGAGCTTGGCGTGCGAGCCGCCGGGCTGGTGCGTGAAGGCGAGGTGTACCTCGTCCATGCTGTTCTCGAAGCTCTGCAGGTAATTGCAGGGCACGTGCTCGACGTTCCAGGTCTGGATAATGCCTTCGCTCGTGCAATGGGGAAAATGCGGAAACGGCGGCGGTTCGCCTTCGCCGAAATAGCCGAAGATCAGGCCGAGGTGCTCGCGGGTCGGATAGGTGCGGATTTGCACCTTGCGGGCGAAGCCTGCCTCTTCGGCCGGCTGCTCGACGCACTGGCCGGAGCAGTCGAACTTCCAGCCGTGATAGACGCAGCGGATGGCGTCGTCCTCGATCCAGCCGAGATGCATGGGCGCGCCGCGATGCGGGCAGCGGTTGTCGATCACGCACGCCTTTCCCGATTGGCCGCGGTAGAGCGCGTAGTCCTCGTTCATGATGCGGATCGGCTTGGCGTGGCCGGCCGGCAGATCCTCGCTGCGATAGAGCGCATGCCAGAACTGGCGCATGAAAATGCCGCCGGGCGTGTCCGGCCGCGTGGTGGCGATATCGATGTCGGCTTGCGGTGCTGCGCTGCGCTCTCGCGCCGGCGGGCGATGTTCGACGAGCGTCATGGGTCATTGCTCCTTCGGAGCGGGCATTGCCGGCGACTATAGCACGGCGCTACTCCGCCTTAAGCCCCGCCGCCTTGAGGATCGGCCACCACTTGTCGATCTCGGCCTGGCGGAGCGCACCCAGTGCCTCGGGCGTGCGCTGGTCAGCGTCCGGCATGTCGAGGCCAAGGTCGACCATGCGCTTCTGGAACTTCTCGTCGGCCATGGCCGTGGCGACGGCGGCGTTGATCTTGGCAACGGCCTCCTTGGGCGTGGCCTTGGGCGCCCACAGCGCGTTCCACACCGAGGTGTAAAAGCCCGGAAGGCCGGCTTCGTTGGCGGTCGGAATTTCTGGGGCGGCGACAATGCGCTTCTTCGCCGTCACGGCGTAGGCCTTGATCCGGCCGTCGTGCACCAGTTGCAAAAAGCCGCCGGTGGTGGTGCACATGAAGTTGATCTGGCCGCCGAGCAGGTCCTGCATCGCCGGCGGCCCGCCCTTGTAGGGCACTAGCTGCCACTTTACTCCGAGGGTCTTCTGCAGCACGAGACCGCAGAGATGCTGCATGGTGCCGGCGCCGACCGTGCCCTGCAAAAGCTTGTCGGGGTTGGCCTTGATCCATGCGATCAGCTCTTCGAGATTTTTCGCCGGCACGTCGTTGGTTGTCACCAAAAGAAATGGATAGCTCGGCAGCAGCGCCACCGGCGTGAAGTCGGTGAGCGCGTTGTACGAGATCGCCATGGTGACCGGGGCGAACACCATGCTCTCCGAGTTGCCGAGCACTAGCGTGTAGCCGTCGGGCGCCGCGCGCGCCACGTGATCGACGCCGATGGTGCCGCCGCCCCCGCCGATGTTCTCGACGACGATGGATTGGCCGAGCGAAGGCTTCATGCCTTCGGCCAAGAGCCGCACCAGATTGTCGGTGACGCCGCCGGCCGGGTAGGGGACGACGATGGTGATCGGGCGCGACGGAAATGTCTGGGCGTATGCGGGTGCGGCGACGCCGGCGAGAGCACCGAGCGCAACGACCAACAAGAGCCGCCAAGTTTTGGTCCAACCCGTACTCATGCAGCGCTCCGCAAATCGGCAAATCCTTCCATCGCATCCTGCGCCTTGTCGACCCTATCCCGCAACGTTACGCTTGCCGCAGTCGAGCGGCCGCCAAGCGCCGTGACACACGGGGGAGGGCGTCATGGGAAGCTTCTTCGCCAATCGGTGGTGGATCGTGTTCGCCTGCGCCTGCGGGCTTCTGGTGGGCGCCGGCTCGATCCTCGTTTTCTCGTTTGGCGTGTTCCTCAAGCCGGTCACCGAGGACCTGGGGCTCACGCGCGGTCAGCTGTCGAGCGCGCTGGGTGTCAGCGCTTGGTGCGTCGCGATTTCCTGCCCGGTCGTCGGCTGGTTGATCGACCGTTACGGGACGCGCCGCGTCATGCTGCCGGGCATCCTCGTCTTCGCTGCGGCTGTGGCGAGTTTCGGGCTGATGCCCGCGCAATCGATGGCGGCGGTGTTCGCGATCTTCTGTATCGCCGGCTTCATCTCCGGCGTGCAGACGCCCATCCCCTATGCGGCCGTGGTGTCGCACTGGTTCGACCGCGAGCGCGGCATCGCGCTCGGCGTCGCTACCGCCGGCGTCGGGCTGGGCGTCGCGCTCATTCCGCAGCTCGCCGCGTACCTGATCGGTCATTTCGGCTGGCGCAACGCCTATTTCGGGCTCGCCATTGCGGTGCTGATTCTGGCCTGGGCGCCGGTCGCGATCTTCGTGCGCGATCCGGTGCGCGACACCGCGTCGGGCCGCGGGCTTGCCGGCAGCGCTGATGTGCTGCCCGGCATGGAAGCCAAGGCGGCGCTGCGCACCGGTAATTTCTGGACGCTCTCGATCGCCTTCTTCCTCGGCGTGCTGGCGATCAACGGCACCATCGTCCACATCGTAGCGCTGCTCACCGACCGCGGCATTCCGTTGCAGGCGGCGACCGGCACGTTGTCGTTTGCCGGCATCGCCATCATCGTCGGCCGCATCATCTGCGGCTGGTGCCTCGACCGCTTCTGGGGACCCTATGTGGCGGCGTGCTTCTTCGTGCTGCCGATGCTCGGCATCGCGCTGCTTGGCAGCGGCTGGGGCGCGCCGGCACCGCTGATCGGCGCGGCGCTGTGCGGCGCCGGCATCGGCGCCGAGATCGACCTGATGGCGTTCTTCATCAGCCGCTATTTCGGGCTGAAAGCCTATGGAAAAGTCTATGGCCTGATGTTCATGCTGTTCAACATCGGAACCGGCTTGGGCCCGGCGCTGAGCGGCCGCGCCTTCGACATGTTTCACTCTTACACGCAAGTCTTCATCGTCTATGAGATCGCGCTCGCGATCACCTGCGTGCTGCTGGTGCGGCTCGGCGCCTACGTCTATCCGCCGCGCCCCGCGGCGCCGGCAGCAATGGCGCAAGCCGCATAACAAGGAAACACATCGTCATGGCCAGTCCGCAGCCGCCAGTCCTCTCGCTCGCCGAGCGCGACCGCCGTTGGGCGAACGTGCGTGCGCTGATGCGCGAGCGCGGCTTCGACGGCCTCCTGGTCGCAGGCTTTCGCGCCCGCGAAATGTACGAGACCTATATCAGCGACGATTACAACGAAGGCTGCGTGATCTTCCCGCTCGAAGGCGATCCGGTGGTCATCACCTGGGCCTATCTGCGGGTGATGCGGGCGCGCTGGTCGGCCGAGCGCGGCACCAAGCTCTGGGTCGACGACTATCGCGTCGCCACCAGCGGCATGGGTGTGGCCGAAATCATGCGCGAGAAGCGCCTCGCCGAGAGTAGCCTCGGCGTCGTGGGCTTGAGCTCGCAGGCGCCGACCGAAATCTACGGTGCCATCCCGGCGAACTTTTGGTCCGAGCTGACCGCGGCGCTGCCGAAGGCACGCTGGCAGGACATTTCCGAAGAGTTCAGCCACTTGATGCTGGTCAAAAGCGACGCGGAACTCAAGCAGGTGCGCTACGCCGCGCGCGCCGCCGAAGCGGCCTGCAAGGTCATCGCCGAGGTGGCTGCGCCCGGCGTCGGCGAGGAGGTGATCTTCGCCGAAGCCACCGCCGAGATGCTGCGCCACGGCATGGGCGTGCGCTATCCGGTGATCGTGATGAATTCCGGGCCGCATACGCTGTCGTGGGGCCCGCCGCGCTGGACCACGAGCGGGGAAGCGCCGCGCGTCCTGCAACGCGGCGACCTGGTGCAGGCCGAGTTGATGCCGCTCTGCGGCAATCAGGAAGTCCAGGTGCAGATGACGGTGGCCCTCGATCCGCTCGACGACACCAACAAGAAGTGCGAGCAGGTGGCGCTGCAATCCTACGCCGCCGCCTTAAAGGCGCTGAAGCCCGGCATCACTTTCGGCGATCTCTTGGCGGCGATGGAAGAGCCGCACCGGGAGGCCGGCTGCTGGGGCTATACGCCGCTCGTGCATTCGGTCGGCCCGCATTTCCTCGCCGGCCGCACCCAGGTCAACCTCGACAAGATCGATCTCGGCGTGCGCTATGCCGGCGCCAACGCGGCGCGCGTCCGCAAGGCGGTGCTCGTGCCCGGCATGGTGTTCGCATTGGAGCCGAACGCCTGCATCGGCACCCACCGCGTCAATATCGGCGGCACCGTGATCGTCACCGCGACCGGCTGCGAGGAGCTCAACCACATCCCGACGACGGTGACCCACAAGCAGTGAACCCCGCGACTTAATTCGCGAGCTTTTTCAGCCACACCTTGTTGTCGTGGAACGCGGCGCCGCCGAACGGCGCGATGGCGTCGGAGCCGGTCAGCGTGTTGATGCCGCGGCCGTCGGCATAGGCCGAGTTCGGCCACAGCGACTCGGCGATCAATACACCGCGGCGCACGCCGTCGAAAATCTTGGCGTGGATGCGCACTTCGCCGCGCCGATTGCCGAGCACGACTGGCGTGCCATCGGCAATGCCGAGCGCCGCCGCATCTTCGGGGCCGATCATCACCGTGGGCCGATGCTCACGACTGAGCGAGGTCGGCGTCTCGGTGAAAGTGGAATTGAGAAAGCCGCGCGCCGGCGAGGTGGCGAGCCGGAACGGATGCTCGGTATCGGCCTCCTCGATCACCTCCCAGTGGTCGGGCAGCGTCGGGATCGGCGTCGACGGCACGTTGCGGTGCCAGCGGCCGAACGGCACCTTGGGCCAGTCCGGTTTGAAGCGGAACTTGCCGTCACCATAGCCGAAGCCGTTGACATAGTGCGCGGTGGCGAAATCGGGCTGGCAATCGATCCAGCGATTGGCCTCGAGATTCTCGATTCCGCCCCAGCCGGACTTTTGCAGCGTGCAGTCGATCAATTGCCGCGCCGTCAGCGCGAAGCCCGGGTGCTCGGCGCCAAGCCGGCGCGCCAGTGCGCAGATCACCTCGTGGTTCGAGCGGCATTCGCCCGGCGGCTCGATCAGCTTCGGCCCGAGCAGAATGTATTGGCTGCCGCCGGCCTGATAGATGTCGTCGTGCTCGACGAACATGGTGGCCGGCAGCACGATGTCGGCCACCTTCGCCGTGTCGGTCATGAACTGCTCGTGCACGCATACGAAGAGGTCGTCGCGGGCAAAGCCGCGCTTCACCACCTCCTGGTCCGGCGCGACCGACACCGGATTGGTGTTCTGGATGAGCATTGCCGTCACCGGGCCGCCGCCTTGCAGCGCTTCCGCGTCGCCGGTCAGCGCCGGGCCGATGCGCGACTGATCGAGCATGCGGATCGCCGGATCGCGCTTGTCCGAGCCCTCGATCAAACTCTTGTCCCAGTGGAAAATATCGCCGTTGTTGTGGAAAGCGCCGCCGCCTTCGAGTTGCCAGGCGCCGGTCACCGACGGAATGCAGCTTGCCGCGTGCATGTTGATGGCGCCGTTGCGCGAGCGCGAGAAGCCGTAACCGAGGCGGAAGTAGGCCCGCTTGCGCTCGCCGACCAGCCGGGCGAAATCTTCGATGGTCTCGGCGGGGCAGCCGGTGATGCGCGACGCCCAGGCCGGATCGCGGGTGCGCACGTGCGCTTCCAGCTCGCGCGGCGCGTCCGTGTAGCGCTGGAGGAACTCCCAGTCGGCCTTGCGGTCGCGGAACAGGCAATGCATCACCGCGCAGGACAGCGCGCCGTCGGTGCCGGGGCGGATCAGCACCGGCAAATCGGCCTGTTCCATGGTCGAGTTCATGTAGACATCGACGACCACGATCTTGGCGCCGCGCTCTTTGCGGGCCCGCGTCGCGTGCGTCATCACGTTGACCTGGGTGTTGACCGCGTTGGTGCCCCAGATCACCACCAGATCGGACTTCGCCATCTCGCGCGGATCGGGCCCGGCGAGTTTCCCCGTGCCGGCGATGAAGCCGGTCCAGGCCGGATTGACGCAGATGGTGGAGAAGAAGCCGGAATATTTTTTGGCATGGCGCAGCCGGTTGATGCCGTCGCGTTGCACCAGCCCCATGGTGCCGGCGTAATAGTACGGCCACACCGCCTCGGAGCCATGGGCCTGCTCGGCGCGCACGAATTGCTCGGCGACGAGATCAAGCGCGTCGTCCCAGGAGATCGGCGCGAATTCGCCGCTGCCCTTGGCGCCGACGCGGCGCAGCGGCCGGGTCAAACGATCCGGATGATGGGCGCGCTCGGCATAACGCGCGACCTTGGCGCAGATCACGCCCGCTGTGTACGTGTTGGCCTCGGCGCCACGCACGCGGCCGATGGTGTGGGCGTCGACGATCTCAACCTCGAGCGCACAGGTCGACGGGCAGTCGTGGGGGCAGGCCGAAGCGCCAATCCTTTGCGGGCGAATGAGCTGGTTCATGCCTTGATCGTACCAGCGCAGCGCCGATTAGCGAAGCGGGTATCCGCCGTTTTCCTAAAGCCTGGCGCGCAGCCGCCGGGCCACTTCGACCATGACCTTGAGCTTGGCATGCGCGAGTTCGCGGCCGATGGTCATCAGCCCGCAATCAGGTGCGAGCCACACTTGCTGCGGTTTCAGCCACCTGAGCGCGTTGCCGACGCGGCGCTCGATCGCCTCGACCGTCGGCACCGGCGAGTCGCCCGGATCGACGCAGCCGAACATGACGATGCGGTCGCCGCACAATTGCAGCACCTTCGGATCGAAAGCGCTGCGGCCGAACTCGACATGGAAGCCGCCGATGCGCGTCGCCATCAACTGCGGCAGCAGATCCTCGTAGCGGTATTGATGCTGCAGGCTGCCGCCGCCCGGATAGCCGTAGCAAAGATGCACGATGGTCGGCACGGTGATGCCGTCGAGGCAGCGGTCGAGGGCCTTGGCGCCGTAAGCGCGCACCTTGTCGTGGTAGCGCGTCATCGCCGGCTCGTCGATCTGCAGCACCGCGCAACCGGCCGCCTGCAGGTCGCGCAATTCGCCGTTGAGCGCGACCGCGGCGTCGAAGGCAAGCTCCGCCTCGTCGTCGTAGAATTCGTTCAAGGCGCTGTCGGCGACCGTCATCGGCCCCGGCACCGCCATTTTCAGCGGCCGCGCCGTGTGCGCCCTGGCGAGGTTCAGATCGTCGACGGACGCCGGCCCGCGGCGCACGATCTTTCCAGTAATGCGCGGCACCAAACGGTCGGCGGCGCGGTTGCGGTAGATGGGCTTGGTGACGAGGTGCTCGGTGTCGACGCCGTCCCACCGGCCGGCGATGTGAAAGATGAAGCCGGTGCGGCGCATCTCGCCGTCGGTGAGAATGTCGAGGCCGAGCTCTTCCTGCTCGCACAGCGAAAGGATCGTGGCGTCGTCCATCGCTTCGGCAAGGGCCGCGCCTTCGAGCCGGAACGTGAGTTGGTTGCGCTGTGTCTGGGCAAGCCAGGTTGGCCGCGGGAAGCTGCCGACGCTGGTCGTGGCAAGCGGTGCGAAGGACATTGAAATGTGACGGTGACCGGTTGAACTCTGCGAGGTTATGGACGATAGCACAGACCGGCGCCCCGGAACCGCGTGGCGCCGACGGGAGGAGTAACCCATGAAAGCTGCCGTTCTCGGCGAAAAGGGCGTCGAAGTCCGGGATGTGCCGAAGCCCGCGCCGAAGCCCAACGAAGTTTTGATAAAAGTCCGCGCTTCGAGCCTCAACCGCGCCGACACCATCGTCGCTGCCGGCATCCAGCACGGCCCGGTGGGCGGCGTCGGCGCCCGCCTCGGGCTCGAATGCTCGGGTGAGGTCGAGGCCGTCGGCAGCGAGGTTACGGGCTTCAAGGCCGGCGACCGGGTGATGGGCTCGGCGCCCGGCGGCTTTGCCGAATATACGGTCACCGATGCCGGCCGCCTGCACCGCATCCCCGGCAACAACATGACCTATGCGCAGGCGGCGTGCTTTCCGATCGCGCTGCAGACCATGCACAACGCCGTGGTCACTGCGGGCCGGCTCAAGCGCGGCGAGACGCTGCTCATCCAGGGCGCAAGCTCGGGCGTCGGCCTGATGGGTATGCAGATCGGCAAGCTGATGGGCGCCTCCGTCGTGCTCGGCACCTCGACCAACGCGCACCGCCGGGCGCAACTCAAGGACTACGGCTGCGACGTGCCGATCGACACCGGCAAGCCGGACTGGCCGGAGGATGTGAAAAAGGCGACCGGCAGCAACGGCGTCAACCTGATCGTCGACATGGTGTCGGCGCCGGTCGCCAACGGCAATCTTGCCGCATGCGCGCTGCTTGGCCGCATCGTCAATGTCGGCCGCCTCGGCGGCACCAAGGGCGAGTTCAATTACGACCTGCATGCGCTCAAGCGCATCGACTATATCGGCGTCACCTTCCGCACCCGCACGCCCGATGAGGTGCGCGCGATCGTCAAGGCGATGCGCGCCGACCTGTGGCCGGCGGTCGAGTCGGGCAAGCTCAGCCTGCCGATCTACAAGACCTTCAAGCTCGACCACATCGTCGAAGCGCTTGGCGTCATGACCGCCAACCAGCACTTCGGCAAGATCGTGATCGACGTGGCATGAGGCGATCTCCGCCCGTTCGGGCAATTGTGACAGTTTCGGCCATGTTATCACCAAGCCCGGCTTGCTCCGCTGCCCTCCGTCCGGCATAGCTTGGCTCATGACCGATTCGGCAAAACGCAACGCCCCTATTCTCGCTGCCGGGGGCATTGTGTTGCGCGGCAACGTGCGGCCGCGCTTCGCCGTCGTGCGGCTGCGCCGGGAGAAGGCCTGGGTGCTGCCCAAGGGCAAGCTCGAGCCGCGCGAGCACCCGCGCGACGCCGCCAAGCGCGAGGTGCTGGAGGAGACCGGGCACGACGTCTCGGTGCACGAATTCCTCGGCTCGATGTCTTATCTCACCGAAGGCAAGCTCAAGATCGTGCAGTTCTGGCTCATGCGCACGGCTGGCGCGCCGCTGCGCGAGCTCACCGACGACATCAAGGCTGTGAAATGGCTGCCGCTGCGGGCCGCCGTCGAGACGCTGACACGCCCGCACGAGAAGGTCTTCCTCACCCATGTCGGGCCGATCGCGCTGCGCTCGGTCAAGAAGTCCCAACGCGTGAAATCGCGCCGTTCGGCCGGCCGCGTGGGCAAGGGCGAGGGCCGCAGGCCGCCCAGCGCGCCGGTCGGGCACGTGATCGCGATGGATTACGAAAACACACGGCCCAATGTCGTCAAGGCGCTGAGCAACTGGATTGGCCGCGTCAATCAAACGGCTGTGCGCAAGGCGAGCTGATCAGCTGCTTTCCGGCTCGACTTCGTGGAACTTGGTGTAGTCGAGCAGCAACCGGCCCTTTTCCGACAGGCTGGTGATGTCGCGATAGCGATGCTGCCAGCGGATATCCGGCCGCGAATAGATCTGCCGCGCATAAAGCCGCTGTGCCGAATTGTCGTCGACGCCGCCGACGTTGAGCACCAAGGCCCCCTCGGCATCGGCAAAATTATCCGCCGTCATGTCGCGGAACGCGCTTGCCTCGTCGATGATGTGGATGAGCGTCCAGCTCAGCGAGAACATCGGGTGCTCGCTGCGATCGAGCTTGAGCTCGTAGTAACGGCGCAGGACCTCGCGTTCCTTGGTGTGCTCCAGGCGAAACAGCCACAGCCGCGCCGTCGCCTGCGAGATCGTGTTGTGCCGCGCGTTGGCGATGCGGATCATCAGCGTCGGCCGGCCGTTCAAGGTGGTGACCACCGGATGCCGCGCGAACACGAAGCGCGCCTTCGGCTGTGAGAAACGGGCGAAGACGAGGCCGGTCATCACCGCCAGGAAACTCATGCCGGTAAAAATCTCGACGGTGGCGACCAGATGCGCATAGTCGGTCTGCGGATGCATGTCGCCGTAGCCGACGGTCGCCAGCGTCTCGATCGAGAAATAGAACAGGCTTAGCGGCAGATCTTTGCTGACATTGGCGATCGGCTCGTGCCCGAGCCAGTAGAAGAAGGCGAACACGGCGTTGAGCACGATGAAGATCGCCGCGGCGCTGCCGAAAAACACCGGCCAATAGACTGTCAGCGCGCGATGATAGAGATCGCCCCAGAAGCCGGTGCTCAGACCATGGGTCTCGATTTCGCGCTGACCGACGGTGATGAGGTGCGATTTGCGGTCGTTGCGCGGCTTGTGTGCCTTAGCCAACCTCGATCAGCCTTCTACAAGTCCGGCCCGGACACGCACCCATTTGCGCCATCAGGCCGCCGCCACCGCAGCATGAGCCTTGAGCCGCGGATACACGCGGCGCGCATTGCCCTCGAAGATCTTCTTGCGGTCGGCGTCGCTGATCGGCGCCTTGTCGACATAGCGCTTGGTGTCGTCGAAGCCGAAGCCGGTCCGCGGGTCATTGCCCTTCACCGCGCCGACCATTTCCGAGGCGAATAGGATGTTGTCGACCGGCACCACCTTAGTGAGCAGGTCGATGCCCGGCTGATGATAGACGCAGGTGTCGAAGAAGATGTTCTCGCCCATGATCTCGGCAAGCTCGGGCTTGCCGTTATTGAGCGCGATGCCGCGGAAGCGGCCCCAGTGGAACGGTACTGCGCCGCCGCCGTGCGGGATGATAAATTTCAGCTTCGGGAACGTCTTGAACAGGTCGGACAGGATCACCTGCATGAACACCATGGTGTCGGCGTTGAGATAATACGAGCCGGTGGTGTGCATCGCCGGATTGCAGCAGCCCGAGACGTGGATCATGCACGGCACGTCGAGCTCGATCATCTTCTCGTAGAGCGGGAACCACGACTTGTCGGTCATCGGCGGCGCGTTGAAGTAGCCGCCGGACGGATCGGGATTGAGGTTGCAGCCGACGAAGCCCATCTTGACGCAGCGCTCGAGCTCGGCGGCGGAGTTCTTCGGGTCGACGCCCGGCGACTGCGGGAGCTGGCACACGCCGATGAAGTTCTTCGGATAGAGCGAGACCACGCGGGCGATCAGGTCGTTGCAGATTTGCGACCACTCGACGCTGACGCTCTCGTCGCCGACATGGTGGCCCATCCCGGAGGCGCGCGGCGAGAAGATGGTGACGTCGGTGCCGCGCTCGCGTTGCAGCTTGAGCTGATTGCCTTCGATGCTCTCGCGGATCTCGTCATCGGGCATCTTGAGCGCCGCGCGCGACGGCATTGCGGTCTTGTCTTTGGCGTTGGCCGCCGCGGTCTGTTCTTTGCGGAAGCGGTGCAAATCCTTGGGCTCGGTGGTGTAGTGACCGTGGCAATCGATAATCATGGCACCATCGCTTGCGTGATTTTGAGGGTTCGGCCGGATGCTACGAGGCGTGGCGATATTGGTCAAACGGCTGCGGGTGCAAACTCGCAATGGCGGAAAGGACCCGCTAGGATGCGGGCCGCAAAAGGGGAGATCGAGGGATGGCTGAGTTACCGCGCCTCAACGGCGTCATCCGCGCGCTCGAAGCGGGCCAGCACGCACTGACCTGCTTCGCGCCGGCCGAGATCAACAGCGCCGTGGCGATGGCGACGTCCAAGTTCGACGGCTGCGTGTTCGAGATGGAGCACAATCCGTGGGACGGCCGGCTGCTTCGCGATTGCCTGCAATACATGCTCAACCGCGCCCAGATCGCCAAGGCCGCCTCCGTCGTGCCGGGCGTGACGCCGATGGTGCGCGTGCCGGTGAACGGCGTCGAGATGGCGCAATGGCATGCCAAGCAGGCCCTCGACATGGGCTGTTACGGCATCGTGTTTCCGCATATTTCGACGGTCGAGGAAGCCGCCAATGCGGTCGGCGCCTGCCGCTATCCGCGGCTGAAGAGCGCTCCGCATTATGAGCCGGCCGGCATCCGCGGCGACGGCCCGACCACGGCGGCGCGCTACTGGGGTTTGGGTCAGCAGGACTATTACCAGAAGGCCGACGTCTGGCCGCTCAACCCGCAGGGCGAGATTTTCTGTATCCTGCAGATCGAGGACACCCGCGGCGTCGAGAACCTCGACGCCATGCTGAAAGAGGTGCCGGGCATCGGTTGCATCCTGATCGGCGAGGGCGACCTCTCCCAGGAGCTCGGCTATCCGCGCCAGTACGAACACAAGGTCGTGCTGGAGTGGATGAAGCGCATCGTCGACACCTGCAAGAAGCACAACGTCGTCGTCGGCCATCCGCATGTCGAGCAGGGCAATGTCGAGCGCATCGTCAAGGAAGGCTATCGCTTCCTGATGTGCGCGCCGGTGCAGAGCTACGGCCACCTCACCGCGGCGCAGAAGGCGACGGGACGGGGCTAGGCTTGAGCGACGTTTCCCAGGCGCGGCGCAGCATGGAGCGAAGCGGAATGATGCGCCGCAGACCTGGGATCGTTACAAACTCCGAGTTTGGGACGATCCCGGATCAGCGGTGCACCGCTTCGTGCTGCACCGCATCCGGGAAACAACGAGAATAGAAATTTACGGTGCGACGTTCGCTGCCAGATTCTCGAAGCTGCGGTCCTGCAGATACTGGTCGAGCCCCCAGCGCTTGACTTGCTCCATCACCTCGTCGAATTCGGCGTGCGGGATCGTCTTATAGACGAACCGCTCGCCGCGGCCGAAGCGCGAAAAATCCCAGGGGTGGCTGGTCTCGAATTCGGCCGGTACCGCGAGCTTCCACAGCGGCAAGTATTTGCCGAGGTCCGCGTCCATTGCTTTCTCGGCGCGGTCGAGCGCACTCAGGTAGCCGGTGACGATCTGCGGCGGCGAGCCTTCCGGCACCCACCACAACGTATGGAACGTGTCTTCGATGATCTTACGCAGGCCGAGTTGCTCGGCCATGGCGATCTGCGGCGGCAGGAGACTCGCCGCCTCGACCTCGCCGTCGAGCAGCGCTTTTAGCCGCGCGCCGAAGCCGCCGGTGTTCACGGTCTTGATGTTTTCGAGTGGCAAAAATTTCTCCAGCCGATAGGGCACATTGAAATGGCTGCCGGCGCGCATGCCGACGGCGATTGGCACGTCCTTGAGGTCGCGCGGCTCCTTGATGCGCGAATCCGGCCGCACGAAAATCGCCCACGGCGAGTCGCCGTAGGCTTCGGCGACGAAACGTCCCATGCCGGCGCTGGCGTTGCAGATCGAGCCCCAGACGCAGGCGCCCTGGATCACGTCGGTCTTGTCTTCGGTATAGGGTCGGTCCTGGGGCCGCTGAAAATATTGCAAGTCCTTCCAGCTCGATTGCGTGCCGCGGAAGGTCTTCCAGTCGAATTCAACGTCGAGGCCTTCGGCGGCGAAAAAGCCCTCCTGCATGGCAACGAAATCGTTGAGCCCCATGCCTTTCGGAGCGATCTTCACGCGGTGCAATTCTCTGGCCATGGTCATCTTCCCGGTCTGGATGTTCGGCCACTTTAAACCCTCCCTCGCTTGCGGGGGAGGGTAGGGAGGGGTTTGCGGCATCGGGCGGGGCTTGCGCAAGCGGTGAGGCTTCCCCCTCGGCCCTCGCTTCGCGCGGCGCCTCCCCCGCTAGCGGGGGGAGGAAAATTCACGCCGCACGGAGCCCACCCTTGTCCTCGATGAAGCGCGCTATTTCGTCAACGCCTTTGCCGGCGCGCAGGTTCGTGAACACGAACGGCCGCGCGCCGCGCATGCGCTTGCATTCGCGCTCCATGTTCTCCAGCGACGCTCCGACATGGGGCGCGAGATCGGTCTTGTTGATCACCAGGAGGTCCGATCGGGTGATGCCCGGTCCGCCCTTCGACGGAATCTTCTCGCCGGCGGCGACGTCGATGACGTAGATGGTGAGATCGGCGAGCTCCGGCGAGAACGTCGCGGCGAGATTGTCGCCGCCGGATTCGATCAGCACCAGATCGAGACTGGGGAATTTAGCCCGCATGTCGGCGACGGCGGCGAGATTGGCCGAGGCGTCCTCACGGATCGCAGTGTGCGGGCAGCCGCCGGTCTCGACGCCGGCAATGCGCTCCGGCGCCAGCGCACCGGAGCGCACCAGGTATTCGGCGTCCCACTTGGTGTAGATGTCGTTGGTGATGGCGGCGATGTCGTATTGGGCGCGCAGGCGCTTGCACAGTGCGTCCATCAGCGCGGTCTTGCCCGAGCCGACCGGGCCGCCGACACCGACGCGCAACGGACCGTGATCCGACGCCATGCAAAACTCCCTATTAGGCAGTCTACAAGGCAAATCCGGTGCCGAGTAGCGAATAGCGGACCACCGGCAACACGGCCATTGTCGGCAGCTCTGGAGTCGTTTACCAGACCGACCCGTCGTCAAACCCCAGCCGCCAAACCCCGCTCCGAGACCATGACAGCCAGCGTTCAGCCGGTCGACCTGTTCGCCATCGTGCTCGTGCTCGCAGTCGCGATCGGCTGCATCAATTACTTCTGGATCAAGCTGCCGCCGGCCATCGGCATGCTGCTCGGTGCGCTGGTAGTTTCGCTTTTCATCGTCTCGAGCGACCGGCTGTTCCATCTGCACGTGATGGGGTGGTTTCGCGACACGCTCGACCGCGTGCATTTTTCGCGGGTCTTTCTCAATGCGGCACTGGCGCTCCTGCTGTTCGCCGGCAGCCTGCACGTCGACGTCGCCGAGCTGAGACGGCGGCGCTGGATGATCCTGCTGCTGGCCACCGCGAGCGTCATTATCTCGACGCTGTTCTTCGGCGCCGGCATGTGGCTCGCCTTCAGCGTCATCGGCATGACGCTGCCGTTCGTCTGGTGCATCCTGCTCGGCGCCATCCTGGCGCCGACCGACGCGGTCGTGGTCGAGAGCCTGCTCAAGCAGGTCGGTCTGCCGGACAATCTGCGCGCTGCCATCGTCGGCGAGAGCCTGTTCAACGACGGCGCCGGCGTGGTGCTGTTCCTCCTGGCGCTCGGCATCATCCAGGGCGAGACGACTTATGAGTTTGGCCACGGGCAACTGCTGATCGCGCTTCTCCGCGAGATCGGCGGCGGCGCGGCGCTCGGCATCGGCGGCGGCTGGGTCGCGGCGCACCTGATGCGCCGGGTGCACGACGACGGTCTGCTGCTTTTGATCTCGCTTGCGCTCGTGCTCGGCAGCTATCGCATCGCCAATGTGCTGGAACTGTCCGGGCCCATCGCCGTGGTCAGCGCCGGGCTGTGCATGGCCTCGCCTTCGCCGCGCTTCGGCATGACGGCGAAGACCCGCGCCGTGCTGGTCGGCTTTTGGACCCTGCTCGACCAGCTGATGAACACCATGCTGTTCCTCCTGGTCGGCTTGCAGATCCTGGGCTTGGTCATCCAGCCGGCAGAACTCATTCCGCTCGCCTTTGCGGTACCGCTTGCGGTGATCACCCGCGCCATCAGCGTCGCGGTACCGATCGCGTTCACGCGCGACGGCTTCCGCGACAAGGCGCGCAATGTCGCGGTTCTGACCTGGGCCGGGTTGCGCGGCGGCATTTCGATCGCGCTGGCGTTGACGCTGCCGGCCTCGCCGTGGCGCAGCGACCTTCTGGTGGTGACCTACGCCGTCGTCGTCTTCACCATCGTGGTTCAGGGCTTGACCATGCCGGCGTTGCTGCGCGCGGCTTACGGCCGCAAGGAAGCGACCTGATCGCAAGCCGCCGTGCGCCGCGCCCGGCTGCGTCGTTTTACGAACTTCAACGGCGACCGGCCGTGCTATAGGCTGCCGATCCAAGATCGACGACTTTGCCGGGAGGATTTCAGTGCAGGTCATCAGGCTCGTTCTCGTCGCGCTCGGCATCGTGCTCGCGCCGGCACTGGCCGCGGCGCAGGACTATCCAAACAAGCCGATCAAGCTGATCGTGCCGTTCCCGGCGGGCGGGCCGAACGACGTCATCGCCCGCACCGTGGGCCAGCGCCTGTCGGAGATTCTTAAAGCACCGATCGTGGTCGACAATCGCGGCGGGCAGGGCGGCGTGATCGGCACCGACGTGGTCGCTCGCGCCGATCCCGACGGCTACACCATCGCCATCACCAGCTCAGGGGCCCTCGCGATCAGCCCGAGCATGGAAAAGGTCGCCTACGACACGCTGAAGGATCTGGCGCCGGTGACCTTGGTGGCCAAGGTGCCGGAACTGCTGGTGGTCGCCAAAAACGTTCCCGCCAACAATCTGCAGGAGCTGATCGCGCTGGCGAAAGCGCAGCCGGGCAAACTCAACTTCGCCTCCACCGGCCTCGGCGGATTGCCCGACCTCGCCGGCGAATTGTTCAAGACCATGGCCGGCATCAACATCGTGCATGTGCCCTATCGCGGCGCCGCGCCGATCGTGACGGACCTCTTGGCGCAGCAGGTGCAGATGACCTTCCTCGATGTGCCGGCGGTGATGGCGCAGGTCAATGCCGGCACCATGAAGGCGATCGCGATGGCCGCGCCCGAGCGTAGTCCAAGTTTGCCAAACGTGCCGACCACGGCGGAAGCGGGCCTGCCGGGGCTGCTCGCCGAAAACTGGTACGGCATGGTGGCGCCGGCAAAAACGCCGCCGGCCATCGTCGGCGCGCTGAACAAGGCGACGCGCGAGGCGATGAGCGATCCGGGCGTGATCGAGAAGCTGAAAGCCCAAGGCATGACGCTTGCGGGCGATACGCCGGACGAATTCCGCGCGCACATCGCCAGCGAAACAGCGAGGTGGGCGAAGGTGATCAAGGACGCAGGGATTCAGCCGAACAACTGATCCCTGCGCTGCTTACGAACGGAACAGCCGCGTGTACTGCGTCTCGTGGTGCATGGTGGCGAGATCGGCGCGCAGCGCCGCCGACCCGACCTCGGCGAGCGGCGTTTTGATCGCGCGTGCGGCGGTTGTAGCGACCACGGGTTCGAGCGCCGCCAAGACGCGCTGACCGCCGGTCTGGCCGAGCGGAACGAGGCGGACGCCGGCGGAAATCCAGTTTGCCGTCAGCGCGTGCAGGAACGCATGGAGCGAGGCATCGCAGCCGATGCCGTGGCCCGCGCAGACCACGCCGACGGCGACCGGCAGCGGCATCGCGCCGCTCCATGCCGCCTCGAGCCGCGCGATCGCGTCGCACGGCCAAGCGGCGCGCGTCGCATCGAGGAAGGCGCGCCCTTGCGTCGTCGTTTCCAATAGCCGCTCCTTCGACGCCACGAAGGCCGCGGCGAGCTCGGCCACGGCGCGCAGGCCGGCTTCGTCATTCGCCCCGATCGCGCGATGGGCGTGCACGAAGAACACGGCGTCGCAGAAGCCCGAGCCTTCAGCGAGGGTCACCGCGAGCCATTGCCGTAAGCTTTCGGCGTCCTTGATGTCGCCGGCTTCCACCGCCCATTCGATGCCCGACGAGTAGGAGAACGCGCCGACCGGATAGGCCGGCGATAGCCAGGCCATGAGCCGGTACAGCGCCGCCGCATCGATCTCGCCGTGCGTGGGCGGTCGCGCGTCAGACATGGAAGTCGCCGTGCGGATGATCGTAAGCGCCGGGCTCCGGATCGAACGGCGCCTCGATGATGCTGAGCCGCGCGCCGAGCCCGCGCAGCATGTCCTCGATGACATGGTCGCGCCGGATGCGCAGCCTGTCGCCGACGACCTGCACGTCGATGTGCCGGTTGCCGATATGCCAGGCGAGCCGCGCAAGCGCGTGGGCGCTCGCCGCGGCGATCTCGACGAGCGGCTCGGCGCGGCCGACGACCCGCACGATGCCGCCGCCGTCGAGCAGCAGGCCGTCGCCGTCGCGCAGCGCCGCGGCGTGCGGCAGGTCAAGCAGGAAGGTGGTGCCGCGTTCGCCGTTGAGCACGATGCGGCGGCGATGGCGCTCGTGCGCGTCGAGCGTCACGCAGTCGATCGCCTCGGCTGCATCCCAGGCCCCGGCGGCCTTGACGGCACGCGCCCGCTGCATGGGTGGGGGCTTTTTAGAAATTCGCGGCGCGCTTTGCTTCCTTCGGTGCCGGCGCCTTGCCCGGCGGCAGGTCGTACATGCCGGCCGGCAGCGAATCGAGGAACTTCAAGACATCCGACGTTTTCACCACGTCGGCATATTTGGCGTTCATGTCGCACAGATTGATGGCGTGGCTCGCCTGCGAGCGGTCGAAGCAGCCTTCCTCGGCGAGCGCGATGCGGTAGTTCAGGCTGAAGGCATCGAGCACCGTGGCGCGCACGCAGCCCGACGTGGTCGTGCCGGTGACGATCAGGCTGTCGCATTGCAACAGCGTCAGATAGCTCGCCATGTTGGTGCCGAAGAAGCCCGACGGCTTCTGCTTGAGCACGACGATGTCCTGCGGCTCCGGTGCGATCGGCGTGACGATCTCGTTGCCGTCGAGATTGGTGACGATGGTCTGGCGGTCCTCGTTGCCGCGCGAGTTCTTCCACAGCCAGGAGCCGGAGTCCCAATTGTCGTCGCGGCGCACGCCGGTGGTGTAGAGCACCGGCACGCCCTTGGCGTGGCACTTGTCGATCAGCGAGCGGATGTAGGGCAGCGCCGTCCAGGCGTCCTCGCCGCAGGAATTGCGCCAGCGCTTGATCGATTCCAGGATCGGCTCGGGGCGGTCGCCGCAGAACGCCCAGTTGACGTCGATCACGAGCAGCGCCGGCCGCTTGCCGAAGCCGCCGGCGGCGCCATAGCCGGACGTGGCGAACACGGCCTTGTCGCGGTCGGTGAGAAACTTGTTCCAGATCGGTTCGGACATGGCGCTCTCCTGTAGAATTCCTGATTTGTGTCCAGTCTAGCAGCTTTGCTCGAAGAGATAATACGCAATCGCGCGAGCCCCTTCACCGACCCACGGCGAGAGGGAGCGGCAAGCCACCCGCACCGACTATCCGCTGCCCGCGTCCCGCGAATCGTGAAGCCTGTCATCGGCCCGGCCGCCTCGGGCCGGACCCCGTTGGCTCGTTTGAGCCAGGGTTTTGCAGCAGCGCCGCCTCGAACGCGCTTGCAATCGCCTGCTTGCTCTTGCCGGCCTTGGCGGCGTCGCCGATCACGGTGATGCGCTGGCCAACCCAGAACATGTAGCGAAGCCGCGCCGCGGTGCCGCGTCTGGCGCGGTAATAGAACCAGTTGCGCAGCCGGTCATTGGCGAGAAGCCGCGCGATGCCGGGCCAGCGCGCCGCGCCGCTGTCGAGCGCCCAGGTGGCGAGCCGGCCGAGGCCGAAGCGGTAGGCGGCGCCGGTCGCGATCACGACGTGGTCGAACCGCGTCAGCATGCTCAGATCGGCGATGACGTCGATGCCGAAGCGAAACACGACGCCCTTGGTCTTGCAGGCGGCCACCATGTCGTCGATGTAACGGGCGAAACTTTGCTCGTTGGCCTCGACCTCTTGGAACAGCGGCGCCTTGCCGGCGTCGCGAAGGCTGCCGCCGGCGTGCTTTTGCTTCTCGAAAACGGTGACCTTGTTGGCGCCGGCGACAAGCGACGCGTAAGTCAGCCCCGCCGGACCGGCGCCGATCACGGCAATGCGTTCGCCGCGCGCCGGCCGCGCATCCGCAAATGCGGTTTCGCGGCCGGCGGCACCGTTGACCACGCAGCCGATGCGGGCGCCGCCGCGCATCTCGTTGATGCAGGTGTTGCAGGCAAGGCAGCGCCGGATCGGCTCGCCGCGCGCAACTTTCTCGACCCATTGCGGCTCGGCGACCAGCGTGCGGCCGAGCGCGATGAAGTCGGTCTTGCCGTCGGTCACCGCCGCCTCGGCGAGAGCCGGATCGCCGAGCCGGCCGACTGCGATCACCGGCACCGCGATGTCCTTCTTCACCGCGGCGGCGTAGTCGAGAAACGGACCGTCCGGCATCGCCATCGGCGGCAGCACCACCTGAGCCGAAGGCAGCGAGCGATAGTGGCCGGCGCTGACATGCAGCGCGTCGGCGCCGGCGGCCGCCGCCCAGACCGCGATCTGCCGGCCTTCGGCAAAGGTCAGGCCGCCCGGGAAAAAATCCTCGACCGAGAGCCGATAGATGACGCCAAGCTTCGGCACCGCGGCTTTGACGGCGCGCAAGACTTCGAGCCCGAAGCGGGCGCGGTTTTCGAGCGAGCCGCCGTATTCGTCGGTGCGCCGGTTCTCGAACGGCGCGTGGAACTGCGAAATGAGATAGCCGTGCGCGGCGTGCACTTCGACGCAGTCGAAGCCGGCCTTTTCCGCGCGTTGCGCGGCGGCGACATGGGCGGCGATGGTTTGCCCAATGCGCGCCTTGGACATCGCCTCGGGCACGATGGTCTCGAACGTGGTCTCGTAGACCGGATGCGGAATGGCCGACGGTGCGATCGGCGTCTCGCCGCAGATGTCGATGCGGGTATGGCCGCCGGCGTGGCCGAGCTGGATCGAGGCTTTGGCGCCGCCGCCGTGTATTTCGCCGACCAGGCGCGTCAGTCCCGGCAGAAAGCAATCGTCGTAGATGCCGATCTCGTGGCGGCGATGGCGGCCGCACTTTTCCGGCGACGCCATCTCGACGGTGATCAAGCCGGTGCCGCCGCGCACCCGCGCCATGTAATAGGCAACCGAGTCGTCGGTGACGAAACCTTCCGCATCCGCCGTGCGCGTGGTCATCGGCGGCATGACGATGCGGTTCTTGATCTCGACCGGCCCGATGCGGGCCGGCGTCAGGAGGATATTGGTCACAATGTCGGTATCTCGCCGCCGTCGAGATCGATGGTGGCGCCGTGCATCCAGGAGCCGCGCGAGGAGACCAGGAACGCGATCATGTCGGCGACGTCGTCGACCTTGCCGAAGCGGGTGATGCCGAAGGCCTTGCACATTTCCTCGCGCGCCTTCTGCTCCGGCCACCCGGTACGGTCCATCTCGGCCTTGATGCGCCGCCACAGCCGGTCGGTCTCGACCATGCTGGGATGGATGCAGTTGACCTGCACGCCGTCGCGCTTGCCGCGGTCGGCGAGGCACTTCGAGAAGGCGGCGACGGCGGCGTTCACCGAACTGCCGATGGTGAACTCCTCGGTCGGCTTGCGCCCGCCGGTACCGCCGATGGCGATGATCGAGCCGTGGCGCTCTTTCAAGAGCGGCCAGGCGGCGCGGGCGAGCCGCACATGGGCGAAGAATTTCAGCGCATAGCCGTCTTCCCAGTCGGCTTCGGTCAGGTCGAAGAAATCGCCGCGCTTGGTGGCGCCGGCATTGTTCACCAAAATATCGAGGCCGCCGAGTTCGCTTTTGACCTGGTCGATCAATTTCACCGGCGCCTCCTTGGCGCGCAGGTCGATCACCGCGATGCCGGCGCGACGGCCGAGCTTGCGGATGGCGGCGGCGACCTCGTCGAGCGCCTTGGCGTCGCGGCCGGTCAGCATCACGTCGCAGCCTTCGGCGGCGAGTGCGAGCGCCACACCGCGGCCGATGCCGCGGCTCGAGCCGGTGATCAGCGCGACCTTGCCCTTGAGTCCTAGCTCCATGCTGTTTCCTCCACCAAAGCTTGCGCCAGCGGGAAATCCTCGAGCGTGGCGAATTCCTCGATGCTCATTAAGTTCAGCAATTCGCGGCGGTGTTGCGCGAGAAATTCGCAGCGCGCCGCATCGTCATGCCGCGCGGCTTTCCAGGCACGGGTCAAACGTTCGCGTGAGCCGTTCGAGACCGGCGAACTGCCGCGGGGCAGCTTTCGGTCCTTGTACACGACCCCGCAGCCATAATCGGTATTGACCGTGTAAAGGCCCAGCTCTCCGCGACCGAGGACTTTGCCGAGCGCGTATTTCCGGCGCAGCAATTTGACGATGTCCATCTTCCCCAGTGGCGCCCTGCGCATCGCACTCACTCAACCCCGACTTTTGCATTGATCCCGGACGCCGGCGCCTCTAGTCAAGCCCGGATTTCGTTCGTGCTCAATCCGGGTTACGGTTGCCGCGAGCAGGGGGGGAGCATGACCATCAAGGGCAAGGCCTATATTGCCGGCATTTACGAGCACCCGACCCGGCACGCGCCGGACAAAACCGTGGCGCAGCTACACGCGGAAGTGGCGCTGGGTGCGCTTGCCGATGCCGGCCTGACCCGCGACGACGTCGACGGCTTTTTCTGCGCCGGCGACGCGCCGGGGCCGGGCCCAGCGACCATGGCCGAGTACATGAATCTGAAGCTCCGCCACGTCGACTCCACCGAGCTCGGCGGCACCTCCTATGTGGCGATGGCGGCGCATGCCGCCGAAGCGATCGCGCTCGGCAAGTGCAACGTGGCGCTGATCACGCTCGCCGGCCGGCCGCGCAGCGAGGGCATGGCGACCGGCACCACGCCGCGCCTGCGCGATCCGAACCAGCCCGAGGCGCCGTGGGAATTCCCCTACGGCCTGACCACGGCGAACGGCTACGCCATGTGCGCCATGCGCCACATGCATCAATACGGCACCACCAGCGAGCAACTCGCCTGGATCAAGGTCGCCGCCTCTCACCACGCCCAGCACAATCCGCACGCCATGCTGCCGGACGTGATCAAGGTCGAGGACGTGGTCAACTCGCCGGTGATCGCCGAGCCGCTGCATCGGCTCGACTGCTGCGTCATCAGCGACGGCGGCGGCGCGCTGGTCATCGTCAAGCCGGAGATCGCGAAGAAGCTCAAGCGCCCGCCGGTGAAAATCATCGGCGCCGGCGAGACGGTGAAGCATCTGTCTGGCGGCACGTTCGATCTTACCACCTCGGGCGCGGCCAAGACCGGCCCGATCGCGTTTGCTGAGGCCAGCGTCAAGCCCGCCGACATCAAATATGTCTCGATCTACGACAGCTTCACCATCACCGTGCTGATGCAGATCGAGGATCTTGGCTTCTGCGCAAAAGGCGCCGGCGGCAAGTTCGTCGCCGACGGCAATCTGATTTCCGGCGTCGGCAAGCTGCCGTTCAATACCGACGGCGGCGGCCTGTGCAACAATCATCCGTCGAACCGCGGTGGCATGACCAAGGTGATCGAGGCGGTGCGGCAGTTGCGCGGCGAAGCCCATCCCAAGGTACAGGTGAAGAACTGCGATCTCGCGGTCGCGCAAGGCACCGGCATGCAGCTCGGCAGCCGCCACTGCAGCGCCACCCTGATCATGGAGCGGGAGTGAACCGATGGCCGAGCGCACAATTCCGTCGCCGATCGTTTCGAGCGAGAACGAAGCGTTCTGGAAAGCGGCGAAACAAGGTCGCTTCACCGTGCCCGTGTGTGCCGCCTGCGGCAAGGCGCACTGGTATCCGCGCGCCATCTGTCCGTTCTGCGCAAGCGACAAGATCGAATGGCGCGCCGCGTCCGGCAAAGGCACGATCTACACCTACAGCGTCATGCGCCGCGCCAAGGAGCCTTACGCCATCGGCTATGTGACCTTGGCCGAAGGCCCGACCATGATGACCAACATCGTCGATTGCGATTTCGACAAGCTCCGCGTCGGCCAAGCGGTAACCCTGGTGTTCAAAGAAACCGAGGACGGGCCGCCGGTGCCGATGTTCAAGCCGGCGTAATCGGGTAAACTGCCGCGACACGCCAGGAGAGCGACTTCATGCGGTTCGGACTTTTCGGCAGCGCGACGGCCCGCCATGGCGGGCCGGACGTCGATTCCGGCCAGGGCTACAAGCAATTCGTCGACTACAACGTCGAGGCCGAGGCGCTCGGCTATCACTCGACCTTCCTGGTCGAGCATCATTTCACCGGCTTCGGCCAGGTGTCCGCGAGCCTCTCGCTGCTGACCTGGGTGGCGGCGAAGACGAAAACCTTGCGGCTCGGCACCGCCGTGCTGGTGCTGCCGTGGCACAATCCGGTGCTGCTCGCCGAGCAGGCCGCGACCATCGATCTTCTGTCCGGCGGCCGGCTCGATTTCGGCGTCGGCAAGGGCTACCGCCACAACGAGTTCGCCGGCTTCTGCGTGCCGATCGCCGAAGCCGACGCGCGCTTCAACGAATCCCTCGACGTCATCGTCAAGTCGTGGACCTCGAAGCAGCGCTTCTCGCACCAGGGCAAGTACTGGCAGTTCGAAGACATTATCGTCGAGCCGCCGACCGCGCAGAAGCCGCATCCGCCGATGTGGATGGCGGCCGGTAGCCCCGATTCGATCCGCCAGGTGGCGGCGCGCGGCTATAGTCTTTTGCTCGACCAGTTCGCCTCGTTCGAAGCCGTCGGCGAGCGCATCGCCATCTACAAGGCGGAGCTTGAGAAGCACGGTCGTGTCTTCGATCCGGGCAATGTCGGCGTCGCGCGCGCGTTCTTTGTGGCCAAAGACCAGGCCGACAAGGAAGCGGCGCTGGAGCGCCGCATGGAGGCGCAGCGCCGTCTTGCCTCGGTGTCGAGTGCGCCTGGCGTCAAGAACACCGCCAGCATCATGGCCTACTCCGACACCCGTGAGGCGAGCGAGGAGAGCGCGCTCTACGGCAATCCCGACGAGATCGCGGTCAAGCTCGAAAAGCTGCGCAAGCTCGGCGTCGAATATGTGCTGCTCAACGGTGGCGGCGGTCTGGTGCACGACAGCCTGGGCCGTTTTGCCAAAGAGTTGATGCCGCATTTTGCCGACGGCGCCCGGATGCGCGGCGTGGGCTGATTATTTCCCCTCCCCACAAGGGGGAGGAAGCAGATAATGATCAACAAGATCGTGCAGAGCATGGCCGAGGCGATGGCGGGCGTCCGCGACGGCTCGATCGTGCTGATCGGCGGCTTCGGCAGCATCGGCCAGCCCAACGCGCTGATCGCAGGCTTGATAGAGCAGGGCGCCAAGGACTTGACCGTAGTCGCCAACAATTCCGGCGTCGGTCATGTCGGCCTCGCGGCCCTGCTCGAGACCGGGCGCGTGCGCAAGATCGTCTGCTCGTTTCCGCGCACCGCCGATCCGGTGGTGTTCGAAAAGCTCTGGCGTGAAGGCCGCATCGAGCTCGAATGCGTGCCGCAGGGCACCATGGCCGAGCGCATGCGCGCCGCCGGCGCCGGCATTCCGGCGTTCTACACCGCGACCGCGGTCGGCACCAAGCTCGCCGCCGGCAAGGAGGAGCGCGAGATTCACGGCCGCAAATATATCCTGGAGGAGGCACTGCACGGCGACGTGGCGCTGGTCGAGGCCTGGCAGGCCGACCGCTGGGGCAACCTCACCTACAATTCGTCGGCGCGCAATTTCAATCCGGTGATGGCGGCGGCCGCCGAGTTGACCATCGTACAGACCCAGCACATTGTTGAATTGGGCGAGCTCGACCCGGAGAAGGTCGCGACGCCCGGCATCTACGTCAACCGCGTGCTGCATGTGCCCTACGGCGAGCCGACGGTGACGTGAAGCGACGCGACGGGAGGAAACCGTGAACGTCAAGATGGCGGTCAAGCCGATGACGCGGCGGGAAATGGCCAAGCGCCTCGCCGACGACGTTCCCGAAGGCTGGTATGTCAATCTCGGCATCGGCGCGCCGCTGCAGGTGGCCGACTACGTGCCGGCCGAGCGCGAGGTCGTCTTCCAATCCGAGAACGGCGTGCTCGGCATGGGGCCGGCGCCGGCGCCCGACAAGATCAATCGCTGGCTGATCAACGCCGGCAAGCAATACATCACGTTGCGCACCGGCGGTTCCTACATGCACCACGCCGACAGCTTTGCCTTGATCCGAGGTGGCCATCTCGATCTCTGCGTGCTCGGCGCCTTCCAGGTCGCCGAGAACGGCGATATCGCCAACTGGTCGACCTCGGACAACGAGAGTGCCCCGGCGGTCGGCGGCGCCATGGATTTGGCGGCCGGTGCGCGCCGCATCTGGGTGATGATGGATCACACCACCAAGACCGGCGAGAGCCGGCTTGTTCATCGCTGCAACTATCCGCTGACCGCGCTCGCCTGCGTCAAGCGCGTCTACACCAATCTCGCCATCCTCGACGTCACCGACGAAGGCTTTGCGGTGCGCGAGATGGTCGACGGCATGACGCTCGACGACTTGCAGAAAGTCACCGACGCGCCGCTGCGCATGGCCTCGTAGGATGGGTTGAGCAAAGCGAAGCCCATCATTCGATCTCGTAGTCCCACGGTAGGTTTCGTTTCACTCAACACACCCTACGGATTGCCCACCCCCGCGCGCCAAAGAAAAGGTGGGCCGGTCGATTTGATATTTCGCCGCGACGGCAGCGGCGCTATCCTTCCCGCATCTAAAAACACAAAGGGAGGATCCGATGTCCGCGCGCTATCGCTTCGCGTTGACCGCCGCCGCTTTGTTTGCTGTCGCGGCGCAACCGAGCTGGGGGGAGGAATTGAAGAACAGGCCGCTCGCCGTGACCACGCCGGATGGATTGACGATTGCGGCGCAGGAATGGGGCAATCCGAACGGCCCCGGCATCGTCTTCATCCACGGCTTCTCGCAGAGCAGCCTGTCGTGGATGCGCCAGACCAACAGCGACCTCGCCAAGGACTTCCACATCGTCACCTACGACCTGCGCGGCCACGGCAATTCCGACAAGCCGCTCGACGCGGCGCGCTACCGCGACGGCAAGGCCTGGGCCGACGAGGTGCAGGCGGTGATCGACGCCGCCGGATTGAAGCGCCCGGTGCTGGCCGGCTGGTCCTATGCCGGCCGGGTGATTTCCGACTACGTCACCAACCGCGGCGCGAACGGCATCGCCGGCATCAACTTCGTCGATGCCTCGATCAAGTTCATTCCGGAATATGTCGGCGACAATTTGAAGAACCTGCCGCTGATGGCGTCCGAGGACATGCTCACCAACATCAACGCCACGCGCGTCTTCCTGCACGGCTGCTTCTCCAAGCAGCCGAGCGCCGACGATTTCGAGACCATGCTCGCCTTCAACATGATGGTGCCGCCCAAGGTGCGCGCCGGGCTCGGCGGCCGGCCGCTCGACGCCACCGCGGTGATGTCGAAGCTGACCATTCCGGTGCTGGTCACCCACGGCGCTGAGGACAAGAACGCCAAGGTCGACACGGCGAAGTTCACCGCCTCCACCATCCCGGGCGCCAAGCTCTCGATCTACGACGGCGTCGGCCATTCGCCGTTCTACGAGGACGCGCCGCGCTTCAACGGCGAGCTCGCCGCGCTGGTGCGCGCGGCCAACAAGACCGATTAGTGGAGCATGATCTTATCGGAAAACCGGTATCCACTTTTCGGGATCATGCCCTAATTCACCACCACCGACGTGCCGACCTGCACGCGGTTGTACAGGTCGGCGATATCGTCGTTGACCATGCGGATGCAGCCGAACACCACCGAAGTGCCGATGGTCTTCGGCGCATTGGTGCCGTTGATGCGCGAGGCGTGATCGTCGAGTTCGAGCGCGCGCGCGCCGAGCGGATTGCCGGGGCCGCCAGGCAACGTGCCGGGCTTGGCGAGCCGGCGCTTGATCATGTCCGGCGTCGCCTCCCAGGCCGGCCATTCCGTCTTGCCGGCGATGCGGCGCAGGCCGGCAAGGTCGATGCAGTCCTCGCCGACGCCGATGCCGTAGCGCAGCGCCACGTTGTTGGGCTGAATAAAATAAAGAAAGTGCTGCACCTTATCGACGATGACGGTGCCGGGCGGTTGCAGCGTGCGATAGAACGTCGGCTGGCGCCGGAACACGTAAGGCAGATCGGCGTCGGCGGTGCCGTCGACGCCCGGCGGCAAATCGCCGTCCTTGGTGGTGGCGACGACGGGAGTAGCCGGAGCCGCCGGCGCGGCTGGCGCCGGTGCCGCGCGCTGCTGCATATTTGACGCTGCCGTTCTGCTCGGCGCCACCTTGTGTGCGTGCTGGATCCAGTAGACGTAGCCGGCGGCGACGACCGCCGCGGCCGCGCAAGCGACTGCGACCCAGGTCGTGCTCGACAGCTTGAGCGGCTTGGCGATGGGCCCGCGCCGCGGCGCGACGTAAGTCCCTTCGGCAATGTCGCCTTGCTCGCCGACGCCGGCGCGCGACAGTTCGGATTCGAGCCGGGCAATCGCGGCGTCGAGCGCCGCGCGCTCGGCCCGGATCTCGGCCGGCGCCGGCGGCGGCTGCCGCGCTTGAAGCTGCGTCACCAGCATTTGCCGGGCGCGCGCGTAGATGTCGCGGCGCCAGCGTGCGTCGGCCGCTTCCGGCGCGTTCATGGCCTTGGCCAGGATCGCGTAATAATCGACCATCGTTTCGTCGCCCCTGCCGCCCTTTGAGCACGACCCGCTTTAGGCGTCGATCTTAGTCAAAAGCTCCAGAATACGCGCATTGGTCCGCGCTTCGGTCTGCTGCTCCATGACCACGTCTCTCAGCCCTTGATCTGGCGGCCGGCGCGAGCGTCGGCGATCAGCGCCGTGAACGCAACGAGCGCTGCCTTGGCGGTGTTCACGTAAGTTTCCGTCTTGGAGTCAATCCACTTCTCGGCGTAGCCGATCGCGGTGTGGGCAAGCCGCACCCGGCCGTCGAGCCACGGCCCGCCGCCGAAGCCGCCGATCACCGGAATCTGCACCGCTCTGACCACGGCGGCGCCGGCGACCGGGCCGGAATTGGTGAAGTCGAGCAGCGCCGCGCCGGAATCTTCCAGGAGCTTCGCCTCGGCGACCAGCTTCTCCGCGGCTTCCGCACTCGCCTGCGCCTGCGGCGAGCTTTGCGCGCTATACGGGATGCCGAACTTCACCGCGGTCTGTGGCGTCAATCCGAATTGCGCGAACACCGGAACGCTGGCGCGCACCAGCGTGCGCACCACCTCGGGAAAATCCGCCGCAGCGTCGACCTTGATCATGTCGGCGCCGCCGTCGTCCATCAGCCGCCGCGCCGCGGCGAGCGCGGCATCGGCGCCCTGCTGCACCGGGCCGAACGGCATGTCGCAGCTCACCAGCGCCCGCGTCACGCCGCGGCGTACGGCTTGGCAGCAGATCAGCATCTCGTCCAGGGTGACCTCGACCACTTCGTCGCGGCCCCACAGATTGACGCCGACGGAATCCCCGACCGAGACGAAATCGACGCCGGCGCGGTCGGCGATGCGCGCGATCTGATAATCCCAGGCGACGACGCCGATGCTTTTCTTGCCGTCGCGCTTCATCTGCTGCAGCGCGACGATGGTCATCTTGTCGGCCATGCGAGTGCCTGCTCCCGTGCCGCGCTGTTCTAGCACGGCACGGCAGCCGACAGAGTCCCGAATGCGATGGAAGCTAAGCTGCTATTGCGCGGGCGGCTTGGGCTTCGCCGGCTTTTTCGGCGCCGCGGCAGCCGCGGTCGGCTTGGCCTCGGCGGGCTTCACGTCGGCGGGCTTCACGGCGGTGGTCTTGGTCTTCTTCGGTTTGGCCTCGGCCGGCGCCTCCGCGGAGTTTTGACTGTCGCTCGAACGCGCCGCGGTCGCCTTCTGCTTGGTCTTTTTCTTCTTGCCGGGCTCTGTGGCATCGTCTTCGGCCGGCATGTTCGCCAATTGCCCAGCCGAGCGCGTCGGCCCGGTATAGACCCGGATCGGCAACACCGGCCCGAGATCGGAGAGCAGCACCGGATTGGTCGGCGCTTGTAGCGCCGAGAGCAGGAGCGAGCGGGTCTGGTTCATGTCGGCCGTGGTCTGGCCGCCGGCATCGGCGTCGATGTCTTCGTCTTCGGCGTGCGGCCGCTTGCGATGCGTGCCGCACATCTCGTCCTTCAGATTCGGCGGCGCCGCGTCCATCGGGGTGAGCGCATCGACGGTGCCGAGCGAGGGCGTCAGCCAAGCCAGCGGATTTTGTGAAAAGCCGCGCTCCAGCAGTTCGGCCGCCTTGATGGCGCGCACCGCGCCGGACGGCGCGCCGAGCACCACCGCGATCAAATGCTTGTTGTCGCGCGTCGCGGTGGCGACGAGATTGAAGCCCGAGGCACAGATGAAGCCGGTCTTCATGCCGTCGGCGCCGGGATAGCGGCCGAGCAGCGGATTATAGTTGCGCACCACCCGCTTCCCCCACTGGATCGCCGGAATATGCCAATAGGAGGCGTATTGCGGAAACTCGCGGATCAGCGCGCGGGCGAGGATGGCAAGATCGCGCGCCGAGGTGATCTGGCCGTCGGCCGGCAGTCCGTTCGGATTGACGAAGTTCGATTCCGTCATGCCGAGCTTATGCGCTGTGTCGGTCATCTCTTCGGCGAAGGCGTCGACCGAGCCAGAGATGCCCTCGGCGAGCAGCACCGCCATGTCGTTCGCCGACTTGACCATCATCATCTTCAGCGCATTGTCGACGGTGACCTGGACGCCGACCGGGAAGCCCATCTTGGTCGGCGCCTGCGAATTGGCGTTGCGCGACACCGTGAACAATGTGTCGAAGGTGATGCGCTGGTCGCGCACGGCGCTCAGCGTCATGTAGAGCGTCATCAGCTTGGTGGTCGACGCCGGATACCAGGGATAGGTCGCGTTCTCGGCGCGCAGCACTTTCCCGGAGTCGGCATCGACCAGGATCATCGCTTCGGAGTGCGCCGGCGTCGCGGTGAGGTTGACGATAGCGAAGACGCCGAAAGCGATGCCGGATAGCGTCGCCCTGAGGAATGTCATGCCATGCACGGGTCGCGGTCCGTTCGGTTGGCCGGCCCAGGGGGCCGCGGAAGGGTCGAGCAAAGCGTGGACGCGAAACCTATGTAACCGTAAGGAAGCCTCGAAGGCAAAGGCGAATACGGCTATGGTCGCGCCCCAGCGTGGATTGCGACCACGCTAAGACACGGGAAAAGCGACCAAAATTCGGCAAACGCCGGAAAGGCAGCGATCATGACCGCCTGCATCGTGGGATGGGCGCATACGCCCTTCGGCAAGCTGACCGACGAGACCGTCGAAAGCCTGATTGTGCGGGTCGCGGGCGAGGCGCTGGCCGACGCCGGCGTTGCGGCATCGGACGTCGATGAGATCGTGCTTGGCCACTTCAACGCCGGCTTCTCGGCGCAGGATTTTACCGCTTCCCTGGTGCTGCAGGCCTCGCCGGATTTGCGCTTCAAGCGTGCCACGCGGGTCGAGAACGCCTGCGCCACCGGTTCCGCCGCCGTGCATCAGGGGCTCAAAGCGATCGCGGCCAAGACCGCGCGTATCGTGCTGGTGGTCGGCGCCGAGCAGATGACGACGACGCCCGGGCCCGAGGTCGGGCGCAATCTGCTCAAAGCCTCGTATGTCCGCGAGGAGGCCGACATCGACGGCGGCTTCGCCGGCATCTTCGGCCAGATCGCCGGGCTCTATTTCCAGCGCTGGGGCGATCAGTCCGACGCGCTCGCCCGCATCGCCGCCAAGAATCACAAGAACGGCGTTGGCAATCCGTATGCGCAGCTGCGCAAGGACCTCGGCTACGAGTTCTGCCGCACCGAGAGCGACAAGAACCCGCGCGTCGCGGGTCCGCTCAAGCGCACCGACTGCTCGCTGGTGTCCGATGGCGCGGCGGCGCTCGTGCTCACCGACGTCGAGACCGCGCTGCGGATGAAGAAGGCGCTGGTGTTCCGCGCCGCGCAGCACGTGCAGGACTTCCTGCCGATGTCGCGGCGCGACGTGCTGAAATTCGAAGGCTGCGCGGTCGCCTGGCAGAAGGCGCTTGCCGAAGCCGGCACTGGATTGATGGATCTGTCGTTCGCCGAGGTCCACGACTGCTTCACCATCGCCGAACTGATCGAATACGAAGCCATGGGATTGGCGCCGGAAGGCCAGGGCGCCCGCGTCATTGCCGACGGGATCACCGCGAAGGACGGCGAGCTGCCGATCAATCCGTCCGGCGGCCTCAAGGCCAAGGGCCATCCGATCGGCGCCACCGGCGTGTCGATGCACGCGCTCGCCGCCATGCAGCTCACCGGCACCGCCGGCGACATGCAGGTCAAGGACGCCCGCCTCGGCGGCGTCTTCAACATGGGCGGCACCGCGGTTGCGAACTACGTGAGTATTTTGGAGCGGTTGCGATAACTGTCATGCCCGCGAAGGCGGGACATCCAGCAATCTCCTGCAGTGCCTAGGCTACTGGATCATCCGCCGGAGCTTGTCATCGGGCCGGCCACTTCGGGCCGGACCCGGTGGCGGATGATGACGGTGGCGCAAACTGCGCCTTCGCCAGCTCGGCGAACGCGCCGCCGCGCTTGACCAGCTCGTCGAACGTGCCGGTCTCGACGATGCGGCCGTTCTGGAACACCAAAATGCGCTTGGCGTTGCGCACGGTGGCGAGCCGGTGCGCGATGACGAAGGTGGTGCGGCCCTTCATCACCTCGTCGAGCGCCATCTGCACCTTGGCCTCGGTCAAGGGATCGAGCGCGCTGGTGGCTTCGTCCAAAATCAGGATCGGCGGGTTCTTCAGCAGCGCCCGCGCGATGGCAAGGCGCTGGCGCTCGCCGCCCGACAGCATGCGGCCGCGCTCGCCGATCGGCGCGTTGAAGCCGCCGTCGTGGCGCTCGATGAATTCCAGCGCCTGGGCCCGCGCGGCGGCCTCGCGCATCTCGGCCTCGGTGGCGTCGGGCTTGCCGACACGCAAATTCTCGGCGATCGAGCGGTTGAACAGCAGCGTCTCCTGGAACACGACGCCGATATTGCGGCGCAGCCCAATGAGTTTCAGGTCGCGGATATCGGTGCCGTCGATGGCGATGGCGCCGGACTGCGGATCGAAGGCGCGGTAGAGCAGTGCCAGCGCCGTCGACTTGCCGCTGCCGGTCGGTCCGACCAGCGCCACGCAGTCGCCGGACAGCGCCTTGAAGGTCAGATGCGCGACGGCGGGCCGCTTGTCGTCGTAGGAAAACGACACATCCTCGAACTCGACGTGGCCAACCATGCGGCTTGGCTCGACCGCGCCGGGGCGGTCGCGCACCGACGGCACGGTGTCGAGCACGGCGAAGAAATCGGCGAGCCGCGGCGCATCGAGAAACAGCCGGTTGGCGAAGCTCACCGCCTGCTCGAGCCGCGTGATCAAGAGCGCGGCGATGCTCATGAAGCTGACGATCTGGCCGACGGTGGCAAGGCCTATCAGCTTCAAGTAGGTGCCGACCAGCAGGATGACCAGCATGGTCAGCGTGGTGCCGGCCCGCGTCAGCACGTTCACCACCGCCCACCACGACAGCACCGGCATCTGCGCGTTGAGCAGTGCAGTGACGATGCTGCGAATGAGCGACACTTCGAGCTCGATGCGGGCAAAGCTTTGCACCAGCGCCACGTTGCCGAGCGCGTCGGCGGCGGTCTCGGCAAGGTCCGAATAGTGCCGCTCGACCATGCGCTGCATGGCAAAGGCGCGTTGCACCACCAGCACGGTCAGAACGGTGAAACCGACGCACAGCACCAGCAGCGGCAGCGCCAGCCGCCAGTTCAGAAAGAGCGTTGCCGGCAGCAGCAGCGCGATGAAGGCGAAGGCGGCGAAATGCTCGCGAAAGAACGACACCCACAGCCACCACAGCGTGTCGGTGCCCGACAGCATGACCTTCATCTGCCGGCCGGAGTGCTCGCCGGAATGATAGGTGAGCGGGAGTTGCAGCACGTGCGCGAAATAATCGGCCAGCACCATGTTGCGGCGCTGGTGCGCGAGGCGGTCGGCGAACCAGGCCACCACGGTGCCGGCGACGATGATGAACAGGCCGAACGCCACCCAGGCGCCGAGCAGGGGCGCGAGCGTCCACGCCGCCGCGCCCAGATCCGCCGGCAGTGCTCCCGACAGCGCGTCGACGATGCGGCCGAACAGGACCGGCTCGACGAATTGCGCCACGGCAAGCGTGATATTGGCCACCGCCAGCGCGATCGCGAGCTTGGCCTCGGCGCCAAGGAGCCCGAGCACGCGAACGTAAATGCGAATAAACGACATGAGCGCTTCCGGTCTTGCCGCGGCTTCACTCCGGGGCCGGCGCGGTCGCATGATGACACCCGGCCCGCCGCCGCACTGTGCCGCAATGCCAGGATTTTCCCATCGCGCGCCTGTAAAAAAGATGAGAATATCGGACCGTCAACGCGTTGGGCAGCTAGGGCCGGGCGCGCTGCCATGCCGGGGGCGGCATCCGGTTGCCACGCGCTGGTGAGACATGACCAATATTCCAACCGACCTGTTGCGCACCTTCGTCTCGGTCGTCGAGCTGCGCAGCTTCACCCGCGCTGCCAAGGCCCAGGGCATGACGCAGCCGGCGGTCAGCGCCCAGATCCGCCGCCTGCAGGGGCTGCTCGGCGTCGAATTGTTCGACAAGAGCGCGCCTGGCGTCACGCTGACGGCGATGGGCGAGCAAGTCATCGATTCGGCGCGGCGGCTTTTGTCGGTCAACGATCACATCGTGCAGATCGCGAGCCCCAACGCTGCGGAGCTCGTTCGCATCGGCGTGCGCAAGGACTGCATGGGCGACGAGCTGGTGCACATGCTGGCCGCGGCACGGGCGCGCTGGCCGAACCTGCGCTTTGCCGTCCAAGGCGCCGGCCAGCAGCGGCTGCTGCGCTATCTCAAGCAGGACGATGTCGACGTGGTCGTGGCGCTTGTTCCCGACGATCCCGCCGGCAGCGCCCGCCACGCCTGGACCGAGGAGCTCGCCTGGGTGGGGGGCAAGGCGACCGGGCTCGATCTCGACGCGCCGATCCCGCTGGTCGGCTACAAGGATCGCTGCATGTGCAGCCGCATCGCCATGGCGACGCTGGCCGAAGCCAATCTCGTCGGCGAGATGGTGTTCCGCGCCACCAATGCCGAGGCGCTGCGCAGCGCGGTGACGGCCGGCCTCGGCATCATGCTGATGCCGCGCCGGCGCATTCCCGTGGGCCTCGAAGCCTGGGACGACGGCCCGTTGCCGCCGCCGCCCGCGGTCTATGGCGGCATCTTCGTCCGCGAGGGCACCGGCGACGGCACGCTCGGCCTGCTCGCCGACAGCTTCGCTGAGGCGCTGCGCCCCGACACGACGGCCGGCGCCGCGACGCCGTTCCCGGCACCGCGCGTCGCCACCGCCCGCGACGTCCGCCGTACGGCCTGACCGGCACCATAGCCGCATTTCTTCGATGCGCGTTTGGGTGCGGAACCCATTCGCTCCGGTCGGCGCGCGCGTCGTCGACCGGCTGATCAAGCCGAGCCGATCGGCATGACGTCAAACGGCCGCAAAAATTTTTGAAGACGATGTCGGAGTGCGGCTTCTCCCTTCGCCCTCGGAACAAACGCTCGATCGACCAAACCGGTAACCAGGAGGCCCCCATGCAAGTGCAGCCCTACCTTTTCTTCGACGGTCGCTGCGACGAGGCTTTGAACTTCTATAAGAAGGTGCTCGGCGCCAAGGTCGACATGCTGATGCGCTTCAAGGAGGCGCCGGATCAATCGATGATCTCGCCCGACAGCAAGGACAAGGTCATGCACGCGGCCGTACGCATCGGCGACACCCAGATCCTGATGTCCGACGGCCGCTGTCAGGGCAAGCCGAGCTTCCTGGGCTTTTCCTTGACCATCAACGCTCCCGACATCGCCGCGGCCGAGCGGCAGTTCAACGCACTGGCCGAGGGCGGCCAGGTGCAGATGCCAATGGGCGAGACATTCTTCGCCTCGCGCTTCGGCATGCTCGCCGATAAGTTCGGCGTCGGCTGGATGGTCATTGTCGAGAAGAACTGAGCGCAGACTTAAGACGTCTGCGGTGGAGAGAACGTTCGAGCAACTCGCCGCCGTAGCTGCCGAGCGATGCGGTGAAGCGCGCCGCGTAGCGAAGCGGCACGGGGAAGCGTAAATTGGCGCGATGGACGCGCCTGATTCCAGGCTGCAAAGATTCCGCGCGCCATACGCGCCGCCCGACGAAGAGCTGGCGGGGGCGCTGCTCGCCGGCGCCGCGCGCGATGCTGCCGCCGAAAGGCGCATCGACGCCCGCGCCACGCGATTGGTCGAAGCGATCCGCGCCAAGGCCGGCGGCCTCGGTGGCGTCGAAGAGTTCCTCCACGCCTATTCGCTCTCCACCAAGGAGGGTTTGGCGCTGATGGTGCTGGCAGAGGCGCTCCTGCGGGTGCCCGACGCCGCGACCGCCGACCGTCTGATCGAGGACAAGCTCGCCGCCGGCCGCTGGCTCGACGGCGACGTCAAGTCGACCGCGATCTTGGTGTCGGCCTCGGCCTGGACGCTCGGCATCGCCGCCCGCATCATCCATCCCGGCGAGACGCCCGAGACCATCCTCGACAATGTCGTGCGGCGGCTCGGGCTGCCGACCGTGCGCGCGGCGACGCGGCAGGCGATGCGGCTGCTGGGCTCGCATTTCGTGCTCGGCCAAACCATCGACGAGGCGCTTGCGCGCGCCCGCGGCCACGCCGAGTTCCGCTATTCGTTCGACATGCTCGGCGAAGGCGCGCGTACCTCAGCCGACGCCGACAAATATTTCGACGCTTATGCGGGCGCGATTGCGGCCATCGGCGCCAATGCCGGCAACGCCGCATTGCCGCAGCGGCCCGGCATTTCGGTGAAACTCTCGGCGCTGCATCCGCGCTACGAGGCGATCTCGCGCGAGCGCGTATTGGCGGAGCTCGTGCCGCCGCTGATCGAGCTCGCACGGCTCGCCCGCGACGACGACCTGCCTTTCACCGTCGACGCCGAAGAGGCCGACCGGCTGGAGCTCTCCCTCGACGTCATCGCCGCGGTGTTTGGCGACGCTTCACTCGCCGGCTGGGACGGCTTCGGCCTCGCCGTGCAGGCCTATCAGAAGCGCGCCTTGGCGCTGATCGATTGGATCGAGGCGATCGCCACGGCGCACGGCCGTCGCATCACCGTGCGCCTGGTCAAGGGCGCCTACTGGGACACCGAGATCAAGCGCGCGCAGGAACGCGGGCTCGCCGACTATCCGGTGTTCACGCGCAAGGCCATGACCGACCTCTGCTACATGGCTTGCGTGCAGCGGCTCCTTGCGGCGCGTGCGCGCATCTTTCCGCAATTCGCCACCCACAACGCGCTCACGGTTGCGAGCGTCATCGAGGACGCCGGCGGCGTCGACGGCTTCGAATTCCAGCGGCTCTACGGCATGGGCGAAGCGCTCTACGAAGCGCTGCTCGCCGAATTGCCGGAGGCCGCCTGCCGTGTCTACGCACCGGTCGGCGGCCATCGCGACCTGCTCGCTTATCTGGTGCGGCGCTTGCTGGAGAACGGCGCCAACTCCTCGTTCGTCTCGGTCGCCGCCGATCCGAGCGTGCCGATCGCCGACATTTTGCGCCGGCCGGCGAGCTCCATCGCGGGTCCCGACAAGGCGCGCAGCAGCAAGATCCCACTGCCGCGCGACATTTGTTTCCCGGAACGGCGCGGCGCCGCCGGCATCGAGTTCGGCGAGCGCGCGAGCCTCGAAGCCTTGCTGGCCGAAGTCCGCATCGGCACCGTCTCGTCCATGGTCGCGGCGCCGCTCGTCGATGGCATCGCGCTTCCCGGCGTCGAGCGTCGGGTTTTTTCGCCGATCGATGGAACGCCGATCGGCACGATGTGCGAAGGCGACGCCGCCATCGTCAGCGCCGCGATGGCGGCCGCCGCGACAGGCTTTGCGGCCTGGGGGACAACGCCGCTGATCGACCGCGCCGCCACGCTCGACCGCGCCTCGGACCTGATCGAAGAAAATCGCGGCCGGCTGATCGCGCTGCTGCAGCGCGAGGGCGGCAAGACCCTCGACGATGCACTTAGCGAAGTGCGCGAAGCGGTTGATTACTGCCGTTACTACGCCGCGCAGGCGCGCAGCGTGCTGGCGCCGCAAGTACTGCCGGGACCGACTGGCGAAAGCAACGAGCTGCGCTATCGCGGCCGTGGCGTCTTCGCCTGCATCAGCCCGTGGAACTTTCCGCTGGCGATCTTTCTCGGCCAGATCACCGCGGCGCTGGTCGCCGGCAACGCGGTGGTGGCCAAGCCCGCCGAGCAGACCCCGCTTACTGCCGCCCTTGCCGTCGAGCTGCTGCATCAGGCGGGCGTACCCACAAGCGCGCTTCACCTTCTTCCCGG
>Ga0335081_10001269_pt1 | contig 40177 bp, 35 predicted proteins | sample Lox_Sample_35_FD_206713 | JGI IMG/M metagenome (GOLD analysis project Ga0335081, IMG submission 206713) | Soil microbial communities from Loxahatchee National Wildlife Refuge, Florida, United States - Lox_Sample_3.5 | ecosystem: Environmental > Terrestrial > Soil > Wetlands | place: USA... | reverse complement strand
CTTCCCGTAACGCACGTTCTCGTAGGTGGAGTTAATGTTGAGCTCAGAGGCCGAACGAAGCGGCATTCCCCGCGCGCGAGGCGGTTACTCCACGTAACTAAGCGCTACACATAAGTCGAGGAGCACGACGTGGAACTCCTCCACCGGAGCGTGGGCGAGCCCGCGCATGAGCTCGTGAACGGTGCGCGGGTCGAGGCATCGCTCGCCTCGCTGCGGCGGCGCCCACGCGCCACGTCGCCCGAGTTCGAACGCCGCGACGACCGCCGCCGCCTTTCCCTCGGCGAGACCCATCTTCACGAGCTCTCCAGCGGACATCCAGGCGAGCCTGGCCATTGCTTCGCCGGCGAGCGACGCGGCCCCCACAAGGACGAGTAGCTCCTCGTCCGACAGCACCGTCGGGCCGCTCGTCATCATCCGCTCGCGAACTTCGCTTCTGTCCATGTACGCCTCCCCGGGGTCGGGTCTCTCGCCATCCCGCCCGCTCACCTCCCGTGGCAGGGCGCGCGCCCCGACCGCCTCCTCACCGCGACGCGTCACCGTGCCGATCTCTCCGGAGGCGTCCTGGCGGATGTGAACGGATGGGGGGCGCGCGACCGGGCGAGGGCCGTGACGGACACGTGCCGCCCGGGCCTCATCGGGCGGCACGGGGCTGGCGCGGTTCTCGCTTCCAAGGCGCGCGCAGCGCGCACCCAATGGTCGCGCCGTCGGGGGCCGACGGCGCACCGAGCTTGCTAGCGGCGCAGCCGCGACTCCTCTTCCTCACTTCTGTGCTTGCCCAACCGCGACGGAGGCCCGGCGCGTGCTCACGCCACTACGGCGCCTCGGGGAGGAACCTCATCTACCCATCGCTGGGCGTCTGTGAGGCCGCTTGAAAGCGGTTCCCAAAGAGCATCTCGATCGCCTCGTCGATTTCACTTTCGCTTGCGAGGACGGGCTGGATCGGGATGCCAGCTGCAAACCGCACCTCGTCCAGTGTCGCAAGGTCACGCGGGTCCCTCATTGCCACGACGAGCGACCCGTGGCCTGGCTCGCCCTTCAGTGCGAGTGGAAGGACCTTCCGTCCACGAATGAGCCGTTCGGGGAGGCGCCGAAGTGCATCGCGGGCCAACGTCCTGGCCTCGACGCGGATGTACGGGACGTTCACCGAACGACCATCTACCGAAGTGTCATCGATGTCTTCTACGGAAAGCGACGTCAAGGGCGTACCTCTCCATCTGCCCAACTATCTCCGCGACGTCGGGCAGTTTGTTCGTATTCTCAGCGGCGGGCGTTCTCGGCAGTCGGCTACGCGTGTCCGACTTCTCGAGCCAAAGCGGCGCGCGCTCGGTAACGGGGAACCAGCAGCATAGCGGCACGGCGAAGGCGAAGCGTCGGAGTACTTCCTTGAAGGAGTACCAGTCTTCTACCTGGGCCTCTGTGGGCCATTGCTTCGTTAGGTACTTCGCGGGGGCATAACCTTGACTAGGGGTCTTCGCGTCGCGTCTGCGTGACCAAGAAATCGCTGGATGCTCGCCCGCGAACCTGTCGTGTGCCACATAGTCCGGTCCAGACGTTTGCGCGCCGCAACTGAGCGGCCTCGTCACGTCTGCGCGATGTTCTGGGACCGGTGCTTGGCTGGGTCGTACACCTCCTCGTGTTTCCACATCGCCAGGACTGCTGCAGCAATCCTGCGGGCGATGGTGATCTGCGCGAGAGTTGGCTTCATGCCGCCCTCGACAAGCCGTTCGTACGCAGCGTGGAGTGGGTGGTTCACCATCTGGGTGGCAACTTGGTGCGCCGCGCCTTTGAATACAGCCTTCAGTGTCGATTGCCGATTCCGGTTGAGTCCGCGCGTTTGGTTTACCTTGGAGCGAATCCACCCCTGAGGGCCACGAACCCAGTCGGACGAGGACCGCGTCACGATCGCCAGTCCACAGTAGGCCCAGAATTGGCGGCTGGTCCGAAACCGGAAAGGAGTGACCACCGTCGCCACGACCTGCGCGGCACGGATGGGGCCGATGGCAGGTGCAGTCGACAGGATCTTCACGATCTTGTGTGGCTTCGAAGCCTCGAGCAAGCGCTCCTCCGCAGTTGCCCACAGCTTCGTCAGGGACTCCACTTGCTCCCAGAGTAGCGCTGCCGAATCCCGCTGCGCCGGTGGCAGCTTCCTCTCCCACCGTTCGTGCTTCTCTGCCTGGTACACCTCGCCCCCAGGCGCCTGGATGGCCCGTGATCGATAGATCGCCTTCAGGCGATTCTTTGCGCGGGTGACATCCTCTCTCAGGGTCGCGTAGCTGCGCACAGCAGCTCGCAACTCCGAATACGGTCCACACGATTTGTAGACTCGCTGCTTGATCGCACCCGTCCGAAGTGCCTCCGCCAACTGCAGTGCATCCCGCGCATCGTCCTTGCTGCCACCGCGACGCGGCGGGATCGTCACAACGATCTCGTCCACTTCGCTCCGCAGCAACTCGTACAGCCAGGCGCTTTGCGTGCCCTCCTCGATGCACAGGTGCTTCGAACCCGGGACCGACCGCACCGCCTGCACCAACACCCCTCCGTTTGTCTCGACCACCTCCCGAGCAACTTCCTTGCCGGCAGCGGTCAAGACTTGGAGCGTGCAGCTTTGCGTGTGCACATCCAGTCCGATATAGCGGTCCATGGGCGTCCTCCTCCTGCGGTTGGTTCCACGCAAGCTCAACCGTGCCACACCGCTGCGACAGGAGAGGACGCCCGTCCCCCCTCACGAGCGATCGCGTCGACGGTCGACCGCGGAATTCAAACGCCACCTTTCCATGATGCCTTGACTGGCTCCTGGCTCCCCACCCTTGGCGGCCCTCCTACACCGTCATCACCGGCTTTCTTCCCGCCGACCTCCGACATCGTTCCCTCCGCCCCTCGTCTCCGTACCTCGCCTGTTCGCCTCTACCCCGTCTTTCCCCGCCACCATGTCCACCAGTTCTCGTTCTTCTCCGCGTGCTCTCTCACGGCCGCTTGCTTCCTCTTTTCACTGCGCCTCCCCTTCGAAAACGCCCGTCCAAGCACTCCACCGCCACCATCAGAACTGTCTTTTCAACATCTCCCACCCACCACCACAACCACCTACAAACTATTCCCATACCACTCCCCGTATGGGTTCTACTTCTTGTCATTGCCTGCCCCGCCGTCCGCCTTCTCTTTCAGTCTATAGGGTGCCATTCGCCAGACCTCCCTCCCCGTGGTTGGGGGAGGGAGGTCTGGCGGATGGCGCCCGTCACGCCGCCCTGCACGTCCCCCGGCGGACGGCGGGGCCGACCGCCGTCGAATCCGGTGCTTGAAGCGTTCAACCCTGCCACCAATCCTGTCACTCGAAGTGCCACCAATCCTGTCCAAGTGGGAGGACATCCTTCCTGACAGGATTGGCCGTGCAATTCCCGCGAACGGCGCGTCATTTTCTTCGAGTTGGTCCACGTGGACCAACTCACCAAAAACTGCGTTTTGGTCCACGTGGACCAACATCCATGCTCCAGCCCTGGGGGTTGAACGGCTACGCCCTGCGAATCTTGAACAGGAGGCCCTCGAGAATTGTGATCAGGGAACTCCTCTCCCCTGGCTTGAGGTCGTTCTTCTCGATCCGCTCCACGTCGAGCACCAGCAGCCGCCCTCTCCGCTCCATCGCCGTATGCGCCGTTCCAGCGTCGCAGCCGCCGTCGCCAGTGGAGGCGTCGCCTTGAGCGGTCGTTGAGGTTGTCTCTGTGTTCGTTTCGGCTTTCCCATCCGATTCTTCGGCGCTCCCTTGGCGGCCCTCCAAGCGTGCTGCGTACTGTTCCAGCTTGCGAACGCTCCACTGCTCGGCGACGAAGCGATCGATGAGCCGTTCAATACGGCGCAAGGCCACACCCCCGGAGGCGCTCGAGTCCTCACGCGCGAAGCGGTTGTGGATGCGGACCATCTCCAGCGCCGTCCGGGCATCGAGCTGCCCACGGACCACCGCGCGCTTTATCGGCGCTGCGGCGGTGTGGAGTTGGTGAAGACGGCGCGCCTGACGATAGGTCTTCCCCATCAGCTCACCCGCCTCCTTCACGTCGACGCCTCGCGCCTCCATCAGTTGAGCCAGCACGGCCCCCTCCTCCACCGCGTTCAGGTTCTCGCGATGGAGGTTCTCTTCGGCCTGGGCGAGGACCTTGTCCTTCCGCTCTACGAGCCCGGGATCGACGATGCAGGGAATTTCCGCAAGCCCAGCCAGCTGTGCCGCTCGCCAGCGCCGTTCACCCGCCACGATCTGAAACCGCCCGGGCTCTGCTCCGTGAGGCGTCACGATTATCGGCTCGCGAACGCCAGAGCGCCTCAGGCTCTCCGCAAGAGCTCGCAGGCGCTCTTCGTTGAAGTCCTGACGAGCCTGCCCGTCGGGTGCCGGTTCGATCTGGCTCACATGGATGTTCGCGAGTTGTTGCCCCTGGAGGATGTGTTTCAGAACGTTGTCCGGGGCTTGGGCCTCCGTGGACTTGGGCGTCTCCCCGTTCTCCACTTCACTGCGCTGCGTTCCTTTCTCGGCGAGTTTCTCGGCGATCGACTTCTTGAGCGGATCATTCATGGCGGGTCTCCAGCAGTTGAATCACTTCCTCCACAGCGGCTAGGTAGGCGCTCGGTCCCTTGGAACGGCGGTAGCGGGAGCTGAAGGGTGACTCCGCTTCGGCCAGCGCTCTTGCGATCGCCGTCGCGAGCGGGATCCGACTTCCGAGTACCCGACTCCGCCAGAGCCTTGTCAGCGCGGCCAATGCCTCGCGGGACTCGGTCTGGCCCTTGACGTAGCGCGTCGGCAGGTACCCGAGGACGACAGCTGGCGCTACACCACGCCGTAGCCTGCTCACGACCTCGTCCAGGTCGGGGACGACCGAGACGGCCAGGCGCGTCATTTCGACTGGTACCAGGATCGGGCCAGCCGCGAGGGCGTTATAGGTCACTGGCCCGAGACCCGGCGCGCAATCGCAGATGATGTAGTCGTACTTCTCCTCAATCCGTCCCAAGGCCTCACGAACCGCAAACGGCCCGGTCAGCCTGTTCACCTTCTGGATCTCGAGATCGGCTCCTGCTTTCCAGGGGGATGCCGGAATGAAATCGAGCCCCTTAGCCGCACATCGCGGAGCAAACGGAATCCCAGGCCGCAGCAGGAACTCCAGTGCCCCGTAGGAGCCGCTCTCGTCCACACCAAGCGCTCCTGTAGCGTTTCCCTGAGGATCAAGATCGACTAGCAGAACCCTTTGCCCTGCGCGCTGTAGCGCCCAGGCAAACGCGATGGAGGTCGCGGTCTTCCCCGAACCTCCCTTCGGCATGGCAACGATGAGTCGACGTGCTGGCATTCGGCCGTCGGCGGCCTGGCCGCCATACGTATGTCATCGCATCACGTTTAAACTAGCCATGACTTATTCGGGTGTCAGTCGAAAAAATACTGAACACTCCATCAGTCCCGCGCTATCCTTGCTAAACGGGAAACGAGGTACTCAATGCTCGTCTACGACCACTTGGGAAAGCTTCTCATCGGCCTCTTTGCGATCGGCGTGGCGGTTCATTTCGCTCGCCAACACCACGAACGGCTCCGATATGGTGCGCTGCGCGCGGCCTACGAGGCAGCACTGCGTGATGCTCGGGACTCCGGCGCGGACCCCGTGGCAATGGTCTACCTGACGGAACTCCATCGGGAGTTCATGCGCGCCTGGTGCCCGACGTGGCTTGACGGCTTCGGCCTGCGCCTCCGCTTCATGGCGAAGTTGTGCGCCGCGCTCGCGCTCGTCGCCCTCTTCCTCAAAGCTCCTCTTGAGCGTCGCGAGGCGCGAACGAAGGCGAACAACGCTGCGCTTGCGACGCGCGCACAGCCGAACAGCAGAATCGTACGCGCGCGCTGATCGTTCAGAGCCGGGCTTGAGACGTGCGCGTCGCTTGCTAGTGCGTCCCGACTCTCCTCGCGATGGGCGTCGCGCAGCGACAATCGCCGCGAGAACGTTGGCGCGACCGTTCCCGTCGCCGTTCCAGCAACGAGCTCCGGGAGACCGAGGAGCACCTCGACTAACAGGGTACGGGTCTGCCGCTCCCTGGGATCCGCGTCCGGCGCAGGAAAGAAGTCACTGCGATGGATGGTTCGTAGCGCCCGCAGGTCTTCGGCGTCGAACCCAGCTATCCCTCCAGCAACGGCCTTGCGCTCGACATCCAATTCCGCCGCTGGGAGGGCAAAATAGAATAACAACTGCTGTCCCTCACTGAGGGCAGTCATCGAGCTGGGCGCCTCTTCTTGAGCGCCGAGGAACGCCTCGCGTCGGCAGCGCTCTTTGCTGGTGCATTCCTCGCCCCGAAGCGGGATCGGTCTCAGGGCGCGGGATTCGAAGCGGATTCAGCGCGAACGCGGTCCAGCAGCGCTGAGGCAGGCTCGTCGTTCGGATCCTGCGGAACTAGTTCGCCGCGGAATGCCTTCGCAAGTGCGGCCGGCTCCGCGCGTTCAAGTCGCGCGACCGCCTGCGAGAGGCGACCTTCGGCAAGCTTGGCTAGCTCGAGTAGCCCCGCTGTCCGCCGAACGATCTCGTCCTGCTCGGTGAGTGAAGGAATCCGGATCGAAAGGCGTCGGATTTCCTCAGCGTTGATGTTATTGACGCCTGTCGTCGAGCGGGCCATCTGCTCGATCGTAGATCTCGACTCGGGGCTTTCAAGATAGAGCGCCAGGTAGGGGGCGCGCACCAGAACCGGCTCTGGACGTAGCCGGATGAGGTACCCCGCGTACAGGAACCCGGCCTCACGCTCGGACACTACAGCCGTGCGGCCGATGAGGCCCAGGCTACCGTTGGAACGAATCATCAGGAGGTCACCAGGGCACAGTTCGAGCTTGCGGCGCTCCCCGTCATCGAACTCCGCGTACTTGATGTCTTCGTGGCTAACCGTCCCGCTTGCCACGTTGGGGATGCGAAGCACCGGAGTGGCGCGCGGTTCGTACGAGCACTTCTTGGCGGTCCCGTAGCGAACATCGCGCAGGACATCGCCTAGCGAGGTGGTGCGCCATTCACCCGCGTACCGACGCTCCTCCCTCCACTCGCCCGTCAACTCGCCGCTCGTTGCGGCGGCGAGGACCGACTGGCGGAGGCGCTTTAGGATCGCAGGGACGCGGCCCAGGCGCTGGCGGCAGGCGTCCACCCGCGCGAGGAGGGCGTCGAGCTTGGCGACGATGCGCTTCTGCTCGGCCAATGGGGCCACTGCGATCCGCCACTCGGTGAGGCCAGCAGCGCCGAGATGATGAATGCCGATGCCGCGCGCGATCTTCGCGAGGGCACCACGACGCCCATCGTGTTGGAGATGCTTCTGAAGGTACTCGGAGAGAATCGCCTCACCTGGGCGGACTCGAATCAGGGTGTTCTGGAAACAAGCGCCTGGCACCTCTCCGCGCCACACTGCCGACTTGCCCACCTCGAGCCGAGAGCCAGATGCCTCGCCTACGAGGACGTCGCCCTTGCGCAGCGCGAAGACGTCATACTCAGCAGGGCTAAAGTCCATTTGCTTCACGTCTTCGAGGCTCAGGCCTGCCCAGGTCACGTTCGCAGCCCTCATGTAGGGCCGCATGTGCGGACCAGTCGCGCGACCGGGCGAGCGCTGCCGACCGAGACGGACCTCACCGAGTTCGCGGATGCGGGCCGGGCACCAGCCTGGGGGGCACCCGCTCACGCCTGCTCCTCTGCGAGGTCCTCACCCAGCTCAGCGAGAACCCCGCGCAGCTCCTCGAGGGCGCCCGCCAGTTCATCCATCGCCTCCCGCGCTAGCAGCGCTGGCTCCGGCAGGTCCTCACCATCGCCGTCGCCCTCGTCCTTCAGCCAGGCGATGTCGAGATTTTCGCCTCGTTCCGCAATCCACTCGCGGGTGAACCTCCGGAATCGGCCCTCCTCACCGGTGTCCTTCCGCTTGGCAAGGCTCTTGGGACCTCCCATCGGGTCCTTGCCAAAGGCGGCTTCGAACTCGGCGAAGTCCTCGCGGGCGAGCACGGTCCGCTTTCCGAACTGGGGCATGTTGGCCCGCAGGTCGTAGACCCAGACCTCCCTACTGTTCCCCTTGTCCTTCTCTCCGCGGGTGAAGAAGAGTACGTTCGTCTTCACGCCCTGTGCGTAGAAGATACCGGTCGGCAGCCTGAGAATCGTGTGCAGGTTGCACTTGTCCATCAGGTCGGCGCGGATCTGCTTCCCGACGCTCCCCTCGAACAGCACGTTGTCCGGCATGACGACCGCGGCACGCCCACCCGGCTTCAGGGCGCGGTAGATGTGCTGCAGGAAACAGAACTGTTTGTTGCTGGTCGGGAACGTGAAGTCGGTCCGGGTCGGGAGACCACCGCCCTTCTTCGTGCCGAAGGGCGGGTTCGTGAGGATGAGCGTGGGCTTGGGCAGCGCCCCGCCGTCGGGGGAGAGGGTGTCCCCGTAGCGGACGCCGGCGCCATCCGGACTCGAGTCGAGGCCGTGGAGCATCAGGTTCATCAGCGCCAGGCGGTGGGTATCCTGCACGTGCTCCATGCCGTAGAAGGTGCTGCGCCGGTACTTCCGCTGCATAGCCTCGGTCCAGCGGTCCGGGTCTCCGTGTTTGCGGAGGTAGTGGTTGGCGGCGATGAGGAAGCCCCCGGTGCCGGCGGCCGGATCCTGGATGACGTCGTCCAGGGTCGGCTTCATCACCGACACCATCGCGTCGATCAGCCGCCGCGGCGTGAAGTACTGGCCGGCGCCTGACTTCTTCTCGTTGGCGTTCTTCTCGAGGAGCCCTTCGTATAGATCCCCGAGCCCCTCCTGCCTGGCGCTGTACCAGTCGAGCTTGTCGAGCTCGGTGACGAGAGTGGACAGGGTCGCTGGCTTCTTGATGAACGAGGACGCGTTGGCGAAGATCTCCTGCGCCAGCGCCGAGCCGTGGCCACCGAGATGGATGAGCGCCAGCTTGTAGAACTCAAGCCGCTCCGGCGCGGTCTTCCGCTCCAGGTCGTCCCAGCGGTAGCCTTTGGGGAGCTGGTCCTCCGTCCCTGTCTCCTTGGCCATCTTGAGGAAGAGTAGATAGGTCAGCTCGGTGACGTACTGGTGGTAGGTGACCCCGTCGTCCTTCAGGACGTTGCAGAGGTTCCAGAGCTTCTGGACGATGTCGTGAGTGACGTTGCTCATGAAGTCCTGTCAGGCGGGGTCAGGCTGCGGGCGGCCAGAGTGACTCGTTGAAGCTGTCGAGCACTTGTTGGAACCCGCCGCCGAAGATCTTGTCGAGTCGGGCGAAGCCACCGCCCTCGCGCTTGAAGACAAGGTCGGGATCGTCGAGCGCGGCACGGTCTACCAGCAGGTTCGCCTTGGTCTGGGCTGCGATCTTCTGCAGCCACTGGCGCTGCGGGGCGGACCACGCTTTCGAGGCGAGGATGGTCTGGAGAGCGTTGTCGACGCGCTGGTCGTACGGCAGCAGAGCGTCGCCGATGGCCGCCTTGCGGATGTACCCGACGATCCCGGCGGCGATCTCCTGGTTGGTCATTTCGCGCCAAGCGGTGGCCAGGTTCGTCTCGGAGAACCCGGCCCGGTCGAGCTCGATCCTTAGTTCCTTGAGCTGCTTGCGGGTCAGCTCGCGCGGCCGGGTGAGCACGGTCATCAGCGCGGGGATTTCGTTGCCGTGGTTCCGGATGTAGTCCGTGAACTCCTTGATGTAGTCCCCGGGCTTCGTGCCCTTCCCGTAGCCATGCTCGGCACGAAGCAGAACGTCCTGGTGGGACGAGATGTAGGTCGGCGGCCTCTGCGAGTTGCCCTTACGATCGAGGATCTCACCCAGGTCCGGACTCTGCGTGAACCAGCCAGCGATCTCCGAGATCGGCATAGTGCGGAGCTGGCGCAGGAACGCGTCCGGTGGCATTCCGGCGCGGCCCTCGAAGTCCTGAAGCTGCCCGTCGCTCAGATGGCGCTTCCTCCGCTGGAGCTTCGCGGCGAGCTGGTCGCGAATCAGGGCCCGCTCCTCGTCGGTGGCGGCGGCGGCTAGCTCCTGGGCCAGTTGCGTGAATGTCAGCGACGGGTTCACCACCACCGGCTGCATGGCGGTCACCTTCTCAAGCGCCTCGTAGATCCGGACGGCGTCGAAGATGCGGAAGCACTCCTTGCCGATCTCGTCGCAGAGCCGGGTGGCGCGACCGAGCATCTGGTCGAAGAGGATGCGACTGTTCACCCGACGGAGGAACACGAGGTTGCAAATCTCCGGGACGTCGATGCCGGTCGTGAGAAGGTCCACCGTCACCGCGACGTTCGGGTTCCGCTCGTTCTTGTAGCGGCGGAAGAGCTGCAGGGGCTTGTCGGCGGCGCCGGTGATCTTGAGCACCGCATCGTCCTCGACGCTCCCGTATTGCTTTGAAAAAGCTTGCTTCAGTAGGTCAACGACGAGGTCGGCGTGGGCGTCGTCCACACAGAACACCAGCGTCTTCTGGCGGGTGGAGGGGTCGAGTTCGGTCGCCAGGTACTCGCAGACCACGCGGTTGAAAGACTCGGTGAGTACCTTTCGGTTGAAGTCCTCGACATCGATCCTGATCTCGTCTGGTGCCGTGAAGAGCTCGACTTGAGCCTGCGCGGAGTTGTAGACCGCGACCTGCTCGCCCGCCTTCCACACGATGCCCTCGGTGGAGAGCTGGGTGCTGATCTGAACTGGTGGCTCGTGATCGACCAGGTAGCCGTCGATTACGGCCTCCCGATACCCGTAGCTGTAGATCGGCGCGCCGAAGATCTGCGTCGTGTGCAACGCGGGGGTCGCCGTGAGGCCGATCTTGACCGCGTCGAAGTAGTCGAGGACGCGGCGGTACTTCGAGATGTAGTCGTCGAAGCTGCGAAAGCCGAGCTCGGTTTCGGAGAGGTCTCGGTCGAGCAGGTAACCGCGATGGCACTCGTCGACCACGATGCAGTCGTACTGATCGACGGCCGGCGAAGTGGCGCCTTCTTCGGCGTACAGAACCCGCTTCACCATGCCCTGGACCGTGGCGATGTGGACCAGAGTGTCGGCCTCGGGCTGCTGCTCGCCGAGTTCCTTGATGCCGAACACGTCTATGAACTTCTGAAGGTTCTCCATCCGCGTGTCCCGGAACGAATCGGCCGCCTGCTGCCCAAGCGCGGAGCGGTCGACCAGGAACAGAATGCGGCGGAAGCGCTGCGCCTTGAGCAGCCGGTAGATGAGGGCGACGCAGGTCTTCGTCTTGCCGGTGCCGGTCGCCATCGCGAGGAGCAACTCGCGCTGCCCCCTTGCGATGGCTTCCTCGACGGCGAGGATCGCGGCCTGCTGGTAGTGGCGGACGGTGAACCCGTAGCTGAAGGCTTCGGTCTCGAGCTGTTCGTGGGCCTTGCCCTCGTCGCGCTTCAGGAGCGCGACCAGCCCGTCGGGTGTGTACCAGCCGTCTAGCGCTCGGCCCAGGTTCTCTGGCCTGCGAACGTCGCAGAACCAGGTCCCGCTCCGGGTGGCCAGCTGGCGGAGGTACGGCCGTCCGTTCGTGGAGAAGATGAACGGGAGGTGATACTTCCCCCACGGACCGCCAGCCGACGGCAGATCGTCCGCTGCGAAGTCGCGGGCATACCGCTTGGCCTGCTGCAGCGAGCCAGAGACGTCGAGATTCTTCCGCTTGGCCTCGACCGCGGCGATCGGCGTGAGGCCCACGAAGAGCACGTAGTCGGCGGGGCCGCTCTGAGTCGGCCACTCGGAGATCGCGAGGTTCTTCCCCTTCTCGGGCCGGGCACCGTTCGCGTACCTCAGACTGACTGAGTCGGCCGTCCAGCCGGCGTCGTGAAGCTGCTGGTCGATGAGCCTGCGGGTCGCGGCCTCGTCCAACTCGACCGCGTTGGCCGCCTCCGCAGCGGCGGTGACGAGTGAGGCCACGCTCGCCTTGGACTGGGCTAGCCCCTTCTGCTGCTCCTGCGCGAGCTTCTGCTCTAGCGCGACCTTGGCTTGCTCGGCCTCGACCGCCATTTGCTCCCAGAAGACCTGCTCGTCTTTGGATGCGAGCAGCTTCGTCTCGGCCCCCGCGAGGTGCTCGGCCGCCTGCTGGTGTGCCGCCTGGTGCTCGGCGACCGCCTTCCGCAGCGTACCGAGTTCGACGCGCAGCTCAGCGCTCTCGTCCGGGGGCGGAGCGGGGGGAACGAAGGGTCCGGACCTGAAGGCAGGCTCGGAGAAGGTACGGTGAAACCAGACCCCGAGCTGCCAGGTCATCCGGAGCACCGCCAGGGCGGTGCGGTGGTCACCGGTGATGGCATGGCTTGCGGCGTTCCCGGCGCGGCGCACCTCGCCGAAGAGCTGGACGATCTCCCTGGGCAGAATGCTCTGGTCCTGGAGGCGCCGAAGCAGGTCGTACTGCGCCTCCTCGCGCGAGACAAAGATGCCGACCTTGGTGGCCACGAGCTGGGCGAGCAGTTCCGCCAGCTGGCGCAGCTTCAGGAGCGAGGTGTTCGGGTCGTCCGGGAAGTACCGTTCGGCTAGCATGCCGAGGCGCACGAGCTGCTCGTCGTGCGCCTCGAGAAAGCCGAAGTTGGTCCGCGGGATGCCGCGGTCACGGGTTAACATCTAGCGCCCTCGATAGGCGGCCAGGATACTACTCTGGAGGACGCGGAGACGAGCGTTGGAGCAAGGTCGCTGTTGCGTCTCTTCGAGGGGCGGAGTTCGTCCCGTCTTCCACCGGCGTCGTCGCCTTGGCGTTGGACGGCAAGCTGCTCCCGCGGGGTCTGGCTCTAGACCCACGGTGCTGGCTACCTCCTTCATCCGTGGGTCGCTTAGGCGATTGCACGTGTAAGGAAGCGCGTCAAGTTCGGGCACTCACGGGTATTCTTGCCAAGTCATCGATCTGCCCGCTTCCCAGGCCTCGGACCGCGTCAGGGTGCGTCAGAGCCATAGTGACGTTCTATGATGGCTTCCTGCTGCGTCGGCGCGACGACGGCTGAACCAGGTAGCCAGAACGGGGGCGGCCGAGGGCGCCTCAGCCAACCGGGCTAGCGCAAAGACGTACGAATCTACGAATCGCCAGCATCACCGCGCCGCGCCGCCGTCGCCAGACGACCTCTACTGGTTACGGCAATCCCTCAAGCTGGAGAAGGCATCGACTCGAGAAGCGCCCGGAGCACGCACGCCGCACCGGCCGCTGCAGGCCCGTGCCATACGTTACCCTTATCTGCATCAGCGAAATCGGCGACTCCACGAATAACGAGGTAGCCCACCTCGCCTATCCACGTCGCATCGGCCACTCCCGATCCCTCCATCTCGACGGCCCGCACGTTGTATTTGGTTCGCAATTGCTCTCTGTACGCGGCGTTGCGGACAACCGCGTTTGCCGAAGCGATGGGACCAAGAAATAGTCGAGGCATTCCTGCGCGACGATTGGGATCATTCGGGTAGGTAATGACGGACCCAGGTCTTGCCCCTGCGGAGTCCGCGGGCCTCAGCGCGAAGGGCACGCCCGCCGTCTCTGCCAGATGCGCTTCCCATGCACGGACCCCTCGCAGGCTCGCTGTAGTCAAGTACAGAACTCCTTCGAGGAGCTGTGCGCTCGGGGGTCGCGGTGAGGGGCGGGCTTCAAAGTCCTCTTCGAGGATTTTGCCGAAGTCATACTGCACTACGCCCAGCCTATCCGAAATAACCACGTCACCTAGACGAACGTCGCCCTCCTCGCTACCTGCCGGATCGCGGATACCCCCAGCAATGCCGCACATGACAATGTGCGAGACGTTGGGAAAGTGACTGAGCACCTGAGTAGCCTTGGCGGCCGCGCTGTTATTGCCTGGTATCGTCATCAGCGTCGCGATCACGGTATGCGTCCCGCCATTGGTAGCAGCGAAGGCTCCAACGTGGTAGCGCAACCCCGCGCCAGATCCTGGGGCGGTCCATTCGCTGTCGAGTCCGAGAACCTGCTGCACTGCAGCGTACTCAACTGGCAAGGCCGTTATGACTGCCACGGTCGGCATTGGCCTCCCGTCAGGTGCCCGCGACGGAGTCCGCTTCCTCGGAACAGGCAGCATGACCGGTTCCGCCACTCTTTCGTATACGGTTTCCTCGTTCGCGCCGACGAGAGGGCTAGTGCACTGGCTGCACGCTTCTGAGCCCAGACCGTTGGTTGTTCCGCACTCACCACACACGAGTTCGCCCACTCTCGACAGGACACCGAGACGCACCAATTGCTCGAGCGTCACGCGCACTTGGTGCGGATCGCGTCCCGGTAGACGCGCGAGGATTGCACGTTCAGTCAGAACTCCATCGCGCGGGAAGCCAGCGAGAAGGCTGTCGACCTGCTCGATAACGGCCCGAAGTTCCGGCCTACTCTCGGCAAGCCGCTCGGATTCGCTGAAGAACATCGCGTACCGTCGCTTCATCCTGTGGCGTTGTGAAGTTGATGCGATTGATATCACTGGCCCACACGATTACGTGAGCTTCATCATCCACTGTCCGGGCACCTACTGCGCGCACCTGGAAGAAGAAGTTGCCTTGATTCCCTATCCCATTCGACTTACTCATTGACTCAAGTGCCGCGTCGATGATGGCGTTTCCTTCAAGTGGTTGCTTTGCGCGCTTACTCTTCCCGTGAAGCCGCCGGCCATCCAACGCCTCGAATTCCACACCGTGGGAGCGGACATCGCTTCCAACCTTTTTCGCCTCTGCGTAAAGGGACGCGACAGCCGGACCCAAACTCACCGGTGGGAAGCGTTCTAGAGGCAACCACTTCGACACGAGTGCCGCGAACTCGGCTTGAACGTCCTCATAGTGGATGTGGGTGGGGAGTTGAGTAATCTGGACCATGGCTACGTTGTTGGCGAGATCCCACTCGAAGGATATCAGGCCTCGTGTAATCACCTTCTTGAACGCTCGTAGCTTGATGTCACCATCCGTCTCATCCACTCGTTCTTCGTCCAACTCTTCCACGCGCTCCCAACCCTCCCGCCGCCGAACGGCCACAGCCCGGAGCGCCAACTGAGAACCTTCAATCGTCACCAGTTCAAGTTGTTGAGGCAGTACTAGCGGGCGCCGCTGGTTGAGCCGACTCGAGAGTCGGTGGTCAGCAAGATGCACACGCAGCCACTCCTTGTCGCCCCACTCCCTCGGGTCGAGCCGCGGGCTGCCACGGCTTGCGGGCGATCCCAAGAGGAAGACATGCTGCTTGCCCCAGAGGGCCTGGCCGTCAAGAAACTCCGCAAATGCATCGAGCGAGATGCCTGTATTCTCGACAGCTTGCAGGGCCCTCTTTGCGAGCTCAGGTTTCGTTCCGGTCTTAGGTAGGCCGTGCACTTCGAGGAATCCTTGAATACGGTCGGACCTCAGGGCCTGCAGGTCGTTTAGAAGTTGCTCGCGCTCCTCAGTAGTGCAGGCGAGAAAGGCATTCGCCTTGGGAGCCGTAGAACGCCGCTTGTCTTTGCGTACCGCAGTCTTAGGCATGACCTGTCCCTTCTGGAACGTGACGCTATCATCACCCCCAGTCCCGTCACACTTTCAACGCCCGGCTGCAGGCACGAGAGCCCGGCGGCCTCGCCGAGGCGGTTGTGTGGCCACGGCGGGCGGTTCTGTCTTGCGACCTGCTTGTCGCGCTTTAGGGCCGCCCTGGGTGCTGATTGTGCGGACCTCTCGCCGACCTGACCAACCTTCGCCTGGCCAACGTCGTTGACTTTCATTCCCGCGTAGCGTTGACCGTTAGATCCCCCGTGATTGTCGGGATCGACCAGATAGAGCTCGCCCAAAACTTCACTAGGCCACCGCTCAGGTACCTACAGCAGGCCGTGCTTGACGCCGCTAAATAGCCTGCACTGAAGCGGGATCAGGAAGATCGAGAAGGGGGATCACCTGAGGTAAGAGCGAACTCGCCAGAACTCGCTCGAACCAAGGAGATCCCCCTCGATGACCATAGGCCTTCGGCTCACCCGAGGGCAACGCCGACGGATGAAGAGACTCCTCCAGAAGACTCGCAGCCGGATCGAGGCGCTTCGCGCCCGCATCCTGCTGCTTCTTCACGGAGGCCACGAGCCGTCGCAAGTTGCCGTTCTCGCTGGCTGTGCCCGCGCTACCGTGTACCGCACCGTCTACCGCTTTGAGGACCTCGGCGAGGACGCGCTCCTCGACCAGCGGGCTCACCGCGCGCCCAAGAAGGCCACCCCCGACGTCGAGGGCAAGCTTGTCGGCTATATCGACTCCTCGCCGCAGGACTTCGGCTGGCAGCGAACGACCTGGACGCTCGAGCTCCTCGCGGCCCAGCTCGTCCAGGACACGGGCGTGCGGCTGAGCCCGAGCCACGTGCGCAACCTGCTCCAGGCAAACGACGTGCGACGCGGTCGCCCGCGAGTTGGGCTGCGTATCCCGGTCCGTGGCCGTCGCAAAATCCTCAGAAAGATCGATCGGTTGGTGCGACGCGCGGATACCGAGGACGAAGTCTTCTACGTCGACGAGGCCGACATCGACCTCAACCCACGGATCGGAACGACGTACATGCGTCGCGGCAAGCAGCTCGTTGTCCTCACGCCGGGCAAGAACGTGAAGCGCTACATCGCGGGCGCGCTCAACGCCCGAACCGGTACGGTTGTCCACGTAGTGCGGGAGCGGAAGAACTCCGACCTGTTCGTCGCGCTCGTCGAGGAGCTCCGCCGTCGTTACCGCCACGCCCGACGCATCCACCTGGTGCTCGACAACTTCATCATCCACAAGTCGAAGCGGACACTCCGCTGCCTCGCGGGGCTCGGTGGGCGCGTTGTGCTCCATTTCCTGCCGCCCTACTCCCCGCAGTCCAACCTCATCGAGCGGCTCTGGAAACAGTTGCACGATCACGTCACCCGGAATCACACGCACCGTGCCATCGAGCCGCTCATGGAGGCCGTCGATGAGTTCATCGAAGGAGCGCAGCCTTTTCCAGGAACCAAAGTTTCGATGCTCGCTCATGCGGCGTGAAACTGTCTCAGGAACAGTGCAGGCTATTTAGGCCTAGGAGTGGCGCCTTTTCGAATGCAATCCTTGAACTCAGCGGTGCGTCCGCAGACCCGTTTGCTGCCCACCGATAGGAGGCGGGCAGCCTTCGGGCTCTCTTTCCAAGCCCCTTCAGAAGCGCGACTCTAGACACTTCCGCGGCCACCAGCGTAGGCGTAACCGCGGGTCCTAGCGGATTGGGGTTGGTAGCCCATGAGGAACCGCGCGTCTCCGCCACGCGTGTTGAGGCTAACACAGCTTCGGGACTTCCGAATCACGCGCACTGCATGCACACGCCTCAGCGTCCGAGGATTACTTCGAGCGGCTTGCGTTGTTCGGGGGCTTGAATCCGTGACGAGCCCTGCACAGCAATGTTGGCTTGGCTGTCGGCAGCTTGGGTTGTCATCTCGTTGTTACAGTTCGCTGCCCGAGGTAAAATTTACGATGAACGCAACGTTGGCCGAGCGGAGGCATCACCATGGACATCGTCGTCACGCACCTGACCCGCATGAGTCGGGGATACGTATGCGTCGCGGGCGAGGAAGAGAGGAGCGGCAGAAACATCCGCCCTGTCGCAGGGCAGCTGTCGACGTCCGTGCTGGCCCGTCACGGTGGCGCCTTCGATATCGGCAATCGCATCGACTTGGGGCCAGTGGTCCCAGTTCCTACGCCTCCGGAGGTTGAAGATCATCGCTTCGAGCTTGCGAAAGTGCGCCGCCTCGGCACTTTGAAGGGCACCGAATTCTGGTCTCTACTGTCCGCCCACTCCAAACGAAAATTCACAGACGTCTTCGGGCCCGATCTGCAGGTTCACCGGGGAGCGAAGGGCTACGTCGAGCTCCACCAGGGCTCTGCATCGCTTGGCTATCTCACCCCGGTAACTCGCCCGACGCTGACTCTAAGCTCTTACGGCTCGAAGGTGAAGATCACGCTCGAGCTTAGCGACGGCACGTACCGGCTCGAGATGCCGGTGACCGACATCCGGCTTTACGGTCCCGACCACGTCACGCCGGACGCTGCGCTTGTAGCCAGTGTGAACAAGCGCCTTGCCACAACGAACTGCATCGTCGCGGTCGGGCTCGCTCGTCCGTTTGCTGGGGCGCTCGACCGCGATGTACACTGGATGCAAGCGAACAACCTGCACCTGCAAGATGACCCAGTGTGGCAACTCGGGTAGGTGCGAAGCGTGTCAGTGGCGGCTGGTAGTCTGCTCTAGAGAGTGATCTAAGGACGGACGGGTCAGACAAAGGTTAGAAACTGTGGGGGATCGGTGCATCGTGCGACGACTGAAAGTGCGCCGGTGGGCGGCCGAATGATCTTCACGATCGGCCATTCGAACCACTCTCAACAAACGTTCGTTACGCTCCTTACTACGCACCGCATCGAAGTGCTTGTTGATGTGCGGTCGCACCCGCGCTCGACATACTCGCCGCATTTCGATGCGGTCCCGCTCGAGCGCGCCGTTCGCGCGGCCGGTAGAAAGTACCTTTTCCTTGGCGAGGAGTTGGGCGGTAGGCCCGAGGGCGATGAGTACTACGACAACGAAGGATTCGTCCTGTACTACAAGGTAGCTCGCACAGAAAGGTTTCGTGCCGCGATCGAACGCCTAGTGCGAGGATCGGACATTTGCCGCATCGCCGTGATGTGCAGCGAAGAGGATCCGGTGGGCTGCCACCGGCGTCTGCTCGTTGGCAGGGTTCTTCAAGAACGCGGCGTTAGTACCCAGCACATTCGCGGCAACGGCCAGCTAGTGTCGGAGGCTTCCATCGCGAGTCGCCATCCGGGCCAGCCTGCGTTGTTCAAGACATCTGAGGAATCGGAATGGAAGTCTTTACAATCGGTTTTACGAAGAAAAGCGCCCCAGAGTTCTTTTTGACCCTCAAGCGGCACGCGATCACTCGTGTGTTGGATGTAAGGCTCAACAATCAGTCCCAACTGGCCGGTTTCACGAAGCGAGAGGATCTCGCGTACTTCCTTCGCGAGATTTGTCGTGCCCAATACCAGCATGAGCGACTTCTCGCGCCAACGCAGGAGATGCTCGACGCGTACAAGAAAGCGCGAGGCTCCTGGGCCGAGTACGAGCGGCGCTTTCTAGATCTCATGAGAGAGCGCCGCGTGGAGGAACGCTTGCCCCGGGAAGCGGTCATGGGGCGAACGGTGCTTCTCTGCAGCGAGGCGACTGCTGAGCACTGCCATCGGCGGCTCGTAGTCGAGTATCTGAACGACACATGGGGAGACATCACGCCGGTCCACCTATGAGAAGCGCGTAGATCGAGGCGTGTCCCTCGCAGTCGAGTAGTCCGCGGGCTCGCCGGTCGGAAGGAGCGCGCCGCAAATCGCAGAAAATGAAGGACTGCATGCGCATCCTCGTGCAGGCTTGACCCCGGAGGTGTTCCGCATGACCGACAGCGACGGCCGCGCCGCTTCGATGGAGAAGACGACGTCGAAGAGGTGCCGTCCATACGGTGACGCTGCGTCAGCAGACGTGTGGTTCCTTGGGCACGACCCACGGCTCCGAACGAGCGATGCCAAGGCGGATACCTGCTTCTTCCTGAATCTCCTCGAGCGTGAAGGCACCCATTCGGGCGGCGAGAAGGCGAAGCGAAGGCTGGCGCAGGCGCTGCTCGATTACGTTGCCGAGCTGGCAGGTGGGCCAGTCGAGCCGTCACGGTTGTACGTGACGAACCTTTGCAACACCTTCCTGCCACGTCCCAAGAAAGGGGTCGTGCTCATCCCCGACACCGTAGCTGAGGCGGGGGCGAGAGAGATCGAGCGAGCGCTCGCGAACCGTACCGTGCCACCCACCGTCATCATCGCCTCTTCGCAGCAGGTGCTATACCACCTGGCGCGACTCGGGTACGTCGAGGGGGTGATCGGCGACTTCGTCTCAGGGTCGCAGCCGAACGAGCCGGCCGCTCACGCAGGCGCCTACATAGCATCGAAGAGGGAGGCCTTCGTCGACGTCTGCGGAAAGGCGCTGCGCTGGAATAACGTGCCTCTCGTTCCGGTGCTGCACATCTCCTCCTACAGGAGGATCAACGCCAAGTACCACAGGCCGATGCAGCGCGCGCGAGAGGCCGTCCGTTCTGCGCTTGGGGCAAGGCCAGCGAAATGACGGACCCGCCAGAGCCCGCCGTCAGCTCCGCCCCGACGTGGCAATTCGTTGACGATCAATAATCCGCTCACTTCGGGAGCGTCTCGGAACGGCGGGCCAACCGGCCCAACATCATCATGGTCCGCGGGCCGCTACACCACGCGAAGGTTTGGCGGGCGACGTCGCGTGGGCGAACCCCCCGATCCTGAACCGTCGATGGACGAGATGACGAGCCCGAACACAACGGCCTCTACGTCGACGGGGTAGAGGTGCAGCTCGCGCGCGACATCGGCCTTGGTCGCGCCCTCCTGCCGGAGCGCTGCGAACACCTTGTCCAGCACTTGGGAGGTCTCGCGTGGGATGCCCTCAGGCTCGGAGGTGCGAAAGCCTCGCCGCGAAATCTCAATGCAAAGGTGGCGGTAGTGCCACTCAGTGATCATCCCGAGCGCGTTGAGGCGGTGGGTCAAGGCAATGGTAGCCACCTTCCACCGCTTCCTGAGCTTCACGAGCTGGTCGACGCGGGGATTACGGATGCCGAGGGCGAGCACGCTGCCCTCCGGCATTAAGAAGGCCGCCCCGAATCTGTCAGCCTCGATCTCGGCGTTCCGCCCGCCAGGTCCACCGTGTCGGTGGAGCGTTAGGTGTCCGAGCTCGTGCGCTGCGTCGAATCTCCCGCGTTCGCCAGACTTCATGGTGTTGAGGAAGGTGAACGGCACCTTCCCGCGCCACACCGAGAAGGCATCCACCTCTTTGCACTCCTGGGTGAGGGAGAACACCCGGACGCCCTTCGACTCCAAGAGGTGGATCATGTTGCTGACGGGGAGCTCGCCGAGTCCCCACTGCGATCGGAGAGCCGCTGCGGCTGCCTCGGGCGTCGACCCGCGGAGGTCCGGGATCTCCGGCTCGGGAAGCTCGAAGCGCGCCCCAATCCACGACGCCACCTCGAACGCGATCGCACCGGCCGCCAGGGCCGTGTCTCTCTCCGCTGCCGACATGGAAGTGAGCGCGCGAAAACTGGCGCTCTCTTTGAGGGGCTCGACGAGGTCCTCGCCGGAGAAGAAGTCCGGCGGGAACCCGAGCGCTAGCCCCAAAGCTTGGATCGTCTCCGAGCTCGGGCTGATGCTGCGCGTCTCAAAACCCGAGATGCTCCTGGGCGTGAGCCCGATCGCCTTGGCCAGGCGGATCTTTGTCATCCCCCGGCGCCGTCGCGCCAAGGCGAGCCTCGATGGGTTGAACATCGGGATCCCCCTAGCGGCGCCTTACCGGGACATCGATTGGAGCGGAGGGCACGGACTCGTCGACCGTCGGCTCGGGCTCGCGCGAGATTGCGGGAAGGAGGATTCGCTCCACCCACGCATCGAGCTTCCCATCCGGGCTCATGTCCCTCGGCATGGAGAGCTCGCACCGGGTCTCGTTTCGGTCGACATAGAACATCAGGACCCACGTGACCCGATTCAAGCGCTCGTCGTTCTGGTCGTCCTCGTAGTCATCTTCGGGCGTCATGCCGGGGAGGTCGAGTTGCTCGTTGTTCTCCTCAACGGCTGCGACCCAAGCTGGCCCCTTTTCGTACCTGGTCTGCGGCGAGGCGCCATCGAGCCCCGTCCTCTCGTCGCCAGTCGACACCGCGATTACCACAGTGCCCTCGGGGCTTACGACGGCCGCGAGGCGCTTCGAGTTCGTCCTCCGCCAGTCGCGGGGGATGAGAAGTTCTCGGAGGCGCCGCACCGTGCGCCCCCAGGCGACGAGGCCACCGAACCCGGGCGGATCGTTCGTTGTGCATGCGTTCCGCTCTGCCAGACCAGCCTCGAGTGCTTCTTGCAGTGTCTCGATGTTCAGCCCCAGCTCCTTGAGTCGCTGCGCCACGCTCGACGGCTCTTTCACCACCAGGTTCACCGGGTCCATGTCTATCTGCCTCCGTCGCCGTCCGGCGCCGCTATGCTTCTTGTTTTTGTACCTCATGTGGAGGTCGAAAAGCAAGAAGTTGCTGTCGTCGCCCCGAATTCGAAAGCCTCCGCGATAAATGGCGGATCAAGGCGGGTTCCCTTACCGGGGCGTCGATCACCCGGCTTTCTTCTCCGCTGTAGGCTTGAGCGGAATCGGCGAGCGGCAGTTACCGAAATTGTAGTCGACTCGGCCTCCCTGTCCTCGATCGCGACAGTCTTCCGTCTCGCCCGCGCTGTGCGCTGCTCCCGGAGCCATCCTCACGACGCGACCGTGGGGCGCGGCTAGGGTGGGGTTAGAACTCAAGGAACGGGGGTTGTGGCCCCCTCCGTGTAAAGAGCGAGGTCAGCGTTTCTTAAGTAACTTGTCCAGAGTCTTCGCGCCCTCGCCCTTCAAGACCGTTCTTAACTTGGCGTCTGCTCGGTAACCAGTAGCGAAGTCCGATCCATATTCCTTGCGCAGCGTCCCAACGAGGGTGTCGTCACGCTTCTTACGGATCTCTCCATCTCGGTCCCGCATCCGATGGTCGAGACCTTTGGAAAAGTGTTTCGGCATGTCTGTCCCCAATGCACCGGGTTTGTTTGCTGCGGTGCGCTGCGATAATGTATCAAGCGCCACTGACGCCGCCCCACGGTCCTATCTGGCACGAGCGAGGATCCGGAGAACCGACGCCGACCCGTGAGGGCGTGCAATACGAGCGCTTGAGGCCTCCGGCTAGCAGGATGCCGACGCTCACGTCCGCCGTGGCGCAAAGTTAAGCGCGAAGTCGGCAGCTGGAACGCGAACTTAGGTCCGCCTACCCGTACGCAAGGTCGACCTATGGCCGGGAGCGAAAGCTACCGACGTGACGTCGCGGCCACGCTCGCGGACCGGGGCTGTGGGTCAGCCCGGGGCCGCTAAGGTGGCGACTGCGAACGCCCAGATCAGGCGAACACTCTCGGAGAGCCAGTTGGGATGTTTGGCTCACCCGCTCGGCTCGCCACCCGAGTTCATCGGCGTGGCGAGTGCTGCGACGCGCGCCCCGATCTCCATAAGGTCGCGCGCCCGCTTAAAGTCGCCGCGCGATGCAGCCTCGCCAGCGAGTTTCTCGCACGCGTCCAGGAACGAGGGAACGGCCGAAGGGAGGAGACGCGCGTCCAGGGCTGCGGCGCCGCGTACCACCGGCGTACCAAATGGCGAGCCATCCTGTGCTCCAGGTGCTCCAGGTGCTCCCGGTACGCCTCCAAGCCTCTCAGCGCCCCTCGTGATATCAACGGCATGCGACTCAGTACCGCCGGTGCTTCCCGGTGCTCCAGCCTCGGCCATCGTTGGGGTGCAGGTGGTCGCTGGTTCAAATCCAGGAGCCCCGACCACCTGAAGAACCGAAATTCCCGGCATCGCAGCTGAAAACGGCGACCCGGAGATCTATTCTATTGGAGTCACCCGGCGAATCGCTCCCGGCGACCACCAGGTGACAGCACAATGGACGAGGAGCCGGCCGTTTACTCGTTCTGCTGGGGCCAAAGCGCTAAACGTGGACGGATCGATTTTGCACCTGCGCGAGGAGCGCGACCACGATGCGGCACTCGCGAAGAGCCTCGTCCTCGAGTCGATGGGCATCGCGCACGAGCTCAAGCCTACCTCAGAGGGGCGGTGGGCGATCGTCGTCAACGAGGCGGGAGCGCCTGCGGCCGAGTCGGCGATCGCTGCCTGGGAGGCGGAGATGCACCACGCGCTGAGCTGACGCCGAAGCGCGACTACGGCAGATCGCGCCTCGGCGTCGCCGCTGCGTTAGTCATCGCCTCCTTCGCGACCTTCACCTTCGGCCCGGGCTCGAACTGGGTCGAGCGAGGGAGGGCGGACGCCGCGCGCATTATTAGCGGCGAGTGGTGGCGGGCTGCGACCGCGCTCACATTGCACGCCGATGCGACGCACGCCATCGGCAACGCGGTCGCCTTGAGCGTGCTACTAGCGGTGCTGGCCCAGCGCCTCGGCCCGGCGCTTACGGCCTGGCTGGCGCTCGGCGCCGGCATCGCGGGGAATGTTGTGACCGCCCTCCTCACGCGCAGCGGGCACATCTCGGTGGGAGCCTCGACCGTCGTGTTCGGCGCGCTGGGTACGCTGAGTGCGTTACAAGTGCCCGAGCGCCGTGCCTGGCTCACGCTGAGCGCGGGCGTCGCGCTGCTCGGCCTACTCGGCACCGGGGAGCGGGCCGACCTCTTCGCGCACCTGTTTGGATTCGCGTTCGGCGTGGTGGAGGGTCTAGCGCTCCGCACGGCGCCGCCGCCACGCCGCTCGTTCCTCCAGCCGGCCGTGGCGCTTGCGTCCCTCGCACCGATCGCCCTCGCCTGGTGGTGGGCACTGCGCGGGCAATGGCGCCATTACTAGCGCGCGTCCTAATCGGCTCTCTCGTACCGCATCGACGGGCAAGGATTTCGACCGGCTTCTTCATTCCCGGGACACCTGTCGCTCGACAAAACTGAATCCGATCGGAAAAGTCCAGCCAAACAGGAGACTCGTTAGACCCGCTCCAGGTCGGAAAGCTCCCTCGCCGAGCCCACGAGAAACAAGCTCGGGTTCCAGGGCGTGCCTCGGCGGGCCTCGTCGTCGCCCCGCACACAGGCACAGCCGCCACGGGGTCACCACTGAGAAACGCCTACGCGGCCGCGCGCCAGCAGTACCGATGGTGCAACCCACCGACCCGCCGCCGAGCGTGCAAGACCGCCAGCTTGCGGGGTGCCGCTCCTCGTCCCGGCCCGCAGGCGCATCCTTGCCGACGCCAAGATGCGTCCGGTCCTCGTGGTAGTAAGCCATGTACTCAGCGACGCCGCCGTTCACGGTGGCTCAGGTAGACTCAAGCCCTGCGGCGATCGCCGTGGCGCCACTCGTCAGACCCGTGACCTGCACGGCCACGTTGCTCGAGGTCGTGGAGTTGTCCCCGAGTTGGCCCCATGCGTTTCTCCCCCATTCACAGGACTGGCGCTATCAACCGCCCAATGATGGGGGGCAGGTCAGATCGACAAGCTCTCCAAGCGCGACCGCGCCGCCTTGGTCCGCACTATCGACGCCTTCGTCTCTAAGACGGGATAGAAGCGGGACGACCGCGATCGCGGCAGCCTTTGCCTGCGGTCCGCCCCGGCGAAGGCGTCGTTGCAGCGCCTTCACCAAGCTGCGATTCATGGAAAGGTTATTCGCTCACCCCATGGAGCTTCGGAAACGGCCCGTTGAAAGACCGCCGTCGAAACCTCTCGCACTTCGATGACAGCGGCGTGACCCACCCACCTCACCACCGATTCGCGAACCGCGTCAGCGAATTCCTCGCTCCACCCTCTATGTGCCGCCGGCCAAGGGCCGGGACTCGCAGCAACAAGAGTGCGCCCCAAGACTCTGCAAGGAAGGAGTCCGTAGTCCTCTATTTGCTTGCGCGAGAAACCAGCTACGAGTCGCGGGTCTAAGTAGCCACCTGCGATTCTCAGCGGCACACGTTTAGGCGCGAGCAAGGTTGGGCCGAAGCGCCGCCACGCCATCTTGACGATGGCCGGATGGGCATACAGCGTCCGGATCTCAGTGGCCGCTACGCGCCGCAGGCAATCCATGCTGGGGCCGGACTTCGGCGAGGAGGATAGTGCAGCAAGTAGCTTGTGAGTGCCGGAACCATCCTCCGCCGACACTAGGAGAAACGGAAACACCAATGCCCTTTCCAACCGGGCCTTTCCCCCCATGAGAATGGCAGCCTCGGCTGGCAACCCCACCCGTCCACCGAAGAGGCGCTCGTCGATTCCTGCGTCCTTGGCCTTCTCTAAGACCTCAGCGCATAGATAGCAAAGAGAATGCGCCTCTCGGTACTCAAGTTCTGCGGGCACCAACTGACATGACTGGCAAAGCTGCATCGCATTCCCTCAGTTGGGAGTGGGGCTAAAATTCGGCTGACCCCACCACGGACTATCGCCGTGGGGCGTGCTGCATTTCCCAGCACAGATGCACGTCTTGATGGTCCTGGGAGGCCCGCCAAGGTTTACGGCATCGTTCGAATAAGATGTAAAGTCACGGAGAGTGCAGGTGACCGGACAGCCAAATTGCTTACTGTAGGAGTCTTGAACGTGCTGCCGGAAATCCTCGCACGGCTGCCTGCACCGAGGATCCAGGATCATGAATCCCGGCCACTCTCCCGTTGAATCCGTATATCGGAGCGGATTCTCGAGTGCGTATGAGTACCAAGGCAACGTGGGCCCGTCACTCAGGGCGACAGGCATCGTCTTATCCCCAACTTGAGCCTTGACCACCGGGTCTTTGAGCTTCGCCGGGTCCACCTCCAGATACCTTCCCAGGCTCGGCAGGTACCACCGGTTCCAGTTGTAGTAGGGCCCCTGGAGGTTCAAGCCGGCCAGGGGGAAGAGGCGTTCGTCGTACTGGCCTGGCAATCGCGCCTTAGTCGCTTCAACGTGCCCAGACAAAGGGTCGGCGACCGTCGTTTCCCCCACTTCCCCATACGGGCGTTGGAAGGTACCCCAGACAAGCTGCCCGTTAGAATTGGTCAGCGCTCGCGGAGTACCTAACTGATCCGCATGGGCGTAGTATGTGTAAACGGAGGACGCTTCGTACTCAATCTGTGCCAAAAGACGTCCTGCGAGCCAAACGTAGTCACGAGTCTTTGTCCATACCCCACCGGCCATTGCGAACTCGCTCAAGGGGTTCCCGGTTCCATCGAAAACGACGTAGGTCCACTGACTGTTTACTTCTCGCGCCACCCGTCGGTTGCTCGAGTCGTACATGAACCGCGCCAGAGGCGTGGCCACCTCTGCGTCGGTTACACATGCGGTACCGCCAGGCGTGAGTGATGTGTTCGTAGCCCCGAAGAGCACTAACCGGCCGAGGGCATCATGCCGTAGACAGACTGCCTGGGTGATAGTGGTTCCCGTCGAGTCGTACTGGCCCAGTGCTGAGACGTTCCCCGCCAAGTCATATCCAAAAGCGTACCCCTGGTTAACGCCTTGACCAGCGACTTGGTCTGTTCCCGCTGAGTAGGTCAGAGTTCCGGACGTGTTGGAGAGCGAGTCCGCCGGGCAGATTCCACTACCCGTCTGTACGACATCGTTCCAGGACTGCAACCGATCCTGGAAATCATACGTGTGGATGCGGGACACGTTCCTGACGCAACTACCCGACGGGACCTCCGATTGATCGGTGGCCACTTCGATGTCTCCGGATGGCGTCGTTGTGTAAGTCAGCCATACTGGACCGTCGTGAATGGCAACAGGCTCGTAGCGCAGGTTCACCGTTTGAGTAGCTGTGCGCCCATTCCCGTAGGTAAGGCTCTTTATTGGACCGCCCGGATACCGCGTGATGTTGCTCGCGTACGAGTTTCCGTTGGAGACGTTCTGTACGTTGACGATCTCTCTCGTGGCCGGGTCGCGATTGAATTGGACAGTGAGCCCCGACGGGTAGCTCAGCTGCTGCAGGGCTCCGTCGGCGTCGTAGGAGTAGCCAGTCGTGAGCGGGACGCTGATTCCATTCTCCGCTCGGACCTCGGTCAGAACCCTCCCCGCCCAATCGTACGTGCGATAGACGGTCCGGTCCGGCTCCAGGATGGTGGTCAGCTTCCCCGTGAATCCGTTCTCGTCGTAGCGGTATTGGTAGCCTACCGATGAACCATCAACGCTATTTTGCGCGTTCATCGAGAGAACGCGGTCGAGCCCGTCGTAGCTGTAGCTGACGGTGATGTTCTGGTCGCCGCGACCGAGGAGGTTGCCACGGGCGTCGTAGCCGAACCAGCCCCCACCGCCCCTGCTGAGGTTTGCCGAGCTCAGGTTGGCGATACGGCCAAAGTCGTCGTACGTATAGCTCGTAGCATGAGCGTTGGCGTCGGTGACCGAGCCCAGGGTGTCCTGGAAGGGCGTGTACTGATAGGTCGCGACCGTAGCTCCCGTCGGGTTGCTCGGGCCGCTTCGCGTCACCTGGAGCACGCGACTTAGGCTGTCGGGGGTAAAGGTCGTGCTTCGCCCCTCCTCGTCCTGCGTTCCCGTGAGGAAACCGGCGGAATCGTAGGTCCAGCTCTTCGCCGCGCTAGGCAGGCTAGGGTTGCTTTCCCAGACCACACGATGTCTAACGTCGTAGGCTCGGTCTTGCTGCCAGGTGATGTTCCCCTGCGCGTCCAGTCGCTGGCTGTGGATTCGGTTCCCAGCCTGATCGTAAAGATAGCTTTCGGTCCACCCGAGCGCCGGGTTCGCACCAGAGGATTCCGGGTCGCCGGCGAGGCGCTTCACTTCCGACAGCCTTCCCATCGCATCGTAGCTGTACTGCTCGGCGGCACCGCTCGGCAGGATGCGTAGGCGCGGCAGGCTCCCATCGTAGTAGCGGGTCTCGGTCTGCGCCCTAACCACGCCGCCAGCATCGGCGTTCAGGACGAAGGTGGTCCGTCCCCGTCCATCCTTGATCAACATGGTCTGCGTCCCATCTGGGGCGGTGTCGCGCGACACGCCGAACATGTCGTAGTCATACGTCGTGACGAGCGGTTGGGCCGCTGGCGATGCGTACCGCATCACCTGGTAGAGCCGACCCTGGCGCTCTGGGGTGGAATTGTCGACCCAGTAGGTCCGTGCTTCTATGGGTGTCACGTCGTTCGGGCCTGGGCTCGTCAGGTTCACCGGGCCGTACTTCTTGATGAGCCGTCCGCGGGAATCGTAGGAAAGAAATGTGCCGTGCTGCTCGAATGTCGGGCCATTCGGGCCAACGACATAGCCACTCGAGATCTGGCGGCACGCCACGCTGCCGGCGGGGAGAGCGCTCTGCGTGCAGGCATAGCCCGGCGGATCCAGCGGGGAGCTACCCTGGTTGTAGTCGGTCTGCTCGGTGAAGCTACCTGCGCCCAGCGTGCTGTTCCTCGTCACTGACGAGACTGCGTCCAGCGCGAGGCTTAGCCCCTGGACGATGGGCTTCGTGACACCGTACTGAAACCACTCCTCCCTCGAGTCCGGGGGCAGCGGACTCGGCGGAGTGCATCCCTGTCCGCTGTACTCGACCTGGTGCTGCACACGACCCAGGGTATCGACGTCCTTCTTGGTGACATGACCCAGAGCGTCGATCGAGCAGGTCACCCGGCCGGCTGTCCACTGCATCGTCCGTGGTGAACCGCATGCACAGCTGTCCGACACCGATACGGTGTCACCGAAGTAGTCGAACTGCCGGATGCTTGTCGCGGACGTGTCCCCGCCTGCACCATGGTAGTACTCGGTGACCGTTGCGTCGATGGTCCGAGACTGGGTGTTGCGGGCATAGCTCACCTGGACGCTCGATCCGGAGTCGATGATCCCCGATGCCGCCGCACCGGAGCCGTATGAGCTGTAGGAGAATTGCGCAATGGCCATCCCGGCCTCGTTCAGCACAGCCTGGATCGCCTTCATGCTCACGCCAGGAACCTGCACGTAAAGATACGAGCGCAGCGCGCTTCCGCTCGCGTCGGTGACCTTGCTCAGGTAGTTGCCGGACGTTTGATACTTGGCGACTACGACTCCATCGTAATCGAGCTCGGATGGGTAAAGTGGACAGTCAGGGTACTGCGGATTCGTGAGCTGGAGGGCGTGCCCCAAGTCGTCCGCGAGCCCCAGCAAGAGTCCGTTGTCTGGGTTGTAGGTCACGGTCACGGAGTTTCCGGCGAGGTCGACGACCTTCGAAAGCAATGCGTTGCCACCGTTCAGCGGCCCGTTGCAGGACGAGGACCAGCAATTGCTGCACACGGTCTGGAAGTGCAGCTCTTGCCCGCTCGCTAGGTAGGCGATCCACTCGCCGCTTGGCCGCTGCACAAGGATGTTGTGATGGGTCGGCGCGAAAGTAGCCGGGGCGTAGGCGGTGTAGACGTTCCAGGTCTCTGTACCGTCTAGTGAAGGGTAGCTCCCTGCGAAGCCGAACTGGAAGGCGGGAAGCAGCCCGCGGCTGACCGTGCAGACACTGCCACTGCAGGACAGACTACCCTCCCAGTCGTGATGCCAGCCCACCCCGAAGATTCCCCCGGACGTTCCGCTGTACACGCTCGAGTCGGCGCTGTTGTAGGTCCGGGTGATAGAGAGCTTCGAGATGCTCGCGGCAGCGAAGTCCGTGAAAGGCTCCGTTGCCACAGCACGCGAGGTGAGGAGGATCGGATCCGAACCAGCGGCGCGCTGGCAGCACGCGTCGCTATCTTCGCTCTGCCCGGCAGACTGGGACTTACAGGGCGCACACCCATCGTCGGGGCGCCCATTGCACTGGGCATCCACACCACTGGCGCACTCCTTGGGCGGGTCCGGGAACCGAGGCGTGCACACGTCGGCGACGTTGTTACTCGGCGTTGCGCACTCCGGGATGTCCCCACAATACTGGTACTCAGGGCCAGGGGAGCACTCGACGGGCGTTGCTGGTGTCCCGTCGCAATAGAAGCCTTGGTTTTCGCAGCAGTGGGTCGTCGTGTAGCCGTCGTTGATATAGCAGCCCGAGCTCCAGGACTGCGTATACACGGCCGGAGTGCACTGCTGCGCGTGGCCCTCCTGGGGCATAACGAGCACAGCGGTCAGCACCAGGACGACGACAAGATCATTTGGTCTCACTGCACCCTCCCTCTTGCCCAAGAGCGGCAGCCTTGAGGCTCAAAGGCCTTCCCCATCAACGACTCGCTCAGTCGGAGCCTCTTCCCCATGACCTGAGCCCGCGAGCAACCGATCTCCCAACGCCAGAACGCAGTTCGGCGTGATCACTGCCCGCCCGCAGGAGCTATCTGGACGAGGTTCCCCGCCGGGTCATAGGTGTATTGCGCCCCCTCCCCCGGCGAAGAACTTCCAGGCGCCGTGATTGTGAACGTGGCCACGGCGACTTCACTGCTCGAGTCTCCCGCGGCGGCAGCAATGGCCTGGATCGTCGTCGTTGTGCTTATGGTGATGGGGCCCGTGTAAGGCGTGGAACTGGTTGTGGGAGTGCTCCCGTCAGTCGTGTAGTAGATCTGTGCCCCGTTGATGACGTCGAAGATGGATACCGTCTGCGCAGAGGAGTACGTGCCAGCCGGTGGATTGAAGGAGGGCAACGACGCAGGCGTCACGATGCTGTAGTTCGCGATCGCGACGGGGCTGGTCGCGTACCCAGATGCGGTGGCAATGGCCTGGATCGTCGTGGTTACATTCACTAGGACCGGACCACCGTATTGCGTGGAACCCGCGGTCGGCGTGGATCCATCGGTCGTGAAGTAGATCTGGGCGTTGGAAGTGGCGTCAAAGACGTAGACGGTCAGTGAGACCGGTCCGACGTACGTCCCCGGCGTCACACTGAAGGTGGGCGTCGCGACCGGTGGGATGATGGTGTACGCCGCGCTCCCAACCGGGCTGCTCGTGTAGCCCGGGGCGGTCGCGATGGCCTGGACCGTGGCCGTGCTGCTCAAGGCAAACGGCCCGGTATAGGGAGTAGAGCCCGTCGTCGGAGTCGTACCGTTCGTCGTGTAGTAGACCTGAGCTCCCGGGGTGGCGTCCGAGATCGACACCGTCAACGGGTAGGTCCCCTGGTACGTCCCCGCTGTCGGGCTGAGCTGGGGCAGCGCCGCTGGAGGCGTGATCGTGTAGGTCGCGCTGCCCACCGCGCTCGTCGAATAGCCAGCCTCCGTCGAGATGGCCCGGATGGTCGTGGTCGTGGCGAGCGTGATCGGCGTCCCGGCCACGTACTGCGCGGAATTCGTGGTGGGCGCTGTCCCGTCCAAGGTGTAGTAGGTGCTCGTCGCGCCGTTCTTGTAGATGTAGATGGTCTGCGTGGAGGTGTACGTTCCCGCGGCGAGGCTGAACGTAGGCGTTGGCGCTGGCGGCAAGTTGATCGAGTAGGTGGCACTCGCGACGGCACTCGTAGAATACCCAGGGGCCGTGCAGATGGCATTGATCGTGGTGGTCGTGCTTACCGTCAGCGGAGTTCCTCCTACGTACACGGTCGAACTCGTGGTCGGAGTCGTCCCATCCGTCGTGTAGTAGATCTGCCCGCCCGAAGCGTGGTTCTGGATGTAGACCGTCTGAATTGACGTGTACGTTCCGCCCGCGACGCTGAATGTTGGCGTTGCCGCCGGCGCCAGGTTGATCGTGTAGGTGGCACTCGCGACGGCGCTCGTCGAGTATCCAGGTGCCGTGCAGATTGCTTTGATCGTGGTGGTCGTGCTCACGGTGAGCGGGGTGCCGCCTACGTACGCGGTCGAACTCGTGGTCGGTGTCGTCCCATCCGCCGTGTAGTAGATCTGTCCGCCCGAAGCGTGGTTCTGGATGTAAACGGTCTGGGCCGATGTGTAGGTTCCGGCAGCCACACTGAACGTTGGTGTCGCCGCCGGAGCGAGGTTAATGGTGAAGGTCGCGCTCCCAATCGCACTGGTCGAATACCCCGCCTCCGTGGAAACCGCCTGGATGGTCGTCGTAGTACCCACGGTGATCGGGGTGCCGGCCACGTAGGGCGTCGAATTGGTGGTCGGAGTCGTCCCATCCGTCGTGTAATACGTGTGGTCCGCTCCGTTCATGTGGATGTAGACCGTTTGAACGGAGGTGTACGTTCCTGCAGCCGGGTAGAACGTGGGCGTCGGCGCTGGAGTGGCAGCAACGAGGGCCGGCATCAGAGCAAGGGCAACGGCGCCAGTCAGTAAGGCCCGATAGTTCAAGATCCCTCCCGAAAGCCGCACCCACTCCGGCCGGTCAACGGCGCTGGACGCGTCCTACCTGGAACGTTCGTTTGACGTTCACTCCGAAGTCCGCAGGCTGGGGTGATGAGCCACGACATTGCGAGGGTCGCACGCCAGCACAGCCAGTCCCCTCGCCACAAGTGACTTCTCGCACGATTGAAGAGGCAAGGAGTGTTCGTCTGTTACGGGCCGCTACAACTTGACGGAGGTCACCTCTTCACGCTTACGCGGCAGCGGATGTATCAGGCGACGAAGATGCCAAATCACCAGGCAAAGACGCGGTGAGCGCGATCGTTCCCCGGTCGTCAAGTCGGCACGCTTCGTGCGAGGGCACGCAACCGCACCCAAACCAGGAGCGCGCAGATGTGCCCTTCCCTGCCGAGCCTCACTCATCCCTCCGCGCCACCGCCAACGTGGCGAATAGCGCTGTCACTCGTCGACCCAAATCCCCATCAGCCCCGGTCTCACAGTCAGATGGACGAGAAGGCTCTCGAGGAATTGACCGCCAGCATCCAAGAACACGGCCTTCTCCAGCCGATCACCGTTCGAAAGGTTGGCGCTCGGTACCAGGTCATCGCCGGCCATCGCCGTCTCGAGGCCTTCCGACGCTTGCTAGTCCATGCGGAGCGCAGGGACGAGGCTGTGGCCGAGACCTTCCGCACCATCCCGGCACACGAGAAGTACGACGTAGGCGACGAGGGAATGGCCCTCTTCGCACTCATCGAGAACCTCCAGCGTGATGACCTGTCACCATTGGACGCGGCCTCGGGGCTCTTGCGTGTTCAGGAGGCTCATCAGCCTTTGACCAATGCCTTGGCAAGACGCACCGGGCTCGAGCTCGACCGGGTGAAGCGGCTCCTCCGACTATCCCGCGCGCCGACCGTCATCCAGGACGCGTGCCATCGCGCCGCAGGGCGCGACGCGGCCTCCGCGCCTGCTTCGCCGCCACTCTTCTCATATGGGACAGAACTACTCATACCTCCGCAACGCCTCGCCCGAGGAACGCTCGGCCCTTCTTAGGCTGCTCAAAGTCTGCTCTGGACGCCTCACCTGTCACTGTGGCGCTGCCATTTCGGCCACTTGCGGCTCTTCGCCCCTGCCCCGTGATGGGGACGATGTGCCAGGTTCGGACGGAGATAAGCCAGTCATAGGCCAGTCACGTGGCGTGAATCCAGCTGGCGAGTCCGACCCGTCGCCAGCAGGAACGCGGCCATCCCGGTCGGCGCCAGATGGTGGATGAAGTGCTGCACCCAGGCGAAGTTCGCGTTGCCTACCGGCGGCACGCCGTACTTCCACCTCACGTCCTCACGCAGGCGTTCGCCACCCCAGGATGAGTCGTTGAAGGGTGGGTTTGCCAGGATGAAATCGGCCTTGAGGTCGGGGTGCTGGTCCTTGAAGAAGCTACCGGCAGGGTCGGGCTCACCCAGGTCCGCGTCGATGCCCCGGATGGCCAGGTTCATCTTCGCGAGGCGCCAGGTGGTCGTGTTCGACTCCTGACCGAAGATGGAGATGTCACCGACCCGGCCACCGTGGGCCTCCACGAACTTCTCGCTCTGGATGAACATGCCGCCTGAGCCGCAGCAGGGGTCAAATACTCGGCCCTTGTACGGTGCCAGCATCTCGACCAGGAGCCTGACGACGTGCCGTGGCGTGTAGAACTGGCCGCTCTGCTTGCCCTCGGCGCTCGCGAACTTGGACAGGAAGTACTCGTACACCCGCCCCAGGATGTCCTTCTTCTGTGATTCCTTGTCGCCCAGGCCAATGGTGCTGACGAGGTCGATGAGCGCGCCGAGACGCTGCTTGTCGAGAGCAGGACGGGCGTAGTCCTTGGGCAGCACGCCCTTCAGTGTCGGGTTGTCACGCTCGATGGCGACCATCCCGTCGTCCACGAGCTTCCCGATGTTGGGCTGCTTGGCCTGAGACTGGAGGCGCTCCCAGCGTGCTTCCTTGGGCACCCAGAAGACGTTCTGGGCGCGGTACTCGTCGGCGTCCTCCGGGTCGGCTCCCTCGGCGGCCTCGGCTTCGAGTTGTCTGTGGCGCTCCACGAAGGCATCCGAGACGTACTTCAGGAAGATGAGGCCGAGGACAACGTGCTTGTACTCGGCAGCGTCCATCGAGCCTCGTAGCTCGTCGGCGGTCTTCCAGAGCTTGTCCTCGAACCCGAGGTCCCCGCCGTTCTTCTTCGCGGGCTTGGCTGCCGCGTATTTTCCCTCCGAGTCGGCGGCGACTGGAGCGGGAAGCGCCAGTTCCTTCTGTTCACCAGCACCGAGGATGCGCTGGACGAGGGGCTCCTTCTCCTTGCCCGTGGTGTCGCACCCGAGGGCACTGCAAATCGCCTTCAACTCGTCGCGCGACAGCCTGCGGAGAAGGTCGTCGAACTCAACGGACCGCGCTCGGACGATGGCGTCGACGTGAGCCACGAGCGAGCGCCGGTCCTCGACAGACACGTCGTAGGCCGAGGTCAGTTCGGCGAGTCGGTCGCGGGTCAGGACTTCGAGCGCAGTCCTCCGGAGCTTGGCTGGCAGGGTCCCGTCCGGCATGGAAGAATCCTACCGGAATGAAGGCAATCATGGGGTGGGCTAGGTCAAGTCCATCCTCTCCAACCTCAACCTTCACCTCGCGCGCTGGACGCCGTCCAGCCCCGAGTGTCAGAGGGCAGCGCGCCATCGCAGGCATGCCAGCTCGAATCACGCTAGACGACATGGCGGAGTGGCGCCGCGCCCGCCCCGGGGACGGCGACCACATGGACCAGACGCTCGCTCAGGAGTTTGCCCCCCGCCTCATGTAGGTGCAGGTTTTCCAAGCTAGGGGCGCGCTCTTCCGAGCCGACGCGTTGAGCGAGGCTGCCGACGTCGTAGCGAGCCGCCTCGAAGCCCTCTCCACCTTCGGCGGCGCATGCGCCTACCGGCCCGGGGAAGCGAAGGCCTTCCCGAGCGATGGTTGAGCTGGAAGCACTTGAGGGCGCGGGTCGCCAGCAAACCTCTTTCACCCGGAGCGGTGGCCGAGCCCCACGCCCCCAGGGACGCCCGCGCGCCGGTCCGCGCCTTTGTCGGGCGCCGGGAGACGAGCACACTGAAGAGGCTCTGCGCAGTCCACGCCGTGGTGCCACCGTTCCTCAGTGAACTCAGCTACTTCTTTCCGAAATCGAGCCCCTTGGCGAGCTCGTCTGTGGCGCGAAGCTGCGCCTCACGCTTCGTAAACGCCGACTCGACACTCGCCTGGACGGCCCCGTTGTAGTGGTGCAGGTCGATTTCAAGCTGCCGGAGCGCCTCCTCGACCATTTTGATGGCGGCGTCGAACTCCGCGCGGATGGGCGCCGGGTTTTTGTCACGAGTCGGATATGTGAAGACCAGGGCGCCAGCCTTCACCTCAGGAGCCGGCATGTGACTGGTCCTCTGCGAGGGGTGCATCTCGAACAGGGCGCCGTCCCCAACGAAGGGCACGGTGATTCTAACGGTCGCGCCCCTAGCGCCCTCGTCTGTGACCTCGGGCTTTAGCGCCGCCTTGAGCTTAGGGACGTTGGCTTTGAATCTGTCTGCCAGTCCCTGGATGTGTCCCGCCAACGCCGGGCCGAACACGCTCATCGGCTCCTCGTCAGCGCAGGCGGCAATTTCCCTTTGCTTGGCCTGGATGAAATCGAAGACGATCCGACCGGAAAAGAGCTCTTTCATCCGCCCCTCCTCATTCTAGCGGGAGGGTAGCAGAGGGGTCTGACGGGCGCCCTTGTCCCTTGTCAGAGTGCTGCGGTATTGGGCGGGACTCCTGGCGGGGGCGTTAACCATGACCTGGGCGTTGGGTCTCGAGTATCTTAGAGTTCTGCTTTCGGCCCCGGTTTTGGGCACATTCGTCTTCATCTGGTTCGCGAGTCGTTACAGGGAGGATATCCACGAGATTCTCCATCGGCTCCGTCGGCTTAAGGTGCCGGGAGGGGAGCTCGAGACCCAGCCGCAGGAGCCGGCGCCGCCCCCATCCGTCCCACCCGAGCTGAAAACACTGGCTGGCGATTCAGATGAGCTCAGGGCCGAGAAGCTGAAGGCTACGCTCTGGGAGTTCAACTACTTGAATCTGTTTTTCGCCAGGTCGACGCAGATGGTGCTCGATTGGCTCGCCAACCTCAAGACGCCGGCGACTGTCGCGCTGTACCACGCCTTCTGGTCACCGATAATTAATGAGGAACAGAGGCAGACCATTCTCACGGTGCTCGACTCACACGAACTCGTGCGGGTGGACGCGAATGGCTTGATATCCATCACGCAGAAAGCGCGCGATTACCTAGAATTTCGGGGTCCACTGCCGCCGATAGGCGTATCTGCGTCCGCCGCAGGAACATCGCACGCCACGGTCAGTTAATCGGTCACGTAACCATACGTGAAGTTGGCGGGCAAGAAACCCTGGGTGGCCGGCTGTGGGGCTGGATGGTCGGCGCTATCAAGACCATCTGGGCGATGCTCCAGGCCGAGGGCGCGGTCGGTTCGGAGGTGCCCCCAATTCTACGGCGTTGAGCGTGGCTTCACTCTCGGTCTCTGATGGCACTCCGCGACGTGACGGCAAGTAGCCCGCGAGCCAGGCTTACTCCGAGCACACCCCGCAGGGATGCGGGCTTGGTTCGCGGACCGCGCTCCCCGGCTGTCGGAGTCGCCGCGTAGGCTCACGAGATGGCAGACGACACCCGAGACGCCCGCCTGCGCGAACTAGCCTTCCTCGCGACACTTGAAAGGACACCAAGCGTCACGCTCAGGTCCGAAGAGCTACATCGCGACTCACAACTGAGGTCGATGGCCATCTACCTGTTGCACGAGGGCTACGTAAACGGTCTCGATTCCATGCCCTGGCCCGCTGGGCAAGGTGTGAGCTCCTTGGCGTCTGCTGGCGGGAGGCCCAATCTGCTTGCGAACTTCGAGCTCCGCCACTGGAACGAGGTCGGCCGTGTTCTCGCAAACCAGGACACGGCCTTGCAGATCAGCCACAAGGGCCGCGTGCGCCGCTCGGAGCTGGAGCAGGCCCTTCGCACCGGCCGGGACAGGGAGCCGTTTGGCATCCTCTGGGACAAACGCCACCTCGAGCAGGCCGTTATGATGGTGGTCTTGTCCGCGCAGTCGTCCTCACCGGTCTCGGTCGCCTACCTCGACATGAACGGCCTGAAGGGCATCAACGACGCCTACGGCCATGACGCCGGGGACGCTGCCATCAAGACCTACCTGCAGGCCATCAACACGATGAAAGGAGACAAGGCTGAAGGATTTCGTGGAGACCGCGCCGACGAGGTCATCGTCATCATGCGCGGTACCTCCACCGACAGCGCCTGCGAAGTTATGCGGGCGGTCCTCCAGCAGCTTCGCAAGGAGCGAGTCCTGGTTGGCCCCACGGTGGTCAGGGAGTTCCTTACAGCATCCTGTGGCGTTGCTACAACAACGGATGCCACGACTGATGCCTCCTCGCTGGTGGCGCGCGCCGACGCAGAGCAGATGCGGGCGAAACTTGTATCGAGGGCGGAGCCGGGCGCGAGCTTCCTCGCAGTCGAAGGCCGAGACCCCGATAAGGTGTGAGTCGGCGCTCACCGCGCCCGCGACGTCTTCCGGCCCCGTAGCCGCGCCACCTCCTTGCGCAGCGCCCGCAGCTCCTCGGGGAGTGCACTTCACCCTTGGTACCTGCCGGCGCCCCGCGACTTGATGGCAAGTTGCCGCCTGCATCCCGTGGTCCTGGCTTGCTCCGAGCACACCCGCTGCAACGATGCTGGCCAAGCTCGCGGGCCGCACTGCGACGGGGTGCTCGCTTACGAGTAGCGCCGTGTAGATGCCAGCGCTGGTAGAGGTTTCTGCGCCACCCGCCGGAGCAGTTGCTCTGACCTGACGTGCGTCAACCGGAGGCGCACAGCGAGGGGTGTATAGACGCAGTCGACGGGGACACGAAAGGGCCAATGGCATGTGCAGGGGAATGAAGAATAGCTGCACGCTGCTCGGTGGTGACCCCTTGCGCTGGGACCGGTTCGTTCCGCTGCCGCCGCCAGAGTCGGTGAGCGATGGATTTCCTCACTTCAGTGCTGCGGTCGAAGCAGCGTCGCAGGGACGGCTCGATAAGGCTCTCGTTGAGTTGCGCCGCGTGAAGGAGGCAGAAATCAGAGATTAGTACGTCGAGCACGCGCAGATAGCGGGGCGTTGCAGGCTGGCCGTGACGAGACCCCGCGCACTGGCGCCGTATGTTGGCGATGTGGACGAAAGGCCAAACCCTTCCTCGAGGGTCACCGCCGAAGTGTTGGTGCGGGACGGGCACCGGTGCCGCTACTGCCATCGTCAACTTTTGTCGAGGCGGGTGTTGAAACTCTTTCAGTCCATCGTCGGGGAGAAAGCGTTCCCAATGGGCAGTACGAACGCCACGACACATGGAGCCGCCATCGCTTACAGAGCCGTTGCAGACCACGTTGTCCCTCGCAAGCGCGGCGGGCGAACCGACGCCGAGAACCTTGTGACTGCCTGCTGGCCCTGCAACTTCGGTAAGGCGGGATACACAGTTGAACAACTCGGAATAGATGACCCTCGCTCCCGACCAGTCCTGCTGGACTGGAGCGGTTTGGAGCACCTCGTCCCCATGCTGAAGCAAACGCGAAAGTCGGCGGCCAAGTAGGGCCTTCGCCGCCGAGCAGCGAGCCCACTCGGTCTGACGGAGGTCGCTCTACCGCTCGGAGGAGTTTGTGTCGTGAGCCGCCTCGACCAGCCGCCGCAGGCGACCCAGAAACGCCCGGGCCTCCCCGTCGTGGCAAGTCGGGCAGCCCCCGGCCCCGTAGACCTCGACGGCTTGGAGGCGCTCCTCGAGCAGGCGAGCTATCTCGCGGACGGTCGCCGCATCGAGGCGACCAGACCCACTGCCGTGGTGCCTCCCCGGTCACGCGGCCTCTGAGGACGGCGGCGCATCAGCGGCCGCTCCCGCGACAACGACACGACCCCGTTCATCATCGCCGACACGCACGTGCCGTAGGACCTCCCGCAACGAGGGCCAGAGGGGAGCGAACCGCAGGGGCCACCCACGCGATTCCTCGGCGTAGAGCCCTTCGCGGCACCCAAACATGCGTTCAGTATATCTCTCGAGGGGGCAGGACGCAATCGGGTCCTGCCGTGCCCCCACGCATGAGGGTGACCTCAGGCGCAGCCAGCCAGGGGTGTACATGGGGGGTGGATATTCACTTAGGGTGAACTCATTTCCCGGAGCTCAAGTTCGTGAAGGCCCCCGGCCGCGTGTCCGCACCCCGGAGGTGTCCTGCCGGGTGGGTCGCCCGGTCGGCGCACAGACAGGAACCCGCGAGCGGGGGACGCCCGCCACCCCGCTTCGTCGAGGTGGTGGCGACGCGACTGGGGACGCGGGGTGCTTCGACGCAGTCCGTGTGGCCGCCCTTGTCGTACCCTCGTCGTAGCATCGCGCCTGCCAAGCTGGAGGGAGCGATGAACATGTTGGCAGTTCCGTGGGCACTGGACGCAAACAACCGGCTGGTGACACCTGCGGACGTCACGTCGGGAGAAGGCCTCCGCTGTACGGACCCCGCTTGCGGGAGCCGTCTCTCGCTCCGCAAGGGGCAGGTCAGGGTTCACCACTTCTTTCATCTTGATGACGGACGGTGTTCGTACGAG
>Ga0335081_10001268_pt1 | contig 40182 bp, 38 predicted proteins | sample Lox_Sample_35_FD_206713 | JGI IMG/M metagenome (GOLD analysis project Ga0335081, IMG submission 206713) | Soil microbial communities from Loxahatchee National Wildlife Refuge, Florida, United States - Lox_Sample_3.5 | ecosystem: Environmental > Terrestrial > Soil > Wetlands | place: USA... | reverse complement strand
TGCGCTGGCGCGCGGCGGAACCGCCTTACACCTCATGCAGGGCAACCGGGATTTCCTGCTCGGAAACGAATTTCTCTCCGCCAGCGGCGCGCTGCCGCTCGCCGACCCGGCTATCGCGGAGGTCGGCGGCGTGAAGACGCTGCTGATGCACGGCGATACCCTCTGCACCGACGACCGGGACTACATGGCGTGGCGCAGTACGGCCCGCTCGGCCGCGTGGCAGGCCGAATTTCTGGCCGCGCCGATCGACGAGCGTCGCGCCCGCTCCCGTGCGCTGCGGACCGAAAGCGAGGCGCGCAAGCGCAGCAAGAGTGCCGCCATCATGGACGTCAACCAGGACGCGGTGCGCGAGGCGTTTCGCCGACACGCCGTCACACGGATGATTCACGGGCACACGCATCGCCCGGGGCATCACGAGCTCGAGCTCGACGGCCTGCATTGCGAGCGCTGGGTGCTGCCGGACTGGTACCAGACCGGCGGCTACCTAAGGGCGGAGAACGGAACGGCTCGGCTGGTGCGCTTCGCTCCCGCGCCTGGCTAGAGGCCGCGCGCCAGGTCCTCGCGCAAGTCGGCCTGGCTTTCCAGGCCCACCGCGACGCGCACCAGTCCGTCGGTGATGCCCGCTGCGGCGCGCGCTTCGGGCGAAATGCGTCCGTGCGTCGTGGTCGCCGGATGGGTGATGGTCGACTTCGTGTCGCCGAGATTGGCGGTGATCGAAATCAGACGCGTGGCGTCGATCAGCTTCCAGGCCGCCGCGCGCCCGCCCTCGAGCTCGAACGAAACCACCGCGCCGCCGGCGCGCTGCTGGCGCCTGGCGAGCGCGTGCTGCGGATGAGACGCCAGCCACGGGTAGTACACGCGCGCCACCCCGGGCTGCGCCTCGAGCCAGCGCGCAAGCTCGAGCGCGGCGGCGGACTGGGCGTTCATCCTCAGCTCGAGCGTCTCCAGCCCCTTGAGGATGACCCAGGCGTTGAACGGCGACAGCGACGGTCCCGCGGTGCGCAGGAAGCCGAAGATTCCCTCCATGACCAGCTTGCGCGGTCCCACGATCGCGCCGCCCAGCACCCTGCCCTGGCCGTCCAGGTACTTGGTCGCGGAATGAATCACCAGGTCCGCGCCGAGCGCGAGCGGGCGCTGCAGCGCCGGCGAGCAGAAGCAGTTGTCGACCGCGAGCAGCGCGCCGCCACGTTTGGCGACCGCGGCGATCGCCGCGATATCGGATACCTCGGTCAGCGGGTTGGACGGGGTCTCGAGGAACAACAGCTTGGTACGTGGTCGCAGCGCACGCTCCCAGTCGCCCGCGTCGAGCGGGGACGCGAAAGTCGTCTCGACCCCGAAGCGCGCCAGGATCCCCGCGTAGAGCTGCACCGTGGCGCCGAACACCGCCTTCGAGCAGATGACGTGATCGCCGGCCTTTAGCAGCGCCATCGACATGGCGAGGATGGCCGACATCCCCGATGCGGTCGCGACGCAGGACTCGCCGCCCTCCAGCGCCGCAAGCCGGTCCTGCATCATGCTGACCGTGGGATTGGTGAAGCGCGAGTAGATGAAGCCGTCTTCGCCACCCGTGAACTTGGCGGCCGCCTGCTGCGCATTGTCGAACACGAAGCTGGAGGTGAGGAACAGCGCCTCCGAATGCTCGTTGAATTGCGTGCGCACCTGACCGGCGCGCACACCCAGTGTCGCGAGCTCGAATGTGTCTTTCATGACCTTACATCCTTCGCCTGCGGGCACAAAAAAACCCGGCTGCGCGAACCGGGTTTGGCGGCACGCTTTAGCAGCATTTTTAACGCGCCCGCAAGCTGTCGTTTCAAATCGGCGCAGACGTCATGCTAGCGCGAACGGCGGCCGCCGTAAAGACCGCCCCGACCCCGCGCCCGCGGGTTACTCCGCCGCGACCAGATTCAAGTCGAGCTGGGCGCCTTCGGCGTCTTCGCCGGAGTCGCGCGCCGCGTCGCGCCGGGTCTCGATCGCAAGCAGGTAGTCGCTGGTCACGTCGCCCGTGATATAGATGCCGTCGAAGCAGGAGGTCTCGAAGCGCGCAAGCTTCGGGTTGATCTGGCGCACCGCGCTCTTGAGCGCCTCGAGGTCCTGGTAGATGAGCGCGTCTGCACCCAGCTCGCTCGCGACCTCCTCCTCGGTGCGGTGCGCTGCAATGAGCTCGGCGCGGGTCGGCATGTCGATCCCGTACACGTTGGGAAAGCGCACCGGCGGCGCCGCCGACGCGAAGAACACCTTGCGCGCGCCGGCCTCGCGCGCCATCTGCACGATTTCCCTGCTCGTGGTGCCGCGCACGATCGAGTCGTCCACCAGCAGCACGTTCTTGCCCTTGAATTCCATTGCAATGGCGTTGAGCTTCTGCCGCACCGACCTGCGGCGCACGGAGTGGCCGGGCATGATGAAGGTGCGGCCGATGTAACGATTCTTCACGAACCCTTCGCGGTAAGGCACCCCCAGCCCGAGCGCAAGCTGCAACGCCGAGGGTCGACTCGAATCCGGAATAGGAATCACCACATCGACCTCGAGATGGTGATACTCGCGCCGAATCTTCTCCACCAGCTTCTCGCCCATGATCAGCCGCGCCTCGTACACGGAGGCGCCGTCGATGATCGAATCGGGCCGCGCGAGGTAGACGTACTCGAAGATGCACGGATTCAGGCTGGTGCGCGGCGCGCACTGCTGGCAGTAGAAGTTTCCATCCTCGTCTATCAGGACGGCTTCGCCGGGCGCCACGTCGCGCAACACCTTGAAGCCGAGCGAGTCGATCGCCACCGATTCGGACGCAACCATGTACTCCGTGCCTCCCTCGGTTTCGTTGTAGCCGATCACCGCGGGGCGGATTCCGTAGGGATCGCGGAACGCGAGCACGCCGTAACCCGAAATCATCGCGATTACCGCGTACGCACCGCGGCAGCGCCGGTGCACGTTCGACACCGCGGCGAAGATGGTCTGAGGATCCAGCCGCAGCTTGACCGCGGTCTTCTCCAGCTCGTGAGCCAGCACGTTGAGCAACACCTCGGAATCGGAGTTCGTGTTGATGTGACGCAGGTCCTGGCGGAACATCTCCTCCTTGAGCTGGTCGGCGTTGGTCAGGTTGCCGTTGTGCCCGAGCACGATACCGAACGGAGAGTTGACGTACAGCGGCTGGGCCTCGGCCGAGTTGCGCGCCGAGCCTGCGGTGGGATAGCGGCAGTGCGCAATGCCGACGTTTCCCGGCAGCGAGCGCATGTTGCGCGTGCGGAACACGTCGCGCACCATGCCGTTGCCCTTCTGCATGTGAAAGGTCTTGCCCTCGCTGGTGACGATGCCAGCGGCATCCTGGCCGCGGTGCTGCAGCAACAGCAGCCCGTCGTAGAGCAGCTGGTTGACCGGCGAACGCGCGACGATTCCGAGAATGCCACACATAAGGGCCGCCTACCGGTGTCCGGGCCTCAATGATAGCGCAGGCGAGTGGCCAACGATGGCGGCAGCCATGGCCGAATTGCCAGCACTGTCCGGGCCATCGGCGCCCCGCTTACCGAATTGCGCCAATATCCCTGCCGCGGGACGGCCGTCAGACCCGCCACGAGCGCGAACGCGAGCACCACCAGCAGCCCGCGCGCCAAGCCGAACAGCGAGCCGAGCACGCGGTCCAACCCGCCCAGGCCCGCCGCCTTTACAAGCTTTGACAGCAACAGCCCGCAAAGCGTTGCGATCACGAGCGCGGCGATAAAGACGCACATGAAAGCCGTAAGCATGCGCAGTTCCGGCGTGGGGACCGCCCGCGGCAAGGCGGCCGCAAGGGGCGCAGCGAACAGATAAGCGGCGAGAAAGGCGAGCACCCATCCGGCGACCGAGATGACCTCGCGTACCAGCCCGCGCCACAGGCCCCAGAGCACCGAAACCCCGATCACGCCGAGCACGGCGTAGTCCAGCCAAGTCATCAGGACTTGGTGGTGACGTTTCCGGGCTTGAGTCCAAGGCCCTTGAGCTTCGCGCGCGCCTTCTCGGCGGCCTCCCGGCTCGCGAACGGACCGGCGCGCACCCGGGTCACCCGACCCTTGTCCGTCGCGATCCGCTCAGTGTAGTAGGGAAGCTTGGCCGCGGCCAGGCGCGAGGCAAGCTCCTTGACCCCCTCGGGGTCCGCCAGCGCCGCGACCGGCACCACGTACTCGATGCCGGCCAACGCGGCTTCCGCGCGCGCGCGTTCGGCCGCGCTCGGCGCGGGTGCCTCCTTGGCGGCGCTTGCGATCGCCTTGTGCGGCGCCGCTGCCGGCTGGGGCGCCGGACTCTGTGCGGCAGGGTTCTGGGTCGGCGGCGCGGGAAGCTTGGGCGCGAACTTCGTTTCCTCGCCCGGGATCCGCACGTCCACCGGGGCGCTCGCCTGCCTCGGCTCCGAATCAAACACCATCGGCAACAGGATCACGGCGAGCAATACCAGGGCGATCGCGCCGACCAGGCGCCTACGCCCGCGGCGCTTGAGAGTGTTGACGTCCTGCGCCTCAGCCATGGCTGCGCGCGCCGCTGCGGACCGCCTCGAGTTGCGCCATCACTTCGCCGACCGTCAGGAATGATCCGAAGACGAGAATTTTATCATTCTCGCCCGCCTCCTCCCGTGCTGCAGCGAACGCCAGTTCCGTCGAGGGGTGCATCGCTGCCGGGGCCGACACGCTATGGGCCTGCAGGATCGCAGCCAGCTCCGCAGCGCTCGCTCCGCGCTCGCCGCCGAGCGTCGCCAAATGCCAGCGGGTCACCCGCGGCGCGAGGGCGCGCACGACGCCCGCGATGTCCTTGTCCCGCAGCATGCCGAATACCGCGATCGTCTCGGGCGCGAAGCCGCTTTCCGCCAGATCCTGCGCGAGACCCTGCGCCGCCTGCGGGTTGTGCGCCACGTCCAGGATCACCTGCGGCCGCCCCGGCAGGATTTGGAACCGCCCTGCGAGCGCGACCTGCGCCAGGCCCTGGCGAATGTGCTGCATGCCCACCGGGAGGTGCTCGCGCAGGCTGTCGAGCGCGCATATCGCCGCCGCCCCGTTGCGCAGCTGCAAGCCGCCGCGCAGCGCGGGATGAGCGAGCCCGGCGCGAGTCCCGGCCGGCCCCCAGTAGCGCCATTGCCCGTCTTCCCGCACGTAGCCGAAGTCGCGTCCTATCAGGAGCAGCCGGGCACCCTGCTGCCGCGCGGCGTCCAGCACCGAGTGGGGCGGCGCGGGCTCTGCCACGACCGCGACCCGGCCGCGGCGAAATATGCCGGCCTTCTCGCGCCCGATCAGTTCGCGGGTGGCGCCGAGGTAGTCGACATGATCGATGCCGATGCTGGTCAACACGGCGCAATCGGCATCTAGCACGTTCACCGCGTCGAGCCTCCCGCCCAGCCCCACCTCGAGGATGACCGCCTCTAGGCCCGCGCGCGCGAATAGCCATATTGCCGCCAGCGTGCCGAACTCGAAATAGGTCAGGGCAACGCCGGCCCGCGCTGCCTCGACGGCCGCGAACGCCTCGCACAGCGCAGCATCCTCGGCTTCGCGACCGTCGATCCGCACGCGTTCGCTGTAGCGCAAGAGGTGCGGCGAGCTGTAAAGGCCGGTCCGGAATCCGGCCGCCCGCAGTATCGCCTCGAGCATCGCGCAGGTCGAGCCCTTGCCGTTCGTGCCGCCCACGGTGAATAGCGGGCACTCGATCTGCACGCCCAGCCGTGCGAGCACCCGTGCCACCCGCTCGAGCCCGAGCGCGATCGGCTGCGGGTGCTGCCGCTCGACGTACTGCAGCCAATCGGCGAGCGTGCGGGACGCCACGACGGGGGGACGATGCCGGGCGCGGGCTCAGGACGGCTGCTCGCCTCGCAGCCCCTGCAGCATTCCCAACAACGAAGCAAGCGTGTCGCGCAGCTGGCGCCGGTCGACGATCATGTCGATGGCGCCTTTCTCGAGCAGGAATTCGGCGCGCTGGAATCCCTCCGGAAGCTTCTGCCTGACCGTCTGCTCGATGACGCGCGGTCCGGCAAATCCGATCAGCGCCTTCGGCTCGGCGATTACGATATCCCCGATCATGGCGAAGCTCGCCGACACGCCACCCATGGTCGGGTCGGACAGAACCGACACGAACGGCAGCGCGCGTTCCGCAAGATCGGTCAGCGCAGCGGTACTCTTCGCCATTTGCATCAGCGACAGCAGCCCTTCCTGCATCCTCGCGCCGCCAGATGCCGAAACGCAAACGAACGGCAGCTTCTGCTCGATGGCGACGCGCACGCCGCGAACGAAGCGCTCGCCCACCACCGAGCCCATCGAGCCACCCATGAACTCGAACTCGAACGCGGCGCAGACCACGCCTATTTCCTTGATCGATCCCTGCATGACCACCAGCGCGTCGGTTTCCCCGGTCTGCTCCTGTGCCTCGGACAGGCGCTCGGGATATTTTCGCGAATCCTTGAACTTGAGACTGTCTACCGGCAGCACCTCGGCGCCGATCTCGAACCGCGTGTCGGCGTCGAGCAGGGCGTCGAGCCGCGCTCTCGCGTCAAGCCGCTCGTGGTGTCCGCACTTCGGGCATACGTTCAGGTTCTTCTGCAGGTCCGTGCTGTAGAGCACCGCGTCGCACGCCGGGCATTTGGTCCAAAGGCCCTCCGGCACGGTCTTGCGCGCACCGCGCTCCGTGCGCTGGATCTTGGGTGGAAGAAGCTTCTGTAGCCAGCTCATGCGCGCCTCGCCGATTCCGCTCAAGCGTCGAGCGCCGCGCGGATGGGCCTGATCAGGTCCCCGACGCGAACGACCGCATGTTCGGGACCCGCAGCTTCGATTTCCTGGATGATCCGGCTGCCGATCACGACCGCGTCGGCGATCTCGGCCACGCGCCGCGCGGACTGCGCGTCGCGTATGCCGAACCCGACGCCGATCGGCAGCTGGGTGGCCGCGCGCAGCAGCGGGATGCGGTTCGCGACGTCGGTGAGATCGAGGCTCGCTGCGCCGGTCACGCCCTTGAGGGACACGTAGTACAAATAGCCGGCCCCTGCGCGCGCCACCTCCTGGATGCGGCTCGGAGTCGAGGTCGGCGCGAGAAGGAAGATCGGGTCGATCCCGCTGCTCTTGGCCAGCGCGGCGAACGGCCCCGCCTCCTCCGGCGGGTAATCCACCACGATTACGCCGTCGACGCCCGCATCCGCCGCGGCGGCAAGAAACTTCTCGCATCCCATCGCCTCGACCGGATTGGCGTATCCCATCAGGACTACCGGCGTATCCGGGTCCCGTTCGCGAAACGCGCGCACCATGCCGATCACGTCCGCGAGGCCGACACCGTTCGCCAGGGCGCGCTCGGAGGAGCGCTGGATCACGGGCCCGTCGGCCATCGGATCGGAGAAAGGCACTCCGAGCTCGAGAATGTCCGCACCGGCCTCGACCAGGGCACGCATCAGCGGCAGCGTGAGCGACGGAGCCGGATCGCCGGCGGTGATGTACGGGATCAGCGCCTTGCGTCCCTGCTTGCGCAGCGCGGCAAAACGCGAATGAATGCGGGACATCGCTAGAACACGATGCCGGAGCGCTGGGCGACGGTATGCATGTCCTTGTCGCCGCGCCCGGACAGGTTGACCAGCAGAATCGTATCGCGGCCGAGCGTCGGGGCGATCTTGGTCGCGTACGCGATGGCGTGGCTCGACTCGAGCGCCGGGATGATTCCCTCCAGACGGCACAGCTCGTGGAAAGCCTGCAGCGCCTCGTCGTCGGTCACCGCGACATACTCGGCGCGGCCGTTGTCCTTCAGCCAGGCATGCTCGGGCCCTACGCCAGGGTAGTCGAGGCCGGCGGAGATCGAATGTGTCTCGATAATCTGCCCGTTGGCGTCCTGCAGCAGGTAGGTGCGGTTGCCGTGCAGCACGCCCGGCCTGCCGGCGCACAGGGACGCTGCGTGTCTGCCGGTGGCGAGCCCCTCCCCCGCCGCTTCGACGCCGATCAGCCGCACCGATTCGTCCGGCAGGTAGGCATGGAAGATTCCCATTGCGTTCGAGCCGCCGCCCACGCAGGCGATCACGGCATCGGGTTGGCGCCCGGCAAGCTCCGGCATCTGCTGCAGGCATTCCTCTCCGATCACTGCCTGGAAGTCGCGCACCATCGTCGGATAAGGATGCGGCCCGGCAACCGTGCCGATGATGTAGAACGTATTCTCGACATTCGACACCCAGTCGCGCATTGCCTCGTTGAGCGCATCCTTCAGCGTCCTGGAGCCGGATTCGACCGGTACCACGGTCGCGCCGAGAAGCTTCATGCGGTACACGTTCGCGGCCTGGCGCTTGATGTCCTCCGACCCCATATAGACCACGCACTCCATGCCGTAGCGCGCCGCCACTGTTGCGCTGGCGACGCCATGCTGCCCGGCGCCGGTTTCCGCGATCACCCGCTGCTTGCGCATATGGCGCGCAAGCAGCGCCTGGCCGACCGTATTGTTGATCTTGTGCGCGCCGGTGTGATTCAGGTCCTCGCGCTTGAGATAGATCTGGGCGCCGCCGTACTTCTGCGACAGGCGCTTGGCATGGTAGACCGGGCTCGGCCGCCCGACGTAGTGCTTCAACTCGTAGCGCAATTCCGCGCCGAACGCCGGATCCTTGCGACAGTGCTCGTAGGCCTGTCGCAATTCGTCTAGCGCGTGCATCAGGGTTTCGGCGACGAACACGCCGCCATAGGGGCCGAAGTGTCCGCGCGCGTCGGGAAGCTCATCCATCTGCATTTCTGACCTCTGCCATGAAGGCCGCTATCCTGGCCGAGTCCTTGACGCCCTTGGCGGACTCGACCCCACTAGAAACATCCACTCCCCATGGCCGAACGCGACGGATCGCGTCGCTTACGTTCTCGGTCGTCAGGCCGCCCGATAGGATCAGCGGACGGGGTCGCTGTTGCGGAATAACGGACCAGTCGAAGCTGGTTCCGGTACCGCCGTACGCCTCGACGTAGGCGTCCGCCAGCCAGCCGCTCGCGCCCATGTAAGGCCGCAGGTATTCTAGCAAATCGACCCCCTGCCTCACGCGGCAAGCCTTGAAGTAAGGAAGTCCAAACCGCTCGCAGAACCCGGGCGGCTCGTCGCCATGAAACTGCAGCGCGCCCGGACGGACCCGCTCGATCACGCGCTCGACCTCGTCGCGGCTTGGATCGACGAACAGCGCTACTGCCGTGACGAAGGCAGGCAGCGCGTCACGCAGCATGCGCGCCTGCTCGTGGGACAAGAAGCGCGGGCTCGCGGGGTAGAACACGAGCCCGATTGCGTCCGCCCCTGCCTCGCATGCGGTGCGCGCATCCTGGACGCGAGTTATGCCGCAGATCTTTACCCGGGTGCGCATCGCTTAGAGCTCGACCGGCAGCGCGCTTGGCGCACGACGCCCGCTCGGCAGACCCCAGTCAGGCGCGTAATTCACGGCTTCGAGATAGAGCCCCTCGGGGCCGAATGTCGGCGCGGCGCGCGCGCGTTCACGCGCTGCAAGCACCTCGCGCACCCAGGCCGGCGGATGCTTGCCCATGCCGACGTAGACCAGAGTTCCGACGATGTTGCGAACCATGTGGTGCAAAAAGGCGTTGGCGGCGATGACGAAGTCGACCCGCTCATCGGTGCGTTCGATCTCGAGCCGGTTCACGCGCCGCACCGGGGTCTTGGCCTGGCACTCGGCGGAGCGGAAGGCGGAAAAATCGTGCTCGCCGACTAGGAACTCGGCCGCACGGCGCATCGACTCCAGGTCTAGCGCGCGATGAAACCATCCGGCGCGACGAGCGGCCAGTGCCGGCCGTACGGCGCGATTCAGCAGTATGTATCGATAGCTGCGGGATAGCGCGCTGAAACGGGCATGAAATGCGTCGTCGACCGGCTGCGCCCACAGCACCGCAATCGAGTCGGGCAGCAGCGCGTTTACGCCCCTTACCCAGGCGCTGTCCGGCCGCGCCGCGGGAGGATCGAAGTGGATAACCTGTTCGCAGGCATGCACTCCCCGATCGGTTCGCCCCGCGCAGGTAACCTTCACCTCGCGCCCCGCGATTGCCGCCATCGCGGCCTGAAGCGCGTCCTGCACCGTGCCTCCGCCCGGCTGGGTCTGCCAGCCCAGGAATCGGCTGCCGTCATATTCGATGCCGAGTGCGAGTCGCATGCCGGAAAAAGTATAGCCACGGCGCCGCGCGGAGGCGCGGCCCGTGGCTAATTGTAGGGGTTCGCTCTCAGCCGAGGCTGGAGAGCATCTGCTTGGCCTGGCCTTGTTGCGCGCTGTCGCCTTCTTTCATGACCTCGTTCAGCAGCTCGCGCGCGCCGTCCTTGTCGCCCATTTCCTCGTAGGCCTTGGCCAAGTCGAGCTTGGTGGCAACTTCCTGCCACTTCGGATCCGTGCTCGTGGTCGGGGCCGGACTTTCCCCCGGCGCGTCCAGGTCCAGACTGATCGACGACAGATCGAGTGCTGCAGGCGCGGCCGAAGGTGGCGCCGGCATGGGCTTGGTTTCGGCCGTATCCAGATCGAGATTGAAATCCATCGATCCCAACGCATCCGCGGCCGCGGGTGCCGGTTCTCGCGCCGCCGGCGACTCGAAGCTGATGCCGCCGCTTTCGCTCGATTTCTGGCCCGCCCCGGCGCCGAGGCCGAGATCGAAATCGAGACCCGCCGGCTCGGTCTTGGGCTCGGCGTTCTTGTCCATGATCAGCGTCCCGCCCTTGGCGAAATCGCCCGCCTTCATGGTGTTGGTGTTAGAGCCGATATCGAAGTCGAGCGCCGCCGAGGCCGGCTGTTTGGCTTCGTCCCCGCCAACATCCAGTGGAATGTCGGGGCTGATCGGGGTCGATGCCGCGTCCAGATCGAAATCCAGATTCGGCACCGGCGCAGGTTCGGCGGCGGCCTCAAAGGCGGGGGCGGTGGAGCCTGTTTCAACCGCTTGCGCGGCGCCACCGTAGAGCGGGTTCTGAGGATCGATGCTGCGGCCGAGCGCAGCGGCCTTGTCCCACTCTGGACCCGAACCGCCGCTGAGTGCCTGCAGCTTGCGCGCCGCCTGCTCGAACGACGTCGCGTCGTGCCGACCGGCATAGATCTCCAGCAGCTTGGCGTGGATCGCAGGGCGCTTCGCGTCCTTCTGCAGCGCCTCCTTGAGAATCTCCTCGGCCTGCGCGTCGCGCCCGTACGCCATGTACACGTCGGCCTCCGCGATCGGGTCGACCTCGTCTGCCTCCATGCCGCCGACGCTCGCCTGGCTCACCGACGCCTGGCTGCCTGCGTCCGGCCGCACGGACGGCGTTGCGGCAGCGCTTAGAACGGAAGAGGCTCCGCCCGCGGCAGCCTCGGCGCCGAACGATCCTTGCTGAAGGACCGCCGCGGCCTTCTTCTTGCGACGCCATGTCCAGGCGCCGTAACCGAGCAGCAGCAAGAGCACGGCACCCAGCCCACCCACGGCAGCCGGGTTGTCCAGCAGATCGTCAAGCAGGCTTGGCGGCGGAGGCGGAGGCGCTTTCGGCTTCGGCGCGGGCTTGGGCGCGGGCGCCGGCTTGGGCGGCGCCGCCATCGGCTTGGGCGCCTCGGCCGGGGATGCGGGGGCCGCCGCGGGCGGCTTTTGCACTGTCGGGGCGGCAGGCGCCGGGTGCGCCGCCGCCGGCGTTGCTGGGGCAGAGGTCGGGGCGGCCGGGGCCGGGGCGGCCTTTTGCTGCAACTCCGCGAGCTCCTTGTTCTTCACTTCCAGCGCCTTGTTCTTCAGCTCGACCAGCTTCTGCAGGTCGCTGACATTGCGCTCGAGCTCGGCGACGCGCGATTGCGCCTCCTGCAGCGCGCGCTCGCGCGCCGCCTGGTCGTCCGCGCGCGCCGCGCGCGCCATCGGACCGGACCCGCTTTCCGCCTTCGACAGTCGCAATTGGTCCTTCGGCGCGGCCGCGCTGGGCTGTTCCGGTGTCGCGCCGATGTGCCCACTGACCGCGCGCTCACCCGCGGCGGCGCCGGTCGCCGGCGCGGCGGCCGCGAGCTTGCGGCGATAGGCCGCGAAGTCGGCCATCTGCGACTGCACCAACCGCCTGGCGTCCTCCGGGTCGATCGCCGCGACGGTCTCCTGGTCGGGTATGTCTAGGATCCGGCCCGCGCGCACCAGATTGATATTGTCGCGAATGAACGCATCCCGGTTCGCCCGGTACAGCGCGATCAGCATCTGGTTGTAGGTGATGCCGCGCGTCAAGTTCTCGCGCGCGATCGCGCCCAGGGTATCGCCCTTGTTCACTTCGCGTGTGGCGGGATGCTTCGCCTCGGGCACCGCCGCCTTGGGCGCGGGGGTCGGGGCCGAGGCCGGGGTCGGCGCGGGGGCCGGGGCGGGGGTAACCGCGGGGGCGGGGGCCGCCTCGAGCGGCCGCTCCTCGACCGGCGGCGCGGCAGGCGGAGCCTGCGCAGGCTTTTCCACCGGCATGGCCGAAGGCGCGGGGCTGATCGCCTGCGACGCCTTGTACTCGGGGGGATCCAGCAGGAAGGTGTACTCGCGCACCAGCCGTCCGCTCGACCACTGCAGCTCGACCAGAATGTCCAGGAAAGGCTCGTTCACCGGCTGTGCGGTGGTAAGCATGAGCACCGGCTTGCCGTTGCGCTGCCCGACCTGGAATTTCATGCCGAGCAACACCGGATTGAACTCGATGCCTGCCTGGCTGAATGCATCCTGCGATGCCAGGCGAGCGGTCACCGAAGACATTTCGCCGGCCTGTTCCGATACGATCTGAATCTCGGCGTTCAAGGGCTGCCCGAGCGCCGAGAGGACGCGCAGATTCCCCAGACCCACGGCATGGGCGAGCAAGGGAACGGCCAGCAGCGCCGCGGCGAAAATTCTCATTGTGATGGATTTGCCCACGGTCCCACCCTGACTCAATTTGCGGTCCCCAAGTAAAATAACATCATGGTGTTAGGCTTGCAAGCTGAGAGATTTTCTCGATTCTTTCACCTTCATGCCGGAAGTTGCTATGAAATTCTGCCGCCTCGAGGGCTACGGTCAGGGCCGCCCGCCCTCACCGCCCAACGCCCGAATCGAGCAATATGCGCAGCATACGCCGCAGCGGTTCGGCTGCACCCCATAGGAGCTGGTCCCCGACCGTGAAGGCAGCCAGGTAGTCGCCCCCCATCGGCAGCTTGCGCAGCCGGCCGATCGGCACGGAGAGCTTGCCACTGACGGCAGCCGGCGTCAGCTGTGCAAGCGATTCCTCGCGCCGGTTCGGTACCACCCTTACCCACTCGTTGGCCTCCGCCACCATTCCTTCGAGCTCGTCCAGCGGAACGTCCCTGCGCAGCTTGATCGTGAGCGCCTGGCTGTGGCAGCGCATAGCACCGACTCGCACGCAGATACCGTCCACCGGAACCGGCCTGTCGGCGCGGCCGAGGATCTTGTTGGTCTCGGCCTGGCCCTTCCATTCCTCCCGGCTCTGACCGCTGCCGAGGTCCTTGTCGATCCACGGCAACAGGCTGGCGGCAAGCGGATGGCCGAAGCTTGCCTTGGGCAGGTCCGGCGCGCGAATTGCCTCGGTCACCTCGCGGTCGATGTCGAGCGCGCTCGACGCCGGGTCGGCGAGCAGCTTCTTCACGCTGTCGCCTACGCGCGCCATCTGTTGCGCGAGCTCGCGCATGTTCGCAGCGCCGGCGCCGGAGGCCGCCTGGTAGGTCATGCTCGTCATCCACTCCACCAGGTCGTGCTGGAACAGCCCGGACACTCCCATCAGCATCAGGCTGACGGTGCAGTTGCCGCCGATGAAGTTCCTGCCGCCTTTGACGAGCGAATCCTTGACCAGCGGCATGTTGACCGGGTCGAGCACGATCACCGCGTCGTCGTTCATGCGCAGCGCGCTCGCTGCGTCCACCCAGTAGCCCTTCCAGCCGGCGCGGCGCAGCTTAGGGTAGACGTCGTTGGTGTAGTCGCCCCCCTGGCAAGAGACGATCACGGGCAGAGACTTGAGCGCCGCGACGTCGTTCGCGTCCAGCACCGGGCCGCTACTCCTGCCTATGTTCGGGCCCTCGACGCCCGCCTGCGAAGTCGAAAAGAAAAGCGGCTCGAAGTGGTCGAAGTCGCGCTCCTCGCGCATGCGCTGCACGAGTACCGAACCCACCATCCCGCGCCAGCCGACGATACCGACCCTCAACATCATCCCTTCCTCAGAGCGCGGCGACCACCGCGTCGCCCATTTCGTTCGTGCCGGCCAAGCGCGTGCCCGGGGTATGGATATCCGCGCTGCGCCAGCCCTCGCGCAGCACCCGCTGCACCGCGCGCTCGACGCGGCTGGCCGCCTGCTCGACGCCCAGCGAGTAGCGCAGCATCATCGCTGTCGAAAGAATCGTCGCCAGCGGGTTTGCCACGCCTTTGCCGGCGATGTCAGGCGCCGAGCCGTGGATCGGCTCATAGAGCCCCTTGTTGTTCGCGTCGAGCGAAGCCGACGGCAGCATCCCGATCGACCCGGTGAGCATCGACGCTTCGTCGGACAGAATGTCGCCGAACAGGTTGCCGGTCACGATGACGTCGAATTGCCTGGGATTGCGCACCAGCTGCATGGCGCAATTGTCCACGTACATGTGCGACAGGTCGACATCGGAATAGGATCTGCCGACGTCCGTCACCACCTCTTTCCACAGCTCGGTGGTTTCCAGCACGTTGGCTTTGTCGACCGAGCACAGGCGCTTGCCGCGCTTGCGCGCTGCTTCGAATGCAACCTGCGCGATGCGCCGGATCTCACTCTCCCGGTAGCGCATCGTGTTCACGCCCTCGCGCTCGCCTCCGGCCAAGGTCGAGATTCCGCGCGGCTCGCCGAAGTAGATGTCGCCGGTCAGCTCGCGCACGATCAGCATGTCCAGGCCGGCGACAATCTCCGCCTTGAGCGAGGACGCCGCCGCGAGCTCGGGGTAGACCTTCGCGGGGCGCAGATTGGCGAACAATCCGAGCTGGCTGCGAAGGCGCAGCAGTCCGCGCTCCGGGCGCTTGTCGCGCGGCAGGGAGTCGTACTGCGGCCCGCCGATCGCCCCGAACAGGATTGCGTCCGCCTGCTGCGCGAGCTTGAGCGTGGACTCGGGCAGAGGATCGCCTGCGGCCTCGTAGCCTGCCCCGCCGACCGGCGCCTGTTCCAGCTCAAGGCGCAAGCCGTCCTCTCCCAGGCGGCGCAAGACCTTGAGCGCCTGCGCGACGATTTCGCTGCCGATCCCGTCGCCCGGCAAGACCGCGATTTTCATTGCGGCCTACCTGAACAGCCAGGGAAACTGGTCGCGTCGCCTCGTCTCAAAGGCGCGAATCTCGTCGGCGTGCTGCAGCGTCTGAGCAATTTCGTCGAGGCCGTTGAGCAGCGAATGCTTGCGGAAGGGATCGACCTCGAACCTATAGCGGCGCGAGCCGTCGGTGTTTGACACCGTTTGCTGCTCGAGGTCCACCACCAGCCGAAACCCGGGGAACGCCGCGCAGTCGTAGAACAGCGCGTCGACTTCGGCTTCGGCCAGCACTACGGGGAGCAGACCGTTCTTGTAGCAGTTCTCGAAAAAGATGTCGGCAAATGACGGTGCAATCACGCAGCGGAAGCCGTAGTCGAGCAGCGCCCAGGGCGCATGCTCGCGCGAGGACCCGCAGCCGAAATTCTTGCGCGTCAGCAGAATCTCCGCCCCCTGGTAGCGCGCCTGGTTAAGGACGAAGTCCGGGTTGAGCGGCCGCTTGGCGTGATCCATCCCCGGCTCGCCGTGATCGAGATAACGCCAGGCATCGAATAGATTCGGCCCGAAGCCTGTGCGCTTGATCGACTTCAGAAACTGCTTTGGAATGACGGCGTCGGTGTCGACGTTCGCCCGATCGAGCGGTGCTACCAAGCCGTTGAGTTGCGTGAATTTCTTCATCGCGCTCACCCTAGAACGCCGAGCGCACGTCGACGAAGTGCCCCGCGATCGCCGCCGCAGCCGCCATTGCCGGACTGACGAGGTGCGTGCGCCCGCCGGCCCCCTGCCTGCCCTCGAAATTCCGGTTCGAGGTCGAGGCGCAACGCTCGCCGGGATCCAACCGGTCCGCATTCATCCCCAGGCACATCGAGCAGCCCGGCTCGCGCCATTGGAATCCGGCTTCGATGAATATCCGGTCCAGCCCTTCGCGTTCGGCCTGTGCCTTCACCAGCCCGGAGCCGGGCACCACCATCGCAAGGCGCACGCTTTGCGCCACGCGGCGGCCCTTCACCACCGCGGCTGCACTGCGCAGATCCTCGATGCGCGAGTTGGTGCACGATCCGATGAATACCTTATCCAGCCTAATGTCGCTTATGCGAGTGCGAGGCTTGAGCCCCATGTACGCCAGCGCGCGTTCGATTCCATCGCGTTTGGTGGCGTCTTTTTCCCTGTCCGGATCGGGCACCAACTCGTCGACCGGTACCACCATTTCCGGCGACGTACCCCAGGTCACCTGCGGCTTGATCGTTGCCGCATCGAGCGCGACCTCGCGGTCGAACTTTGCATCCGGGTCGCTGTGCAGCATGCGCCAGTAGGCCACCGCCTGGTCCCACTCGGGTCCGCTGGGAGAAAAAGGACGGCCTTTCAGATACTGGATGGTGGTCTCGTCTACCGCAACCATGCCGGCGCGCGCTCCGGCCTCGATCGCCATGTTGCACAGGGTCATCCTGCCTTCCATCGACAGCGCGCGGATCGCGCTACCCGCGAACTCGATCGCGCAGCCCGTTCCGCCGGCAGTTCCGATGCGGCCGATGATCGCAAGCGCAACGTCCTTCGCCGTGACGCCGCGCGTCAGCGCGCCCTCGACCAGCACGCGCATGTTCTTCATCTTCTTGGTGATCAGGCACTGCGTCGCCAGGACGTGCTCCACTTCCGTGGTGCCGATGCCGTGCGCCAGGCAGCCGAAGGCTCCATGGGTGCTCGTGTGCGAGTCGCCGCAGACCACCGTCATGCCGGGCAGCGTCGCGCCGTTCTCGGGCCCGATGACGTGCACGATGCCCTGGCGTTTGTCGAGGAACGGAAAATAGACCTTGGCACCGAACTCGCGCATGTTCTTGTCCAGGGTCTCGACCTGCAAGCGCGCGATCGGGTCGCGGATCCCGTCGATGCCCTGCTCCCAGCCTGTCGTGGGCGTGTTGTGGTCCGCGGTCGCCACCACCGAGCCGGAGCGCCACGGCTTGCGGCCCGCCAGCTTCAGGCCCTCGTAGGCCTGCGGACTCGTCACTTCATGCACCAGATGACGGTCGATATAGAGCAGCGCGGTGCCGTCGGCATCGACATGAACCGTGTGGCCGTTCCAAAGCTTGTCGTAGAGCGTCTGTGCCATGCGTATCCGCGCGCCAGAAAGATCGGTCGAAGCTGCAAATTATCGCACACGCAAGGCGTCGTAGAGCTGCTGCGGTCGCAGCCAAAACGTCAGCGCGGCGCCCACCGCCGCGATGCCGGCGGCAAGCGAGAAGGTCAGCGCGGGCCCGCCCGATTGCCATGCCCAGCCGGCGAGCAGCGCACCCCCGGCACCGCCTCCACCGTAGGCGATGCTGGAAAACAGCGCCTGCCCGCGGGCGTGCGCGGCGGCCGGAAACATTCGCTGCACCGCGACCACCGATGCGGCGTGAAAGGCGCCGAAGGTCGCCGCGTGCAGCACCTGCGCGATCACGAGCACCGTGACGAAGCCCGCAGCCCAGCCGATCGCCGCGAAGCGCACGACCGCAGCGAGCAGGCTGAAGAGCAGGATCGCGCGCAGCGAGAAGCGGCGGAACAGCGCGGGAAGGTAGACAAAGACGAGGATTTCGGCCAGCACTCCGAGCGTCCACAGCGCCCCGATCGACTTGCCGCTGTAGCCCAGGCGCTGCAGGTGCAAGGTGAAGAACGCATACAGCGCCCCGTGCGCGGCGGCCATGCAGAATCCCGCGCCGATCAAGGCGCGCACCGAAGCCGATGCGCGAGCGGCACACGGGCCGTCGCCCTCGCCCGCCGCGGGCGACGCGCCGGCGGCGCGAGGCAGCACGACCGAGGCCGCGAGCGCCGCAAGAGCGAGCACGAGAAGGACGCCGGCCAGCCCGGCCGGCGCATGGGTGTCGAGCCAGGCGCCTACCACCAAGACGGCGACAATGAAGCCGATCGATCCCCAAAGCCTGATCGGGCCGTAATGACCGCTGCGCCCGGCGAGGACCGAGAGCGTGATCGCCTCGACCAGCGGCAGCCCGCCGGCGGAAAAGATGCTCGTTAGCGCAACCAGCAGCGTGATGGCGCGGAAACCGGGCGTGAACGGAATTGCCGCGAAGCCGGCGACAAGAGCCGCGCAAGAAGCCACGACCACGGCGCGGCGCGCGTCGGCCCGGTCCGCGAGCCAGCCCCAGAAGGCCGGAGCGAAGACGCGGGCCAGCTGCGGCATCGCCAACACGGTGGCGATCTCCGTCGGCGGCAGCCCGCGCCCGGCAAGATAGACCGGGAAGTAGGGGGTGAACGCTCCGACGTAGGCGAAGTAGGCGAAGTAGAACACCGCCAGGCGCAGAGCGGCGGGCACGCAGCGTGGCCTCAGGCCGCCACCGCGGGCTTTGCCGCGAAGCGAATCGCGCCGACCACCTCGCGCACCAAGCGCTCGCTGTCGTCGCCGTCTGGCGCGAGCGGCCCCAGGTACCCGCCGAGCAGCAACTCGGCCAGGCCGTGCAGCAGTGCCCACGCGGCCGTCGCGGCACGCCGGCCTTGCTGCGCGTCGCCCAGGCCAGGGATCGAATCCGCCAGCGCCCGCAGCACCGGGTCGGAACGCTGCGCCAATCCGGCGCGCCGCGCGGGCGAGATTTCGCCTGCGTACATGAGTCGATAGCGGCGCGGCTGCGCGAGCGCGAAGCGCAGGTACGCGCGCGCCACTTCGGCCCCGCCCGCGGCACGTGCCTCGCGCAGTGCGGCGCCCAGCTGCTCATGGCCCTGCGCCGCCACTTCGGCCAGCAGCGCCTCGCGATCGGCAAAGTGCCGGTAGGGCGCGCTGTGCGACACGCCCGCGCGCCGCGCGGCTTCGCGCAAGGTGAGGGTTGCCGCGCCGCTCTGATCCAGAATGCGGCCGGCCACGCGCACCAGCTCGGCGCGCAAGTCGCCGTGATGGTAGCTTCGGCGGCGAGATGTTGACATAAGCTACATTCTACTGCACGCTATGTATCCATCGTCAACATAGCACCTGCGGCGACGCGACGCAACAGCGTCGGCTCAGCGCTTCTTCGCGGCCAGCCGGCGTGCGTAGGGATTGCCGCGCGTGCGGAACTCGACCACCAGGGGCGTGCTGCGCAAGCCGAACGCGCTGCGAAAGCGGCCCTCGAGGTAGCGCCGGTAGGTATCCGGCACGTAGTCGAGCGCGTTGCCGTGAATGATGATGCGCGGCGGATTCATGCCGCCCTGGTGCGCGTAGCGCAGCTTGGGCCGCACCAGGCCCTTGCGCGGCGGTGCCTGCTGCTCCACCGCGGCGATGAGCGCCCGCGTAAGCTTGGGCGTCGAAAGCTTGGCCATGGCTGCCGCGTAAGCGGCGTCCACCGAGCGCATCAGCTCGCCCAGCCCCTTGCCGGCGCGCGCCGACACGAAATGGGTCTCGGCAAAGCCGAGAAATCCGACTTTCCAGGCTAGTTCCTGCTTGACCCGCTCGCGCGCCGCCTTGTCCGCGGCGTCCCACTTGTTGACCGCGACGACGACCGCGCGACCGCGCTCCAGGATGTAGCCGGCGACGTGGGCGTCCTGGTCGGTCACGCCCTGCTCCGCGTCGAGCATGAGCACGGCGACGTTCGCCGCCTCGATCGCCTGCAGCGTCTTGACGATCGAGAATCGCTCCACCGCCTCGCCCGCCTTACCGCGCCGCCGCAGGCCCGCCGTGTCAATCAGCGTATAGCGCCGTCCGGCTCGCTCGAATGGGACTTCGATCGGGTCGCGGGTGGTCCCCGGCTGGTCGAACGCGATGACCCGCTCCTCGCCCACCAGCGCGTTTACTAGGGTGGACTTGCCGACGTTGGGGCGCCCCACGATCGCTACCCGCGGGTGACCCTCATCCACCGCTTCGGCGGCCCCGTCGGGCGGCAGTTCCGCTATCACCGCCTCGACCAACTCGCGCACCCCTTCGCCGTGCGCGGCAGAAATCGCCGCCGGCGCGCCTAGACCGAGCTCATGGAATTCCGCGGTCGCCGTGTCAGCGGCGAGCCCCTCGCATTTGTTGACCGCGATCCAGATGCGCTTCTTCAGCTTGCGCAGGCGCGCCGCGATCTCGCGATCCGCCGGAACCAGGCCGCTTCGGCCGTCAACCACGAACACCACCGCGTCCGCTTCGGCCAGCGCCTGTTCGGCCTGGCGCGCCATTTCGAGGAAGATTCCCTCGCGCGCGCCGGGCTCGAGACCGCCGGTGTCGATAACAATGAACGAGCGCTCGCCGAACGTGGCGTCGCCGTAGTGCCGGTCGCGCGTTACGCCGGGGACATCGACCACGATCGCATCCCGGCTGCGCGTGATGCGGTTGAACAGCGTCGACTTGCCGACGTTAGGGCGCCCGACCAGCGCGATGACCGATTTCAAAGCGAAAGTGCGTAAATTTTGCCGTCGAGGGTCTGAACCAGAAACCCGGACGGCAACTTGATCGGCGCGGCGCGGATCGGCCCGCCGCCGGTGGCGAATCGCGCGACGAAGGCGCCCGACTCGCGCGCGAGGAAATGAACGTAGCCTTCCAAATCGCCGACCACGATTTCGCTCCCGAGCGGCAGCGGCAGCGAGGTCTCGCGATTCGCGAGCTTGTCCTGCTTCCACACGCTACGCCCGTCGGTTCTATCGAACGCGTACACCGCGCCCCTGTCGTCGCTCACGTAGGCGTAACGCGCGTCCAGGCTGACGCCGGTAACGGAAGATATCTCGCGCGACCAGATCGGGTTGCCGTTGCGCGCGTCGAAGCAGGCTACCCGCCCCTGGTACGCCGCGGCGCACACTTCCCGGCCCTCTATGGCCGGCAGCCCCTCCACGTCCGTAACCCGCTCGAGCTCGGTGGCGCCGTGGGGCACGGCCACTGTCGCCTCCCAGCGCGGTCCGCCGTTCTCCAGTGCGATCGCGACCAGCTTGCCGCCGGAGAAGCCGGCATACGCCGTATCACCGTCGATGCTCAGGCCCGCCGGCGCCCGAACGATGAGCGAGGCTGGCGCGCGCTGATAGACCCAGCGCCGCTTTCCGTCGTCGCTGCCGAAGGCGAATACGCGGCTGTCGGCGCTGCGCACCAGAACGATCCCGTCGCCGAGCGCGGGGGCCGCAAGCACCTCGCTCGACACACGCGCGCGCCAGCGCAGGCTGCCGTCCTTCGCATCCAGCGCGAACACGACGCCCTCGTCGGACGCGACCACGACCAGTCGTCCGTCGCTGCCGACCCCGCCGGACAGCCGCCCGTCCAGGCTAACGCGCCAGCGGGTCTCGCCGCTGGCCGCGTCGAGCCGCGCCACCGCGCCGTCGCGACCCGCAACGTAGACGCTGTCGCCGGCCAAGGCGGGCCTGAACACGAACGGACCTGCGGGCGGGACGCTCGCCGACCAAAGCACCCGCACGGCCTGCGCGTTATTGATCGGCGTCAGCGGCGCGGGCTTGGGGCCGCTCGGCGCGCTGCCGAACCAGCTCGCGCAACCGCCCAGCGTGGCGGCCGCGACCAGCGCCGCGGGCAGTAGTCTCGTCGCCGTCACCCGCCGAGCGCCTCGAGCCGGATCTGCACACTCTGGCGGAAGGCGCTGTCGTCCTTGCCCGCCTTGTCGAGCGCCGCCTGATACGCGGCCTTGGCCTCATTCGGCTGGTTCTCGGCGACCAGCACGTCGCCCCGCAGCGCCGCGAATTGCGCCGCATAGGCGTCGGCGTGCGGCGCATCCAGCTGCTTGAGCGCCTGGTCGTAGGCCTTCTCGTCCAACAGCAGCGCGGCCAGGCGCAGCCGCGCGAGATCCTTCAGGTCATCGGAGCGCGAGCGCTCGAGCACCCATTCGAGCTGTGCCTTGGCATCCTTCAGCTCGCGATGATCGAAGTAGTAGCGGGCGGCCACCAGCGCCCCCATCGAAGCATACAGCGTGCGCGGATAGCTCTCGGCCAAGGCGCCGCTCGCGTCGCGCATCGTCTTTGCGTCACTGGCCTGCACGGCCCTGGTGAGCATCTCGTACAAAGTGCTCGCTTCGAGCGACTGTTTGTTCTGGTACCAGTTCCAGCCGCGCCAGCCGGCGGCGCCGATCGCGACGGCCAGAATGGCCACGACCACCAGGTTGCCGTGCTCCTGCCACCAGCCCTTCAGCTCCGCAAGTTGCTCCTGCTCCTGGTGATCTAGTGCCATGCTATGTCCTTGCTTTTTGCAATGCATCCGCGAACGCCGCGACGACGCCCGCTCTTGCGATCCGGTACTGAGGCTCGGCCTTGCGCAGGAACTTGAGCGATACTTCGCCGTCGCGCACTTCGTCTGTGCCGACGATCAGCGCGGCCCAGGCGCCGCTCGCGTCCGCCTTTCGCATTTGCGCCTTGAGGCTTCCGCCTCCGGCGTGCTGCACGATCGCGTAACCGGCCCCGCGCAACGCTTCGGCCAGCGTAAGGGCGTACTCCTGCGTTCCGTCGCCGTGGGACAGCAGGTAGGCATCTGGCGGCCTGATCGCAGGCGCGCGGGCCCCGTCGCGCAGCAGCGCGATCAGCCGCTCATTGCCGATCGCAAATCCCGTCGCCGGGGCGGGCTTGCCGCCGAGCTGAGCGAACAATCCGTCGTATCGCCCGCCACCGCACACGGTGCCCTGCGCGCCCAGCGCGTCCGATATCCATTCGAATACCGTGCGGTTGTAGTAGTCGAGTCCCCGCACCAGGCGCGGATTGATCGTGTACGGTACGCCGGCGGCCGCAAGCAGCCGGCGCAGTCCATCGAAATGGGACGTTGATTCTTCGCCGAGATAGCCCATCAGCGCCGGCGCACGCGCCACCACTTCCTGCACCATGGGATTTTTCGAATCCAGCACGCGCAGGGGATTGGCGTGCATGCGCCGCCTGGCGTCGGCGTCGAGCCGACCGGCGTTCGCTTCCAGGTGTCGCACCAGGTCCGCGCGGTAACGCGCACGCTCCTCCGCCGAACCGATGGTGTTGAGCTCGAGGCGGATGCCTTCCAGCCCAAGGTCGCGCCACAGCGCGGCGCACATGACGATATGCTCGGCGTCGATATCCGGGCCTTCCAACCCGAGCGCTTCGACGCCATATTGATGGAACTGCCGGTAGCGCCCCTTCTGCGGCCGTTCGTGGCGGTACATGGCCCCCGCATACCAGAGGCGCTTGGGCCCGTCGTAGAGCAGGTTGTGCTCGATTGCGGCGCGCACGCACGAAGCCGTGCCTTCCGGGCGCAGCGTCAAGTCCTCTCCGTTGAGCTCGTCGCGCCAGGAGTACATCTCCTTCTCTACGATATCGGTAACCTCGCCGATCGCACGCCGGAACAGCTGCGTATGCTCGACCAGCGGCATGCGGATGTTGCGGTAGGCGTAGCGCTCCAGCCAGGATTCGACCCTGGCCTCGAAATCGCGCCACCATACGGCCTCGTCGGGCAATATGTCGTTCATGCCGCGCACGGCTTGGATGTTGGCGCTCATGCTCGCAACGGCGGTCAGGAGACCGCCCTGACCGGAATCTCTTTGCCTTGAACGGTGCGCGGGCGGCGGCGCCGGCTTCCGGGGCCGAAATTCGCGCGCACGTAGTCCTCGACCAGCTGCTGGAATTCCTCCGCGATGCGCTCGCCCTTGAGCGTTACGGTCTTTTCGCCATCGACGTATACCGGCGCGACCGGGACCTCGTTCGTCCCGGGCAGGCTGATGCCGATGTCGGCATGCTTTGACTCGCCGGGGCCGTTCACCACGCAACCCATCACCGCGACCCGCATTTGCTCGACGCCGGGATAGCGCTCGCGCCAGACCGGCATCTGCGCCCGCAGGAAGGACTCTATGCGACCCGCGAGCTGCTGGAAATAGGTGCTGGTGGTGCGACCGCAGCCCGGGCAGGCGCTCACCATCGGCGCGAAGCTGCGCAGGCCCATGGTCTGCAGGATCTCCTGCGCCACCTGCACTTCGCGCGTTCGTTCGCCACCCGGCTCCGGCGTGAGCGAAACGCGGATCGTGTCTCCTATCCCTTCCTGCAGCAGAAGGGCCAGCGCTGCCGCAGAGGCGACAATGCCTTTCGATCCCATGCCCGCCTCCGTGAGACCGAGATGCAGCGCGTAGTCGCAACGCCGGGCAAGGTCTCGATAGACGGCGACCAGGTCCTGGACCTGGCTCATCTTGCATGAGATGACGATGCGGTCCGCGGCCAGCCCCCAGGCCTCCGCCTGGCGCGCGGAATCGAGCGCAGAACGCACCACCGCCTCGTGCATCACGGCTTGCGCATCGAGCGGCTCGGCGCGCGCGGCGTTCTCGTCCATGAGCTTCGCTAGAAGCGCCTGGTCCAGGCTGCCCCAGTTGACTCCGATGCGCACCGGCTTGTCGTAGCGGATCGCGCACTCGATCATGGTTGCGAATTGTTCGTCGCGTTTGGCGCCCTTGCCGACGTTGCCGGGATTGATGCGGAACTTCGCCAGCGCCCGCGCGCACTCGGGATACTGCGTCAGCAGCTTGTGCCCATTGAAATGGAAATCGCCCACCAGGGGCACCGCGCATCCCAGCGCATCGAGCCGCTCGCGGATCGACGCCACCTGGGCAGCGGCTTCGGGGCTGTTGACCGTGATCCGCACCAGCTCCGAACCCGCCTGCGCAAGCGCGTAGACCTGTGCGACCGTGGCCTCCGCGTCCGCGGTGTCGGTGTTGGTCATCGACTGCACCACGATCGGCGCGCCGCCGCCGACCGCCACGCCGCCGATCAGCACCTGGCGCGAAGACCGGCGCGTGGCCGTGGCTGCGCGCGCGGTCATTTGAGCGTGAATCGGGCCACTTCGACCCGGATGTGGGGCGCAAGGTCGAGGGCCTGTCCGTCGTAGGTGAGTTGCACATGCTGCGCATTGCCGATCACCACCGAGAACGGCGGGATGCCCTGAACGACCTTCTCGCTGCCGGCCGGATTGAGCTGCGACAGCAGCAGCTTGCCGGCTCCGTCGCGAATCTCGACCCAGGACTCGGCGTCAAAGTGCAGCACGATGCGCCCCGTGGCCGACGCCGTCGCAGGCGCCGCGGCGGCGGGGCCCTGAGTTTGAACGGGCGGGTTCGGTGTGGAGGAGCTTGCGCTGGCGCTCGCGACCGGGGCCGGCGCTGGAGCCGGAGCGGGCGCCGCGGGCAGCGGTGGACTCGCGCGCAGCGGGCGCGGCGGCGCCTCGAGCGGCGCGCGTGCCGCAGGAACAAAGTTCAAATGCGTCGCACGCGAACGCTCCTGCTGCCAGCCGTAGAGCACGACGGCGGCGACCAGCAGGATCGCCACCGAAAGCACGACATAGGTGATGTTCGAGCGTCTGGAGCCGTCGGAAAACGGCACCGGCTCGCGATAGCGCGTCGCGAGGCGATCCGCGTCCGGGACTTCGAACTTGCCCTCGACCTGACCGAGCAGCGCTTCCGCGTCGAGCTTGAGCAGTCGCGCATAGCTGCGGACCATGCCGCGCGCGAAGGTGCTCCCCGGCAGGTTTTCGAAGCGGCCCTGCTCCAATGCGCCTATCTGACGCGCACCGAACTTGAGCTGTTGCGCAACGTCGTCCAGGGTCAGTCCCTGCGCCACGCGTGCCCGCGCCAGGATCTCGCCCACGTGCTCGCCGTGCGGCTGCGCCTCAACGATCTCCGCCGGCCGCTCGCCGAGGGCAGGCTCTTGGACGGTGCCGCTACTCATAGTCCCCGCGTTGCAATGCCTGGCTCTCGCGCGAGCCGGGGAAGCGGTGGCGCAACTGACTCGCCAGCTTCGCCTCCGCCAATCGCTCGCCGAGCTTGCGCTCCACGCGCAGCGCGAGCCAGAGCGATTCCGCGCTCGGCTCCACGAGGGCATTGAAGCGCGATACGTACTTACGCGCCTCGCTCATGTTGCCCTCCCGATAGCGGATCTCGCCCATTTGCAGCAGCGCCATCGGCTCGTTCGGCTGCAGCCTGAGTGCGCGCTGAAAATACTGCTCGGCATCCTCGAGCTTGTCCTTGCGCATGGAGCACACGCCGGCCGCAGTATAGGAACGCCACGGGGTCGGATAGAGGGGATTGGCGACGGCGCGCATGAAATAGCGGATCGACTCGGTTTCGTGCCCGCTCTGGCACAGGAACCAGCCGTAGTTGTGGTTGATGTCCGGATCGTTCGGCGACAGTTCCAGCCCATGCTCGAAATTCTGCTGCGCAAGCTTCGTTTCACGCAGCTCCATGTACACCAGTCCGAACATGCCGTAGGTGGGGGCATAGTTCGGATCGGCAGCGGCCGCCGTGCGCAATTCCTCCAGCGCGACCGCCATGCTGCCACGCTGGTAGTAAGCCGAGGCCAGCTCAGTATGTATCCGCGCACGGTTGCGCGGGTCGCTGACCTCGCCGACGATGACGCCGGTATCGACTCCGGTCGACGACGACTCCGGCGGCGGGGTGGCGCAGCCGGCAGCGAGCGCAAGAAACGCTGCAGCAACTAGGCCGAACAAATATAGCTTCATGCGCGTAGCTCCGTGATCCTGTGAATCTTGCGGCCGCTGCGACGCGTGCGGTCCGCCACGTCGCCGGCGAGCTGCCCGCATGCCGCGTCGATGCCTTCGCCGCGCGTCTTGCGGATGGTCGCGGTCAACCCCGCGCGTCGCAGGATTTCGGCAAAGGCGCGGATCCTTCCGGGTTGCGAGCGGCGAAATCCGGAATTCGGGAAGGGATTGAACGGGATGAGGTTGAACTTGCAGCGCACGCGCCGGGCGATGGCGGTCAGCTCGCGGGCGTGGTCGTCGCAATCGTTGACCCCCTCGAGCATCACGTATTCGAAGGTTACGAAGTCGCGCGGCGCCTGCTCGAGATAGCGGTTGCAGGCCTTGATCAGCTCGCGCAGCGGATACTTCCGGTTCAGCGGCACGAGGCGGTCGCGCAGAGCGTCATTGGGCGCATGCAGCGAAACCGCGAGCGCGACCGGACATTCAGCGCGCAGCCGGTCCATACCGGGAACGACTCCCGAAGTGGAAACCGTGACGCGACGGCGCGACAATCCGTAAGCGTTGTCGTCCAGCATCAGGCGCAGCGCGGGAATGACCGCGTCGAGATTGAGCAGCGGCTCGCCCATGCCCATCAGAACGACGTTCGTGACGACGCGCCGGCCCTTCGGGTCGCGCGCCAGCAACCGGTTGGCGAGCCACAGCTGGGCGATGATCTCTGCGGTGCTCAGATTGCGGTTGAATCCCTGCTTCCCGGTGGAGCAAAAGGCGCAATCGAGCACGCACCCGGCCTGACTCGACACGCACAAGGTGCCACGATCGTCTTCCGGGATGAAGACGGACTCGATCGAGTTCGCGCCGTCTACCTTCAGCAGCCACTTGCGCGTGCCGTCGGCTGCCACCTCGTCGGCGACGACTGCGGGCGGCTCTACCCGCGCCGCAAGCATGAGCTTGGCGCGCAGATCCTTGGCAAGATCGCTCATGCGCGCGAAGTCCGGCTCGCCGCACTGGTGTATCCAGCGCAGCACTTGCCGCGCACGGAACGGCTTCTGGCCCAAGCGCGCGAAATAGCGCTCCATGGCTTGCGCATCGAAATCCAGCAGGTTGTCGTTCATCACCGCACTGTGACCCGCTTCAGCGGGAAAAGGTCTCGCATGCCGGAAAAAAATACCCGATCTCGGTGCGCGCCGTGTCCGGCCCGTCCGAGCCGTGCACCGCGTTGGCATCGATCGAAGCCGCGAAATCGGCTCGGATCGTGCCCTTTGCCGCCTTCCTCGGGTCGGTAGCGCCCATCAGCTCGCGGTTCTTGGCGATCGCAGCCTCGCCTTCCAGCACCTGCACCAGCACCGGACCCGAAATCATGAAGTCGACCAGATCGCGGAAGAAAGGTCGCTCGCGGTGCACCGCGTAGAAGCCTTCGGCCTGCGCGCGCGACAAGTGCATCATGCGCGCCGCGATGATCCTGAGACCCGCTGCCTCGAAACGCGCGCAGATCTGGCCGATGACGTTCTTCTTCACCGCGTCCGGCTTGATGATCGACAGCGTCCGCTCGAGCGCCATTCCTCGTTCTCCCTCGCAAGCTTCAAAAAGCAAAGCTTGAATTCTATCACGGCGCGGTTCCGAATCGCGTAAATTCAATGAGTTGCGTCGTCGCCGGAATACCATTGCGGCACCAGTCCGGCGCCTCCGGCAGCGGTCCGATAGCGCACGTCGACGCCGATCCCGGGCACCCAGACCAGGTCTTCGCCGCAGAACAGCAGCGGCACGCGGTCACGCTGCCACGGCGGCAACCCCGCCTCCTGGAACAGGTTCTTGAGCGTACGGCGCGGCCGCCGCGAATCGGGCTGCAGCCGCTCGCCCCCGCGACGCAAGCGCAGCTGGACCGGCCGGTCGCGCAGCTTCGCGAGCGCGACGCCGGCCCCGCGCACGCGCTCGAAGCGCATCTCGCCGCCGAGCGAGGGCAGCGCGATGCGGCGCTGGCCGGTCCAGCGCACCGGTCCGAACGCGGCGGGCGCGCGAGCGAGACGCTCCAGGCGCAGCTCGCCGCGGTAGACCCGCAGCACCGCGCCGTCGTGCGCGAACTCCACGCGCGCCGCGGACGCCGCGCCCGTCAGCTGACGCAGCATTTCAGCCAGCCGCCGCGTCGCCGGGGGCCGCAGTCCATGCGCTGCAAGATACTCGCGCAGCAGCACCCCGGCCGCCGGCGCAGGCCGCCCGCTCAGCTCGGCGACCCGCAGCCGGTGCGTCGGGCGTGCGCCGGCAAATTCGCGCAGCAAGGCATCCGCATCGGAGAAATGCTGCGCCGCGCGCCCGAGCGCCTGGCGCCATCGCGGGTAGCGCTCCTCGAGCAGCGGCGCGACCCGCAGGCGCAGGAAATTGCGCGCATGCACCGGATCTCGGTTGGATTCGTCGTCGACCCACTGCAGGCCGTGGGCCTGCGCGTAGCGGATCACTTCGGCGCGCGGCACCTCGAGCAGCGGCCTCAGCAGCGGTTTTGCGCCGAGCCTGCCGAGCGACGGCATCGCGCTCGCGCCCCTGACGCCGGCTCCGCGCAAGAGGCGCAACAGGACAGTTTCGGCCTGATCGTCGAGTTGGTGCGCCAGCGCCACGACGTCCGCCCGCACGCGCGCTAGGGCCGCGCGCCGGGCATCCCGCGCGGCGGCCTCCAGTCCCTTGCCACGCTGCGAGCCGATGTCCACTCGCAGGGTGCTTAGCGGAACGCGCCAGTCCCGGCACAGCTTGCGGCAGAAACGCGCCCAGGCGTCCGCGTTGGGGCTGATACCGTGATGAACGTGCACCGCGCGCAACCTGTAGCCGTGCGCGGGCGCGAGCGTGCGCAGCACATGCAGCAGCACCGTCGAGTCGGCGCCTCCAGAAAAACCCACGGCGATCGTCTTGTCGCGCAGGGCAAGCGCGCCGAGCAGGCGCTGCGCCGCAGCGAGCGGCCCGGCGCGGCGCTCAGCGCTCGACGACTTCCTTGTACTTGCCATGGCCCATGAGACGCTCGAGGCGTTCCTCGACGAGCTCCTTCGGCTTCTTTCCCTGGACCTGCTTGAGCGCCTCGGCGAGCGCCTTCTTGACAGCCTGGCCGGTCGCCTGCGGGTCGCGGTGTGCGCCGCCGAGGGGCTCGGCGACGATCTTGTCGATCAGGCCGAGCGTCTTCAGCCGGCTTGCCGTGATACCGAGTGCGTCGGCCGCCTCGGGCGCCCGCTCGGCGCTACGCCACAGAATCGACGCGCAGCCCTCCGGCGAGATTACGGAGTAGGTCGCGTACTGCAGCATGAGCACGACGTCGCCGACCGCGATCGCGAGCGCGCCCCCGGAGCCGCCCTCGCCGATCACCGTGACGATGACCGGCGTCTTCAGGCCCGCCATGACGTACAGGTTGCGGCCGATGGCTTCGGACTGGCCGCGCTCCTCGGCGTCGATGCCCGGATATGCTCCGGGTGTGTCGACGAAGGTGAACACCGGCAGACGGAATTTTTCGGCCAGTTGCATCAGGCGCAGGGCCTTGCGGTAGCCCTCGGGCTTGGGCATGCCGAAATTGCGCACGATCTTCTCTTTCGTGTCGCGTCCCTTCTGGTGCCCGATCACCACGCAAGGCTCGCCGTTGAAGCGCGCCAGCCCACCGACGATCGAGGCGTCGTCGGCGAATGTCCGGTCGCCGTGCAACTCCTCGAACTGGGTGAACAGCATGCCGACGTAATCGAGCGTGTACGGCCGCTGCGGGTGACGCGCCACCTGCGCCACCTGCCAGGGATTGAGCTTGGCGTAGATTTCCTTGGTGAGCGACTGACTTTTCTTCGTCAGCCGCGCGATCTCCTCGGAAATGTCGACCGCGGAGTCGTCCTGCACGAAGCGCAGCTCTTCGACGCGCTGCTCGAGCTCGGCGATCGGCTGCTCGAAATCGAGGAAGGAGGTCTTCATCGGTGCGGCATTCTACGCCCATGCAGACGGGCTAGTACTCCACCGGAACGGGATCGAGTGAGCGCCAAAGGTACCAGGTGGCGACGGATCGCCAAGGCGCCCAGGTCCGCGCGATGCGGCGGATTCCGGACTCGCCGACTCTGCGCCCGTTGCGATAGCCCAGGCTTACCCCGCGCTGCAAGCCGAGATCGTCGACCGGCAACACGTCGGGCCGCAGCAGGCTGAAAATGAGCAGCATCTCGGCCGTCCAGCGTCCGATGCCCCTGATCTCCACCAGCTCGGCAATGACATCCTCGTCGTCCATTGTCTGCCACCGCGTCGGCACGATGCGCCCGGAGACGAAATGCGCCGCCAGGTCGGCCAGGTACTCAACCTTGCGCCGCGACAGACCGCACGCGAGGAGTCTCTCTGGTCTCGCCTCGAGCGCGTGTTCCGGCGTCACCGCGGGAAGCGCGTCGAGCAATCTGTTCCAGACGGCTTGCGCAGCCTTGACCGAGATCTGCTGTCCCACGATCGAGCGCGCGAGCGTATGGAACGGATCTCCCCGCGGCACGAGGTGAATGCGCGGATAACGCCGGATGATCGCACCCAGCACCGGGTCGCTGCGCGACAGCTCGCGCTTGGCCTTGTCCCAGTAGACGGGTTTCACGAATGAGCGAGCGGAAGATTGAGCAGCAGGTTCTGCGGCTTCAAGCGCACGACGTCGTCTTCGTCGCAGGACAGGGCGAGATACACCGGCCGCCCGGCAAGCTCCGGCCGCAGGTCTTGCGGAGCCTCGAAGTCCATGCGCATGAGCGCGAGAATCCGGCGCATTCTTCCCTGCTCGACCTCCCCGCCGTGCCACAGCTCGTTCAGGATGGCGGTCGATTCCGCGTCGAGCCCGATGTGCCAGGCCCACTTGCGCTCGTCGATGCTCCTGAGCGGCCTGATCGCGGCGCGCACGCCGATGAGATGGGCCACCCACGCCTCGAGCACGCGGCACAGAGCGTCCAGGCCCGCGTGACCGTAGTCGAGGCTGAGCACGGTATCGAAGCGCGACTCGCGTTCCCAATAGGTTGCGCTGTTGTGCCGGTCGAGAACGTCCAGATCGACCTTGCCCAGCGCGCCCTGCGCCTCGACGATGAGCCGGCCGATTCCGCCGTAGCGTGTCCCGACCGCATGCATCTCGATCATTTCCAGGTCCGCGACCAGCACATGCCCGTCGCGCAGCGTCGCCTTCTGGTCGCGGAACAACAGCTCTGCCGCGCGCAGCTGCAGCGGGTCGTCGCAAGCCTCCAGCAGATTGCGCAGGATCACGTGTGCAAGCTGCTCGATGAACAGCGGCGGCAGGTCGATATCGCCTTTGAACAGGTTCATGTAGCAGCCCTCGACCGTGCCGGCCTCGAGCAGGCGCTGGCGGAAGCGCAGCAGGATGCGATAGTTGTCGCGCGCGTCCTGGTCCGATATGGCGTCGACCTCCCGTTGCGCGACCGCGCGCCGCGGATCGTCCATCAAGGCCGCATGGAGCCGCAACTCCGCGTCGCACGAGTCCTCGACCGGATGAATTTCCGGCCGCAGGTAATACGCGCGCAGGAAGTCGTCGGTCACCTGCAGACGACCCTCGGCGTCGCGTCGCAGGAGATGAAACCCGCTGCTGCGCCAGAATTCGGGCACGGCGGCTGCGGCGGCCGCGCCGGCTAGGCCGGCGCGAGTCCCAGACGCGAATGCACCGAAACGTGCTGCCGCAGGAACTCCATCTGGTCGACGAAGATCCGGCGGTTGGTGAGGATCAGGTACTCGGCCTTGTTCGGAACGTACGGCGCGTAGATCAGCTCCATCCCCGCTTCCTGCGGCAGTCGGTTGCGCTTGTGCCCGTTGCACTGCCTGCAGGCGGTGACCACGTTCATCCAGGTGTCGCGCCCGCCGCGCGAGAGGGGCGTGATGTGATCGCGCGTCAATTTGAAGAAGCCGTATTCGCCGCCGCAGTATGCGCATACGTGCCGGTCGCGGCGAAACAGCTCGCGGTTGTTGAGCGGCGGAACCTGGTTGAACCCGCGCGCTGCAAGCGCACGGCCGCGAATCGCGATGATCGAATGCGCCGTGATGCTCGAGCGTTCCCCGGTCAGGCGGCAGATCCCGCCGTAGAACGTGAAAGTGCGCTCTCCCATGGTCCACGCCACCAGGTTCTTCGCGTAATAGAAGCATGCCTGCTGCCAGCTGATCCAGCGGTGCGGCACGCCGTGGCTGTCGAGCGAGAGGATGAGCGGGTTGTCCATGGCACGAAGCTTGTTAGCGCAAGAATTCTGCCAAGGCTTCTTGTGCTTTGCAATGCCAAGACATTTCGCGCCCTTAGGCGCTATTGCTCCTGTACTGCGGCAATATTGCCGCGGCGCAATCCGAGCAGCGCGATATCAGCGCCCGCCGACGGCGTCCTTGAAACCCTGGCCGGCGGCAAACGCGGGGATGGTCTTGGAGGGAATCTTGATTTCCTTGCCGTTGGCCGGGCTGCGCCCGGCGCGCGCCTTGCGCTTGCGCGGCAGGAAGGTGCCGAAACCTACGACTGTGACTCGATTGCCTTTTGCGACGCTCGAAACGATGGCCTCGAATACGGCGTTGACGGCGTCGCCCGCGGCGGTCCTGCTCAGATTGCCGGCCTTGGCTGCCGCCTGCACGAGGTCGGACTTGGTGACCACAGATGGCATACGTTCTCCTAACCTGCCCGTTGTGCTCCCGGGCATCTCCCAGGCCGCTGTCGCGCTGCATGCAACGCTAGCGAGCGTGCATCGTAGCGAATTCGCTCGCCGAACACAACGCACAAGCGTGACTTTGCACACGGCGATTCGCAAACATTTATGATTCCATCGGATGGTCCGCGCGACGCGTCACACGTAAGTAGATGAACGCCCCGCACCACACGCTGCAGCACTTTCTGGCCGAACGCGCTTCGTACCCCGGGCCGGCTCTCGTCGATCGCGGTCGGCCGGTCGGCTTTCACGAACTGACGCAGGAAGGCCGCCGCGTTGCGCATGGCCTGGAGCGGCTCGGCGTTGGCCCCGGCGACAGGGTGGCGCTTTGGCTGCCGAACCTGCCGGCCTGGCTTGCCTCGTTCTTTGCCTGCGCGCAGCTCGGCGCCATCGCGGTTTCGGTCAACACGCGCTTTCGCAGCCAGGAAGTCGCCGACATCGTGGCGCGCTCGGGTGCGCGGGTGCTCGTATTGTGGCCGCGCTTCCAAGGCATAGATTTCGCCTCGATTCTCGCGCAGTGCGATCCGGCTGCGTTGGAGCGGCTCGAGTCCATCGTGGTCTATTCCGAGGACGGTACCCCCGCGCCGCAGGCGGTGGTCGGCAAGCCAGCCGTCGGCTACGAAGCGCTCGCCTCCGGCGCGGCCTTGCTGCAAGGCGCGGCCGCCTCGAGCGCGGGCTGCGTCATCTTCACCACCTCGGGTACGACCAGCGCGCCGAAGTTCGTGCTGCACGACCAGCGCAGGGTGATAGCGCACGCCCTAAGCGTCGCGCGCGCGTTCGGGCTGGATGCCGGCTCGTCGATGCTGCTCGCGCCGCCCCTTTGCGGCGTGTACGGCTTTTGCAGCGCGATGGCGGCACTCGCGGCAGGGCGCCCGCTGGTCATGCGACCGGCATGGGACGCCGCGCAGGCGGCGCAGGACATCCTTGCGCATCGAGTGACCCACGCCAACGCCACCGACGAGGCGGTCGCCCAACTGCTGGCGCAAAGCCCTGCGCAGGAGCCGTTTCCCGGCGTACGCTTCTTCGGCTACGCTGCGTTCAGCCCCGCGCACGCCGACATCGCGCAGCGGGCGCAGGCGCGCGGCCTGAGGCTGGTTGGCCTCTACGGCATCAGCGAGATCCAGGCCCTTTTCGCGCGCCAGGACGAGAACGCGCCGCTCGAGCAACGCGCGACGGCGGGAGGCAAGCCGGTGAGCGCGGCCGCCCGAGTGCGCGCGCGCGACCCCGGGAGCGGCCGCATCCTGGCCCACGGCGAAGCCGGGGAGCTCGAGTTCGACGCGCCGGAGAGCCGCATGGTCGGCTATTTCGGCGACCCGGATGCGACCGCGCGCGCCCTGAGCGAGGACGGCTATTACCGCTCGGGCGATCTCGGCCGTACCCACCCCGACGGGCGCTTCACCTTCCTGGCCCGCATGGGCGACGCCCTGCGCCTGGGGGGATTCCTGGTCAGCCCGCCGGAAATCGAGGCCGTCGTCCAAGCCTTCCCGGGCATCTCGGCCTGTCAGGTCGTCGGCGTGCCGCGCGCCGAAGGACTGCGCCCGGTGGCGTTCGTCGTGCTCGAGCCGGGTGCCGCCTTGAACGAGCCCGCGCTGCTGGCGCACGTCGCGCGCAATCTCGCCGCATACAAGGTGCCGCTGCGCGCGTTCGGCCTGGAGAGCTTCCCGGTCACGCCCGGGGCAAACGCGACCAAGATCCAGAAGAGCAAGCTGCGCGAGCTGGCCGAGTCGCTGCTGCGCGCCTGATCGCTTCAAAGCTTGCCGGCAAGCAGCTCGATAAACAGCGACGGCTCCTGCTCGCCCTTGCCTTGCGCGATTAGCATCCGGTACAGCTCCGACGCGGTGCGCGTCATCGGCAACGGCACCACGGCCTCGCGCGCCACTGAAGCGGCGTTCTCGAGATCCTTCAGCATAATCGCGGACGTGCCGGCCGGATTGCCGAACTCGCGCCGCGCCATGCGCGGACCGAAGACCTGCAGCGGCAGCGAGTCGGCGAAGCCGCCCTTGAGCGCCTCCGGCAGCATTGCCGCGTCCACGCCGGCCGCCTCGGCCAGGCGCATCGCCTCCGCGATGACAGGGAACAGGCAGCCGACGATGATCTGGTTGCACAGCTTCGTCACCTGGCCCGAACCGCTGCCGCCCATGCGGGTGAAGCGCTGCGCAACGTGCGCGATGACCGGCCGCAAGGCCTCGATCTGCGCCGGGCTTCCGCCCGCCATCACGACCAGCGTGCCGTTGGCGGCACCCACGACGCCGCCGGAGACCGGCGCGTCCACCAGGCCCATGCCGCATTCCTGTTCGAGCCGCGCCGCGAATCCCCGCGCCGAGGCGGGTGCGATACTGGAGAAATCCACCAGCAGCTTGCCGCGGCTTCCGCCGCGGGCGACGCCCGAAGGACCGAACAGCACCTCTTCCGCCGCGCGCTGATCGGTCACGCACATCATCACGATCTCAGCGCGACGGGCAAGCTCGGCCGGCGAGGGCGCGGCTTTTGCGCCCCGCTCCAGCAGCCCGGAGAGCTTGTCGGCCGAACGGTTCCAGACCCACAGCTCGTAGCCGGCGGCGAGCAGGCGCTGCGCCATCGGCCTGCCCATTTGACCCGTACCCAGGTACCCCAGTATCGGTTTGCCGCTCATCGCTTGGCCCTCCTGCCCGATGCGCCGCCACCGGCATGGGTGACCGCGCCGTCGCGTGCCGATCCCACCAGAGCCGCGTACTTTTCCAGCGCGCCGGAAAGCGGCGCACGGCGCGGCGCCTTCCACGCCCGGCGCCGGCGCGCAAGCTCCGCGGCCGGCACGCGCAGCGAGAGCTGCGCTTTGCGCGCATCGATATGGATTCGGTCGCCGTCCCTCACGAGCGCGAGCGGCCCCCCGACGGCGGCCTCGGGCGAAAGGTAGCCGATCATCATGCCGCGCGTGGCGCCGGAGAAGCGCCCGTCGGTGAGCAGCGCGATCCTCTCGCCCATGCCCTGGCCGTAAATCAGCGCCGTCACGCCGAGCATCTCGCGCATCCCAGGCCCGCCCTTGGGGCCCTCGTAGCGGATGACGAGCACGTCACCGGCCTGGTAGGCGCGTCTGCGGACCACGTCGGCGCAGGCCTCCTCGGAATCGAATACGCGCGCCACGCCGTCAAACGTGAGCGACTTCAGTCCCGCGACCTTGATCAGCGCGCCCTCGGGAGACAGATTCCCCTTCAGCAGGACGATGCCGCCGCTTTCGATCAGCGGCATCTTGCGCACGACCGTGCCGTCGGCACCCGGATGCCGCCTTAGCTCCTGTTCCAGCGTGGTGCCGAAAATGGTGAGACAGTCGCCGTGCAGCGCGCCGCGGCGCAGCAGTTCCTTCAGCACCGTGTAGACACCGCCCACGGCGTGCAGATCCTTGGCAAGGAAGCGCCCGCCCGGCTTCATGTCGGCGATCAGCGGCGTGCGCCGCGATACGCGCGCCAGGTCGTCGATCGAGAACCGGATGCCGGCCTCGTGCGCGATCGCCGGGATGTGCAGCCCGGCGTTGGTCGATCCGCCGCTGGCCGCGACCGCGGCGCAGGCGTTCTCCAGGCTCTTGCGGGTCACTAGGTCGCGCGGCAGCGGACCGCCGTTGCGCAGCAGATCCAGCACCAGGCGCCCCGCTTCACGCGCCTGGCCGAAGCGCGCCTTCGCCACCGCCGGCATGGTGGCCGAGCCCGGCAGCGCCAGCCCGAGCGTCTCGGACACCATTGCCATGGTATTGGCGGTGAATTGCCCCGGACAGGACCCAAGCGTCGGCAGGCAGACGTGCTCGAGCTGATCGAGCTCCGAGCGCTTCATGTCCCCGGCCATCACGGCGCCGACCGCCTCGTAGGCGTCCAGCACCGTCACGTCGCGGCCCCGCCAGCGGCCCGGCAGTGCGGCGCCGCCGTAGACGAACACCGACGGCAGGTTTAGGCGAGTCATCGCCATCATCATTCCGGGCAGCGTCTTGTCGCAGCCGGCGAACGTCACCAGCGCGTCGTAGGCGTGACCGCGGGCAACCGATTCCACGCCGTCGGCGATGATCTCGCGCGAGACCAGCGAATAGCGCATTCCGCCGTGGCCCATCGACATCGAGTCGGCGACCGAGATCGAAGCGAAATCGAACGGCACGCCGCCCGCCTCGCGCACCGCGGCGCAGGCCGCCAGCGCGAATTTTCCCAGCAGGGCGTTGCAGGGCGTGACCCGCCCGTCGGTCGAGGCCACGCCCACGAAAGGCTTGGCGAGATCGGCATCGGAGAGCCCCAGTGCGCGCAGGAACGCCCGATGCGGGGCGCGGTCGAGGCCCTCGACGGTGATGCGCGACTTGAGCTTTCGGTTCGCCACGCGCGCAGTGTAGCGCGCGTGGCAGCGCGGGCGTTACGCGGGCGCGCCTTGTTTCGCCGCTTCCGTGCGCGCGGCGCGGGTCGAGCGCGCACCGAACACGCGCATCAGGACCAGAATGGTGACCAGGGTCACGACATAGAACAGCAGTTCGATGCCGGTTGGCCGGTCGTTGTAACCCACCAGCACGTGCAGCATGCGTCCGGCAAAGCTTCCGACATTTAGGATGGCGGAGGTGTCCCAGACCTGATTGACGAGCGTGGGCAGCAGTCCCGCCTGCACCAGAAAGCCGGCAGCGCTCGCCGCAAGTCCCGACGCGAGCAACAGCACGATCGCCCCGGTGACGGTGAAGAAATATCGCAGCGGAACGCGCAGCAGGCCGAAGTACAGCAGCGCGCCGATTGCGGTGCCGCCGATGAGACCCAGCACGCCTCCGAGCGCCAGTCCGGCGCTGCCGCCGCTCGCCGCCAAACCGTACAGGAACAGCACCGTCTCGGAGCCTTCGCGCAGCACCGCCACGGCCGTGACCGCAAGCATGGCCGAGAGCGGCTTCGCGCCGACGCTGACGTCGTGTCCCAGGTGGCGCATTTCTGCCACGTGCTTGCGCGCGTGCGAGCTCATCCATACGTTGTGCCAGGCGAGCATCGCCACCGCCACCAGCAACACGCCGGCGTTGAACAGTTCCTGCCCGCGGCCCTGCACGGCTTCGGAGATCGCGCCGGCAAAAGCGGCGACTAGCAGCGCGCCGACCAGTCCGAGCACGACCCCGCCCGCGATCCAGCGCCCGCGCCCGGCCACGCCGCGCGTCGCGCCCAAGACGATCGCGACGATCAGCGCCGCTTCGAGCGTTTCACGGAAGACGACGATCGCGGAACCCAGCATGATCCCTCACTTCGCGTGCAGGCGGCCCTTCGCGCTCGACTCGTGGAACTCGCCCAGGAAATCGTAGCTACCGGGCTTGAGCGGACCTACGGTTACCGCTCCCTTGCTCCCGCCGGGAATGACTTTCTCGACCCGCAGCGAGCGGCTCTCGAATTCCTCCGGCGTGGGGTCCTGGTTGTCGATCACCAGCCTCAGGCGCCTGCCCGCTGGCACCGTGATCTCGTTCGCCTCGAAACGATGGTCCTTGATGCTCAGGGTGAATTCTGGCATTTGCGCGAGCGCGCTCAACGGCAACGCGAGGATCAGACCAAAAGGAAGTTTTCTTATTTGCATTCAAAGCCCTATTCAAGCCGTAGCGAGCGCCGCAGATCTATTGTGAGATTAGTTCTCCGATGATAACTATTCTCATTAAAAATTGCAACCAGCCCTCGCGCGGCCGGCCGACCCGGCCGCGCCTTCGCCTTGCCCGGTTACTTGCGCGCGCCGCGCAGGTGCTTGTTGAAGCTCTGCAGCAACTGCATTCCGCGCTGCGTCTCGGCGTCGCGCGCGATCCGCCACAGACCGCCGATTCCGCCCGGCGGCGCCGGCATGCGCTCGGCCTCGGCGACCGCGGATTCGAGACTGCCGAGCACGTGCTCGACGTGCTCGAGCCGCTCCATCAGCTTCGGCAGCGTCACCGCGATCCGTTCCAGCGCCCCCGACGCCTGCATCCTCTCCATCATTTCGACCAGGCGCAGCACCCCGCCGCGGCTAAGACGGTCCATGAGCGACAGCCCTTCGGCCATCGTCTCGGCCAGGCGCCCGATCATTTCGTCACTCAGGGCGTCCTCTGCCGACCCGTATACTCGCGCCAGCTGCACCAGTCGCTCCAGGTCGCCGTCGCGCACCATCCTTGCGATTGACGGCAGGGCTTTTTCCAGTCCGGACCGGTTTATCTGGTCCAGCAGGCTAAGGCCCTCGCCCACCGCCTCGGTCAAGCGCCCGACCATCTCGTCGGTAAGCGCATCGCGCGCCGCTTCCACCACGCGCCGGACCTCGAGCTCGGTCGAGATTGCCTCGTTTGAGGTGCTCATGGTCGCCTCCTCAGAGCAGGCCGCGGGCAGACGCCCAGTACAGCTTGTTGTAGGCCATCTTGAACCAGTGCACCGCTCGCGTCGGCGCCTTCGGGTCGGGTGGATTCAGGTAGTTGAACATGGCGTACGTCGCCCGGTCCTTGCCCGCCTCGATGAAGCAGAACACCTTGCCGTCGTAATCGCGCACCGGGGTGCCCATCTTGACCATCGCCGCGATGTTCTCGGCCAGCGCCTCGGCCTCGAAGTGCGCCGTGGAGCCCGCCTTGCTGATCGGCAGATTGGTCGTGTCGCCGAGCACGAACACGTTTTCGCGCCCTTCCATGTTCAAGCGGTGCCGGTGGGTGGGGATGAAGCCGCGCTGCCCGAGCCCGTTCTTCTCGATCACCTCCATGCCGCGGTGGGCCGGAATGGCGATCAGCAAGTCGAACGCCGCCTCAGTACCCTCCTCGCTGCGCACCACTTTCTTCGCGCCGTCTACCTCCTTCATGTTGAACAGCGTTTCGTAGGTGATGCCGAGACGGTCCATCTCTGGCGTGGCCCACTTGGCCACGTTCTCCAGCGAGTGGGTGCGGCCGATCGGGTACGTATAGTGGATCTTGGTCTTGTCCAGGATTCCGCGGTCCTTGAAGTAGTCGTACAGCATGAACGTGATCTCGAGCGGCGCCATCGGGCACTTGTGCGGCACCCCGACGGTGACGACCACTCTGCCGCCCTGGAACGCCTGCAGGCGCTTGAACATCTTGAGCGCCGACTCTTCGGTGTAGAACTGCTCGGCATTCTCGG
>Ga0335081_10001267_pt1 | contig 40206 bp, 37 predicted proteins | sample Lox_Sample_35_FD_206713 | JGI IMG/M metagenome (GOLD analysis project Ga0335081, IMG submission 206713) | Soil microbial communities from Loxahatchee National Wildlife Refuge, Florida, United States - Lox_Sample_3.5 | ecosystem: Environmental > Terrestrial > Soil > Wetlands | place: USA... | reverse complement strand
CACTGGCCCGGTGAGATGCGGGCGGGGCGATGGAGCGGGACTGATGCGAGTAGGTCAGCGGTCCGGGTTGGGGCCGCGCTGTCCGCCGAAGGCCCTTCGACCCTAGCCAGGGCGTCGCTGGCGCGACAGGCTGGGACAGGTGGGGCTTTCGGAGGACATGGTGCGCCTGGCCACTGCGGCGTTCGGGTCGCAGGACCTCTGGTACATCTCGCGCGCGAGCGGGCTGGTGCTGCTCGTCCTGTTCACCGTCGTCGTCGTGCTCGGCATCACCGCGCGGATGGGGTCGGCGCCGGCGAGGTGGCCGCGTTTCGTGTTCGTCGAACTGCACAGGACGCTCGCGCTCTTCGCCGTGGCGTTCCTGGCCCTGCACGTGGTGACGGCGATCCTCGACCCGTTCGTGTCGATCGGCTGGCCGGCGACCGTGTTGCCGTTCCTGTCGGGTTACCGCACCGCGCAGATCGGCCTCGGCACGCTGGCCGTTGATCTCGCGGCGGCTGTGGTGATCACCAGCCTGCTCAGGGTCAGGCTCGGCTTTCGCGCCTGGCGGGCGGTGCACTGGCTGGCCTACCTCGCCTGGCCCGCGGCGTTCGTGCACTCGCTGACGGCGGGCAACGACATGTCGATCTGGTGGGTGGCGCTCATCGAGTGGGGCTGCGCCGCGGCGGTGGCGGCAGCGCTGGTCGCGCGGGTGGTGTTCGTGGCACGGGGCAGCATGGTGCCCGGCACGCCGACGGCGACGGGCGTGCCGCCGGAGATCCCGGCCGACTTCTTCGGCTCGGGCAAGGCCAGGCGCTAGCTCCACGGCCGGGCGCGTGCCGCGCGTTTTGTGAAGGATCGGCGCGTGATAGCTCGCCGGATCCTTCATCACAAAGACGGGGTCGAGCACCAGGGCCGGCCGAGCAGCGGCGAGCCCTGTCGCCTGCGGGGCCGCCATCGACGTCACCATCGTCAGCGCCCCCCTTGACACTCTGCGACCACTCCCTGCCGGCCATGGCGCTAGCCCCGGCGGCCGCGGCCGCCCGCTGTGGGCGGACTGCTCGGCTCGCTGGTGGCCAGCAGGTTCGCCGCCCGGGCGGGGCAGGGCCCGGCGATCTGGTTGCAGCGCCGAGCCGACGGGCTCGCTGGCCGACGTTCGGGCGCCGTTCGGGTCGGCGTGGTGCGGCAGCGGGACCGGGGGCGGCTCCCGCTGCGCCGGACCGCGCTTGACCGTCCCGTCGTCGTCGGCTTAGCCTCACGGACAGTGAGGTGTCACCGCGCCTGCGCACAGATGGACAACGGGCGACCAGTGATGAGCGGCCGGGCGGCGCTGCCGTAAGGAAGTGCCCGCCGTGGCGCCAGTACCACTTGGATGGGCTGGCCGGCAGCGGCCAGCAGTGACCGACGAGGGCCGCGGAGCCCGGAAGGGGAGATGGCGCACCAGGAGAGGGCATGGCCCGCGTGCTCGGCGGTCCGTGTCTGGGTGGTGGCGTAGCGTGCCGGCGCACCGGTGCGCCTTCTCGGCGTGCCGGGGCATCGCGCCGGGCGGGGAACGCTGAGCGCGGTAACCCTCGCTAGGAACTGGTTTCGGATGCCGGGCGGTTAGCAGGCCGGAACCACTCGAGCGGAAGGGTCGCGCGGTGAGCAACGGCACGGTGGTGATAGTGGCGGTGAGCATCACCGCCGTTGCTCTCCTGGCGGCGGTCGTCGCGATCATCGTCGCGCTTCGCGTCTCCGGCCGCCGCCCGGGGCTGTCGCGGAGTCCGGTTGCGGCCACGGCCGTCGGGGGAACAGGGGAGGTCGAGCCGGCCGCGCATGCCGGAGCGGCAACTCAGGCCGACGCGGTGGCTCGGGCCGAGGCGGTGGCCCAGGACCCTGGTGCGGCGCAGATCGAGGTCGCGCGGGTGGACGCGGCCGCCATCATGCGGACCGCCGAGGTCGAGGCCGCCGCGATCGTCGAGGCCGCGGACCTAGCCGCCGAGCGCGCCGCGGCCGCGCGGCGAGAACTCGACGACGAGGTCCGTGCGGTCACCGCCGAGCTGAGGCAGCTCCGCGCCGACCTGGAGCGCCGGGAGGCGCGGATCACCGACCGCGAGCAGCGGCTCGACGACGAGGCCAGGCGGCTGGACGATCTCAGCGCCAGGCTCGGCCAGTCGGCCGCCGACCTGGATGCCAGGCGGGCCGAGCTTGACCAGGCCGACGCCAAGCGGAACGCGGAGCTCGAGCGGGTCGCCGGCCTCACCGCCGAGCAGGCCAAGGGCGAGCTGGTGGCGATCATCGAGGGCCAGGCCAAACGGGAGGCCGCGCTGATCGTCAGGGACATCGAGAAGGACGCGAAGAAGGAAGGTCAGCAGCGCGCCAGGAAGATCGTCACGCTCGCGATCCAGCGGGTCGCCAGCGAGCAGACCAGCGAGTCGGTGGTCTCCGTGCTCCATCTTCCCGCCGACGACATGAAGGGCCGCATCATCGGCAGGGAGGGGCGCAACATCCGCGCCTTCGAGACGGTCACCGGCGTGAACCTGATCATCGACGACACGCCCGAGGCCGTGCTGCTTTCCTGCTTCGACCCCGTCCGCCGTGAGGTCGGCCGGCTGACCCTCGAGCGGCTGGTGGCCGACGGCCGGATCCACCCGCAGCGGATCGAGGAGGCCTATGAGCAGAGCAGGCTGGCTATCGAGGAACTGTGCGTCAGGGCCGGTGAGGACGCCCTGATCGACGTCGGCATCATCGACATGCACCCCGAGCTCGCCCAGCTGCTCGGCCAACTGCGGTACCGGACTTCGTACGGCCAGAACGTGCTCAAGCACCTGGTCGAGTCCGCGCACATCGCCGGGATGATGGCCAGCGAGCTCGGCCTGGATCCGGCGCTGATCAAGCGCGGCACCCTGCTGCACGACATCGGCAAGGCGCTGACCCACGAGGTGCAGGGAAGTCACGCGCTGATCGGCGCCGAGATCGCCCGCCGTTACGGCGAGCACGAGGACGTGGTGCACGCGATCGAGGCGCACCACAACGAGGTCGAGGTCAAGACCATCGAGGCCGTGATGACGCAGGCGGCCGACGCGATCAGCGGCGGGCGCCCCGGCGCCCGCCGCGAGTCCCTTGAGGCCTACGTCAGGCGGCTGGAGCGGCTGGAACAGATCGCGCAGGCGCAGCCCGGCGTGGACAAGGTGTACGCGATGCAGGCGGGCCGGGAGATCAGGGTGATGGTCAAGCCGGGTGCCGTGGACGACGTTGGCGCACAGGTGATCGCACGCGACGTGGCCCGCCAGGTGCAGGACGAGCTGACCTACCCGGGGCAGATCAGGGTCACCGTGATCAGGGAGTCGCGCGCGACGGAGTGGGCCCGCTGACCGGGACCGGCCCAGCCCACCTCAGCTCAGTGCGCCGCGCCGTCGGTGAGCTTGATCTCCGGCACGCCGCGCGGCCTGAAGCCCATGATCTGCCCGTAGAACGACAGCTCAGCCTCCATCGCGGTGATCATCGAGTCCGCCCGGCGGAACCCGTGGGACTCGCCCTCGAACGCGATGTAGGCGTGCCTGATGCCGTGCGCGGCCAGGTCCGCGGCGATGCTCTCGGACTGCTGCGGCGGGACCACGGGGTCGTCGAGCCCCTGGAGCAGCAGCACCGGGCAGGTATTCGGGTTCACGTGCCCGACCGGGGCGCGCTCGGCGTACACGATGTCGAAGCCGGGCAGCGGGCCGATCAGCCCGTCCAGGTAGCGCGACTCGAAGTCGTGCGTGAGCTCGGCGAACCCGCGCAGGTCGGACACGCCGAAGTAGGAGACCGCCGCGCTGAAGACCGGGTCGTCGACGGCCCCGGTGGTGACCGCGGCCAGCGCCGTCCAGCCGCCCGCCGAGCCGCCCCGGATGCCGAGCCTGGCGCCGTCGGCCTGCCCGGACCTGGCCAGCGACCGTGCCGCCTCCTTGGCGTCGGCGACGTCGACGATGCCCCACTCCCGGTTCAGCCGGTTGCGGTAGAGCCTGCCGTAGCCGCTCGACCCGCCGTAGTTGACGTCGATGATCCCGATGCCGCGGCTGGTGAAGTACGCCTTCTCCAGGCTGAGCCGCGCGGTGGAGTGCCCGGTCGGGCCGCCGTGCACCCAGACGATGTAGGGCGGCCGCTCCTCCGGCGGCCCGGTCACACCCGGGTTGGCGGGCGGGTAGATGATCGCGTACACCACCCGGCCGTAGGGCCCTTCGAGCTCGACGTGACTGGGCTCGGGCAGGTACGCCAGGTCGGGCAGCTGTCCGATCTCCGAGCGGAGCACCGCGGCCTGGCCGGTTGACGCGTCGATCCTGACCACCGAATCGGCGATCCTGGGGGCACCGCCGACGGCCGCGATCGTGGTGCCATCGGCGGAGATGCCGGGCAGGAACTCGGTGAACGGCAGCGTCACCTCGGTCAGCTCGGAGGTCTCCGGGTCGAGTATGCCGAGCCCGGCCCCGCCGCGGCCATGCCGGACCGCGAGCCTGCCGTCGCCCAGCATCGCGAACGGCCGGGCGCCGAGCTGCCAGAGCGGGTCGGCGAACTCCTCGTCGGCCGGGTACAGCGCCTGCGGCGGCTCGCCGCGCAGTCCGATCTGGTAGATGTTCCACCAGCCGGTCCAGTCGGTCGCCACGTACAGGCTGGAGTTGTCACGCCACACCGGCGCGAGCACGGACTCCCTGTTGCTGCCCTTGATCAGCCGGCTCTTGGCGGGAATGCCGTCGGCGAACGGCGCGACCCGCAGCTCGGTGCCGTCCCACGGCATGTGCGGGTGGTTCCAGCAGATCCACGCCAGCACGTTCCCGTCCGGCGAGGGCGTGGGGAAGGCGAAGAAGTCGAAGCCGGTCACCAGCACCCGGACCGCCGTGGCGTCGGCCGCGGCCGACCCGTCAAGGGGCACGGCGACGATGGCCCTGGTGACCTTTCCCGACGCGTGCCGCTCCCGCACGCACCAGATCTCCGTGCGGTCCGGCGAAAGGACGAAGTCGGCATAACGCAGAGCGCGCGCGTCAAGCGCAGCACCCCGGCCGGTGCCGCGGTCGGTGCCGTCCGGCCCTTCGGCGGGCTGGAACGCGCTGCCAGGAGCGACCGGGTCGGGGGTGAGCGGCACCGGCTGGCCGGTGCCCGCCGCGACCCCAGGTCCGGCCAGGTACATCCGCTGGTCGTCGAAGTTGACGAACACGATCGGGACGTCACCGCCGGCTGGCTGGCCGGACGCGGCGAGCGTGGCCGTGGCGACCTCGGAGGGCACCGGCAGGTAGGCGAGCCCGCCGTACTCGTGCACCCTGCTGCGGGCCGCCCAGGGGGCGGGCAGCAGCATGATCGGCTCGCCGCCGCCCGAGCTGCGCATCACCGTGGTGCGGCCGCCCTCTTCAGGCCGGTCCTCCTGCCACCAGGTGGTCGCGCCGATGACGGTCGGGAAGGCGACCCTGAGTCGGCCCGCGGCGACCTGGGCGGCGGTGATCGGCGACGGCCACTCGCCGTAGCGCACCTGCGGCAGAACCTGCTCCGGGGCGCCCTCGGCCGTGCTGCCGTGTGAGCCGACCACTCCATCCGTCATCGCCGTCGCGTTGTCCGTCATAGGGATATCGTGCCCTACCCGGCCGGTCACGTTGGCGGCGAATGGCGACAACCGGCGATGTTCTCGGCAACGACCGGCCAGACCGCACAGATCGGATCTGCCCGTGTTCGCCCTGACCGGGGAACTGGCTGCTCAGCCGCCGTAGGCGTAGGCCCGCAGGCCGGCGACTCCGGCCGGGCAGGTGAACAGCGCGCCAGCGCAGCTGCCCGGTCCTGCCGCCGTGGTGACATACAGCTGGTCGAGCCCTGGGCCGCCGAACGCGCAGCTCGTCACGTAGGCCGCCGGCAGGCGGACCGCGCCGATCAGCCGCCCGCCCGGGTCATAGCGCTGGATCACCGAGCCGCCCCAGACGGCGACCCAGACGCCGCCGTCGGCGTCCACCGCCAGGCCGTCGGGCACCACGTCGCCCGAGCCGAGCCTGGCGAACGGCCGGCGGTCGCCCATCTGGCCGGTGGCCGGGTCGTAGTCGAGCACGTCCACCCGGTAGTCGAACGAGTCGATGTAATACATCAGCCGGTCATCGGGGCTCCAGCCCATGCCGTTGGAGATCCCGACGCCGGCGTACACCTCGGTGACCGACAGGTCGGTGCCGAGCCGGTAGAACGAGCCCTGGCCGGGCGACTCGTCGCTGGCCATGCTGCCCGCGTAGAACCGGCCCTCCCGGTCGCACTTGCCGTCGTTCATTCTGGTGTCCGGCCTGCCCGGGGCCTGGGCGAGCTCGGTGACATCGCCGGTGTCGGTGTCCAGCGCGTAGAACCCGTTGCCCGCGGCCATGACCAGGCCGCCTGCCGCCCTCGGCACGACGGCTCCGACCGGCAGGCCGACATCCCATGACCAGTGCTCACCGCGGCCGTCCAGCCGGTGCACCCGTCCCGGCGGGATGTCCACCCAGTACAGCGACTGGCTGGCCGCGTCCCAGCACGGACCCTCGCCGAGCTCGCACAGCGGGGCGGCCACCGGGGCCGGCTCCAGGATGATCAGGTCGGCGGCGTGGTCGGTCACCATGACTCCAGGGCTGGCTGGCCGGCCACGGCGTCGTGGCGCGGCAAAGGCCGACGGTGGACCGACGATGCCAGCACGGCGCGCCGGTGTCAATGGTCCGCGGCGGCCGACGGTGCCTGGCCGGCTGGCGCTGCGTCTACCCTAGGGAGCATGCCGGGCGCGGGAGGTCAGCGGACCTTTGAGATACGCACCTACGGGTGCCAGATGAACATGCACGACTCCGAGCGGCTGGCGGGGCTGCTTGAGGAGGCCGGGTACCGCAAGTCCGCTTCGGGCGCCGCGCCCGATGTCGTGGTGTTCAACACGTGCGCGGTCCGCGAGAACGCCGACAACCGGCTGTACGGCAATCTCGGGCACCTGCTGCCGGTCAAGAACAGCCGCCCCGGCATGCAGATCGCGGTGGGCGGCTGCCTGGCACAGAAGGACCGGGCGGCGATCACCGACCGGGCGCCGTGGGTGGACGTGGTGTTCGGCACGCACAACATCGGCTCGCTGCCTGCCCTGCTCGAGCGAGCCAGGATCGAGCAGACGGCGCAGGTGGAGATCGCCGAGTCGCTCGAGCGGTTCCCTTCGGTGCTGCCTGCTCGGCGCGAGTCGCCGTACTCGGCCTGGGTCGCGATCTCGGTGGGCTGCAACAACACCTGCACCTTCTGCATCGTGCCCAGCCTGCGCGGGCGCGAGGAGGACCGCAGGCCCGGCGACGTGCTTGCCGAGATCCGCGCGCTGGTCGGCGACGGGGTGCTTGAGGTCACGCTGCTCGGCCAGAACGTCAACTCCTACGGCACGGCGTTCGGCGACCGGCTGGCGTTCGGCAAGCTGCTGCGCGCGTGCGGGGAGATCGACGGGCTTGAGCGGGTCAGGTTCACCTCGCCGCATCCCAAGGACTTCACCGACGACGTGATCGCGGCGATGGCGCAGACGCCGAACGTGATGCCGCAGCTGCACATGCCGCTGCAGTCAGGCTCCAGCGCGGTGCTGCGGGCGATGCGCCGCGCTTACCGGCGCGACTCGTACCTGACCATCCTCGACAAGGTGCGGGCCGCGATCCCGGACGCGGCGATCACGACCGACATCATCGTCGGCTTCCCCGGCGAGACCGAGCAGGACTTCGCCGACACGCTCGACGTCGTCAGGCGCGCCAGGTTCGTCGGCGCGTTCACGTTCCAGTACTCGATCCGGCCAGGCACCCCGGCGGCGTCGATGCCCGGCCAGGTCCCTGCCGACGTGGTCGCCGAGCGGTATGGCCGGCTGGTCGCGCTGGTCGACGAGATCGCACTCGCCGAGAACCAGGGGCTGGTCGGCCGTGAGGTGGAGGTCCTGGTCGCGGCGGGCGAGGGCCGCAAGGACGAGGCCACCAGGCGGATGTCCGGCCGGGCGCGGGACAACCGGCTGGTGCACTTCACCCCGTCGGTCAACACCCTGTCGGCCAGCACGGGGACCGCCGGCACCGGGTCCGGCGACCTGCCGAGGCCAGGCGACGTGGTGGTCACGACCGTGACCAAGGCGGCGCCGCACTACCTGATCGCCGACGGCGCCCCGCTGGCCGTCCGCCGCACCCCCGGCGGCGACGCGTGGCTGGCGCGCGCGGCCGCAGCCGGAGCCGGCCCGGCCGGCCAATCCGGCCTGGCCGATGCGGGCCGGTCTGGCCAGCCGGTGCTGCTCGGCATGCCCGCCGCGGCCCGCCCGGCTTAGCGCGCGCGTGCCGCCCGTTCGCACGCCCGAGCGCGTGATCGCGGTCGTCGGGCCGACGGCCGCGGGAAAGTCCGAGCTGTCGCTGCGGATCGCGAGGGAACTCCGCGGCGAGGTGGTGAACGCCGACTCCATGCAGCTGTACCGGGGCATGGACATCGGCACGGGAAAGCTGACCGCCGCCGAGCGCGGCGGCGTGCCGCACCACCTGCTCGACATCTGGGACGTCACCGAGCCCGCCAGCGTCTCGCAGTACCAGCGGCTGGCCAGGGCTGCGGTGGCCGACATCCTCGCCCGCGGCCGGACGCCCATCCTGGTCGGCGGGTCCGGGCTCTACGTCAGGGCGGTGCTCGACAAGCTGGAGTTCCCCGGCACCGACCCGGCCGTGAGGGCGCGGCTCGAGGCCGAGCTCGCCGACATCGGCCCGGCCGCGCTGCACGCGAGGCTGGCGGCCGCCGACCCGGCCGCGGCCGCGGCGATCCTGCGGGGCAACGGGCGGCGGATCGTCCGGGCGCTCGAGGTCATCGAGCTGTCCGGCCGCCCGTTCACCGCGGCGCTGCCCGAGTACCGCTCGGTGCTTCCCTCGGTCCAGATCGGGCTGGCCGTGCCGCGGCCCGAGCTCGACCGGCGGATCGAGGCGCGGGTACGCCAGATGTGGGCCGGCGGGCTGGTCGACGAGGTCCGGGGCCTCGCCGGGCCGTCCAGGCCCGGCGAGGCCGGCCAGCCGGGAACCGGACTGCGCGCGGGCCGCACCGCCAGCCGCGCGCTCGGGTACGCGCAGGTGCTGCGCTTCCTTGACGGCGAATGGACGCAGGCGGAGGCCGAGCAGGAGACGGTGCGGGCCACCCGCAGGTTCGCGCGCCGGCAGGAGGCGTGGTTCCGCCGCGATCCGAGGGTACGCTGGCTGCCCGCGACCGATCCGGTGCCGACGGCCGTGGCATTGGCGGCCATCGCGGACTGCGCTGGCGCCGCTGACTAGCATCGGAGCTGTGCGTTATGCCAAAGGGCACGGGACCGGCAACGACTTCATCGTCCTTCCCGACGCCGACGGCCGGCTGGACCTCACCCCGGCGCTGGTCAGGCGGCTGTGCGACCGGCACACCGGGATCGGCGCCGACGGCGTGCTGCGGGCCGTGCTGGTCGGCGCCGCCGGGCCGGACGCGGCGGGCGCCGGGGCGACCGATGGCGCGGAGTGGTTCATGGACTACCGCAACGCCGACGGCAGCGTGGCCGAGATGTGCGGCAACGGGGTCAGGGTCTTCGCCAGGTACCTGATCGGCCACGGGCTCGCGGCCGGCCCCGACCTCGCCGTCGCGACACGGGCCGGGATCCGCCGGGTGCGGCAGCGGGCGCGGGACGTGTTCACGGTAGAGATGGGGCCGGCGGCGGCCGGGGGCAGCACGTGGGCGGTGATCGGGGGAACCAGGCACGCCGGGCTGGCCGTCAGCGTCGGCAACCCGCACCTGGCCTGCCTGGTCGGCCGGCCGGTCGCCGAGTTCGACCTGGCGCTGCCGCCGCTGGTTGACCCGGCGGTGTTCCCCGCCGGGGTCAATGTCGAGGTGGTCAGGATGACCGGCGATTTGGCGGTCGAGATGCGGGTGCACGAGCGCGGCTCGGGGGAGACGCTGTCCTGCGGCACCGGGGCGGTGGCTGCGGCCGTGGCCGCGGCGGTGGCGGTCGGCCGGTGGCCGGACGGCGAGGCGGCGGGTGACGGGGCGGAGTGGGCGGTGCACGTGCCGGGCGGTCGGCTGGCCGTGCTGCCGAGCAGCACGGCCAGCCTCCTGACCGGCCCGGCCGAGATCGTGGCCGAGGGCGAGATCAGCCCTGGCTGGCTGGCCGGCGCCGGAGCGGCGGCGCAGGCCTCGGGAGTCCCGCGGGCCTCAGCGACCGCCTGACTGGGCGAGCCTGAGGCCGACGGCGACCAGCGCCCAGCCGGTCTGGCTCCTGATCGTCCGCCCGGGCGCCCGGCGCGGCGCCGGGCCGTCGGTGCCGTGCGGGCCGTGCGCGCCGCGGGTCGTGGCTGGCGTGCTGCCGGCCGCGGGGCGCTCGCAGTCACGCTGACGGGCAAGCTGCTCTAGCTGGCGCGAGAACACTGTTCTGGTCCCTTCTGTACGGTGCTGCCGGTGCGGTGGGGTTGGGTTTCCTGTCGTGCTGGCCGGCCTGTCAGCTGGCTACCTCGGCGTGCTCGGCCCTGGCGACGTGCAGGGTGCCGGTGACGCTCCGGCAGGTCAGGTGCAGCTCGGCCGCGCCGCCGTCCTCGGATGGCTCAAGGTCGCTCGTCACTCGGCCGGTGGTCGATGACAGGTCGAGGTAGACGCCGGTTCCGCGGGCCACGCCGACGGTGATGTCGCCGGACGCGGTGGTCACCGTGGCCTGGCCGCGCGCCACGCTGCCGAGGCGGACCTTGCCCACGGCCGTCTTGGCCGACACCGAGGCGTCGGCCGTGCCGATCCTGATCCCGCCGCTCGCGGTGGTCGCGCTGACGTCGTCGGCGGCGTGCCCGATCTGGATTCGCCCGGACGCGGTGTGCACGGCTACGGGGCCGCCCGCCTCGTCCACCCGGATGGTGCCGGACATCGTGTTCACCTGGACGGGGCCGTGCACCGCCGCGGCGCTCACGCTCCCCGAGGAGGTGCGCACGTCGAGCGCGCCGAGCTCGCCCTGGCAGTCCAGGTCGGCTGCCACCGCCCGGACCGTGCAGCGCGACCCCGCGGGCACGGTGATGAGCAGGCCGAGTCCGCCGCGCCGAAGGCGCAGGCCGCCGAGCTCGGGCTCGGTGATGACCAGTCGGCCGTCGGTGAAGTCGACCCGCAGGTCGCCGGCCGGATCACGCTGCCCAAGGTCCACGGGGAACGGCAGGTCAGCGAGCAGGGCCGAGCCGCCGGGTCGGCCGGGTTCGGCCCGGACCTTGATCGTGTCGGTCTCGGCGCCGGTCACGGTGATCGCGCCCGCCGTGATCTCCACGTTCACGTCCACCGGCGCGCTTGATGGGTACTCCCAGGTTCCCATTGCCTGCTCCTTTGCTGTGCGATTTGCTGTGCTGACTTCTGGTCGTGGGGCTGCCGCCCAGCGGCGCTGGCCGTGGGCTGCTGGCCGTGGGGCCGCTGGCTGGCCGGCGCTAGCCGCGGGCGTAGCCGGTGATCCGCTGGCCGATGATTGCGCGCGTCTGGCGGGCCGGGCCTGGCTGCGCCTGGCTCTCGAGTGCACGGACGGCGGCGCGGGCGAGCCAGGCGTTGACCGAGAGTCCGCTGGCGGCGGCCTGTGCCTCCACCCGGGCCTTGACCTGCTCGGACAACCGCAGGGTCACCCGGGCCGTGCCGGACTCCTCGCCCTGGTCGTCGGCTGCGGTGCCCGGTGGCTCCTCGTGCTGCGTGGCCGCCGCCGTGACGACGAACTCGGGCTCCCCGCCGACCAGCCGTACCTCGATGACGGCGTCGTCGAGCCGGGTGGTGATCTCGGCGGCCGCCGCGGTGAGGACGTCGAGCAGGGTCAGCCGGACCGGGGAGTCGAGCGCCTCGGCCAGCTGGCCGGCCACCCGGACCACGTCGTCCGACGCGAACCGAGTCAGCGAGCCAAGCTCCCGCCGCAGACTTTCGACATACGATGACAACTCCATGACGTCATTATGACGTCATGGACGACGTCAAGTCAAACGCCAAGATGACGTCACTGCGACATCAATTGCGACGTCAGTTGCGACAGCTCCGGGCGGGAGCGCGGAGCGGGAGCACGGAGCGGGAGCGCCGGAAGCTACAGGAGGGTGCGGGCGGGGCGGGCGCGGATCGAGGCGTCGAGGACCTCGGCGATGTGGGCGACCGGGACCTGGGTGGCTGAGCGGCCGTCGGAGCCGGCCAGTGCCGAGGCGATCTGGAGTGCGCAGCCCGGGTTTCCCGACACGACCAGGTCGGCGCCCGAGTCGGCGACCGCGGCTGCCTTGCGCTCGCCGAGCTGGCGGGCGGTGTCCGGCTGGACCAGGTTGTAGATCCCGGCCGAGCCGCAGCAGGTGCCGGCGTCGGCCAGCTCGATGAGCGCGAGCTCAGGTATCCCCCTGAGCAGCTCGCGCGGCTGGCTCGTGATCCGCTGCGCGTAGGCGAGGTGGCAGGCGTCGTGGTAGGCGACGGTCACCGGCAGCGGGTGCCGGGTCGCGGCCGGCCCGAGCCTGGCGAGGAACTCGCTGAAGTCGGCCGCCCGCTCGCTGAGCGCGGCAGCCCGCCCGGCCCACTGTGGATCCCCGGCCAGCAGGTCGGCGTACTCCTTCATCGCCGATCCGCAGCCCGCCGAGTTCACCACGATGGCGTCGACCTCGGCCCTCTCGAACGTCTCGATCACACCGCGCGCGAACGCCGCGGCCTCGGCGCGGCGGCCGTCGTGCAGCGACAGCGCGCCGCAGCAGCCCTGTCCTGCGGGAATGACGACGTCGCAGCCCTCGCTCGCCAGCACGCGCGCAGTCGCGATGTTGACGCCGGGAAAGAAGACCTGCTGGACGCAGCCGGTCAGCATGCCGACCACGGCGCGCCGCCGGCCGCGGGCCGCGACCCGCTCGGGCAGCCGTCCGCGACTCGCCGCCCGCCGTCCGCTCGCCGACCCGTCCGGCCTCGGCGCGACCCGAAGCGCCGCGGCCAGCTCGGGCAGCATGCGCTCGGCCAGGCCGGCCCGGCCGACCAGCCGGTCGAGCCCGGTCCGCTGCGCGCCGCGGAGCGGGCCGGTGAGCAGCCGCAGCCTGGCCGGGTACGGGAAGGTCGCGAAGATCGCGGCGCGCAGCACGCGCTCCCTGCTCGTCCTCGGCGGCAGCGGCCGCACCGGCTCGGGCGCCGATGCCCATGATCTGGCCGCCTCGATCAGCCGGTCGTAGCGCACCCCGGACGGGCAGGCCGGGACGCAGGCCATGCAGCCGAGGCACCGGTCGAGGTGCTCGGCGGCGGTCGGGCTGGCGTTCGCCCCGTCGAGCAGCTGGCCGATCAGGTGGATCCGGCCACGCGGCGAGTCCATCTCCTCGCCCCACAGCTGGTAGGTGGGGCAGGACGGCAGGCAGAACCCGCAGTGCACGCAGTCAGCGACGATCCCGTGCAGCTCGCCGGTGGGATCGAGCGCCTCGCGGCCGTGACCGGCCGGGCCGGCCTCGTCGCCGCCCATCAGATCCTCCCGGCGAAGCGCCCGGGCGACATCACGCGGCCGGGATCGAACTGGTGCTTGACCGCGCGCATCAGCGGTAGCGATGGTATCGGGCCGAACAGGTCAACCAGCGTGCCGACCGCGGGCGGCGCGTGCAGCACCGTCACGTTCGCCCTGGCCGGTGGTCCCTCGCCGGACCGCGGCTGGCCCGGACCGGCCGGGCTGGTGCCGTGGCCAGCGGCCGGCCAGCTCCGGCCGCCGCCCGCGCGGGAGTGCGCCAGCGGTCGGGGGATGTCGGCCAGCCGGTGCCCGGAGTCGGCGGGCAGGGCATGGCCGAGCGCGGTCCGCAGCACGGCGACGTAGGCCGCGATGGCGCCGGGGTCGCCGTCGTCGGTCAGTCCGACCTGCAGCACGCCGGCGCCCGCCGATCCGGCGACCGCCGGATCGACCCCGGCTGCCGCGGCCGCCGCCCTGATCTCGGCGAGTACCACGCCGAGGTCACCGGGCCAGAACCCGATCTGCAGCACGGTCCCGTCCTGCTGGGCGGCGGGGCCGCGGCCCCACCAGGGCGGCGGCTGCGGGCTCACCGATGGCCTGGCCTGGCCGCCGAGCCCGGAGACGAGCCCGGCCAGCGCCATGGCGCGGTCGGCCACGCCCGCCGCCTCGCCCTCCAGCGCGATGCAGACGCGCACCTGGTCACCGGCGGCCGGCCAGTCGATCTCGGCGGCTGACGGAGCGGTCGGCGACTCAAGCGCGGCGGCGACGACCTGGCAGGCGGCGACGGCCGCGGGGCACGTGGCCGACACGTAGGCCACCTCGGCCGGCCGCGGGTGCAGCCGGAACGTGGCCTGAGTGATCAGTCCGAGCGTGCCGCGCGATCCGGCGAACAGCTTGCCGATGTCGTAGCCGGCCACGTTCTTGACCACCTTGCCGCCCGACTTGGCGACCGTCCCGTCGGCACGGACCACGGTGATCCCGATCAGCAGGTCCCTTGCCGTTCCATAACGCAACCGCAGTGGGCCGGCTGCGCCGGTCGCCAGCACGCCGCCGACCGTGCCGGGGGTTCCCAGGGGCGGCGGATCGAGCGCGAGCCGCTGGCCGGCTGCTCCGAGCACGCCGGCCAGCACGTCGAGGCGTAGCCCGGCCTGCACGGTCGCGACCAGGTCGCCTGCCGCGTGCTCAACGACGTGGTCGAGCCTGCCGGTGTCGATCACCAGGTCTGCGCGCTCGGGCGGGTAACCCCAGCCCAGGCGGGAGCCCGTACCGCGCGGAATCACGGCCAGGCCCAGCTCGGTCGCTGCCCGCAGCAGGCTGGCGCACTCTGGCGTGCTCTCCGGCGAGGCGACCAGCGCGGGCTGGACTCCGGCCACCATGTCGGCCGTGGTAGCCGGGCGGACGTCGGCGCAGGCCGCGGCGATCTGGCCGGGTATCGGGTCAGCGGCCATGGGCACCGGCCGGGGGCGATGCGTTCGCCATGTCAGAGCATCTCCGCCTGGCCGGATGCGACCAGCGGATGCGGTCCGTGCCTGACGCCGGGGACCTCACCGCACATGCGCGGGGTCGGGAAGACCTTGCCAGGGTTGCATACTCCGCGCGGGTCGAACGCGCAGCGCAGCAGCTGCATGGTGTCCAGGTCATCGGCAGTGAACATGCGCGGCATGTACCTTGACTTGTCCACGCCGACGCCGTGCTCGCCGGTGATCGAACCGCCGTGAGTGATGCACAGGTCGAGTATGGCGCCGGACAGTTCCTCCGCCGCGGCCGCCTGCCGCGGACTGGCGTCGTCGAACAGCACAAGCGGATGCAGGTTGCCGTCGCCGGCGTGGAACACGTTGGCCACCCGGATCCCTGACCGCTCGGACAGCGCGCTGATCGCGTCGAGCACCTCGGGCAGGGCGGTGCGCGGCACGACGCCGTCCTGCACGATGTAGGCCGGGCTGATCCGGCCCATGGCGGCGAACGCCGACCGGCGGCCGGTCCAGATCGCGGCCCGCTCGGCCGGGTCGGCGGCCTCCCTGATCTCGAACGCGCCCGCCTCCTGCGCCAGCCTGCGGACGGCGGTCAGCTCGCCGGTGACCTCGGCCTGCGGACCGTCAAGCTCCACGATCAGCACCGCTCCGGCGCCCGCCGGGTACCGGCAGGCCACGGCCGCCTCGGCGGCCTCGATCGCGAGCGCGTCCATCATCTCGATCGCGGCCGGCAAGACCCCCGATCCGATGATCGCCGAGACCGCCGCTCCGCCCTGGCCCATGGTCTGAAACGCGGCGAGCAGCGTGGTCACGGCCTGCGGGATCGGGGTCAGCTTGACGACGATCTTGGTGACGATGCCGAGCGTGCCCTCCGAGCCGGTGAACGCGCCGATCAGGTCGTAGCCAGGCGCGCTGCCTGTGCCGTCGCCGAGCCAGGTCAGCTCGCCGCTCGGGGTGACGATCTCAAGGCCCGCCACGTGGTGCACGGTGAATCCGTGCTTCAGGCAGTGCGCGCCGCCCGAGTTCTCGGCGACGTTGCCTCCGACCGAGCAGATCTGCTGGCTGGACGGGTCGGGAGCGTAGAACAGGCCGAACGGCTGAGCAGCCTTGCTCACCGAGAGGTTGGTCACGCCGGGCTCGACGATGGCGCGGCGGCTGGCCGGGTCGACCTCGATGATCCTGCGCATCCGCGCGGTGACGATCAGCACGCCGTCGGCGCGCGGCAGCGCACCGCCGGACAGGCCGGTGCCGCTGCCCCTTGCGACGAACGGGATGCCCGCCTGCGAGCAGGCGCGGACCACGGCCGCGACCTGGGCGGCGGTCTGCGGCAGCACCACCAGGCCGGGGGAGCACCGGTGGGCGGTCAGCCCGTCGCACTCGTAGGTGCGCAGCTCCATCGGGTCGGTGATGACGGCGTCGGCTCCGCAGATGGCGGCCAGCCCAGGGATCAGGGTCGGCAGCGAACCAGCGGGTGCCTGCTCGTCCATCCGCGCCTCCCGCCTTCGCCGCCTGCCCCCATCATCTCCCCGCCGGCCAGCCCCGCCGACGCCGGATCGGCTAATCGGCGAATCGGCCGATCGGCGCGGGGACTCGCGGTGCCGCCGGGCAGGCGGGAGGCGGGTGCGGGCGCGTGGCCCGGCTGGTCGGGCGGGCTATGCTGCCCGCAGGCCCGATGTGAGGTCCCGTCGGTAGGCGAGGAGCTGGCGTGCTTCGTGAACGACCCGTGCCGGAATGACCCGCAGGATCTCCTCAGGCACGGCCTGGGAGCCGGTGGTCGGCTACAGCCGCGCGGTGGCGGCCGGCGACTTCGTCTTCGTGTCAGGCTGCACGTCGGTCACCGGTGCGGAGTTCGTGCATCCTGGCGACGCCCACGCCCAGGCGGCGCAGGCGATCGCCAACGCGTCCGCCGCGCTGACCGGGCTCGGCGCCAGCCTGGCTGACGTGGTGCGGACTCGGATGTACGTGACCGACATCTCGCGCTGGAAGGAGATCGGTCGGGCGCATGCCGAGGCGTTCGGCGAGGTCCGGCCGGCGACCTCGATGGTCCAGGTGGCCGCGCTGATCGACCCGCGGATGCTGGTCGAGGTGGAGGTCGTGGCCTACCGGCCCGGGATCGGGGACTCGCCAGCGCCTGCCAGCTCCCAGAACCCGTAGCTGCCCTCGAGGAAGTGCCGTGCCTTGGGCGCCTGACTGTCCTGCGCCGGAGGCCGCATCACGGCATGCGCTCGTAGGCGGGCAGGGTGAGGAAGTCGACGAAGTCGTCGGCCAGCGCGACCTCCTTGAACAGGGCCACAGCCACCTGGTACTGGGCTGGATCGTAGTCCTCGCCGTAGGCGGCCGCGATCTTGGCGAGCTCCTCGTCGATGTACTGCTCCACCAGGCCCGACGTGATCTGCGGGCCCTCGGCGAGATGCACGTCGTTGTGCAGCCACTGCCAGACCTGGGACCGGGAGATCTCGGCCGTAGCCGCGTCCTCCATCAGGTTGAAGATCGCCACCGCACCGGTGCCCGCCAGCCAGCTGGCCAGGTACTGCAGCCCGACGCTGATGTTATTGCGCAGCCCCGTCTCGGTGATCTGGCCGGGCGTGCTCGCGACGTCCTGCAGCTGCGAGGCGGTGACGTGCACGTCGTCGCGCAGCTTGCCGAGCTGGTTCGGCGCGTCGCCGAGCACGCCGTCGAAGACTTCGCGGCAGATCGGCACCAGGTCGGGGTGGGCGACCCAGGAGCCGTCGAAGCCGTCACGGGACTCGCGCGTCTTGTCGTCGCGGACCTTGGCGAGAGCGATCTCGTTGACCTCGGGGTCGCGCCTGCTCGGGATGAACGCGGCCATCCCGCCCATCGCGTGCGCGTCGCGGCCGTGGCAGGTCCTGACCAGCAGCTCGGTGTAGGCGCGCATCATCGGCGCGGTCATGGTCACCGCGTTCCGCTCGGGCAGCACGAACTCGCTGCCCCTGGTGCGGAACTTCTTGATGATGCTGAACAGGTAGTCCCAGCGCCCGGCGTTCAGGCCAGCGCTGTGCTCACGCAGCTCCCAGAGGATCTCCTCCATCTCGAACGCCGCCGGGATGGTCTCGATCAGCACGGTCGCCCGGATCGTGCCGCGCGGCAGGCCGAGTGCGTCCTGTGCGATCACGAACGCGTCGTTCCACAGCCGCGCCTCCAGGTGGCTCTCCATCTTGGCCAGGTAGAAGTACGGGCCCTTGCCCTTGGCGATCTGCCGCCCGGCGCAGTGGAAGAGGTACAGCGCGAAGTCCAACAGGCTGCCCGAGATCCGCTCCCCGTCGACCAGCACGTGCTTCTCCGACAGGTGCCAGCCGCGCGGCCTGACCACGATGGTGGCCAGGTCCTCATCGGGCGCCAGCGCGTAGTCCTTGCCGTCGCTGCTGGTGAAGTCGATGGTCCGGTCGAGCGCGTCCTTGAGGTTGAGCTGGCCGGAGATCATGTTTTCCCACAGCGGCGTGTTGGCGTCCTCGAAGTCGGCCAGCCACACCTTGGCCCCCGAGTTCAGGGCGTTGATCGTCATCTTCCTGTCGGTCGGGCCGGTGATCTCGACCCTGCGGTCCACCAGGCCGGGAGCGGGCGGGGCCACCTTCCAGGTGCGGTCGTCCCTGATGTGCGCGGTCTGCGGCAGGAAGTCGAGCATCGCTCCGGCGCTGAGCTCGCGCTGGCGCGCGGCCCTGGCGGCGAGCAACTCGGCCCGGCGCGGTCCGAGCTGGCGCTGCAGCGTCGCCACCAGGTCGAGCGCCGCTGGCGTCAGGATCTCGTCGAACCGGTCCTGCATCGGGCCGATGATCTGGATTCCGTCGCCACCGCTCATTCCTGGCTGCCCTCCATCGTGCCGAGGCCGGCATGCATGCCGTGACCTTCGATCCTAAGGTCGATGGCGGCGGGGTCGCAGTGCGGGCCGGGCACATCCTGGGTCCGCGGGGTGTTATTCAAGTGACGACGCCTGCCGCTCGTGGCAGCATCGAGGTGACCGCCGGCCGAGAGCGGTCCACGTCCTGGATGGCAGATGACAGCAGACCCGACCAACCACATCGACCCTATCGACGAGGTCGCGGCGGATTACGACCCCGGCCAGCTTGATCTGGAGGACCGGCATTCGCTGCGCCGGGTGGCGGGACTGTCCACCGAGCTGCAGGATGTCACCGAGGTCGAGTACCGCGCACTCCGGCTGGAGCGGGTCGTGCTGCTCGGCGTGTGGACCGAGGGCACGCTCGCGACCGCCGAGCACTCGATGCGCGAGCTCGCCCAGCTCGCCGAGACGGCGGGATCTGTGGTGCTTGACGGTCTCACCCAGCGCCGCAGCCGGCCGGACGCCGCGACCTACGTGGGCGCTGGCAAGGCGGCCGAGCTTGCCGAGATCGTCCTGGCCACCGGCGCCGACACGGTGATCTGCGACGGCGAGCTGACCCCGAGCCAGCTGCGCAAGCTGGAGGCCGTCGTGCGGGTCAAGGTCATCGACCGCACCGCGCTGATCCTAGACATCTTCGCCCAGCACGCCAGGAGCAAGGAGGGCAAGGCGCAGGTCGAGCTTGCCCAGATGCAGTACATGCTGCCGCGGCTGCGCGGCTGGGGCGAGTCGATGTCCAGGCAGGCGGGCGGCCGGGTGGCGGGCAACGGCGGCATCGGGACCCGAGGGCCGGGCGAGACCAAGATCGAGACCGACCGCCGCCGGATCAGGACGCGGATCGCCAGGCTGCGTCGCGAGATCGGTGAGATGTCCGTGGGCCGCGAGGTTCAGCGCGGGCAGCGGCGGCGGCGCGAGATACCGTCCGTGGCGATCGCCGGCTACACCAACGCGGGCAAGTCCAGCCTGCTCAACCGGCTGACCGGGGCGCACGTCCTGGTCGACAACTCGCTGTTCGCCACGCTCGACCCGGCGGTCCGCAAGGCCAGGCTGCCCTCGGGCGCGCCGATCACGCTGACCGACACCGTGGGGTTCGTCAGGCACCTGCCGCACCAGCTGGTCGAGGCGTTCCGATCCACGCTCGAGGAGGTCGTCGACGCCGACCTGATCCTGCACGTGGTCGACGGCTCTGACGCCGACCCGCGATCCCAGATCAGGGCGGTCCGCGAGGTGCTTGCCGAGATCGGTGCCGCCGACGTGCCCGAGCTCGTGGTGTTCAACAAGGCGGACGCCGCCGACGAGATCGTGCTCAAGGGGCTGCGGCTGGCCGAGCCGCAGTCCGTGGCCGTGTCGGCCAAGACCGGCGACGGACTGCCGGCCATGCTCGCCGAGGTCGAGCGGCTGCTGCCGCGGCCGAGCACCGAGGTCACCGCCGTGGTGCCGTACGCCCGTGGCGACCTGCTTGCGCGGGCGCATCAGGAGGGCGAGGTGCTGCGCGTCGAGCACACCGCCGCGGGTACCGCGCTGATCGCACGGGTACCGGCCGCGCTGGCAGCCGAGTTCGAGCGGTTCGTGGTGGCCGGCGACCCGGCCTGATCCCGCCTCGGGCGACGTATCGCCCACCTGCACCCGTACGGCATTGAGTAGTGCAATGCCATCACGCAACCGATATGGTATGTGAGTCACTTTGAGTGGCGGCTTGTGATTCACATTTCCCTGTTCGAATGAATCAGCTTCCTCAATCCTGGCGTCGGGGACGACAGGTCGTGGCAGGTGAGGGCATGGCGGCGACATGCGGCGCAGTGCTCAAGCCGCGCTGGCCAGGTGCGAGCCGATGACTTCCCGCCTTCTCACTAACATCGGCCGGCTGTGGACCGGTTCCGAGGTGTGGAGCAATGCGGCCATCCTGATGCGAAACGACCGCATCGTGTGGACTGGCCCGGCCGCCCAGCTCCCGTCGCGGCTCCCTGGCGTCATCGAGGACATCGTCGACGTGGATCACGTCGAGAACCTCGGCGGGGCCCTGGTCACCCCTGGCCTGATCGACGCGCACACGCATCCGGTGTACGCGGGGAACCGCTGGGCCGAGCTGTCGATGATGTCGGGCGGCGCGTCGATGTCCGAGATCGTGGCCGCGGGCGGCGGCCTGACCTCCACCGTCACCGTGACCAGGGGAACGGACCCGTGGACGCTGTGCAACCTGGTGCGCGGCAGGATGCGGGACTGGGTGACCAGCGGCACCACCACGATCGAAGCGAAGACCGGCTACCACCTGACCAGGGACGGCGAGCTTGCCGACGTGCGACTGCTGCGCTCGCTGGAGGAGGAGTCGGGCATGCCGCGGGTGCACGTCACGTTCCTCGCCGCGCACGCGGTGCCGCCCGAGTACTTCGGCCGCAGGCGGGACTACGTCGAGGCGGTCTGCGCCTGGTGCACTGACGCCGCGACGGCCGGCGCCGACAGTGTGGACGTGCACTGCGAGGCGAACAGGTTTACCGACCGAGAGGCCCGGTGGATACTCGGTGCCGGGCGCGCGGCCGGGCTGCTGCCCAGGCTGCACGCGGGCGGCGATTCGCGGCTCGGCGCGGCCAGGCTTGCCGCCGAGCTCGGCTGTGCCTCGGCCGACCTGCTCAGCGAGGCGGATGACGACGACGTGGCCGTGCTCGCCTCGGCTGGGGTCACCGCGGTGGTCTGCCCGGCGACCAGCTCGGACACCGGGCGGAACGCGCCAGTCAGGTCGCTGCTCGACCGCGGTGCCATGGTCGCGCTCGGCTCCGGCCACTCGCCGGGAACCAACGGGATCACCTCGATGCCGCTGGTGATCTCGATGGCGATCGCGAACCTCGGGATGAGCGTGACCGAGGCGCTGCGAGCCGCCACGGTGGGCGGTGCCCACGCACTGCGCGCCGCGGACCGCGGCACGATGGCCCCCGGCCGGCTGGCCGACGTGGTGGCCTGGGACGCCGACCACGAGGGCGCATTCGGCTGGTCCTACGGGCTGCGCCCGTTCCGGGTGTGGCTGGGCGGCGAGCCGGTCGCGGCGTAGCGCGGCGGTCGGCCGCTCGATCGCGGCCCGTCTCCCGGCGGCCGGAGTCCTCGCCGCCCGTGGAGCTAGCGCCGATGCCTTAGGCTCAGTGGCCATGCCTGACGGCGCCGTCGCGATCGTCACCGACTCGGCGGCCTGCCTGCCCGCCGAGCTAGCCGCCGCGCACGGCGTGATCGTGGTCCCGCTGCAGCTGCTGGCCGGCTCGCTGAGCGGGATGGACGGCGAGCCGGGTCTGGCCGCCGCGATCGAGGCCGCCGTGGCGGGCGGCGAGCGGCTCACCACGGCCAGGCCGTCGCCTGAGCGGTTCGTGACGGCCTACCGGCAGGCGGCGGCCGCGGGGGCCGACGCTGTGGTCTCGCTGCACCTGTCCGGGCAGCTCTCCGGCACCGTCGGCTCCGCCGACCTCGCCGCGGCCGAGTCGCCGGTCCCGGTCACCGTGGTGGACACCAGGCAGATCGGCATGGGTCTCGGGCTCGCCGTGCTCGCGGCCGCGGTCGCGGCCGGGGTCGATCGGCCCGCAAGCGAGGTCGCCGCGGCGGCGCGCCGCTACGCCGGGCGTGCCCGGTCGTTCTTCGTGCTCGACTCGGTCAGGATGCTGCTCGCCAGCGGCCGCCTGCCGGGGGAGCGCCCGCCGCCCGCCGCCGCGGCCGGGCCGGCCGTTCGTGCCGCACCCGGCCGTCCGGCCGCGCCGCCGCTAGCCGCTAGGCCGATCCTGGAGATCGGCGCCGGCCGCATCGCGCTGCTTGAGCGGGTCCGTACCAGGGCCGCGGCAGCCGACCGGCTGGTCGAGCTCGCGCTCGGGTCGACCGACGAGCTTGGCAGCGGGGCGGTGGTCGCCGTGCAGCACGTCGCCGCCGCCGACCGGGCTGCCGCGCTCGCCATTCGACTGCGGACAGCGCTCCCGCACATCGGGAACCTGTACCTGACCGAGGCGAGCAGCGCGATCAGGGCGCACACCGGGCCGGGGATGCTTGGCATCAGCCTGGGCCCCGACCCGGCGGCACGCTAACCGTGGCATGCTGCGTACATGCCAGCCCAAGCGGCCCAATCCCGAGCGGCCCAGTCACAAACGGCCCAGTCACGATCGCCGGCAGCACCTGGCCGCCGGGCGCCGGTGACCGTGATCGTGGGCGAGGAGGAGCTTCTCGTCGAGCGTGCCGTCAGCGCGGTGCTCGCGGCGAGCCCCGCCGCCGGCCAGGCGGGCCCCGGCCAGGCGGGCCCCGGCCAGGCGGGCCCCGGCCAGGCGGGCCCCGGCCAGGCGAGCCCCGGCCAGGCTGGGGCCCCCGGGCCCGACCCTGGCGCCGAACCTGACGTGCACGACATCGCCGGCGCCGACCTGCGCACCGGCGAGCTGTCGATGCTGACCTCGCCGTCCCTGTTCGGCGGTGAGTGCGTGGTCGTGGTCAGGGCGGCGCAGGACGCGACCTCGGCCGTCGCCGCCGAACTCGGCCAGCTTGCCTCCGACATGCCGCCCGAGGCGTCGCTGGTGATCACCCACGCGGGCGGCGCGAAGGGCAAGTCGCTGCTCGCCGCGCTGATCGCGGCCGGAGCACAGCGGATCGACTGCCCGCCGGTGCGCAGGTTCGGTGAGCGGATGGACTTCCTGCGGGCCGAGCTCGCGCGAGCCGGGCGCAAGGCCGACGACGGCGGCCTGCGGGCGCTGATCGACGCGGTGGGCACGGACCTGCGCGACCTGGCCGCGGCCTGCGATCAGCTGGCCGCCGACACCACCGGCGTGATCACGGCGCAGCTCGTCGCGCGCTACTGGCGCGGCCGGGCCGAGGCGAGCGGGTTCAGCGTCGCCGACCGGGCGCTGGAGGGGAACCTGGCCGAGGCACTCGCCCAGCTGCGCTGGGCACTGGCGATCGGCACGGCTCCGGTGCTCATCACCAGCGCGCTGGCACGCGGGATCCGCACGCTCGGGCAGGTCGGTACCGCCGCGCGCGGCAGGGGCGCCGATGCGCTGGCCGCCGAGCTCGGGATGCCTGCCTGGAAGGTCGACAAGGTGCGCCAGCAGTTGCGCGGCTGGACCTCCGACGGGCTGGCGCGGGCGCACTCGGCGGTGGCGCAGGCCGACGCCGAGGTGAAGGGCGAGGGCGCGAGCGCTGGCTACGCCCTGGAGCGGGCCGTGCGGGTGATCGTCGCGAGCCGTACAGCCGACCGCCGCTGACCTGAGGCGGGCCTGGTCGGCGCTGCCTGCCGGTCCTGCCGCTCAGCCCTGCCGGGCAACCCTGCCGGTCAGCCCTGCCTGAGCGTGGCGACCCGCTTGGCGAGCGCCGACTTGCGGTTGGCTGCCTGGTTCTTGTGGATGATGCCCTTGCTCACTGCCTTGTCCAGCTTGACGTAGGCGGCCCTGAGCGCCTCGCTCGCCTTGTCCGCGTCGCCGGAGTCGGCCGCCTCGCGCAGGCTGCGCGCCGCGGTCTTCAGCGAGGACTTGACGGCCTTGTTGCGCTGCCTGGCCTTCTCGTTCTGCTTGTTGCGCTTGATCTGGGACTTGATGTTCGCCACGCGATGCCTCGCTACTCCTGTGGTGGTGTGGGTGTGCCCGGCGCGAGCCGTGGGCGCGGTGGCGCGCCCGGCACGATGGTGCGGGCATGCGGGCAGCCGAAGAAGAAGGATATCCGAGATCACCTTGTCCGCTCAAACCAAGCGACGAAGAACAACGGGGCTAGCTGCTGGCCTTCGCACTCCCCGGCGCATGCGACCATAGACGGCGACAAGGAACTGCCCGGGTCACGTGCCCGGGGAAGCCAGCGCGGCCGACCGCGCGCTGCCTCGATGCGGCCCGCGGGCTGCCGACGGGCCGCGGGCGCCCGCCGCGCGAGATCAACCGGAACCCGTACCGAGCGGATGACTGTGCCACCGATGTCCGACCCGTCCAGAGCGACCGCGCACGCGCATGCCAGCACCAGGGCGGCCGCGGCTGCCGCGGCCGCCCTGCCCCAGCCGTCGCGTACCGATCAGGCGGTGATCAGGAACTTCTGCATCATCGCTCACATCGACCACGGCAAGTCCACGCTGGCCGACCGGATGCTCCAGCTCACCGGAGTGGTCGGCGACCGCCAGATGCGGGCGCAGTACCTGGACAGGATGGACATCGAGCGCGAGCGCGGCATCACGATCAAGAGCCAGGCGGTCCGGCTGCCGTGGCGCGGCGCCGACGGCACGGACTACGTGCTGAACCTGATCGACACGCCGGGCCACGTCGACTTCTCCTACGAGGTGTCCAGGTCGCTGGCGGCCTGCGAGGGCGCGGTCCTGCTGGTGGACGCGGCCCAGGGGATCGAGGCGCAGACGCTGGCCAACCTGTACCTGGCGCTCGACGCCGACCTGCACCTGATTCCGGTGCTCAACAAGATCGACCTGCCGGCCGCGCAGCCGGAGAAGTATGCGGCCGAGCTCGCCAAGATCATCGGCTGCGAGCCCTCTGATGTGCTGCGGGTCTCGGCCAAGACGGGCGAGGGGGTGACGGAACTGCTGCACGCCGTGGTCGCCCAGGTGCCGGCCCCGTCCGGTGATCCGGCGGCCCCGGCCAGGGCGCTGATCTTCGACTCGGTCTACGACACCTACCGCGGCGTGGTCACCTACGTGCGGATGGTGGACGGGCGGCTGTCCCGCAGGGAGCGGGTGCTGATGCTGTCCACCGGCGCGGTGCACGAGACACTCGAGGTCGGCGTGATCTCACCTGAGCCCGTCCCATCCGACGGGCTTGCGGCCGGGGAGGTCGGCTACCTGATCACGGGCGTCAAGGACGTGCGCCAGGCCAGGGTCGGCGACACCGTGACCAGCGCGGCCCGCCCGGCCTCCGATCCGCTGGCCGGCTACGCTCACCCCAAGCCGATGGTGTTCTCCGGCCTGTACCCGGTGGACGGCGACGAGTATCCCGAGCTGCGCGACGCCCTGGACAAGCTGCGGCTGAACGACGCGTCGCTGATCTACGAGCCCGAGACGTCCACCGCGCTCGGCTTCGGATTCCGGTGCGGGTTCCTCGGCCTGCTGCACATGGAGATCGTCAGGGAGCGGCTCGAGCGGGAGTTCGACCTGTCGCTGATCTCCACCGCGCCGAACGTGGTCTACCGCGTGGTCATGGACTCCGGCGCCGAGGTGGTGGTCACCAACCCGAGCGAGTTCCCCGGCGGTCCGGCCGGCATTGCCACCAAGACAGCGGTGATCGCGGCCGGCAAGATCGGCGCGGTCTATGAGCCGGTGGTGCGCGCCACCGTGCTCGCGCCCGCCGAGTACATCGGCGCGATCATGGAGCTCTGCCAGTCCAGGCGAGGCGCCCTGCTCGGGATGGACTACCTGTCCGAGGACCGGGTCGAGATCAGGTACACGATGCCGCTCGCCGAGATCATCTTCGACTTCTTCGACCAGCTCAAGTCGCGCACCAGGGGATACGCTTCGCTGGACTATGAGCCCGCCGGCGAGCAGGAGGCCGACCTGGTCAAGGTGGACATCCTGCTGCAGGGGCAGCCGGTGGACGCGTTCAGCCAGATCGTGCACGCGGACAAGGCGCGCGAGTACGGCCTGGCCATGACGGCAAGGCTGAAGGAGCTCATCCCCAGGCAGCAGTTCGAGGTGCCGATTCAGGCGGCGATCGGCGCCAGGATCATCGCTCGCGAGAACATCAGAGCGCTGCGTAAGGACGTGCTCGCCAAGTGCTACGGCGGGGACATCACCCGCAAGCGCAAGCTGCTGGAGAAGCAGAAGGAGGGCAAGAAGCGGATGAAGACCATCGGACGAGTCGAGGTGCCGCAGGAGGCCTTCGTGGCGGCGCTGACCACCGACCAGGCCCCGCGCTGAGCTCAGAGCAGCGCGGCGGCCACGCCGATCAGCATGAGCAGGATCAGCAGCGGCACGATCACGCCCACATAGCCGAGGGTCAGCCCGACCACGGCCATCCCGTCGCCCGACTCGCCCGTGCGGCGGATCTCGCTCCTTGCCTTGTGACCGGCAATGATGGCCACCAGGCCGCCCACAAACGGCAGCAGCAGCTGGCCGATGCCGAAGCTCAGCGAGATCACGGCCATCTGGTTGGTCGGCGGCCGCATCTGGTAAGGAACCGGCGGCTGCGGCGGGCCGGTGTATGGCGCCGGCCGGTACAGGTCGGCGGTCAGCGCGGTGAGCTCGTCGTAGGTCTTGGCCTGCATCAGCGCGGTGGACCGCGCGTCGAACTCCTCCCAGGTCAGCCTGCCGTCGGCATAGGCGGCCTGCAGCACCTCATGCACGCTGTCGCGGTCGGCGTCGGTCGCCCGCATCTGCCCGTAGCTGCCAGCTGTCATCGGCGTCCCGTCCCCACTCGACCGCTCCCATCTGACCGCGCGGCCCGCTCATCCATTTCCCAGGTTAACTCGCGATTCGGCTAGCCTGCGGTCATGGCCAGATCTCGGATCGTCGCTGTCTGCGTCGGCGTCGAGCAGCACCTGGTGATCGGCGGGCGGCCGGGGCGCAGCGCCATCGACAAGCGCCCGGTCCGGGGCCCGGTGGTCATCGGCCCGCTGGGACTGGCCGGGGACGAGCAGGCCGACAAGGTGGACCACGGCGGCGTCGACCAGGCGGTCTACGCCTACGCCGGGGAAGACCTGGACTGGTGGACCGAGCGACTCGGCCGCGAGGTGCGCCCCGGCGAGTTCGGCGAGAACGTGACCACGGCCGGCCTGGACGTCTCCGGCGCGCTCATCGGCGAGACCTGGCGGCTCGGCGAGGTGGTCGTGCAGGTCACTGCGGCGCGCATCCCGTGCGCGACCTTCCAGTCCTGGACCGGCGAGCCGCACTGGGTGAAGCGCTTCGCCGCCGCCGGCCGGCCGGGTGCCTACCTGCGGGTACTGACCGAGGGCAGCATCAGTGCCGGCGACGAGATCGAGGTGCTGGCCAGGCCCGAGCAGCAGGTCACGGTCGCCGAGTCGATGCTGGCGTTCTACGGCGACGCCCGCCTGATGCGGCTGCTGCTGACCGTGCCCGGCCGCGGCGCGCGCTGGGACGAGATCGGCGAGCAGGTGCTCGGCAGGGCGCGGGCATGAGCGAGCCGGTCGGGTTCCCCGGGGGCGAGCGGGCAGGCACGGTGAGCGAGCCGGTCGGGTTCCCTGGAGGCGAGCGGGCAAGCACGGTGAGCGAGCCGGTCGGGTTCCCTGGAGGCGAGCGGGCAGGCACGGTGAGCGAGCCGGTCGGGTTCCCCGGAGGCGAGCGGGCAGGCACAGTGACCGGACCGCGGCCCGCCGTCAGCGCCGCCTAGGGAGCAGCCACATGCCAGGTACGCCGCCCGACGGGGCACTGATGCCGCCTGACGGGCGGCTCGGAGCTGCCGCACTCGACCGGCTGGCCGGGAATTTGTTCGGAATATATATTCATGTACCGTTCTGCCGAACACGCTGCGGGTACTGCGACTTCAACACCTACACCGCGGCCGAGCTGGGCGGGGGCGGGTCGCGCGAGGCATACCCGGCGCTCGCGATCGCCGAGGTCCGGCTGGCCAGGCGGGTGCTCGGGGCGGGCGCCCCGGCGGTCAGCACGGTCTTCTTCGGCGGCGGCACGCCCACCCTGCTGCCGCCCGCCGGCCTGGCCGCGATCCTGCGGGCCGTGGACGGCGAGTTCGGACTGGAGCCGGGTGCCGAGGTAACCACGGAGGCCAACCCCGAGAGCGTGGACCAGCGGGCGCTGGCCGAGCTGCGGGCGGCCGGGTTCACCAGGCTCTCACTGGGCATGCAGAGCGCGACCGGCCACGTGCTCGCCGTGCTCGACCGCGCGCACACCCCTGGCCGGGCCGAGCAGTGCGTGGCCTGGGCGCGCGCCGAGGGGTTCGAGCACGTCAGCCTGGACCTGATCTACGGCGCGCCGGGGGAGAGCGCGGCGGACTGGGAGCGGTCGGTCCGCTGCGCGATCGCGGCCGGCCCCGACCACATCTCGGCCTACGCGCTGATCGTCGAGCACGGCACCAGGCTCGCGGCCAGGATCGGGCGCGGCGAGCTGCCCGCTCCGGACGACGACGCTCTGGCCGACCGCTACCTGGCCGCCGACGACCTGCTCGCCGCGGCGGGCCTGGCCTGGTACGAGGTCTCCAACTGGGCCGCCGGGCCGGGCTCAGCCTGCCGGCACAACCTGCTGTACTGGAACGGCGGCAACTGGTGGGGGGTCGGCCCCGGCGCGCACAGCCACGTGGGCGGTACCCGGTGGTGGAACGTGCGGCACCCGTCCGCCTACGCGGGCCGGCTGGCGGCAGGCACCAGTCCCGGGCAGGCCATGGAGGTGCTCACCGACGCCGAGCGGCGGACCGAGCGGATCATGCTGACGACCAGGCTCGCGGCCGGCTGCCCGCTCGCCGAGCTGAGCAAGGCCGGGCTGGCGGCGGCGCGGTCGGCGGTGGCTGGCGGGCTGGCCCAGGCCGCGGCGTTCGATGCGGGCCAGGTGGTACTGACCAGACGGGGCCGGCTGCTCGCCGACGCCGTGATCCGCGACCTGACCGACTAGCCGGGCTGGCGGGCTGGCCGGTCGGCCGACTGGCGGGTCGCCACCGGCCCTGCTTGAGACCACGGCCTGCTCGTGTCCGCGCGGTCGCCGTCGGCCTGCCCCGGGCCGCGCGGCGTGAGATCACGGCCTGCTCGCGTCCGCGCGGTCGCCGCCGGCCCTGCTGGGGGCCGCGCGGACCCGGCAGCGGGTCATTGCTCCCCCGATTGGCGTCAGCGCAGCTAGGGCGAGCCCCGGCGCTCCGCCGCTAGGACGAGCCCCCGGCGCTCCGCTGCCATGAGCCGAGACCCGGCCAGCGTCAGGGATGAATCAGGGCAAAACTGGCTAACTGGAACCGCCGTCATCAGGCGCGCGGCCGGCCTCTCAGGGATGATCTTGATGGATGTGACGAAAGTCCCAGAATACGCAGTGAATGTGACATCCAATCCAGGGACACCCGAGCGATTACGCCCGGTCTGACTGATATGCGGCGAACCGGCCTGCGGGGTCGACGCATTCTCCCGGGCGGCCGCGGCCGGGCGGCCGGGCGGCGAGGAAAGCGAGCCCTCGTCACCGGGGAGCGCGCGCGGCTGACGACTCCGCCTGAAAGAGCCTAGCTCGCTACTGCCCGGTGACTTGACGGTGGGCGTCACAGTATCGTTCGGCCATAGACTTGGCACTCGGGAGTGCTGAGTGCCAGGGCTGAGCGGCAGGGCTGAGCGGCAGGGCTGAGCGGCAGGGCTGAGCGGCAGGGCTGAGCGGCAGGGCTGAGCGGCAGGGCTGAGCGGCAGGGAGGTGACACGTGCTTGACGACAGGAAGCTGGCGGTACTGCGAGCCATCGTCGAGGACTACGTCTCCACCAACGAGCCGGTCGGCTCGCGCGCACTCGTTGACCGGCACAACCTGGACGTCTCGCCGGCCACCATACGCAACGACATGGCGGTCCTTGAGGAGCAGGGTTACATCGTGCAGCCGCACACCAGCGCGGGCCGGATCCCCACAGACAAGGGCTACCGGCTGTTCGTCGACCGGCTTTCCGCGGTCAAGCCGATGTCCGCGGCCGAGCGGCGCGCGATCGAGACCTTCCTGGCCGGCGCCTACGACCTAGATGACGTCGTGATGCGGACGGTCCGGCTGCTCGCCCAGCTGACCAGGCAGGTCGCCGTGGTGCAGTACCCGTCGCTGAGCAAGTCGGCCATCAGGCACGTCGAGCTTGTCCCCCTCACCGACGGGCGGCTGCTGCTCGTCCTGATCACCGACACCGGCCGGGTCGAGCAGCGGGTGGTCGACATGCCGGCCAGCTACGACGACGACTCGATCACCCAGCTTCGGGCGGTGCTCAACGCGTGCCTGGACGGGCGTAAGCTCACCGATGTCGCCGCCGTGGTGGCCGACCTTCCGGAGCGGGTCGAGCCGCGTGAGCGGCCCAACGCGGCCGCGGTGTTCTCTGTGATCCTCGAGACGCTGGTCGCGCGGCACGAGGAGAAGATCGTGGTGGGCGGCGCGTCTAACCTGACCGCCGCGGACTTCTCCCAGGGCCTGCGCGAGGTGCTTGAGGCGCTTGAGGAGCAGGTCGTGCTGATGCGGCTGCTCGGCGAGTCTGACGAGATTTCGGCCGTGACGGTCAGGATCGGCGCGGAGAATGATGTGCGCGGGCTGCGCAGTACCTCCGTGGTGGCTGCCGGTTACGGGTCAGGTGACCGGCCGCTGGCCAAGCTCGGAGTGGTCGGCCCGACGAGGATGGACTACCCAACAGCGATGGGAGCTGTGCGCGCGGTGGCACGGTACACGGGCCAGATCCTGGCGGAGTCGTAGGGGTGAGCGTGACGGCCGATTACTACGGCACACTGGGCGTGCGGCGGGACGCCAATCCCGACGAGATCAAGAAGGCGTACCGGCGGCTGGCACGCGAACTGCACCCCGACGTCAACCCCGACCCGGTGACGCAGGAGCGGTTCAAGGAGATCACCCAGGCCTACGAGGTCCTGTCGGACCCGGAGAAGCGGCAGCTCTACGACCTGGGCGGCGATCCGTTCGCGCCGGGCGGCGGCGCAGCCGGGTTCGGCGCCGGGTTCTCCCCGTTCACCGACATCATGGACGCGTTCTTCGGCGGCGCGGCCAGCCGGGGCCCGCGCAGCCGGGCCCGGCGCGGCAGGAACGCCACGATCAGGGTCGAGCTCGACCTGTCCGAGTGCGCCTTCGGCGCGACCAGGGACCTCACCGTCGACACCGCGGTGATCTGCCCGACCTGCTCGGGCGAGGGCAGCGCGCCGGGCAGTCACCCCACCACCTGCGAGGTCTGCAACGGCCGGGGCGAGGTCAGCCAGGTCACCAGGTCCTTCCTCGGCCAGGTGATGACGTCGCGGCCCTGCCCGGGCTGCGGCGGCTTCGGCACCATCATCCGCCGGCCCTGCCCGGAGTGCGACGGGGACGGGCGGGTCAGGACCAGGCGGACCGTCAAGGTGCGGATACCGGCCGGGGTCGAGGACGGCACGCACATCCAGCTGGCCGGCGAGGGCGAGGTCGGCCCGGGTGGCGGCCCGCCCGGCGACCTGTTCCTGGAGATCGTGCAGCGGCCGCACCCGATCTTCGAGCGCCAGGGCGACGACCTGCACTGCACGCTTACGATCCCGATGTCGGCTGCGGCGCTGGGCGCCTCGCTGCAGATCCAGACCCTGGACGGCCTGGCCACCATCGACATCAGGCCAGGCACCCAGTCCGGCCAGACGATACCGCTGTTCGGCCAGGGTTCCTCGCACCTGCACAGTTCCGGCCGGGGCGATCTGGTGATCCACGTGACCGTGGAGACGCCGGTCAAGCTGGACGCCGAGCAGGAGGAGCTGGTCAAGCAGCTGGCCAGGCTGCGCGGCGAGGAGTCGCCGCCCGGCCGGTTCTCGCCCGGCGAGCAGGGGTTCTTCTCCCGGCTGCGGGATGCCTTCAACGGGCGCTAGCCACGGCTCCCGGAGTCCGCACTGACCCCGCCGGTCTTCATCTGCGATCAGGCCGCGCTCGCCCGCGACCGGATCACGCTGACGGGCGCCGAGGGCAGGCACGCGACCACGGTGCGCAGGCTCGGTCCCGGCGAGCGGGTGGACCTGACCGACGGCGTCGGCCATCTCGCGCGGTGCGAAGTGGTGGCCGCGAGACCTGCGGCGGGCGAGCTTGACCTTGCCGTGCTCGCCAGGGCCGACGAGCCCGCCCCGCGCTGCCGGCTGGCAGTCATTCAGGCGATACTCAAGGGCGAGCGCGGAGAGCTTGCCGTGGAGCTGATGACCGAGGTCGGGGTCGACGAGATCGTGCCGTGGGCCGCCGAGCGATGCGTGGCCCGGTGGCAGTCCGACCGGGAGGACAAGGCACTGGCCCGCTGGCGGTCCACTGCACGGGAGGCGGCCAAGCAGTCGCGGCGGTCCAGGTTCCCCACGATCAACGCCCAGGCGCGGACCGCCGACGTGGTGGCTCGGGTACGGGAGGCCGGTCTCGCCCTGCTGCTCGACCCGCAGGCCGCCGAACCGATCACCGCGACGACCTTCCCGCATAACGGGGAGATCGTGCTGATTGTCGGCCCTGAGGGTGGCGTCAGCCCGGAGGAGTCCGCTGCGCTTGCCGCGGCCGGCGCCGTCCCTGTCAGGATCGGGCCCACCGTGCTCCGCGGGTCCACGGCCGGAGCGGTGGCCGGTGCGATCGCGCTCGGCGGCAGCGGCAGGTGGGGCTGAGCGCGCAGGCGGTGTCGCTCGTCAGGCGGTGTCGGCCGGCAGGCGGTGTCGCTCGTCAGAAGGGGCCGCTCGCCGCGAGCGTCAGGGCGCAGGGCTGCCGCACCGGCTATGCCGTGCCGATGGGCTCGACGAACCTCCGCTCAGCGGCCACCCGCTGCTGGCGTCCGGCGAGTCCGGCGGCGAGGTTTGGTCGGTGGTCGTGGGCTGCGGTGTCGCGGTAGCCGACGCGGTCGGCGACGGCGACGGGCTTGCCGAGGCGCTCGGCGACGGGCTTGCCGAGGCGCTCGGCGACGGCGACGGGCTTGCCGAGGTGCTCGGCGATGGCGACGGGCTTGCCGAGGCGCTCGCGCTCGGGCTTGCGGCGGGCCTGCTGGCCGCGGCGCAGCTTGGTGACACCGACGGTGACGTGCCGGGCACCGGGCCGCCCCTGCCGTCGACGGCGCCCGGCGAGGTCGGCGCCGCCTGGCTGCCCGAGGTGTGGGGCGCCGGCTGATAGGTCCTGGTGTCCGTGCTCGGCGCGATGGCCTGCGGCAGCAAGGCCACTGCCCACGATGCGGCCGCCATAGCGAAGACCCCGGTAACCAGGGCCGCGGCCGGGCGCAGCCATCCGATCCACCCGGACCGGCCGGGCTGTGGAAGCAGCTGCCTGCCCGCGGCGGCGGCGGCCCGCTTCAGCCAGGCGATGACCGGCCAGGCGGCGGGCCATGCAGCCGGCGGGCGCGCGGTGCGTGCCGAGGCTGGCCTGGCCCGGATCTTGGCGCGGATCCTGTCGAGGCCGTCTGCGGCAGGCTCCACCGACTCCGCCGCGAGCCACAGCGCGCGGCGCAGCGCCTGCTCGAGCTGATCCCGGTCGTGATCCGGGCCGCGGCCGGTCATGACTGCGCCTCGAGCACGGTACGCAGCGAGGACATCGCCCGCGAGGTGTGGCTCTTCACCGCGCCTCTCGTGATCCCCATGGTGGAGGCGATCTGCGCCTCCGACATGTCCGCGTAGAAACGGAGTACCACGACCTCGCGCTGTCGTTCGGGCAGCGACCGGAGCGCTGCGACCACCGACGAGCGCTCGAGCAGCGCCATCGCGCCATGTTCGGCGCTCGGCATGTCCGGGGCGGGCTTCGGCGCGTTCTTGTCCACGACCATGCGGTGACGCAGCACGGACCGCGACCGGTTCACTACCGCGGCGCGCAGGTAGGCGAGCGACTTCTCGTTGTCGCGCAGCCGGTGCAGCCCGGCGTGCAGAGCGACGAACGAGTCCTGCACGACTTCCTCCGCAGTTGCGATGTCATGGACGAGCAGTGCCGCCTGGCGTACCAGAGACCGGTAGTACGCTCCGTAGAGCGCGGTGATCTCGGCGTCCGCCTCGGCGCCGGCTGGCGCGCCCTGGTCGGTCACGTCCCGGGCGCCCGGCATGGCGACGTCAAGGACCGCGGTGACCTCGCCATCGAGGCGCCTGGCGGCATGCGGGTCGAGGCCAGGGTCAGGCGCGAAGCAGGCAGGGTCGAAGCATGCATGGCCGTTGCCGTGGCCATGGCGACGGCCAGCCTCAGCAGACGCCGCGGCCTCCACATGCGCTCGCGCCGTGACCCGCCCCGGCGCCGTGCCCGCCACCAGGGTTTCGGTCACCTTGTTTTGACGCGCGGACCCGCCGCTAGGTTTACCCGTCGGCATAACTACTTGCCGCGCGGGCTCCTCGCGCACCGCTTAGCCTCACGATCCCACCGCTCCAAGATGTCGTCTGTCCTGCCGCGCTGCCCGGGGGGCGGGGTCGCAACGCGCTTGAGGTTCGCAGTTGCAACCATATATGTCGGCAGTCCCCTGAGCACGGCACACGTTAGTATCGGCCCGTGCCCGACTGCCTATTCTGCAGAATCGCCACCGGCGAACTGCCTGCCACGCGCGTACTCGAAAGCGATCGCACGCTTGCATTCCGTGACATCAACCCGCAAGCACCTATTCACGTGCTGGTGATCCCCAAATCGCACTATGCGGACCTGGCCGATCTCGCCCAGGCCGAGGACGGTCTGCTCAGCGAGGTCGCGGCGCAGGCGCACGAGGTCGCGGTGGCCGAGGGCATCGCCGGCACGGGCTACCGCGTTGTGTTCAATACCGGCAGTCATGCCGGCATGACGGTGGCCCATGCGCACGCGCACGTGATCGGCGGTCGGCCGATGGCGTGGCCGCCGGGATGACACGGGGCTGATGACGGGGCAGTGAGGAAGGCGTATTGAAGAGGAATCCACCAGATCAGGAAGCAGGCGGCCTGCAGCGGGACGTGGCAGACCCGGGCGGGCGGACGTCACTGCGGATCGTGATCGGTGAGCCGCACTCCATGGTCAGCCTGCTCGGCTCGCGTGACGAGCTGCTGCACGTGATCGAGGAGGCGTTCGACTCCGACATCCACGTCCGTGGCAACGAGATCACCGTCACCGGCTCGGCGCACGAGGCCGCGGTGATCGGCGAGGTCTTCGACGAGCTGACCAGGCTGATCGCGAGCGGCACCGAGGTCAACGCCGACGCGGTGGAGCGCACCGTCGCCATGCTGCGGCGCAAGTCCGGCGCCAGGCCCGCAGAGGTGCTGACCTTGGACATCCTGTCGAGCAGGGGCCGCACCATCAGGCCGAAGACGCTGAACCAGAAGCGGTATGTCGACGCGATCGACAAGCACACGATCGTGTTCTCGATCGGGCCGGCCGGGACGGGGAAGACCTACCTGGCGATGGCCAAGGCGGTCAAGGCGCTGCAGGCCAAGGAGGTCAACAGGATCATCCTGACCAGGCCGGCCGTCGAGGCCGGCGAGCGGCTCGGCTTCCTGCCAGGTACGCTGTACGAGAAGATCGACCCCTACCTCCGGCCGCTCTACGACGCGCTGCACGACATGGTGGACCCCGACTCGATCCCGCGCCTGCTGGCCGCCGGCACCATCGAGATCGCGCCGCTTGCCTACATGCGCGGACGTTCGCTGAACGATTCGTTCATCATCCTCGACGAGGCGCAGAACACCTCGGCCGAGCAGATGAAGATGTTCCTGACCAGGCTGGGCTTCGGCTCCAAGATCGTGGTCACCGGCGACGTGACCCAGGTCGACCTGCCGTCCGGCCAGGTCAGCGGCCTGCGGATGGTCCAGGACGTGCTTGACGGGGTGCCCGATGTGTACTTCTGCCGGCTGACCGCGCACGACGTGGTGAGGCACAAGCTGGTCGCCGACATCGTGGACGCCTACGCACGCTACGACGCGGCGCGGGCGGCGACCGAGGCGGGCAGACTGCCTGCCAGCCGGGCCCGCCGGGACGCCGGCCGGAACCGGTGAGCGCCGCCGCCATGATCAGGGAGCCCCAGGAGCGAGCCGGGAATACGGCATGAGCATCGAGATCGCCAACGAGTCAGGCGTCAGCGTAGACGAGGGCACCCTGGCTGCCCTGGCCAGGCACGTGCTCGACGAGATGCATGTGCACCCGCTGGCCGAGCTGTCTGTGCTGCTCGTCGACGAGCCAGCGATGACCGAGCTGCACGTCCGCTGGATGGGCGAGGAGGGCCCGACGGACGTACTGGCTTTCCCGATGGACGAGCTGCGGCCGCCGCAGCCGGGCGGCACGCACGCCGATCACGGCGGCGCGGACCTGCCGGAAATCCCCGGCCTGCTCGGGGACGTCGTGATCTGCCCGCAGGTGGCCGCGGTGCAGGCACGGCGGGCCCGGCACAGCGTGGCCGACGAGATCGAACTGCTGTGTGCGCACGGCATCTTGCACCTGCTCGGGTACGACCACGGGGACCCGAAGGAACACGCCGCGATGTTCGGCCTTCAGGACCGGCTGCTCGCGTCGTGGCGCGCCGAGCGGGCGGCCGACGCCGACGCCGCCGGGCGCCGCGATGGCGGTCGGCCGGCGCCGGGATAGTCGCGCTATGGGCTGGCTGGTGCTCGCGGCGGTCGCGCTCGTGCTGTTCGCCGGGCTGTGCACGGTCGCCGACACCGCGCTGCTTCGGGTGTCGCGCGCGGGCGCCAAGGAGCTCGCGACGTCGGCGCGGGAGGCGTCGGGCGCGCTGCAGGCCGTGCTCGACGAGGTGCCCAGGTACAGCGCGGTCCTGCTGCTCGCCAGGGTCTGCGCCGAGATCGGGGCGACGGTGCTGGTCACGGCCGTGCTCGTGCACGGGCTCGGGTACGGGTGGCAGGCGTTCCTGATCGCCGCCGCGGTCATGACCGCGGTCGGGTATGTGGTGGCCGGAATAGTGCCGCGGACTCTCGGACGGCAGTACTCGGCGAGGGTGGCCGACACGGCGGCCAGCGTCATGCAGCCGGTCGTCCGGCTGATGGGGCCGATCCCCGCCATGCTGCTCGCTGTCGGCCGGGTGCTCGGCCGCGGCGGCGGGCGCCAGGACGGGTCCTCCGGCGAGGAGGAGGACCTGCGCGGGCTGGTGGACCTGCTTGAGCGCCGGCGGGTGATCGAGCCTGGCGAGCGCGCCATGATCCACTCGGTCTTCGAGCTCGGCGACACGATCGTGCGCGAGGTGATGGTTCCGCGCACCGACATGATCGTCGTGGAGCGCGGCAAGACGCTGCGCCAGGCGCTGACACTCGCGCTGCGCAGCGGGTTCTCCCGCATCCCCGTGGTGGGCGAGAACCTGGACGACGTAGTCGGGATCGCCTACCTCAAGGACATCGTGACCAGGGCCTATGAGCACGGCGACGGCCTGGCTTCTGACCCGGTGTCCGCCGTGATGCGGCCCGCGGCGTTCGTGCCTGACAGCAAGCCGGTCGATGACCTGCTGAGGGAGATGCAGGCTCGGCGCAATCACGTCGCGATCGTGATCGACGAGTACGGCGGCACGGCGGGCCTGGTCACCATCGAGGACATCCTCGAGGAGATCGTCGGCGAGATCGCCGACGAATACGACACGGAGCAGCCGCCGGTGGCCTGGATCGACGCTGGCCAGGCCAGGGTCACGGCGAGGCTGCCGGTGGACGAGCTTGCCGAACTGTTCGATGTCCGGATAGAGGCGGAAGACGTCGAGACGGTTGGCGGGCTGCTCGCCCAGCGGCTCGGCCGGGTGCCTATCGCCGGATCGACCGCCACGGTGTCCGGCCTGCGGCTGACCGCGGAGAGCCTGGCGGGTCGGCGGAACAGGATCGGGACGGTGACAGTTAGGCGGCTACCCCGCCCGGTCAGCCCGGTAGGTACGAGCGAGGGACCGTCCGTCGACGGCCGGGGCGCGGACGGCGACGCGCCGGCAGTCGGCAGCGAACCGGCGTAAGGAGAGAACCGGCGGAAGAACGAAAATGCGCGCTGATCGCGGCCATGCGGGTAAGGCAGAGTTGGTGCCCGCCGTGGCAGCCCGGCTGGTCAGCCCGCGTCGCCTGGTCAGGAACATCCAGCCAAGCGCAGCGGCCAGCAGCAGGCAGGCCAGTGCTACCAAGTCGAGTATGCGCCGCGGCGCAGGCAGGCCGGGTGGGCTGTAAGCGCAGGCCGACTGGGACGCAGCACCGGACCGAGGTCCCGCCTGGCGGTCCGGGCGCGCTTGATCGGTCGCCGGCGCGCTGAAGGCGATGACGTTGTCCGCGCATGCGGCGAGCAGCAGGCCGTCGGTCACGCTTGGCGTCGGGAAGTGGTTGGCCGGCACGCCGATCCCCACCTGCTGTCGGATGGCGCCGGTGGCCGGATCCAGCCCGTAGAGCGTGCCGTTCTGGCCGATCGTCCAGACCAGCCCGGCAGCGAGGATGGGCGGCCCGCCCCCGGCTCTTGAGGCCCAAAGCAGCCAGAGCGCTGGTGGTGACCTCCTTGCCCGGACCGCGACGATGCCGCTGAGGCACGGCAAGTAGACCGTCATGCCCGTCCGAGCGCCGCCGCCATCGATGTCGGATGAGCAGGCCGACCTGAGCGCCGCCTGCTGCCCGCCGATGCCGCCCAGGTGCTCGCCGTTGAGCAGATAAACTGTCCCTCCCTTCTTTGCGACGATGACCTGGCCATCCGGCAGCAGAACCGGCTCGGTGGACATGTCGAGGTCGGCGGCGTTATCCGACGGCCACGCGCGCGGGGCGAAATACTGGAGCAGCCGGAGCGAGGGGGAGAGCTCAAGCAGCCCGTCGCTGTCGTCGTAGGGGTGGCCATCCGTGCGCACCGAGCCGTTACCCGTGCTGACCCAGATGTCGCCGTGGCTGTCGACGGCGGGTGCCGCGCCTCCCATCCAGATCGCGCCCTGGGAGTCGCCGGGTGCGGCATCGACCGTGAAGATCTCGGGCTTGCCGCCCGCCTCCGGAACCGCCATCAGCCGCCCTCGGTACGTGCCGCAGTCACCGTAGTTGCCGCCGAAGCCGAACACCACCCGGCCGTCGTCCAGCGTGAGGCCGGTGCGCTGCAGGATGGCCGCAGGATCCTGGCCTGGCGGGTCCACGGGCTGCGCCAGCTCGCGCCTGCCCGACGCGGTGCTCAGCCCTACCAGGTAGTGCCCGGGCTTGCCTTGGACGAGCTCGTCGGCCACGACGAAGATCTCGCTCCTGGCCGGGTCGATGACCGGGGTGCCGGTGATGCCGACCGTAGGAGTGATGTCGCCGCACGGCAGCGACCCGGCCGGAACCGGGCGGCCCAGGTGAGCGGACCATTCCACCGTGCCGGAAGCGGCGGAGAGGGCGTAGACGGTGTCGTCCTCAGTCGCTACGTAGACCCGCTGGCCGAAGACGAGTGGCTCGCCGTAGATCTGCCCGTCCAGGGTCGGCGACGTCCATGCGCGGGCTGTCGTGATGACCGAGCGGATGCCGGGCACCGCGCCGGTCGCCGCCGGGCCGCCGTGGTAGCCGGTCCAGCTGGCCGACTTGGCGGGCCCAGACCGCACCGCCGCCGACGCGGGTACGGCCCCGGCCGCGCAGATCGCCGCGGCGCAGGCAAGCGCCGCGGCCAGCTTGCGTGCACGGCGCAGCGTGCCGCGCGGATCAAGGGCCTGACCTCGCATGTGGCCTCATCTCATCGTTGTGGTCAGTGCACGTTGGCGCTAGTGTCGCGTGGCATTAGTTCTTTGACGGTTTGATTTTGGCGAGTGCAGGGTGATCCGCTGGTTCTCCGGCCTGGCCAGCAATTTGCGGACCTCGGGGTGCTTTGGGTGCCGTAGTTGTCCAGCACGACATGCAATTCCGCGTCCGGGTGGGCGGCGGCGACTTTCTTGAGGAACTTCGCGAACTCCTGCTGCCGGTGGCGGGGGTAGCAGGCGTCTGCGGTGATCTTCCCGGTGGCGACTTCCAGGGCGGCGAACAAGGTGGTGATGCCGTTGCGCTTGTAGTCATAGGTCCGGCGGGCGGGCAGGCCAGGGCGCAGCGGCAGCATCGGCGCGGTTCGGTCCAGCGCCTGGATCTGGGA
>Ga0335081_10001264_pt1 | contig 40224 bp, 38 predicted proteins | sample Lox_Sample_35_FD_206713 | JGI IMG/M metagenome (GOLD analysis project Ga0335081, IMG submission 206713) | Soil microbial communities from Loxahatchee National Wildlife Refuge, Florida, United States - Lox_Sample_3.5 | ecosystem: Environmental > Terrestrial > Soil > Wetlands | place: USA... | reverse complement strand
GCGACGTTCCGCAACGCGGCACAGGGCATCGTCGACAACATCGTGAATCCGCCTCCGGGACCGAACGGCGTCCGGCCGGGCCCCACGCAGTGCCACGATATCACGGTCTATCCCGCGATCGGGTATGCCGCCGGCGCGTGCGCGGGCTACGGTTTGCTGCTCGACATTCATGACGTGGCGCATCCGCGCCGCGTGGCCGCGGTGGCAGACTCGAATTTCTCGTTCTGGCACTCGGCCACGTTCAACAATGACGGCACGAAGATCCTGTTCTCCGACGAATGGGGCGGTGGATTGCAGCCACGCTGCCGCGCCACGGACAAGCCCGAATGGGGCGCCGATGCGATTTTCACGCGCCAGGACACGGCGCTCAGCTTCCAGAGCTATTACAAGCTGCCGGTCGCCCAGACGCAGTTCGAGAATTGCGTGGCGCACAACGGCTCGCTCATCCCCGTCCCCGGACGGGACATCATGGCGCAGGGCTGGTATCAGGGCGGGATCTCGGTGTTCGACTGGACGGATCCCGCGCACCCGCGCGAGATCGCGTTCTTCGATCGCGGCCCGATGGACACTACCAAGCTCGTGGGCGCGGGCTCCTGGTCGGCCTACTGGTATAACGGCTACATCGTCAGCTCGGAGATCGCGCGCGGGCTCGACGTGCTCGAGCTCAGCGCGAGCCCGCTGTTGTCACAGAACGAGATCGACGCGGCGAAGCTCGTGCATGTGGACTTCGAGAATGTGCAGGACCAGCAGAAACTCGTGTGGCCGGCCGTTGCCGTGGTCGCCCGGGCATACCTCGATCAGCTCGAGCGCTCGAACGGCCTGAGCGGCGCCGAGCTGAGCGCCACGCGCACGGAGTTGGACAAGGCCGACAAGCTCAACGGCTCGCCGCGCGCCGACGCCCTGTCGGCCCTCGCGACTCGCCTGGAAAAGGATGCGCCGGGATCGGGGGACCGGGACAGAGTCGAGAAGCTGGTGGCAACGGTGAAGGGAATGGCGGGCGCGGAGCACTGACGAACGCGGAAGGCGGAGCGCGGCCCGCGGTCGGCCAACGCGCCACTCGCTCCCTCGCGCTCACAGCCGAGCACGTGAAGACGTACGCCGAGCTCACGGGCGATTACAACCCGCTCCATTTCGACGAATCATTCGCGGCCGACACCAAGTTCGGTCGGCTCGTGGTTCAGGGGGGCTTGACCACCGGGCTGCTGCATGCGGTGGTGGCGATGGATCTTCCCGGCCCCGGGAGCGTGTTCCTGAGTCAGAACTGGCGCTTCACGGCGCCGGTGTTCATCGGCGATACGATCAGCGCTGAGGTCGAAGTGTTGAGCGTGCACGCCACAAAACCGGTCACCCAGCTCGGAGTCAAAGTCAGGCGTCAGAACGGCGAAGTGGTCCTGGAAGGCGAGGCGTGGTGCTACACGCTCGGACCGGCGAAATCATCCTAACAGCGAGGCTGCCGTGGCACTGCGCGATGCGCTGCTCCCGGAATTCGACCAGGAAATGGAGACCACCCGCAAGCTCCTCGAGCGCGTACCGAGTGACCAAGGCGAATGGAAGCCGCACCCCAGATCGTTCTCGCTCGGCCATCTGGCACAGCTCATCTCGTGGATGCCCGGATGGATGACGACCACGCTCCGGGAGACGTCGTTCGATTTCGGCTCCGCCACAGGCTATGGCCACGCGACGACCGACGCCCTGCTTGCCCTGTTCGATCGCAACGTGCAAGAAGCGCGCGCGGCGCTCGCGCACAGCTCGGATGCCGACCTTGCCGTGCCGTGGTCGCTCACGGTTCGCAGTGTCGCAATCCTCAACCGCCCCCGCAGCGCAGCGATACGCCAGCATATCAATCATCTGATCCACCATCGCGGGCAACTGAGCGTGTACCTGCGCCTGCTCGATGTGCCGCTGCCTTCGATCTACGGACCGACCGCGGACGAACCCTGGGACCCGCGATGAGCGCGACCATCGCGCTCGAGCCGATTGGCGTTGTGCGCTCTGCCCGGGACGATCCCGAACCCGACCGCTGGGGAGGGCCCGCGACCATCGAGCTCTGCGACCGGTTCGGCGAGGATGCGCTGCTCGGCATCGAGGAGTTTTCCCACGCGGAGATCGTGTACTACTTTCACGCGGCGAGTCCGGACACCATCACCTACGGCGCGCGGCACCCGCGCGACAATCGCGCCTGGCCGCGCATCGGTATCTTTGCACAGCGGGGCAGCTCCCGACCCAACCTGATCGGGTGCACCATCGTGAAGATTGCCGGCCGCGAGGGCCGCGCCCTGCACGTGCGCGATTTGGATGCGATTGACGGCACCCCGGTGCTCGATATCAAGCCGGTCATGCGGGAATTTCTGCCGCACAACCCCGTACGGCAGCCCGCCTGGTCACATGACGTGATGGCGCACTATTGGGACGTTCCCGAAACACCTGACAAGGAGGCCTCTTGAAGCCAATCCGGATCGTGACCGCTGGTCTCGCCGCCGTCGCCCTGACCACATCGCTGTACGCACAGCAGCGCGATACCTCACCGCCACGGGTTCCGCCCTCGATGCGCCATGATGGCATGGGTATGGGTGGCGGGATGGGCATGGGGATGGGCATGGAAGGCATGATGGGACACATGGGCGAAATGATGCAGCCCATGATGCGCGTCATGGTCTCGAGTCCGGCTCATCTGATCATGCACCGTGAACCACTGGATCTCACCGATCAGCAGGTCCAGAAACTCACCGCATTGCGGAATGCGTCGCAAACCGCCGAACAGGCCGCACGGGACGACGCCGACAAACACGCGAAAGAGCTCGCCGATGTCCTGGCCAAACCCAATCCCGATACGAACCAGCTGAAGATGCATTTCAATGCCATGCAGGCCGCCATGGCCAAGGGGCATTGGGCCGCGCTCTCGGCCGCGGCGCAGGCACGCGCGATCCTCACCGAGACGCAGCGCGCACGCGTCGACGGCTGGGCCGATGCGATGGAGCAGATGATGCCGATGGGTCGTGGAATGCGTCCGGGCGGACCGCCCAACGATTCCACCAAACGCTGACAGGCTGCCAGGCGATCCGCCCGGATTGCCGGTGGTCAGGATGGGCCGCCGGGTATGCTCCGCGAGCTATCGGCTCGCCTGAAGCCGGACCGCGACAATCGAAAAGGTGATCGGGACCTCGTCTTTCACTCGCACGGTCCCGCCGCCGGCGCGAACGGGCGTGATGCCGTAGTCAGTCTGCTTCACGCTGAATGCCCCATTCACCACGAGCGTGTCGGTCATCTGCTGCGCGGTGACGTCTACAGAAATCGGTCGCGTCGCGGCCGCGAGCGTAAACACTCCCGCGATACGAAACCCGTCTCTCGTCCGTGCCAGTGACTGGGAGCGAAACCGAATGTCGGGATTCCGATCCACCGCGAGCACATCGCGTCGCATCACTTCGGTTACCTGGCGCCGCTCGGCCGTGTCATCGGGCGTGAGCACCTCGAGACTGCCCGACTCGACCGCGATGTCGACCCGTGAACGCGTGGGATCGGATGGCCAGTAGACCACCGTGCCGTGAACTGCCCGGGCGCGAATCCGATGCTCGTGGCCCGCGAAGCGGAACAGGCCGGACTTCCCGACCAGCGCCTCGAACCGGCTCGCCGGTGCGACCACATACACAATTGAATCGGGAGCGATTGCCACGAGAACAGCGGCGAGGAGCGCCAACATCTAATGCATTCTTTCCACCCACTCCCGGGGATCGAAATTGTAGGAAAGCTGGAACGCCAGGGCATATCCGTCGAGCAGAACCGAGCGGAGCGCGGGCGCGATGGACCACCACTGCCAGCGGTAGCTGGCCTTCAATGTGGTGCTGCGATCAATCCTGAAGCCTGCACCAACTTCCGTGTTGTAGCCGTCAACCCTCTGCGCGACCCACTGGGTCGCCGAGACCGGCCTGATGAAGGGGTAGTCGTTGCGCTCAAATCGTACGGCGTTGAACAACCGCGCACTCCACGTCTGCTTGCCTTCCACGTAGTATGCAATCCCGTCGACCGGGCTCGTCTGGGTGGGTACGTCGTAGCTCGACAACCCAAGCTCGGCATGCATCTCGAAGTAGCCCAAACTGAATCTGGTATCAAACGCGAGCACGCGTTGCTTGTAGGCCTGCCAGTCCGCCCCCGCAGGCAGCACGGGACCCAGCTCATCGTTCAGATATGGTCCCCACGTGAACGAGGTTCCCAGTCGCAGTTCGGGAATGGGCGTGATACCCGCGCCGAATACCGGGCGCAGTACGGGCGTGGGATCGGGCGAATAATCTTCGTGCGTTGCCGGAAGGCTCATGGCGCCCGCGCGGTAATCGACACGCCACGCCGTGCCATTGAGCATGGCGCCCCAGGGGTACACGGTCGGATACCCATCCGGTTCACCGATTAATGGGTTGATCGTTGACAAGCGCCGATTCGCAAACGCCCCAAGTGGGGAGGGGAATTTGCCAATATCGATCACGGCGAAGCGCGCGGCGAGAATGCGCAGCATGAGCTGGTCGTACTCCCAGTCGGTTTCGCCGTCTTCGTTCGCTTTTCCCCCTTCGACTTCTCCCATGAACAGGAGCTCAATACGCTGCGCCTCGACGCCTGCAAGCAGCTGAACACGCCCCGCCGGCGCCGGATGCCCGTTGTTGCGGGCGGCCACCGTCGAGCCCGAATCGGTGGCCCAGAACTCACCGTCGGCGATTCCCTCGAGCGAGAGCCACTGCTGGCCAACCGCCGGGACCACGCCGCCGAACGCGAGGGCGACCCAAACGCAAACACACCGAAACCTCACGACGCCGCTCCAGACCTGCGGGGGGGACGATCGAGGGTCTCGCGCACGCGATGCGCGAGCGCGGCGGGCGTGAACGGCTTTTCGAGCAGCTCGATATCGGGCCCAAGAATCCCGTGCTGCGTGACCGTACCGTCCGCGTACCCGGAGATGAAGAGCACGCGCAGGTCAGGCCGGGCTTCGGAGAGCCGCCGCGACAGTTCGCGCCCATTCGAGCCGGGCATGATCACGTCGGTGAGCAAGAGATCGATGTTCCCCTGGTGTCGTGCCGCGAGCTCGATAGCCTCGGACGGACGGCTCGCCACGAGTAGCACATAGCCGTGCCGCCTGAGCGAGCGGGCCGCGAGCGACCGCACGGCCTCTTCGTCTTCCACGAGCAGGATGGTTTCCCGCCCCAGGGCAGCATTCGCTTTTACCGCCTGGACGTCCGTGGTTTCGGTCACACTGGCCACGGGAGGCAGATAGATCCGGAACGTCGTTCCCTGCCCCGCTTCGCTTTCCACCGTGATGAACCCGCCCGACTGCTTCACGATCCCGTACACGGTGGACAGGCCGAGTCCGGTGCCCTTCCCGGCTTCTTTCGTGGTGAAGAATGGCTCGAAAATGCGTGCCTGGGTCGCGGCATCCATGCCGGTGCCCGTGTCGCTCACCGTCAGAAGCACCCAGGCTCCGGGTGCCATGACGGGAATGCGGCCGGGGTCATGCTCGCCCACTATTGTGTTGACAGTCACGATCGAGAGTCGGCCACCGTGCGGCATCGCGTCGCGCGAGTTCACGGCCAGGTTCATGAGCACCTGCTCGAGCTGCCCGGGATCCGCAAGCACGCGGGCGAGCGCCGGGTCCTTGGTGGTCGCGAGCTCGATGTCCTCACCGATCACGCGCCGCAGCATTTTCTCCACTCCGGCGACGACCACGTTCAGGTCGAGCACCTTGGGCTGCATCACCTGCTTGCGGCTGAACGCGAGCAGCTGTTTGGTAAGCGTGGTCGCACGCATGGCCGCCTGCTGGACTTGCTCGAGATCTTCCCGCAGCCGCCCGGTGGGCAGCTCGTCGAGGACCAGCTCGGTATAGCTGTGAATCACGGTCAGGATGTTGTTGAAGTCGTGCGCCACGCCGCCCGCGAGTGTGCCGATCGCCTCGAGTTTCTGCGACTGGCGCAGCTCCTGGTTGGCGCGCGACAGCTCCGCGGTGCGCTGCTCCAGCTCGCTATGCTCGCGCGCCAGCGATTCGATCAGGTGATTGTAGGAGGCGTTGAGCGTGCGGATTTCCGATGCCGCGGGACCCTCGTCGAACCGACGGGAATAATCGGTCGCCTGCGCTACGCCTTCCATGAACCCGACGAAGCGCGCCAGCGGGGCCGTGACCGAGCGTGCAATGAAAATCGCCCCGAGCACGGCTGCGGCGAGTGCCAGCATCCCGTACAGCACGAAGTTCAGCCGCAGCGCGTCGTTCAGCGGATCGAGCGCCGCTGACAGCGACCGCAGCAAATAGAGCGACACGGGCCCGCCGGCCGCGTCCGTGCCGAGCGCGAGCGAAGCGACGACGAACTCGCGGCCTCCCTCGCGCACCGTCCGTTGATTCGCGCCGCTCGCCACCAGTGCTCGGCCGAGCGCGCCTGATTCCTGCTCCGCCAGCGTGGACGCGAGCACCGCATGCTTGTCGATCACGAGGATGTCGCCGCCCAGGTCCGTGCGCAGCCGTTCGAGCCGCCCGGCCAGCCCGTCCCCGAGAATGAGCGCGCCGATCGGGACGTCTTGCAGCACAATCGGAACGGCCGCGATCTGGAAGTACTCGTTCCCGATCCGCACGACCCCGAAATTCGCGGAATCCGTGGGATGGGTGACATCGAGAGCACGGCGCACGATCGGAAGCGGCTCGAGCGGCAGTCCGATCTGCGCGCGAGCCGTACCGCGCACACTCGCACCCAGCACACGACCCCGCTCGTCGGTGATGACCAGGAGATCCTGGCCGAGCCCGGATGCGATCCGATCCACTTCCCGGCCAATCGTGCCAAGCAGATCGGCCCGCGTGCGGCTCGTCGACGCCGATTCCATGCGGTAGGTCTCGATCGCGGCGTTGAGCGTGGGACTTTGCGTCAGGATGGCGGACGTCCAGACGAGCTGCTCGAAATTGTGTCGCTGCAGCGCGAGCACTTCCCGCTCCGCGCGTTCCAGCTCGCCCGCAAAGAACCGCTCGGTCGACCGCCGGATCCCCAGGCTCAGGACGACGAACGCGGCCGTGAGCACCGTTCCAATCAGGACCAGCTCGAGCAGCACGAGCTGCCAACCGATTTTGAGCCGCCGCACCGCATCGACCAACCGTGTTCCGGCGACGGGGGCGGGGGCGGGGCTCATCGGCCGCTCGAGTCCACCGGGATTGGGATGTTGAGATCGCGTCTGGTGGTCTCGCCGGCGACCACGTGCACCGGGAGCACGATGGGTCGAACACGCTCGTGCCAGGCGGTCAGGCGATAGTCACCGGGAGGCACACCGGCAATCACATAGCGTCCGGAGTCGGGGACGGCGAAAAACGGATTCTCGAGCACGAGCACGATGGCGCTCATGTCCGAGTGAATGTGGCAGAACACCTGCACGACGCCCGCCCGATCGAACACCACGGATTTCGAAGTGCCCTCGGGATAACGCCCCAGGTCGAACGTTCGTGCCGAGGACAGCGAGAAGACGTTGTGAAACAGGGGATCCTGATTGGGAAACTCGACGCGCGTGCCACGCACGACCGCGAGCACATGCGGTACGAAGGTTTCGTGCCGCTGGACGATCGCCGGTGCCCGGTCAGGCGAAAGCGGCAGCGCGACCAAGGGGGGCACAGAGTCGAGGTACAGCACCACGTTGCCAAGCTCGTTCACCGGGGGCGGGGTGATCACGGGCAGCGACCCCGGCCCGTACTCCCCGTACATGCGGATATGAGGTTTGCGCGAAGAGAGCGAGCGGGAGAGAACGACGGTGCCAGCAATGCTTCCCGTGGTGGCGTTGCTCTGCGCGATCGCGGGCGGAAGCAGCGACGCAAATGCCGCTCCGGTGACGCAGAGCGCGAACAGCACGCGGCTAGCGCGTGGCTGGTGCGTATTCCCCTCGAAGGCTCCGCAAATAGCGTCGCGCCGATCCCAGCACGCGCTCCTGGACTTCCCCCATTTCGCCGGACACGGCCGCGCCGGCAGCCTTGCGGTGACCACCACCGCCGAACTCGAATGCCAGCTCGGCCGCGTCCACGTTGCCGAGTGAGCGGAACGAAATCTTCACCCGCCCGTTGGCGAGCTGCCGGAACAGGAGCGCGAGCCGCACACCGGCAATCGATCGGGGGAACTCCACGATGCCGTCCAGGTCGTCCGGCGTGGCGCCGTGGCGCGCCAGTGCATCGGGCGGCACCGTTACCCACGCGAGACCTACGTCCGGCTCTACGACGAGCGTGCCGAGCACCTCAGCCGTGAGCCGGATGCGGCCTTCGGGGGCACTGGCGTACACGCTCTCGTAAATCGATTCGGGCTCGAGACCGGTCTCGAGCAGCTCGGCGGCCACGCGCAGTACGCGTGGACTCGTGTTCGAGAAGCGGAATCCGCCCGTATCGGTCACGATTCCCACGTAGAGGGCCCGCGCGGTTTCCGGGCCGATCTGCCAGTTGAGCGCGCGAGCGAAATCGAACACCAGCTCGGCTGTGGCCGCCGCCTCGGCGTCGACGAGGCGCGGGCCAGGCGGCAGCGAGCCAGGGCTCACGTGGTGATCGATGCAGGCGACGGAACCTCGGGAGCGGCGCACGATCGGCGCCAGATCGCCGAGCCGCCCCAGATCGGAAATGTCGAGCACGATGGTCACGTCGGCGGCATCGATGGCCGCGGCCGCGCGCTCGCACTGGTCCGCACCCTCAGGGAGGAGAAAGTCGAAGCGTTCGGGGACGGCAGTGGGGTTGGCAATCGAGACGCCGTGGCCGCGCGCTTTCAGGAGGTGCCAGAGGGCCACCTCACTCCCGAGCCCATCGCCATCGGCATTGACATGGGTCGTGAGGGCGACATTCCGGCCCGGCGTGAGGACGGCCGCGATGTCCGCTGCGGCACGCGCTCGTTCGGGCAGGATGGACAGGCCAAGGCTCGCCATTGGCCTACAAGATAAGAAAAACGGCGCCCCGAATAAGGGCGCCGCTTTAGTTCAGCGGCGGACCGCCGGGGATTCCGCGCGCCTGCCGAGCACCGAGTTCCGCGCCCCGTAGAACACATACACGATCATGCCCAGTACGAACCAGATGATCAGCCGCCGCCACGTGGGCCACGGGAGGGAGATCATGAGGTAGAGCGCCGAGATCGCCCCCATCGGCGCCACGAACCAGTACGCAGGCGTCTTGAAGGGGCGCGGCAGGTTGGGCTCTCGGACCCGGAGCACGATGATACCGATCGAGACGATCACGAAGGCCAGCAGGGTGCCAATGGACACGAGACTCCCGGCTTCGCGAACGGTGAGTAGGGCGGAGACGATGGCGACCCCGACGCCTGTGATGATCGAGGTGATGTAGGGCGTCTGGAATCGTGGGTGCACCTTGTTCACGAACTGCGGCAGCAGGCCGTCACGCGACATGGTGAAGAACACCCGCGACTGGCCGAGCAACATCACGAGAATTACGGAGGAGAGTCCGGCAATCGCCCCGAGCTTGATGAGCGAGGACATCCACCCCAGGCCGGCGTGATCGGCCGCGACGGCAATCGGATCGGGGACGTTCAAGTCCTTGTAGGACATGACGCCCGTCGCGATGCCCGACACCAGGATGTACAGCACCGTGCAGATCAGGAGCGAGCCGATAATGCCGATCGGCATGTCGCGTTGCGGATTCTTGGCCTCCTGGGCCGCGGTGCTTACCGCATCGAAGCCGATGTAGGCAAAGAACACGATCCCCGCACCCGTCATCACGCCGGTCCACCCGAACTCCCCGCGAGTCCCGGTGTTCGGCGGCATGAACGGATGCCAGTTCGCCTGATTGATCGCGCGGGAGGCGCCGGCAATGAAGAGCAGCACCACCGCCAGCTTCACGAACACGATCACGTTGTTGAAATTGGCCGACTCTCGGATGCCGACGACGAGCAACGTGGTAACGATCGCGATGATAATGATGGCGGGAAGATTGAACAGCGCGACGGCGCTGGTGCCATCCGCGCATTGGATGACAGTTCCGCGCGCCCCGGAGAGCGCGCACGGGACATTGATGCCGATATCCTTGAGGAACGAGACCACGTACCCCGACCAGCCTATGGCGACCGTGACGGCGCCGAGCGCGTATTCGAGGATGAGATCCCAGCCGATGATCCAGGCGATGAGCTCGCCCAACGTGGCGTAGCCGTAGGTGTACGCGCTGCCGGCCATGGGCACCAGCGACGCGAACTCGGAATAGCACAATGCGGCGAAGATCGACGCCACACCCGCGAGCACGAACGAGAGCACCACGGCGGGTCCGGCATTCAAGGCGGCCACGGTCCCCGTGAGCACGAAGATCCCCGTTCCGATGATGGCGCCGATGCCGAGCGCGGTCAGGTTGAGCGCGCCCAGGGCGCGCTTGAGGCTGTGATCGCTCTCCGCCTCTGCCTGCAGGTCGGTGATGCTCTTGCGCCGGAACAGGTTCATGAGGCCTCGGGATGATTGGGGAGGAAACGAGGCGAACGGGCGCTAGAGTAGGCCCGGGTGGAAGGGGTGTCAAGACTACAGGCTGTAGTTCGGCGCCTCCCTGGTTATCACGACGTCGTGCGGATGTGATTCGCGGAGACCGGCGGACGTGATCTGAATGAACTCGGTCTCCGTGCGCAGCCCCTCGATATTGCTCACGCCGCAGTAGCCCATCCCGCTCCGCAACCCGCCGACCATCTGAAAGATGACGTCGCCCACGGGGCCGCGATACGGGACGCGGGCTTCGATACCCTCGGGCACGAGTTTCGAGGGCGACACCTCGCCTTCCTGGAAGTACCGATCCGCCGAGCCTTCTTCCATGGCGCCCAGGCTCCCCATGCCGCGGATCACTTTGAAGCGCCGGCCCTCGAGGAGAAACGACTCACCCGGGCTCTCTTCCGTGCCCGCGAGCATCGAGCCCATCATGACGCTCGCCGCGCCGGCGGCGAGCGCTTTCACGACGTCGCCCGAGTACTTGATCCCGCCGTCGGCAATGACCGGGATCTCGCCCGCGCCCTGCACTGCATCGACAATCGCGGTGATCTGGGGAACCCCGACGCCCGTCACCACGCGCGTCGTGCAGATCGAGCCCGGACCGACTCCGACTTTCACGGCATCGACGCCCCGCTCGACCAGCGCCTTGGCACCCGATTCCGTAGCCACGTTGCCACCCACGAGCTGCGCGTCGGGAAAGGCATCACGCAGGCACGCGACCGCGTCGAGCACGCCCACCGACTCGCCGTGCGCCGAGTCGACGACGACGACGTCGCACCCCGCGGCCAGCAACGCCTTGGCGCGCGGCAGCGCGTCCTTGTTGCCGCTCACGGCAGCCGCGACACGCAGCCGGCCGTGTTGGTCTTTGTTGGCGTTGGGGTGCTGGCGGCGCTTGAAGATGTCCTTGACCGTGATGAGCCCCTTGAGCACGCCCTGCCCATCGACGACCGGCAGCTTCTCGATTCGATGCTGGCCGAGAATGCGCTCGGCTTCGTCGAGCGTCGTTCCGACGGGCGCGGTGATCAGGTGGTCTTTGGTCATCGCTTCGCGAATCGGGCGATCGAGCTGGCGCTCGAACTGCAGATCGCGATTGGTGATGATGCCGACGAGCTTGCCCGCGGAGTCCACGATGGGAACGCCCGAAATATGGAACCGGTCCATGAGTTGCTGGGCTTCGCGCAGCGGACGGTCGGGCCCGAGCGTGATGGGATGAAGGATCATCCCCGACTCGCTGCGCTTGACGCGATCGACCTCCGCTGCCTGGCGGTCCACGGGCATGTTCTTGTGAATGACGCCGATCCCGCCTTCCCGCGCGATGGCGATCGCCATTTCCGCTTCGGTCACGGTATCCATGGCGGCCGCCACGAGCGGAATATTCAGGGGGATGTCACGGGTGAACCGGCTCTTCACGTCGACGTTCCGCGGATGCACGCTCGAGTGTCGCGGCAACAGCAGAACGTCGTCGAAGGTCAGCGCGATGCGAGGATGGAAGCTTCCCATGGCGAAAGTTAGGAGCGGGGCTCGCGTTCCTCAACCGGCAGAGAAGGTGGCGGCGTGGGCTTGGACTCGGGCGCAATCGGTCTCCGGGAAGCCTCGTCTACCGCGGCTTTTCCGGCGGCCGCTACCCGCTCGAGAAATCTGCCCGCTCCCGATACCGCATCCATGGTTCCCTTGATGATGTTCAGCGGCACACGCCCGGCGCGCAGCGTATCCTCGAGCGTCTCCGCCACCCGCTGGAATGCGGGCGCGCCGGCCGCGCGCTCGGCATAGCGCGATTCGAGAAACTCGATGTAGTCGAGCACCTGATACGCCTTTTCATCCGGCAGCGTTTCGAGCTTGCGGCGCAGCCGCTCCTGCAGGATCTCGTTCATGGTTGTCCTTCGGTTTCGAGACTCACCAGCTCGACGACGGGATTGCCCAGATAGCGGCTCCGGCCCGAGCGCACTCGCGCCGTAATCGTGATGCGGCTCAAGGGCACGAGCCCTGTGACGGAATCCCGCCGCGCGTCCGGCACGATCACGTACACGAAGCCGCGTTCCGGAAGCGGACCACGCGTGAGCAGATAATCCGCGCCCTCGGGCATGTCGGGCCGGAGCTCGTCCGCCTTCTCGAGCGCGATGTACTGAAGCGTCCAGCGCACCGTCTGGCCGACGTAGCGCGCCGGATCGGCGCGCAGCTCGGCGGAGCTGATGCCGATGAGTACTCCGGGCGGCGTGGTTGCGATGTCGGCCGTCTTGACCCATCCCTCGAGCTGTACGCGCGTCCACTCGCCCGAGCGCGAGATCACTCGCATGGGCAGTGTTGCCACCACCACACCCGCCGTGGGTCCCTCGGGCGCGCGGTATAGCTCCGTGCGCCGGGCAGCCTGGGTGGCGCTGTCGGGGAGAGCCGACGTCGACTCGGGTAGGTTGACTCCGGGGTCATGCCCCCGGGTGGCGGCAACACCAGCTGAGTCTGCTGCCACAAGCTCGGTGACCCGCACCCATCCCGAGCGCCGCACGTGCACCCAGCGCCGCTCCTCCCCGGCCTTGGAGAAGAGAAATCCCTTGGGCACGTGCGCGAGCAGCGCGCCCGCGGGCGCCGTGCGCACGTTCTCCCCTCCGCTCTTCGTGACCGCGAGGTCGAAACCGTCGCGGTCCGTCGAGCCCGTGGACGCACCGAAGATCCACCCGTCGAGCGTCACCCAGCGGTAATTGTTCTGGAGGCTATCTGTGCCCGTGAGCATCGCGCTGTCGCTGAATTGCGCCAGCCGCTTTCCTTCAGGTTGCTGATACAGCCACACGTCCTTACCGCTCACCCGATAGCGCTGCTGCGCGACGAGCGGGGGCGGCGAACTGACGAGGCTGGCGAAGCAGATTACAACTGGAAGAGCATTAAGCACTTGGCTAGATTGCATCGCTTCCAATATGGCGAAGCCGCGCGGGCAGCGCACCCCGGTCGTCCTTATCGTCCTCGACGGCTGGGGGTTTCGCCCCAGCCGCGAAGGCAATGCTATCGAGCTCGGCCGCACGCCCGTATGGCACCGACTCTGGGAGCGGTTCCCCCGCACGCTGCTCGAGGCATCCGGTCTCGCGGTCGGACTCCCTGAAGGCCTCATGGGCAACAGCGAAGTCGGCCACATGAATCTCGGGGCCGGTCGCGTCGTCCCGCAGGATATCGTGCGCATCTCGCAGTCAATCGATTCCGGAGAATTCTTTCGTCTCGCTCCGCTGGTCGAGCTGTGCCGCAATCTGAAAAAATCAGGCGGCACACTGCACCTCATGGGACTGATTGGGACCGGCGGCGTGCACGCGCTCGACAAGCACCTGCTCGCTGCAGTGAAGCTCGGCCTGCAGCACGGAATTCCGGTCGCCATTCACGCATGGCTCGACGGGCGTGACACTCCACCGAAATCGGGGCTCGCGTTTGTCCAAGAATTGTTGAGCAATCTCGGGCGGGATGGCCCCGAGATCTCCACCATTGTCGGCCGGTACTACCCGATGGACCGTGACAAGCGTTGGGACCGAACCAAGCTCGCGTACGATGCCATGGTACACGGCGTTGGCAGCCTTGTCCCCGATCCCGTGAGCGCCGTGCGTCAGGCGTACGAGGCGGGGGAGACCGACGAGTTCATCAAGCCGCGCGTCATTTCGGGCGCGCCGCGCATCAAGACCGGAGATGGCGCATTCTGCGTGAACTTTCGCGCCGATCGCGTGCGCCAGATCGTCCGCGCGCTCGCCGATCCGGCATTCACCGGCTTTGACATGGGTACGCGGCCCCAGGTCACGGTCGTCACGATGACCCGGTACGACCAGACCTTGCCGCTCCCCGCCGCCTTTGCGCCGTTCAGCATGGCGCGCATCGTGGCCGAGGTGGTGTCGGAGTGTGGGATGACTATGTTCCGGACGGCGGAAACCGAGAAATACGCGCACGTGACGTACTTCTTCAATGGCGGCGTGGAGCCACCCTTTCCGGGAGAGGAGCGTTTGCTCGTACCTTCGCAACAGGTCGCGACTTACGACCTGATGCCGGAAATGAGCGCCCCGGGCGTGACCGATGTGCTGTGCAAGGCGATCGAGGGGCGGGAACACGACTTTATCCTCTGTAACTACGCCAACGGGGACATGGTGGGGCACTCCGGTGTACTTAGCGCAACCATTAAGGCAGTTGAGACTGTGGATCAGTGTCTGAAACGGGTCCTGGAAAGCGCAGGGAGAGCGCCCGGAACCCGCTTGCTCATCACCGCAGACCATGGAAACTGTGAACTGATGATCGATCCTGTAACTGGTGGACCGCACACGGCGCACACGACCAATCCGGTGCCGTTCGTGATTGTCGATGATGGGTTCAAGGGACCGCTGCGCCAGGGAGGCGCGTTGCGCGACGTCGGACCCACGATTCTCGGCCTGCTCGGGGTCGAGCAGCCGGCCGAGATGACGGGGCAAGATCTGCGGGAGACAGAATGAGAGGGTTCGTGCGTAGTGGCGTTGGAGCGATATCACTTGCGGTGCTGTTGGTGACCACTGCGCAACGGGCGTCCGCTCAGGTCGGCCATCCTCCGGATGCGTCGCCCTATCATGACATCCGCCTGGGAAATACCGTGGTCGTGAGCACCGGGGAGATGAATGGGTCCGGGGGCAGCCTCGGAGTCGGGCCGGCAAGCGGCCCCATTTACAGCGTGCGCATCGAGCGGCCGCTGGGCCGTACGCTCGGCGCGGCGCTGACCTTTGCCCAAGCCAGTACGTCGCGCTACATCCTGGATCCAGACCAGGATTCGCTCCACCGCAAGAGCGGGCCATTCGACGCGAGGACTTCGATGATCATGCTGGGGCTCGACGCTTCGCTCACGGGGGGCAAGACGTGGCGCGGCTTTTCGCCCTATATCGGCGCCACCGGCGGGGTGGCGTTCGAGAACAGCCTCAGCGCCGATACGAGTACGTACAAATTCGGAGACAAGGCCGTGATCGGACCCGAGATGGGCCTGCGCTGGTTTTTAGGGAAGCGACTCTCGCTGCGCGGGGATTTCAAGTTGTTGTACTGGAAGCTGTCGTATCCGCTCGCGTACAAGCAGCCGTCGCCCATCGACGGCAGCCGCATCATGGTGGTCGATGCGAACACCAGCGAGTGGACGCACAATACCTATCTCACCGCCGGAATCTCGTGGACGTTCTAGGAAGTTGGAGCGATGTTTCGAAGTGCCCACGAGCTATCTCACCCGCATCGTAGAGTTCACGGCCGCCCATCGGATCCGGCGCGCCGACTGGTCGCCGGAGCAGAACACGCAGGCGTTCGGGAAGGCGGCGCACGAACACAGCCATCATTACCAGTGCCGCGTGACGGTCAAGGGACCGCTGCAAGCGGCTTCGGGTGGCGTGATCAATCTCAAGGCGCTCGATGAGCTGCTTTCGGACACGATCGTCAAGCGCCTCGATGGCAAGCCGATTCATCAAGCCCTCCCGGAATTCGCGGACGGCAAGCACCTCGCCACGGGCGAGGCGCTCGCGGTCTACGTCTGGGACCAGCTCGTAAGCCGTCTTCCGAGTGGTGTGGTGCTGCACGCCGTTCGCGTGCAGGAGGGTCCCAATATCTACTCCGAGTATTTCGGCGAGCACTGACGACGCAACGCTGCGTGCGCTGCTGACGGGCGCACGCACCATTGCCGTCGTCGGGCTGTCGCCGAAACCCACCCGCCCGAGCCACACCGTGGCCCGCTATCTCACGCATCGCGGCTATCGCATCGTGCCCGTGAATCCCGGGCATGCGACCCTGCTGGGCGAACGCTCGTATCCCCGGCTCGCGGCGGCGGCGCAAGAGCACAAGATTGACATCGTGAATGTGTTCCGGAGAAGCGAGTTCGTCGGGCCGATCGTGGATGACGCCATCGCGATCGGGGCACAGCTCATCTGGCTGCAGGTGGGAATCACGGACGAGCGAGCCCGGTTGAAGAGCGCGGCGGCCGGCATTCCCTGCGTCATGGACCGGTGCCTGATGGTCGAGCACCGGCAGCTGCTGGGATGAGGCGTCGGACGATGAGCCCGGCGTTGCGTGTGCTGGGCCCGCTGCTGCTGCTGGCGGTGCCGCTCGCCGCGCAGACGGCGACGCCAAGCGAGCCGCGGCTGGTCCTGTCGTTTTTCGGGGGGTATCGGGGGGGCGGCGACCTCTGGACGCTCAACAATCAGCCGATCGCGGTGTTCGAGTCCGACGCCGATTCCATCTTCGCCGTTCCCGGCCAGTACGACACCCTCAATCTCAAGCGGCGGGTCGTCCCCGGCTTCATCGTGGGCGCGTCGGGAGACTACTTCCCGAAGCCGCACGTGGGGCTCCACGTCGAGATCACGTTTCTCGACATGGGCACCGAGAGTCAGTGCAGTGTGCGCCAATCCCAGCCGCCGGCGATGAACGACATCGTCCCGGTGCTGTGCCAGGGACTCCAGGGTCAAAGCGTGCCGATCAGCGCGGTGGCGTTTTCGTTTGGCCTCGTTGGCCGTCTCGCCCCCAATCACACCACGGATCCGTACTTTCTCGTGTCCGGGGGAATCATCTCGCGCACCCGCAGCGTGATCGAGATGTCCTCATCGTACTACACGGCCAACGCCGAACCCGTGGGCACCACGGTCGTGCTCGACACGAATCCCTCGAATGTCGGCGTGCACGTCACGCTCGGCGCGGGGGTCGCATTTTCGCTCGGACCGGGCTATCAGCTCCGCTTCGAGGGACGTGACGTCATCACGCCGCTGCAGCGGATCACGGGCCCGGCGGATCCCAATGATCAGACCACGGGCTCGCTCACGCCGCCGCATTCCGCGCAGTGGTTCCACAGCCTCGCCTTCATCGTGGCGCTCGACGTCGTCTTCGAAAAGCAACGCGGCCACCGCTACTGACATGCTGTCGCGCGTCACGCCCGGCGAAGCGGCGCGATTCATTCTCGAGCACGTCCAGGTTCTCCGTCCCGAGCGCCGGCCTCTGAAGGATTCGCTCGACCGCGTCCTCGCGGAGGACGTGGCGAGCGAGATCGATCTGCCGCCCTGGGACAACTCGAGCATGGACGGCTACGCCGCTCGCACCACGGACGTCCGGGGAGCCACGACACAGCAGCCGGTCGTTCTCGAACTGGTCGAGACGGTGGCGGCCGGCGGATTCCCAGCGCGCGCGATCACCCAGGGAAGGGCCACGCGAGTCTTTACGGGCTCGCCCGTGCCCGAGGGCGCGGACTGCGTGATTCGACAGGAGGACGTCGACGTTCAGGGCGCGGGGCGCGTGGCCGTGCGCAGCGATCGTGACGCGGGGCATAACATCCGCCGGCGCGGCGAGGACGTCCGACGCGGGGCGAGCGTGCTGGGCCGCGGGACCCTGCTTGGGCCGGCGCAGATCGGCGTGCTCGCGTCGATCGCCCACGCGCGCCCGCTCGTTCATCCGGCGCCGCGCGTCGCGTTCTTCGGATCGGGCGAGGAAATCGTCGATCTCGACGAGGCCGGCACCGCGCAGGTGCTCGCGGGCCGCAAGATCGCGTCGGCGAATTCCTACACGCTCGACGGCATGATCCGGCGCGCCGGAGCGATTCCCCGGGACCTGGGACTCGCGGGCGACGATCGCGCCGCGATCGCCGCAAAGTTCGAACAGGCTGCGAGCGCCGACCTGATCGTCACGACCGGCGGCGTGAGCGTGGGAGAGCACGACCACATGCGCACCGCGCTCGCCGACCTGGGCGGCGCGCTCGAGCTGTGGCGCGTACGGATGCGGCCGGGCGCCCCACTCGGCTTTGGCTCCCTTCGCGGCACACCGTGGATCGGGCTGCCTGGAAACCCCGTGAGCACCATGGTCACGTTCGAGCTGTTCGCCCGGCCGGCCATCCGACGCATGCAGGGGCACACGCGGGCGTTCCGCGAAACGGTGCTGGTGCACGTCGGAGAACCGCTTCAGCTCGGGCCGCCACTGCAGCACTTTCTGCGCGTGGTCGTACGTGCGGAGCCAGACGGCCAACACGTAGCCCGCTTGACTGGCGCGCAGGGGTCGGGCATCCTCACGTCCATGGCGCACGCCAACGCTTTGCTGATTGTCCCCGAAGACCGGGCGAGTGTGCCCGCAGGCACCATGCTTCCGGCGATCTCGCTCGAGGAGGATGGCGCGCGCTACACTTCCCTGCCGCCATTTTGAAGCGGGTAACCGTTTGACGAACGAGGCGATGACGCTGCTGAAAGAGCTGCTGCTCATCTTCACCTCGGTTCTGTTCGTTGTCGATCCGCTCGCCGCGGTCCCGACATTTCTCGCGATGACCCCGACGGACACCCCCGCCCAGCGCCGCGCGATGGCCTCGCGGGGCGCATGGACCTGCGCCATCACCCTCACGGTGTTCGCGCTCGGCGGCCGCCTCATCTTCACGCTGTTCGGGATCACGCTGGGCGCGTTCAAGGTGGCCGGCGGCGTGTTGATCGGCCTGAACGCGCTCGAGATGGTTCAGGCGCGGCGCAGCCTGCAGCGCGAGTCGCCGATCGAGCAGGCCGAGGCGACCGCGAAAGAAGATGTGGGGATCATCCCACTCGGGCTGCCGATGCTGGCCGGGCCCGGCGCCATTTCGACCGTCATGGTGTTGGCCCTCGGCGCACACCGGCCCGCGATGATCGTCGCGCTGTACGGCTCGATCGCGCTCACCGCCTTCGCCTCTTACCTCATCCTCGCAGCCGCCACCAGCGTGGAGCATCGGCTGGGACAGACGGGGATGCGCGTGTTGACACGCTTGATGGGGCTCGTGCTCCTCGCGATCGCGGTACAATTCGTCATGGACGGAATCCGGATGACCGGAGCGGTCGCCGGCGCGTGACCCGCGGCGTGGCGCTCTTTGTGGCGCTTGCCGACTTCGCAGCTCGCGCGACGTCCGCGCAACGGGCGGTCGAGGCCACGCTGTCAGCCCAGGCGATCGTCATCGCCACCCACGCCGACCCCATTCCCGATGGGGGGACGCTCACCGAAGTACGGGTGGTGCAGCCGGTGGTGATGCTCGATGGTGCCTGGCGCGACTACCTGCTCCTGCATACGACGGTCGATTTCGAAGGGAAAACCATCCCCAACGGCGAGCTCGCGACTGGAAACTGGGGAGAAGGGTTCATCGATCGCCGCCATCCACACACGTACTTTCACGAAGTGATGCTTTCGAGCCCGGACGTGCTCCGCTCGTGGACGCGACTCGCCCGGGTCACGATCTCCGCCGGAAAAGGGTTCGTGCCGTTCGGGACGGATGATCCGATGAGCCGGCCCGCCGAGCGCTACCCGGTGAATCACCACCTGAGCCAGATCCTCGAGCGCGGGGTCGCGATGATCGCGATTGAGCGCGGCATGGTTACCGGCGAGGCGTCGCTGTTCAACGGAGACGAGCCTCAGAACCCGGGCCAGTCGCCCAACTGGTCGCGCTTCGGCGACTCGTGGTCGGCTCGGCTGATGCTGCGTCCGGTGAAAGGCATGGAGACAGGAGTCTCGCGAGCATCCGTGGCATCGCCCGAGGATCGCGGCGGAGCGGGGCCGACGGCGGACAAGTGGAGCGTGTCCGCGCGCTTTGCCGGCAGCTGGGCGCGAACACCCGTGTACGGCATGGCTGAATGGGCGCGCACGTCGGAGTCGGCGGGCGCGCTGGTCTACTACACGGTGTTGGTCGAGGGCGCGGTGACCGTGGGACGCCACCAGCCGTACTATCGCTTCGAGCGTACCGATCGCCCCGAAGACATCCGCACATTCGACGATCCGTTCCGCACCGTTCGGCCGCACCTCGACAACTCGGTGCTCGGCATCACGCGCTGGTCGGTGCATACCATCGGGTATGCGATCCTCGTCACGCCGCGCACGGCGCGATTCGAGGCGCGGCCGCTGGTCGAGTTCTCGGGCGGCAGCATCAAGACCATCAGCGGCTTGTTCGATCCGGTTGCCGTCTACGGGCGCGACACCTTCTGGACCCTGAGCGTGGGCTTGCGGCTCGGATGGGGGATGACCGGTCACCGAATGGGCCATTACGGGGTACCGATGAAGACCGCGATGCCGATGGAGATGTGATGGTCCGGAGTGCATGGTTTCGTGTAACCACCGCCTCGCTTTCGCTCGCCACACTTGCGTGCCATGACAATGCGTCGACCACGGCGCCGGGGGCCGATTTACCCTCGGGCGGCACCGTCGCTCCACTGTTCGTGGCATCGGTCCCGATCCCTCCTGCATACGGGATCCACGACACCTTCATCAGAGATGGGATTGCGTTCGTGTGCGCGTGGAATACGGGAGTGATGATCTACGACGTTGGCAATGGGATTGCCGGCGGCAGCCCGGCGAGCCCGAAGCTGATTGCGACATACGCGACAGCCAGCGGCGCCGTGAACACCCCCTCGGTGCACAACGCCTGGTGGTTCTGGGACCCGAGCGGGGGAAAGAAATACCTGTTCATCGGCCAGGAAGGCCCGGGGTCCATTGGTACGAGCTCGACGGGCGACATCCACGTCGTGGACGTTGCCGACCTCGCGCACCCCGCCGAGGCCGCAAGCTTTCACATGAACGGGGCGGGCACGCACAACTTCTGGATGGACGAGAACGCGCAGATCCTGTATGCGGCGTACTACAACGGCGGGATCGTGGCCCTCGACGTGTCGGGCACGCTGTCCGGGGATCTCTCCAGCCGAGTGATCGGCACCATTCAATTTGGCGCGGGCGACACGTACACCTGGGGCGTACAGCTGTACAACGGATCGCTCTACGCGATCGATATGGTAAGCGGGTTATGGCAGATACCGCTCAATGCCGGCCGCTTCGCGACACCGCGCGGCGGCAACAATGTGCCTGAGCGGTATAGCTCGGATCTTGGCGTGTCCGGAGGTTATGCCTACACCGGAACCTGGGGCGCCCTGCCGCGGCAACAGGGAGTTGCGGGCAACGTGGTGAAGATCTGGCACCTCGACCAGACCGGCGCGCCGACGCTCGTGGACTCGATCATCGCGCCGCAGGTCACGACAATCAGCGACGTGAAGGTGAGCCCCGACGGCAAACTGCTCATGTTCAGTACCGAGTATGGCCCGAATGGCGGCTTCTGGTTCTACAGTCTGCGCGATCCCGCCCATCCTGCGTACGTCGCGGACTATCTCGCGGCGGGCGGCACGAACGGAATCCACACGGCCAAGTTCGCCACGATCAACGGACATCTGTTTGCGTTTGGAGCGCAGGATCCGGGGACGCCGGCGTTGATCATCCTTGACGTGAGCGCGCTCGACAACTAGTTGCGGATCCGCATTACCCGTCACATCCGCTTGTATTTAGGCCCGCTCCCTCCTTCCCGCGGCAGCCATGTTGGCCCGAGCACGTCGGTCGCCTTGCAGTCCACGCAATTCGGCGCGTTGACCCGCAATCCGGAACCGTCCACCTCGTAAACGCCCGCGGGACAGACGTGAGAGTAGAACCGCGCTACGCGTTGGTCGACCGCGTTTCCCACGACCACGTGCTGCGGAATCGTGTCGCGCGTGGCGTTTCCGGACTTGAACACCGCGTCGACCTTGCTGAACGTCAGCTTCCCATCGGGCATGAAGGATTCACCGGACGGTTTCGCAGCGCGCGGCACCGCGGCGTCGGCTTCGACGGTGATCCGGTTCCCTGGAACACGGCCGCCCGTGAGCGTCATCAGTCCCGCCTGAACTCCGCCCATCACGAATCCACGCTTGAAGGCGAGTCGCATGTTCCGCGTGCGGTGCAGGTCATGCATGATGAACGAGCTGTTGACGAGTCGGTCGTACTCGGCGAGCCGCTCGGCGTCGGCAGCGTCTCTACCGAGCGCTTGAAAAATCGCTCGCGCCGCGAACACCCCCGACTGCATCGCGTAGTGAATGCCCTTGAGCGACGGTACATCGACGAATCCGGCTGCATCGCCGAGCAGGACCACGCCCGAGCCCGAGCGTCGCGCCGGCACCGAGTAGTAGCCGCCTTCGGGGATGGTCTTCGCGCCCCACTCGAGCATCTCTCCCCCCTCGAGATACTCGCGAAACAGGGGGTGCAGCTTCATGCGCTGAAACAGCACCTGGATGTCGAGCCCCGCGTCCGGGTAGTCGAGCCCGACCACGAGTCCCAAGGCGACGAGGTTCGGCTCGAGGGGATACATGAAGCTTCCGCCGAAAGTGTCACGCGAGAGTGGCCACCCGAGCGTGTGCACGATCCGGTCGAGCGGCCGCTTCGTTTCCCACAGCTCCTTGACGCCGAGCGCATAAATCTGCGGGTTGGTCGATCCGATGCGCTGCCATTCGAGCCACGCGCGCGCGAGCATCCCGCGCGACCCTTCGGCCAGCGCCGTGACACGCGCCACGAGATCGGTTGACGCGGTGTAACCCGATCCCGGCTTGCCGTCGCGATCGAGCCCTGCCGGCGTGGTGCGGACCCCAGCCACCGTGTTGTCTCTTACAAGCAGGCTCTGGGCAGGATAGCCCGTGAAAATGTTCACGCCCAGGTTCTCGGCCTTGGCGCCGAGCCAACGCACGATTTCGCAGACGGAAGCGATCACGTTGCCGCGATTGCGCATCGAGGGCGGCCTGGGCAACCGCAGCGCGCGCCCCGCCGTGAGCAGATACACGGATTCGCGTGTGACGGGCGACCGGAACGGCAACGCGGTTTCGTCTTCGGTGAACAGGTCGCGGAACGCGCGCGGGTTGACGACGGCGCCCGAAAGGCAGTGCTCGCCCAGCGCACCCGCCTTTTCGAGCACGCCGATCGCGAGCTCGCGGCCCGCTTGTTTCGACAGGCGCGCCAGCTCGATGGCCAGCGACAATCCCGCGGGCCCCGCTCCGACGACGACGACGTCGAGATCCATCCGGTCACCGGCACCCGGCGCGCCCACAGGAACGAGCAGGCGATCGAGTGGCAGGGGCGCCTGATGCGCGGCGGGTATCAAACGACTTCCGCCTTCAGCCATAGATCTTCTTGATCTCCTCCGTCATTCGCGGCAGGATCTCAAATAGATCCCCGACGATGCCATAGTCCGCCACCTTGAAGATCGGCGCGTCCTTATCCTTGTTGATGGCCACAATCACCTTCGACGTCCGCATGCCCGCGAGATGCTGGATCGCACCGGAGATTCCTACGGCGATGTACAGTGGCGGGCTCACCGTCTTGCCCGTCTGCCCCACCTGATCCGCGTGCGGGCGCCAGCCGGCATCGACCACGGCGCGAGAGGCGCCCACCGCGGCGCGGCCGCCGAACGCGCGCGCCAGGTCTTCGAGCAACTTGAAATTCGCGGGCTCCTTGAGCCCGCGGCCTCCGGAGATGACAACGGGCGCCTCAGCCACATCGATGGCTCCCGCCGCGGCCGCCTTGAGCTCGCGAACGACCACCCGTCCCGCGCCCTCCGGTAACTCGATCGCCGCCGTCCGGACCTCCGCCTTGCGCCGCTGCTCGAGCGGAGTGAAGACATTCGGTCGCAGCGAGAGCACTGCTGGCTTCCTGGTCACTTTCACCTTGAGCAGGGCTTTTCCCGCGTACACGGGGCGCACAGCCACAACTGCCCCGTTCTCGACCGCGAGATCGGTAACATCCGCCACGAGCGGCACGCCGAGTTTCGCCGCGACGCGAGGGGCGAGATCTTTCCCCATCGCGCTCGCCGGCAATATCACGACGTCATGCGCCTCGCTTTTCACACACTCGGCGATGACGCGAGCGGCGGCCTCCGGAGCGTACCGGGCAAACGCCGTGTGCGTGAGCGTGACGACGCGGTCGGCGCCGAATCTGCCCACCTGGTCGGCTTCGGAAACCGCGCCGCTGGCGAGCAGCAGCGCTTCGACCGGCGCGGTACGCACGTCGGCGATACGCCGCGCCGCGCTCGTGACTTCGAACGAGACTTTGCGCAACCCGCCATCGCGTTGCTCGAGCACGGCGAGCACGCCGCTCACAGGACCTTTGCCTCTTCCCGCAGCAACTGCACGAGCTTCGCTACCGCCTCCGGCCCTTCTCCGACGATTCGACCCTGCTTCCGCTCGGGCGGCGGCGTGAGCGAGAGCACCTCGACGTCCGCGACCGCAAACGACACCGGCTTCACCTCGAGCGGCTTCTTCTTCGCGGCCATGATCCCCTTCAATGCGGGATAGCGCGGCTCATTCAATCCTTTATCCACTGAAAGCACCGCCGGGAGGGGAAACTCGACGACTTCCACGCCACCCTCGACCTCGCGTTCCGCCACGCCATTGCGACCATGGATGTCGAGGCGCGTCACGGCGGTCACACAGGGAAGCCCCAGCAGCTCGGCCACGATCACGGGCGCCTGCTGGTTGTAGTCGTCGATTGCGAGCTTGCCGAACAGAATCAGGTCGTAGCCTCCCGTCGCCAGCTCGGCGGCAAGCGCGCGCGCCACTGTCATACCGTCGAACGGGATCCGGTCTGCCTGGAGCAGCACCCCGCGGTCCGCGCCCATGGCGAGGGCGGTACGAATCGTCTCCTGCGCCGCCTGCGGTCCGAGCGAGAGGATTACGACTTCGCCCGCCCCCGCCTGCTCGCGGCGGCGCAGCGCCTCTTCTACCGCAAACTCATCGTAAGGATTGATGACGAATTTGACGCCGGACTCATCCAGCGTCTTGCCATCGGACGTGACTTTAACGCGTGTCTCGGTATCGGGAACGCGTTTGATGCAGACGGCGACTTTCACAGTCTAGAACTCCCGGGTGATGCTCACCTCGACCGTGCGCGGCAGCCCGGGCGTGAGCCAACGCTGCACGGGGGAACCGGGCACGGTGGGGTTCTCGGCATACGTGCCAAAGTTGGCGTAGCGCAGGTTGAGCAGATTTCGGACCGCGGTTCGGATCTGTATCTCGCGCAGCCGCACGATGAGTGTCGCATCCATGACTGCGTAATCCGGAAGCTCGCTCGTTACATTGGCTTCGTCGCCCCTGAACCACTGCTGCCCCACGTAACGTCCGTCGATCCCAAGCGCAATCTCTGCTTCGCCCGCTGAACGAGCCCGCCGCACCGGGATCCACGCTCCCGCATTGGCGCGGTGATCGGGCACCATCGGAAGCCAGTCTCCAGGATGGACCACCTCGCCCGCTGTATCACGCGTCGTGGCGAGAGTCGCCGTGGTCTGAAATGTGGCGGTGCCATAGCCGTAGTTGGCGTAGAGCTGAATTCCCGCGGGCAGGCTCCAGCTCGCCGTCACCTCCACTCCCGAGCGTCGCGTCGCGCCGATGTTCTGGAAGTATCCCGCGGTGACCGTCGAGGCGACGAAGAAAATGTCATCGCGGACGTCCGTTCGGTACACGCTCGCGCTCGCGTCGAATCCCGTCACACCGTGGCGCCGCGTGCGCCACCCCAGCTCGTAGGTCGTCGCGACGACCGGCTTCAATGGCGGATCCGATCCCAGCGCAAACGGCAGCGGACACGCCGCGTCGGGATTGGAACAGCCGACCTCGACTAGTGCCGGCGAGCGAAACCCGCGGCTGATGGCCGCGTAAAACTCCTGCACTCGGCGTGGCCGGTCCGACGACCAGGTGAGGCCGAGCCGCGGACTCACCTGGTGATATGTGTTCAAGCCGCTCTGGCTCGGCTCGAGCTGGTCCTGGAGCGGTAGATGAATCCAATCGAAGCGGGCAGCGGCCGTCGCACTCAGGTGGGCAACAAGGGGCATGTTCGCACCCGCAAACAGTCCCAGATCGACCTGGTCGGTCGTGATCCATTCCGTGAGGGAGTCCGGTTCTCCCGGAGGAATGGCGTAGATCCGCACGTTGGTGTTGAGGTAGTCGCCATCCACCCCGCCAAGCAACCGGATTTCGCGGCCGCCGAGCTGGACGCGCCCCGAGAGCTGCGCCGCGCCGCCGAATTGCCGTGCGGCGTTGCGCTGCCGCGAATCGAGCCCCACGAAATTGGCATTGAATTGATCGCTGTCGATCGAGCGAGCGAACCCGTTCACCGCCAGTCGTAGGCTTTGGGAAACGGGTCGTTGGGCGTTCAGCGTCACCAGGTGCGCTATGGGTGCGAAGTAGTCACCTTGCGTGAAGTTGAGCCGCGGATTCGCGTAGAACAGGCTTTCCGGCAAGCTCCCGGCTTGCTTGAGGCGGTTGAACGCCCCCGAGTACGACAGCGTCCCATCCCATTTCCCCTGCCGGAGTCCCAGCTTTCCGAACACCGTGGTGACCCGGCTTTCCGTCTCCTCGCGCCAGCCGCCCGAGTGCTCGTAATGCACGCCCGCGTAGTAATCCCAGGGCGACGGCCCTCCTCCGCCTCCCATCTGCGCGCGCAACTCGTACCGGCCAAATGTGCCACCCGCGACCTCTGCTTCCTGCTCGACGCCGGGGCCGCCGCGCCGGGTGACGAGGTTCACCGCGGCGCCGAGCGAGTTGCGCCCCAGCAGCACCGACGGACCGTACACGACATCGACGTGCTCGACGTCCTCGATCGGGAGCAAGTCGAAATTCACTTCGTGCGCGTCCGGCTCGTTGGCCCGTACGCCGTCGATATAGACCGTCACGCCCTGCGGGATCCCGATGCCGGGCGACACGGAGAACCCGCGCACCGTCACGTCGAATTCCTCGGAGGTGGTCACGCCGGGAAGCTGGTCCATCGCTTCGGCGAGCGAGTTGACACCACGGGCCTCCACTTCATCCGCGGTCAACGTTGCGGTGCGTCCGGTCAGACCGCGGGCGAGCTCCGGAGGAGCGGGCAGACGAACGCCGGAGACGACGGAGAGGGAATCGGTGCCACGCGAGGGTGTCGTGCTGTCGGCTTTCGGGGGGGCGGGCGCGCCGAACAGCGTGTCATGCTGTTGAGCCTCGAGCAAGGTTGGGGGCCCGGCAAGGAGGCACACGCAGCCGCACACCATGAGGCGCTCAACTGAAGGCATTCAACCCCGTGATCTCCTGCCCCAAAATCAGGGTGTGCACGTCGTGCGTCCCCTCGTACGTGTAGACCGACTCGAGATTGGCGAGATGACGCATCGCCTGATATTCGGCGAGGATCCCGTTTGCGCCGAGCAGGCGGCGCGTCTCGCGCGCGACGTCCGTCGCCATGTTGACATTGTTACGCTTGGCGAGCGAGACCTGCTGCGGCGTAAGCGTGCCCTGGTCCTTGAGCCGGCCGAGCTGCAGCGACAGCAGCTGTGCCTTGGTGATCTCCGTGAGCATGTCGGCGAGCCGGGCTTGCTGCAGCTGGAATCCCCCGATCGGCTTGTCGAACATCACTCGCGTCTTGGCATAGCGCACCGCCTCGTCGTAGCACGCCATGGCGGCGCCCACGGCCCCCCAGGCGATGCCGTAGCGCGCGGCGGTCAGGCACATGAGCGGGGATTTGAGTCCGGACGACTTCGGAAGCACGGCGTTCCTGGGAACGCACACGTCCTGAAGCACGAGCTCGCTGGTGTCGCTCGCGCGGAGCGACAGTTTGCCGCGCTGATCGCGCGCGGCGAATCCTTTAGTGTCTGTGGGAACAATGAAGCCGCGAATCGAGGCGGGATCGTTGGCCGCGCCGGTTTTGGCCCAGATGATCGCGACCTGGGCCGTGGAGCCGTTCGTGATCCACATCTTCGCGCCGTTCAGTATCCAGCTCTCTCCCTGCTCTCGCGCCTGCGTGATCATGCCTGCGGGATTGGATCCGTAGTCCGGCTCGGTCAATCCGAAGCAGCCGATCACCTTACCGCTCGCCATCACGGGGAGCCAGCGCTGCTTCTGTTCGTCCGACCCGAATTCGTAAATCGGATACATGACGAGCGCGCCCTGCACGGACGCGAACGAGCGCACCCCCGAATCGCCGCGCTCGAGCTCCTGCATGATGAGCCCGTACGCAACGTTGTTCAGCCCCGCGCAGCCGTACGCCTCGGGAAGATTCGCGCCGAACAGCCCCAGCTCGGCCATCTGGGGCACCAGCGCACGCGGAAATTTTCCCTCGATGTAGTGCTCGCCGATGATCGGGAGGACGTGCTCGTCGACCCACTCGCGCACCGTGTCGCGGATCGCCCGCTCCTCCTCGGTGAGCAGCCCATCCATCGCATAAAAGTCGACCCCTACGAACCGGGCGGGCATTTCAGGCTACCGGCGCGGGCGTTTCGCGCCGGGGGCGCGCAAAGGCAAACGTGTCCGATGCGCGAAATCGGTTCCGCTCCTCTTCCCAGCGGAAGAACGTCACCTGTACGGCGGTCGGCTCGATCGTGAGAAAGTTGAAGCTTGCGGGGCGCCCGCCCCGGCCGCGCTCGCTCAACGTACCCACCGTCGAGACGATCACCCGGTCATTCAACAGCTCGGCCGCTTCCTGATGATCGTGCGCGCACAGCACCACATCGGCGCCCGATTCGACCACCCGGCGCTGGGCCCCGCGCCAGTGCGCAAGCCCCATGCGGCGCGAGATCTCCCCGCGCAGAATGTTGTGATGCATCACGAGAATCCGGGCGAGCTCAGGCGGAGCATCGGCGAAAATCTTGCGAACCCGCACCGCCTCCCGCTTCGAGAGACTGCCCATGACCGCCATGTGGCGCGGGTTCCAGGTGAGCGACGGCCATGCTACCCCGTGTGCGGTCAGCACGCCCGCGACAATGGCGCCGGGGATCGTGAGCGTGGGGGTCATGTCGGTGCCGAAGTACCGCTGATACTTGCGGTACAGCCTGCCTTTGCCGAATGGCATGAGCGGCGCCCACCACCATGCCACGTCGTGATTGCCGGGAATCACGTACACCGGCGCGGTTTTCCCGGCGATGTTGGCGAACGCGCGCGCGCGCTGAAACTCGCCGTGCCGCGCGCGCTGCGTGAGATCCCCCGCCAGCACCACCACGTCGGGCCGCAGGTCCGGAATCATCCGTTCCAGCGCCTCGACGATCGCGATATCCGTGAGTCCGCCGAAATGGAGATCGCCGACGTGCAGTACCTGGACGGTCACGAATCCACCTGCACCGTGTAGGTGAGCGTGGTCTCGCCGCGCGCGGGGACAGTGACTCGGAAGCGGACCTCGGTCGCCGACAGTTTTTCCGATTGCACGCTGCTCGTGATGACGGACCACTGGCCGGCGTGTACCTCTCGCACGTCGACCGTCACGGCGTCGGGCTTCGCGTTGCTCAACGTGACTCGGTATGCGGCCGTGACGCGCCGGCGAGCCGGCTGTCCTCGCTGGGCAGGGCCGACCGGCTGCTCGCTGAAATCGGTCTGCACCTTGATCGCCGTGACATCGAATGCCTGGCCCGTTTGGACGCGGACGTCCGCGCCTGCCGCGGTGTGGCGTGTGGCGGCTTCGCCGACGAGCTGCACATGCCCCGCCGCGTCACGCTCGAACAGTTGCAAGGTGCCGGCGGGCAGTGGCCGGTCGCCGAAATTCGTTCCCTGGGTGTGCTTGAGCGTGTACCACACCTGCACCGGCACGCGATCGGATCCCATGCCAATCACCACCGCGCCCGGATAACCCTGGAACGGGAGCAGTCCCGGCAGCACGTATTCGCGCACGGTGGTGGTGCGGACACTCGAAAACAGCGCGACGGAAACCGGCGTTCCGGCCTCGATCGTCAATGGATTGGGGAGCGTGTAGACGTGCACGTCGCCGATCGCGCCCTCAGTCACCACGTCCACCGCGCCAAGTGCGACTGCACCGGCCATTCGCGCCGCGAGCGGCTGGGGCTGCGGCTGGGTCCGGGCGATCGTTCCGGCCACCAGCTGCACGGACGCGCTATCGGCACTCAATCCCTGTGATACCACCGTGGCCGTTCCCGTGATACTGGCGCGGTCCTGGGCTTCGAGTACCACCTGATACGCCGCCGACCACCTGACCCCTTCCGTCACCCACGCGAGATCAGCGGCGGGCTTTGCCCGTGCGGCATCGAGCGTGACCTCGAGTGTCGGAGCGCGGACCAGCTCCTTGGGAAACAGCGGCTCTCCCGGGATGACGAGCAGGAAGCGGTTGTCGGGAAGCCGATATTGCGGCGGATCGTTGCGCACGACCGTTGCCCGAACGGTGTCGCCCTTGGCGCGCACGAAGTCGAGCGTGCTGCCGACCGCCTGTTCGAGCGCGTCGCTCCGCGACGTGGCAGGACGCGCGATGACCGACGCGATCGTGACGTCGGAATCGAGCGCGAACACGAACCCGGGATCGATGCCCGAGCTTCCCGGGTCGAAGGAAACCACGTTCCGGCCCTTGTTCAGCGCGCGCGGCAGTGTGCGGCGCACGACAACACGGCCGTCCGAGTAGATCGACAGGGAGGTCTGTGCGGTGGCTGGCGTGGTCGCGAGCAGCAGCGCGAGCGCGCCTAGAGCCATTCCCGCGCGACGCCCGAAACGATCCGATATGTGAGCCAGTAGCAGGCGAGCACCGCCAGCGCGCTGACGAGGCGCGCGCGGTCGAGCCACGCCGGCGCGACGCTCCGTAACCGCACGAGCAGGGACACCGCGAGTATCAGCGTGGTCACGAGCGCCACGAGTCTGCCGAGCCGGGCTGCTTTCCGTGCGCGCCGGGTGGTGCACGCCGGGCATAGCCCGCCCAGGGCAATCCCTTCGGTCGGTGTTCCGCACCGGGCGCACAGGTGCGTGACGTTCCCGATCACGGGAGACCAGGCGTGAGCCCTTTCAGCGCGCGCTCGAGCGCGGTCCACGGATCCGGCCCCTCGCCCCACGCGACCGATCGCCACCCCACTTGCCCCGTGCGCACGTTGACCAGGACGCACGTCAGCTCGGCCTTCCCAACACCCTCCTTGTGTACGGTAGTGTGCAACGTATCCGGCCTGCGGTAGATCAGAGCCGCCGGCGCGAAGGCAAATGTCCCAGCGCTCGTCAACGCCGTGAGCGTGCGGAGCTGGCTGCGGAGCGGATCGGGCACGACGGTCATCTCTTTCGCGCGCAGCAGTGACGTCCCCATCTGATCGGGGTCAGGCGCGATCCCAGGCGCGTGATGCGCGGCGTGGCGCAGCTCTTCGGGCAGTACCCAGGTGATTTCCGGCACCCGCGTGCGCAGCATCTCTCCTACCATGCTGTCGGCTCGTAACAGCACGTGATGCCGGTCTGCGAGCTGAGCCTGCCAGTGCAGCGAGTCTTCGGCGGCAATGAGCGTCAACGGGAGCAGGATGACGGTCTGCCCGGCGAGCCCGGCAGTCGGAATCGGCGCAATCGGCTCCGGGGCCTGAGGCGACGGCTTGTTGCCCCCGCCGCCGCATGCTGCCAAAGCCAGCGCCACGAGGCACAGCGCGTGGGCCCTCTTGGCCGTCCTCACGCGAGCGTGAGCCCGCCGTCCACGACGATCACCTGCCCCGTGATGTGCCGCGCCGCATCGCTGCAGAGAAACACGATCACGCGGGCAATATCCTCGGGTTCAGCCACGCGCCCCAGCACCGATTCGTGTTCGGCGCGCTCGAGCACCTCGCGCGGCAATTTCGCGAGCAACTCGGTTTTCACGAAGCCTGGAGCAATCGCGTTGACGTTCACGTTCGACGAGCCCAGGTCGACGGCCGCCGCCTTGGTCAGCCCGATGAGGGCGGACTTGCTGGCGGCATAGTTCGCGATGCCGAACCCGGGGCGAAACGCCTGATGGCTGGCCACGTTCACGATCTTTCCGTAGCGCTGCGCCCGCATGTGGCGCGCCACGACCTGAATGCAGTTGAACGCCCCCGTGACATTGGTCTCGAGCACCTCACTCCAGGCCTCCGCGGAGAGCCGCCACAACGCACCATCGTGAGCCACGCCGGCATTGTTGACGAGGTAGTGTAATCCCCCGAGGCGTTCGCGCGCAGTGTTGATGAATCGCTCGACCTCGGTGCGATCCCGCACGTCGCAGCGGGCGCAGTACACCGGGACGCCGCAGCCACGCAGCTCTGTTTCGGTGAGGAGGGCCTGCGCGGCGACGTCGCGCTCGGGAAGCTCGAGATAATTGAAGGCGACGGCCACGCCCTGCTGCGCAAATTCGAGCGCGGTCGCGCGGCCCAATCCCGTCGCTCCGCCGGTGACCACCGCCACCCTTCCCTGCACTGTCTCCGCGAGTCGCTGGGGTCGGGGCTGCTCTCGCACCACGGCCGCCGTACCGGGCAGGGGGGGGAGGCTTTGGGACGCAATCGGGTCCAAGGGTTTCGAACCTATGTTCGAAATTGATCAGCGGCAAGGCACGGCGTAACTTACGCCGCATGCGACGACTCGCTGCTCCGCTCGTGTGGGTCGCCGTCGCTGGGCTGGGAGCCACCGCGTTCGCGGTGCTGGCGCTGTCTCGCGGCGAGCCGGTGAATGCCGCCTGGCTCCTGACCGCGGCGATCGCGAGCTACGCCGTCGCCTACCGCTTCTATTCCAAGTTTCTCGCCACCCGCGTCTTCGCCCTGGACGACCGCCGCGCCACGCCGGCTGAGCGGCACAATAACGGCCGCGACTTCGTCCCGACCAATCGCTGGGTGCTCTACGGCCACCACTTCGCGGCGATTGCCGGGCCCGGCCCGCTCGTCGGGCCAGTGCTCGCCGCCCAACTCGGATTTCTGCCCGGCACACTCTGGCTGATCCTCGGCGTGGTTCTCGCGGGAGCCGTCCAGGATTTTACGATCCTGTTCTGCTCACTCCGCCGCGACGGCAAGTCGCTCGGCCAGATGGCGAAAGACGAAGTAAGCCCGTTCACCGGGACGACGGCCATGATCGCGGTGCTCCTGATCATGGTCATCCTGCTCGCCGTGCTCGCGCTCGTGGTGGTGAATGCGCTCAAATCGTCACCCTGGGGATTGTTTACCATCGCGTGCACCATCCCGATCGCCCTGCTGATGGGATGGTGGATGCGCCACTGGCGACCCGGCCGAGTAGGTGAAGCCTCGGCGTTCGGCGCCGTGCTGCTCGTGCTGGCGCTCGTGGGTGGAGGGTACGTCGCGAGCCGCCCGGCGCTGGCCGCGTTGTTCACCCATTCGGGCCCCGCGCTGACCTGGATGATCGTCGGGTACGGATTCGTCGCATCGGTGCTCCCCATCTGGATGCTGCTCACGCCGCGCGACTATCTATCCACCTTTCTCAAGATCACGACCATCCTCGTTCTGGCGCTCGCCATCTTCGTGCTCCTGCCCACACTCAAGATGCCGGCGCTCACGCCGTTCGCTCACCTCGGCGAGGGCCCCGTCTTCGCGGGGAAGGTGTTTCCCTTCGCGTTCATCACGATCGCCTGCGGCGCGATATCCGGATTCCACGCGCTGATCGCGTCCGGAACCACACCGAAACTGATTGCGCGGGAAAGCGATGCCCGCTTCATCGGCTACGGCGGCATGCTGATGGAGTCGTTTGTCGGGGTCATGGCGATGATCGCGGCGTGCATCCTCGATCCAGGCGTCTACTTTGCGATGAACACGACTCCCGCGGCGCTGGCGCAGGCCTCGCAGGTATTGCAGCACGCGGGCTTCGTCGTGACGCCCGAGACCATGCAGCAGCTGGCAGCGCGCATGGGGGAGCAGACCCTGGTCGCCCGCTCGGGCGGCGCGCCGACGCTCGCCGTTGGCATGGCCCAGATCTTCTCTAGCGTCACCGGTGTCATCGGCGGTCACACCCTCGACGCGGTGTGGTATCACTTCGCGATCATGTTCGAGGCATTGTTCATTCTCACCACGCTCGACGCCGGAACGCGCGTCGGACGTTTCATGCTGCAGGAGATTCTGGGCGCCGCGTGGCCCGGACTCGGCCGCACGTCGTGGTACCCGAGCGTCGTGCTCGCGAGCGGCCTGATCGTGGCCGCGTGGGGGTATTTCCTCTATCAGGGTGTGATGGATCCGCTGGGCGGCATCAACTCGCTCTGGCCGCTGTTCGGTATCTCGAATCAGCTGCTCGCGGCGATCGCGCTGTGCGTCGCGACCACCATTCTCATCAAGATGGGCCGCACCCGCTTCGCCTGGGTAACGCTCGTTCCCCTCGCGTGGCTGATCGTCATCACCATGACGGCCGGATGGGAGAAGGTGTTCTCGCCCGAACCCAAGCTCGGATTCCTGGCCCACGCCGCGAGCCTCGCGGATTCGGTCCAACCCATCGCGGGGCGGCTCATTTTCAACGACCGGGTCAACGCGGGCGTGGCGCTGCTCTTCATGTCGGTGGTCGTGCTGCTTGTTGTGTCATCGATCTACGAATGGTGGCTCATACTGTCGCGTCGGAAGGCGCCGGTGCTGCATGAGGCACCCTATGTGGAGAGTGCGTATGCTACGGGAGACTAAGAGCGTTGCCCGTCACTACGACGCTCCGTTGTACGAAACGCTCGTCCGGGCCCTGCGACAGATTATTGGAGCGCCGGATTACACGGCGTATTTAGAGCACTGTCGGCGTGCGGGGCACCCGGTGCAGCTGACCGAAGAGCAATATGTGAAAGACTTTTTCGAACAGAGAGGCAAGCGCATCAGGTGCTGCTGAGGGTTTCACGGACCGCCAATCCGGCGACCCGCCGATCCGCCAACCACCAGATACCCCCCAACCAGCACTGCCCCCGCCGCCGCGCTGCCAAGAAAGACCGGCGTGGCGCCGATGTGTTCGTATAGCGTCCCGAGGACAATGCCGCCGAGCAACGCCGCGATTCCTGTGGCGGCGTGATATGCCCCGAAGCCGCTTCCCAACCGCGCCCGCGCGGCGCGCGCCACAACCGCGCGTTCGGGACTCTCGGTGAGCCCCCACACGCTGCCTAATAAAAGAAAGAGAATCCACGCACCGAGTGCCGTTCGCACGAACCCCATCCCCGCGGCGAGTACGGCGTAACACAGCCAGCCAACCCACATCGGCCGGACCGCACCGGACCGATCGGTCCAGGAACCAGCCACAAAGCTCAGGGACGACTTGAACACGTGCACCCCGGCCCAGAGCAGCGGGACCAGCGCGACGGAAACGCCCAGCTCCTGCGAGCGGAGAATGAGGAGAGTTTCGGGCATCCGAATGAAGTAGAACATTCCGATTGCGGCGAACAGCGTGCGGCGCATCGTGTCCGTCATCTCGCCGCCCCGCTCGGGCTGTTTCGCTGCGTGTTGCGCCGGACTCCTCCTCTCCCGCGCCGCTTTCCCTTCGCGCCGCCCCCAGTCCCACGTGGCCCAGATCGCGAGGGCGAGCGCGATGGCCCCCGGCACGATGCTCGCCGCGATGACGCGGCGCAGACCGAGGTGGTGAATCGCCAGGAGATACCACGCCGCTAACGGGCCGAGAATCGCCCCGGCGTGATCCATTCCCCGGTGCAACCCGAACGCCCGCCCGCGCAGACCTGGAGGGGTTGCATCGGCGATGATGGCGTCGCGTGGCGGCGTCCTGAGCCCTTTCCCAATCCGGTCTACCACGCGCAGCCCGATCACTTGCCACGCCGCCTGCGTAACCGCGATGATCGGACGTACGATGATCGCCGCGGCGTAGCCGAGCACGGCGAGCCGGCCGCGCCGCTCGGCGCGATCGGCCAGTTTCCCGGCCACGTATTTCACCACGGCCGACGCAAACTCCGCCGCGCCGTCGAGCGTGCCGAGGGCGGCCGCTCCCGCTCCCAACACCCCCGTGAAGAACGCGGGGAGCAGCGGGTAGATCATCTCACTGGCGAAATCGTTGAACAACGAGACCGTGCCGAACAGCTTCACGGTCCGGGGCAGGCGCTCCTTACTCGGCAAGCCCGAGGCCCCAGCGGATCAGGGTCACAGGCAGTCCACCGTATGGGAGAATCGCGTCGTGGAAGCGGCGGAGCGTGAAGCCGTCGCCCTGCGCGGCCCGGTAATCAGCGCGCAGCTTGAGCAGCTCACGCCGGCCTACCGCATAGCAGAGCTGATATACCGGCTCGGCGCAGTAGCGTCGTACCTCCGCCTCGGCATTGGTCCGATCGACATGCATGTGGTCGATCAACTGGCTCACCGCCTGCTCATAGGTCATGCCGCGCGTGTGCAACCCGATGTCGAGCAGAATTCGTACCGCCCGCCACAGCAGATGCACCCGCTGGAACAGCATTTCTTCCTCCGAGCGGTAGAACCCCTCCTCGCCCATCATGTCTTCGCAGTACAACGCCCACCCCTCGACCGTGAGCGGCGTCCACACGTTCTTGCGAACATCCGACGCCTGCTCCTGCGCGTGTACGAGCTGGAGGTGGTGGCCCGGGAATCCCTCGTGCAGCGCGGTCGCGGCCAGCTCGAACCGGCAGTGATCCCGGAGCATCCGCTCCTGGTCGCCGGCCGGAAGCCTGGGGTCGGGCACGGTGACGTAGAACCACCCGGTGCGATCGCGTGAGTAGGGTCCGGGGCTGTCGTACGCGGCGAACGGAATCACGGGACGCATGAACGCCGGCGTGGGCACGACCATGAGCGGCGCATCCGGCACCGGCGCGAGCCCGCGCTCGGCCACGAAGTCGCGAGCCCGCGCCATCTCCCGCGCGTATGCGTCCACGAGGCCCGGCGCGGCCGGATGGTCCGCGCGCAGCCGGTCCACCAGCGCATGCCAGGTGCTTTGGCCATCGAGGCGCCGCGCCCGCTCGGCCAGGTCCGTCTCGAGCTGCTGCTTGAGATGCTGGCCATAGCGCCACAGCTCGGGGGCCGTGTCGCGCATCGCGTGCTCGTAGTGCAGGCGGAAATTGAAATCCTCGAGTCCGAGCGCGAATTCGTCGCTCGCCGACTCGAGCCAGCGGCCCAGATCCTCGCCGAACGCTTTCAACGCGAGCGCGGCGCTGTCGGCCGCGGCAATGAGCCGCGGACCCTGGTCCGGCGCCGCGCCCGCGAACATGGCGGCGATCTCGCGGATCAGGTCGAGTCCGCCTTCGCTTACCCGCAGCGCGGTTTCGACGAACAACCGGACCGGGTCGTTCAAGGTGGCCCGGGCATCGTCGAGGAACCCGGGGACGTCTTCCAGTCGGGCGGCGGCGGCGCGCGCCCGGTCCGCCGGGGTCCGGTCGGTTCTGAGCATCAGGAAATGCAAGCCGCCCAGGAGATGCGCGAGCCAGAATCCGGGATTCTTGGTCTGTGGCTTCTCGTGCTCAAAGCGGCGCAGCGTGACGCGCGCTTCGTTGAGCAGGGCGGTACGGTTGATTTCGTCCTGCACGGTGTCGACCTCCGCTTCTTCGAGTGCGGCGGAGATCGACTTGAGCGCGGCAAGATGGGGCGCGAGCGCCGCGGTGCTGTAGCGGCCGAATCGGTGATCGTGGGTCGTGACCCCCGCCTGGGTGGCCGCGACCGGGTCCAGGTGCCAGCGCAGATCGAAATAGGACCGCTCGAGCTGGACGAGTCCGCTCACTGCCATGCGACTCGCTTTCTGAGCAGCGCGTGGCATTCGTCGTCCGACAGTACTCGCTCGGCCTGCTTCGCGGCATCGAACAGCAGTGCGCAAGCGGCGTCATCGTTCACGTCGTAGCCGTGCAGCTCGAGCCAGTACTTCACGTTCGAGAGTCCGGATACCGGAGAGATTTCGATCGTTTGCGTGAGGCCGAGCTCCTCGGCGGGAACCGCCGAGTACACGCGGTTGGCGAGCCAGTCATGTCCTTTTTTCCGGGCTTTGATGATCGCGGCGGCATGCACCCCGGTGCCGGTGCGAAACGCGTCCGCGCCGAGCACCGGGTAATTCGGCGGGATGGGCAACCCCACCGCCTCCGCCACGAGGCGGCAGTACTCCGGTAGCTTCGTGAGATCGCGACGATGCGCGCCGAGCAGATTCAGGTTCACGATCAGGAGATCCATTTCGGCATTCCCCACGCGCTCCCCCACCCCCAGCGCGGTGGCGTGCACGCGATCGACTCCCGCTTCAATTGCCGCCAGACAGTTCGCCACCCCGAGCCCGCGATCACGGTGTCCGTGCCAGTCTATGCGTATACGGTTTTCCTTGACGGTTTGCTCCTTGACGATGTTCTCCTTGACGTACTTCACCAGACGTCTTACGCCCTCGGGTGTCGCGTGGCCCACCGTGTCCGCGAGGCACAGCCTCCCGGCCCCGCATCGAATCGCCGCACCGTACAACGCCTCCAGCGTTTCCGGCCGGGCCCGCGTCGTGTCTTCGGTGACGTACATGACCGGAAGCCCATGCTGGACCGCGTAGCCCACCGCGGTCTCGGTGGCCGCGACCATCCGGTCGAGCGTCCAGTCCTCGGCGTACTGCCGGATCGGCGAAGAGCCGATGAAGGTCGCGACTTCGATCGGCACGCCCACCTCTTCCGAAATCCGGACGATCGGCTCGATATCCTGGATCACGGTGCGCGCGGCGCAGTTCGGAGCGATGGGAAGCCGGGCGTCGCGGATTTCCGTGGCCAGCGCGCGCACGTGCTCCACGGCCCGGGCACCGGCGCCCGGCAGGCCCAGGTCGGCGGCCGCGATGCCCACATCCGCCATGAGGTGCAGCAGGCGCCGCTTCGTATCGAGCGATGGATCGCGAACGGAAGGCGACTGGAGTCCATCGCGCAGCGTCTCGTCGTTCAGGTCCACCTGCGCGCGCGACCAGTCGAAGCGCCCGCCGCTGGCGGCGGAATTCCAGTCGTAGATCAGGTCGCGTTCATCCATCCCGAAGGGTCGCTGCTCGTGCGAGGAGGGTCAAGCAGACCCCTGGAGTGACGCGGGATGCGCACTAGCTTCTCGAACATGAATGACGCCATCGCCAGGCTCGCGGCGCACGAGCGGATCCGCGCCGCGCGGCAGCATATCGAGCGCACCGACGAAGTCACCCTGGCGCGGCAAGCGGCACTCTCGGCGATTCCCGCGCCCACGGGCGCCGAGACCGCGCGGGCCATTCGGGCCGCGGAGCTGTTCCGGGAAGCCGGCCTCGAGGGTGTGCGGATCGACGAGGTCGGCAATGTCCAGGGGTGGATCCGAAGTAATGGAAGCGTGGAGCGGCCGTCCACCGCGCCGGTCGTGCTGGCCGCGCACCTCGATACCGTGTTCGGGCCCGAGGTGCGCGTCGCGGTGGAGCGACGCGGCGAGCGGTTCGAGGGGCCGGGTATCTCGGACAACGCCCGCGGGCTCGCGGCCTTGATCGCGCTCGCCGAGGCGCTCGCGCGCAACCGCGTGCCCCTGGCGCGCCCGGTGCTGTTCGCAGCCACGGTTGGCGAGGAAGGCTCGGGGGATCTGCGTGGTTCCAAACACTTGTTCAATAGCAATCGCGACAGTCTCAGGCGACCGGTAGCCTTCATCGCGCTGGACGGCGCGGGGCTCGAGCGCATCGTGCACCGCGCGCTCGGCTCGAAGCGCTACCGCGCCACCTTCCGTGGCCCCGGCGGCCATTCCTGGGCGGCGTTTGGCATCGCGAACCCGGCGAACGCGGTAGGGCGCGCCGTCGCGCTGCTCGCCGACCTTCCCATCAAGTCCAATCCGCGCACCACCTGCGCCGTCGTGCGCCTGGGCGGCGGCATTGGTCTCAACTCGATTCCCCAGGAGGCGTGGCTCGATCTCGATTTGCGCAGTGAGGACATGCAGGCGTTAGCCCAGCTCGACGTGACGATGCGCGCGGCGCTCGAACGCGCCGTGGACGACGAGAATCGCCGCCGCGTGGCCGGCAGCCCGCGGTTGCGCCTCGATTTGCAGCTCCTGGGAGACCGGCCTTCGGGGACCACGCCGCGCACCCATCCCCTCGTGCAGGCGGCCCTCGCGGCGAACCGCGCGTTGGGCAAGGACGGCGAGTTGGTGAGCGCATCGACCGACGCCAACATTCCGATCGCCCTCGGGATCCCCGCCATCGCGCTGGGAGCGGGTGGCCGAGCCGGGGACGCGCACCTGCCGACCGAGTGGTACGACAACGCGGAAGGCGCCCTCGGCGTGATTCGCGCGCTCTACGTGACGGCGGCAATGGCCGAGCTGCAGGATTAGGCGTGCGCTTCCCGCTCCGCTTGCCGCCCATCATCTCGTCATGCAGCATGATGTGAGAATTGCCGATCTGCACCTCTGCGTGCAGGATCTTTCCATCCGGGCCAACGGAACGCGAAAGCTCTTTCCCTCGT
>Ga0335081_10001263_pt1 | contig 40235 bp, 30 predicted proteins | sample Lox_Sample_35_FD_206713 | JGI IMG/M metagenome (GOLD analysis project Ga0335081, IMG submission 206713) | Soil microbial communities from Loxahatchee National Wildlife Refuge, Florida, United States - Lox_Sample_3.5 | ecosystem: Environmental > Terrestrial > Soil > Wetlands | place: USA... | reverse complement strand
CGTATCGGCGCCAAAGATCCACGGGACACGCCCTAGATCAAGCTGGTCGGTACGTCGCGGCTTGGCGGTGGCGACGTCAATACCAGCTCAGGCTGGCGCCCCGGCAGTTCGCTGTGCGCCGAGGCCGACCATGCATCGGGCGTGCTGAGGTCTGCTGGCGCAGCGCCGATGTCGTGTTAATTGGCGGCGAGGACATCCGCGATCTTCGCGGCGGCCGCGTCCGGGTCATCGGTGTTGTGCAGCAGGTCACCCCAGGACCAGCGGTAGAACCAGCGTAAGCGCCCGTCGTCGTCGGCTGTCGGGGTGCAGTCGATGGTCTCCGCGAGCATGGCGGCACCCGGGATGAAGATGTGCAACGCCGGCGGGTAAGTCGTCTTCACCGCGGCATGGAAGCCGCGGCTACCCAATGCGGTAGCAAGCTTCTGCAGGTGATACGTGCGTGCGTGATCGCGAGCGGCTGCCTGCATCGCCTCCACCTTGTCCGGTCGGCACGGTAACGGCACGATCACTACGCGCTTGTCACGCCCTTGGGCGGTGTCGGCATGCCAATGTGCGCCTCAGCGGCGTGACCCGCCACCGAAGTCACGATAGCCGCCGTACGAGCGTTGAGGGTCGTATCCACCGCTCGTGTCGCTGTGCCGCGGCTGCCAACGTGGGCTGGCACCCATCGCATCACCGGCTGGGGTGGCCGGGTGCGTCAGGTAGCTGCCGTACGGGTTATTCGACCCCGCGCTGGCGAGCGGTTCAGGCCCGGTCACTCCATGCCGCGCCGACAGGGCGGAACTCGACAAGTAGCCGCTGGCGAAGCCGCCCGCGTGTGCGCGGCTGGCGGAACCGTGCGCAAAGTCACCGCCCTGGGCGCGCGGGATACCACCGGCCGGGGTGGCAGGCGTGCTGGCAGAGAACGCTGCCGTGGAGCCGTTAGTGGCCGATGGGCTGTAACCGGTCATTGCAGCGGCGCCGGCAGGTCCGCCGATATCAGCCGGGCCAGTGCGTGCCCACGTTTCCCCGGCCGGCCCGCCGTTGGTGACATTCTGCGGTACCCGGCCGGCATCTGGGGCCGCATGGCTGCCCGCCGCGGCGCCGTAAGAGTTCCCGTATGAACCAGCGCGGTATGAGGCTGTGGTACGGGATGCGGCGCCGTAGGACGCCGTGTCGTACCAGCCGGCCGCGTGCGAGCCGCTGTACCCGCCGCCCGGCGAGCCGCTCACCTGCACGTCGCCGCTGACCTGGCCTGCCGTCTGATCCGGGCTTACCGCAACGGTCGTGCCGCGGGATGGGACCCTGGGTAGGAGGTCCGGCGCGGTGTCGTAGGAGGTCCCCGCCGCGTGGCCAGCGCTCGCGGGTACGCCGTAGCCAGGGGTATTGGTGGCGTAGCCGCGAGCCTGGTGTTCCCCTTTGGAGGACGCGCCGTAGGACGGACTGCGGTATGCCTCCGGTGGCGCGGACTGGTAACCAGCCTGGTTGCCCATAGCCGCCACAGACTCCTGCCCGCGCTGTGACCAGTCGCGCTGACCGGGCCCGCCGCCGGGCCACCCACCGGGAGGAGTCGCCGGCTGCCCAGCGGCAGCCGATCCAGTGCCGTCGCCCGCGGCCCGCAGGCCCCGTCCCTCGCCCGCAGGCTCCCCGAGGCTCGCCAGGAGAGCGAGGTTGGGGTCGGCGTAATCCGCCGCGGCGTGCCCGGCCGACCTTGTGCCGGCGGGTACCGTTCGTCCAGTGTCAGTTGTGCAGCCCGAGCGCCGCACCGGCAGCGCCGGAACCTCATGCTGCACCCGGCCCGCACTTGGCTGACGGGTAGTGCTGACCTCGGGCATGGCCTTGGTCGCGGTCTGCGACCCGGGGTCCGCCAGGTTGCGGTCGGTTCGCGCATCCCGCCGCTTCTTCGGCTCGCAGTCCGGGGGCCGGAGATCAGCGGCAGACTGAGCGGTTCTCGACGCGAGCGGCTTGTCTGCCGAGAGCTCTGCCCAGTAGTCCTCGTCGGAGACGCTGTCCCAGTTGGTGTCGTTCCAGCTGCTGGAACCATCTCCAGAACCATGTCCGCCGCGGTCCCGCGGCGGCCTTGAGCGCGTCTTGGGCTGCGCCTTTTGCTGGAGGCGCCGCCTGCCCGCTCCGGCGAACACACGTGGGTCCGGGATGTCGTCGGTCGTGGGCCGGCTCACGGCCCGTGTGACCTTCGTTGCCGCGCCGGGCACGGGCTCCTTATCCCGCAGGCGTGGGAGTTCGGCGGCAGACCCTGTGGCCGGGGCGGGCCGGCGTTCGTACCCGTCGCGGTCGCCGTGCTGGCCGCCGCGCGCGCTCCGTACCGCCCAGCCAGTGGCCTGCTGGTATTCGGTGCCCAGGCCAGGATCGGTGGCGAAGCCAGGATCGGTGCCGAGAGCACGATCGATTTGAGCGGGATCGCCCTCCGCCGATGTGGTCGTCTGGCCGCTTCGTCCGCGGTGGCCACGCCGCCCGGCATAGTCGTCGGGCCACGCACGGCCGGACGTGCGCCTGGTTCCCTGCTGCCTGGTTCCCTGCTGCCTGGTTCCCTGCCGCCCGCGGTCGGCTCTCCGCCTTGCGCTGCGGTGATCGGAACCGACGTCATCGGGATCCGTCAACTCACTGTCCGCTCCCGGGGAATCCCGATCGTCGTCGGCTCGCATCAGGCGGAGGCCGAATGCTACGGCAACGAGAACCCCGATGACAACGGTCACGAGGCCGAGTACCACGAACAGCGTCATCACACCACCAAACTGGTATGTCCACAGGGACGGCGCCAGCCAGGATGCGTGACCATCGACGCGGCCCTGCCCCCGAAACGCTGGCTCCCTGGATCGGTCCAAGGCTGCCCGCCCGGACACCGATTCTGGCCGACCGGTATGAGCGCTGTCACACGATTGGAGAAGTTTTAAAAACAAGCACCAACGTAGGGTATCCGTCCGTTTACTTGACCGCGCCAAGCCGCAGTGGCACTCGCGCCGCGCTGGTCAGCGATGCTCGTTTACCACAACTCCGGTGATCCTTCCCCGCGCGAGGGCGCGCGCCGCGATCGCCGACCACGCTTCCTGCGCGGGGGTTCCGTTTGGCAGGGGCACGGACGCGTTCATCGCATACAGCGTGAAACGGTAAGAGTGGCTGCCCGACCGCGGGCATGGCGGATCATAACCGGCTATGTCATCGCTACCTTGTGCCTGCCGGGCGTTCGGCGGGACAGACGCCTCTTGCAGCTCCGTCGTCTGCGGGCTGATGTCGAAGACGATCCAGTATATGAAGGGCGTCACCGGGGCGTCCGAGTCATCGACCACGAGCGCTAGCGCCTTGGTTCCGGTCGGCACGCCTGACCAGTGAATGGGAGGGCTCACGCCCTTGCCGAAGCACGTGTAGCGCTGCGGAATCACCTCCTGGTCACGAAACGCCATGCTGGTAACCGTGATGATCGCAGGCACGTCGAAGGAAACCGCGTTCGTGCCACCGATCAGGCCGCAGCCTGCGGCCGAGGCGCACATCACACAGGTGGCGATAATGGCTGGACCACGTGCCACGCCGGTGAGGAGGCCGCGCCATGCGGGAATCCGGCGTCCAGTCACCCGCCGATCGTACGCGGTTGCGGGGCTGATCCCTGCCGGATTCCGGCGCGACGGCCTCGATGCGAACCGCTTTCGAAGGCGTGCGGCAGCCGACCGGGCGCCGGCCCCCGCAGACAAGCTCGGCGTCGATCCGTCCCGCAGCCGCAGGCGCTCCACATCGTGGTAACCGGGGCGGGATCTGACGGCGTCGCGGCCTGCGCAAGCCGTTAAGGATCCCGAACGGCTGCCGCGGGCAGAGCCTTGGCAGGGCCTGGGCAGGGCCCTGCGGGTTAACGGCTACGTCAGTTATGCCGACCATATCGGTCGTTTCCGCCGAGCTTAGCCGCGATAGCCGCGACACCGGCAGCAGCCAGCGATTTTGACATGCGTCTTTGACCCACCTGAAAGTACTCTAAATGGAGTCATAAAAAAGGGCCCCGATATCGGAGAAATGGCCCTCGCGCCGCGAGAATTCCGACATCCTTAATGCATTGTGAGTTATTTGCTCGCCGCCAGTTCGGTGTTGTGCGCCGGCTTGGTGCTCTTCGTGCTTGCCCAGTGGCGAAGCTGGCAACCCTCGCTGCCCGCGGCGCTTGCCGTCGGAGCGGCATTGCGCGGTGGCGTGTGGGCCGTGGCCGCGTTCCAGCCGTGGCAGCCGAAGGATTTCAGGCTTGACTTCGCCGCCGCCGGCGCCGCCGTGCTACACCATCACGATCCACTGCTGAGCGGCCGGCCACGTGGCTGGCCGTTCCTGCCGACCATGGCATTCATGCTCGCCGGCGAGCTCAGACTCGGCCAGATGACGCATCTGCCGTGGCCGGTCGTCGGCCGTCTGGCACCCGTCGTAGCCGACCTGATCCTGATCCCGCTCATTGGCAAGCTCGCGACCGGCCGTGGCCCGCTGCGCAGGTTCCAGTACGCCTGCAATCCGCTCGTGATCCTCGTCTGTGCGATGCATGGCCAGCTGGAACCCGAGGTGCTTGTGCTTGGTGCCGCCGCCCTCGTAGTGGCGCGGTCACGGCAGAGCGAAGCCGCGGGGATACTCCTCGGCCTGTCGACAGCGATCGGGGTCTGGTCGGCCCTGCTGGCCCCCGGGGTACTCCTGATGCTGCCGGACTGGCGGAAACGGCTGCATTGCGCGTGCTGGGCGGCGAGCGTGCCTATCGCCTTCCTGATCACCTCACCGCTCACCGTGGGAACGCCGGTCCGGCTGCTGCCCACCGTCGTGCGCCGGATAGCCGGCGTGCGCGCCGTCATCGGGGGATGGGGCTGGACGGTGGCCCTGACCCACGGCAGATTGGAGCTGCGGGGCTCGGTAGGCGCGCTCGGCATGGTGGCGCTGACGGTGGCGTTGCTCGTGGCGGCCTATTTGTGGCGGTACGCGGATCCGGTCGACCTGACCGTCGCGCTGCTGATCACGTTCCTGGTCGTGAGCCCGCGCGTCAGCGTCCAGTACCTCGTCTGGCCCATGCCGTTCCTCGCTGCCCGCACGACCAGGTTCGCGTTTCCGGCGACAATGGCGGCCTCAGCCTGGGACGGGATCAGTTACCTCGCCTTCGGCCCGCAACAGGGGCCGGCCTCGTGGCACCGTTACGCGCTGGCCTATTGGTCGTGGGCTGTGATCCCCCTGCTGATTCTCGCCATGCCATGGGAACGCAGGCGCGGTGACCGTCGTCTTGCCCCGGTCCCCATGGAGCCCGCTGCCGAGTCCGCCGCACCTGGAGCAGCCGTCGGATCCGGGTAAGGGACGCCAGGGTGGCGCTGCCGCCGCGGGCGGCCGATGCGCGATGCCCCGTGCGCCCAGGTCACCGTCAGCGACGCCCGGCGACTAGCTTGGCGCTCATTTTGATCGCCTTGACCGCGCCCGTCGCACCTGCTTGCAATGTGAACCCGAGGGTTAGTACGAATATGCCCGGGATAAAGAGCGTGTGCGAGCCGAGCATGAGGATCCCGATGCGACCCAGGAGGTACGGGGGGGTGCAGACCACCGCTCCGATCGCCCCGCCGACGACGGTGGCGGTCATATTGTCCCGTTTCGAATAGGTGGTTTTCATACCGACGAGCCGCGACGGCACGGTGACGTAGCAGAGCATCATCACGGCGATGACGATGCTCAGCGAGACCGCGAACCACCAGAGACCCCAGCGGGTGAAGACCATGGTCGATAACCCGAGAAACAAGCCGACGACGGCACCCGACCCCAGGACGATCGCGAGATGTGAACGGGCCTCGGCGAAGGCCGGGCGGATCCGCAGCGGATGGGGTCTTACGATCGCGAACGCGAAGACCGCATTCAGGAAGAAACTAGCCGCAGTGATCGCGGCAATGGCGAGAACGAGCGGGACAAGGACCGGGCCGCGCAGGACGAGCAACGTCTTGCCATGCAGCAGATGGGCTTTCAGGTCCAGCATGGCGGCCCAGATCCACATCGCTGGGAGCACCTGGACCAGGGTGAGCCGCCAGTTCGAGAACAGGAGCTTCAGTCCTTCGAAAAGCATGGCGACGGCACCGACGACAAGGGCGAGCGGAGCCAGCAAACGGTGCGAGCGGCTTAGCTGGAGAATTGCGTCCTCGACGGTTGAATTGTCACCGTCACGGAGGGCCAGGATCAGCCGCCCGACCTTGACCCGCAAGGTGGCCCGGTGCGGTGGGGACGCCTCGCCGCCGGTTCCGGGCGCCGCGGAATGCTCCACGGCATGGCCATCAGTGCTCGAGGTCGCCTGTCCATCAGTGTTCGGGGTATCAGCCTGCTCGTGTGCATCCCTTTCGATGGCCACTGCGGGACACCCTTTCGCGTGCAGCCGATTCGCGTGCAGCCGATTCGCGTGCAGCCGGCCTGGTGCTGGACCCACGTCCGGCTGGCGGGAGCGGGCCGCCGCGTTGCCTGTGGCCGCCACGTTCGCCCATCCGCGCCCTCCGAGTCTAACCTTGATCGTTCGTGCGCCCACGGCGCCGGATAGGGTCTCCCGTATCGAGGCGGCCAGTGACGGTGGCTCGTCAGTCCTGGCGGCGCGAACTCCCAAACATGATCTCGTCCCAGGTCGGGACCGACGAGCGCCGGCTGCGGCCACCAGCCGCCTTCCGCGTGGACCGGTCACGAACCAGCGGCTCCGGTGGGGCTTCGGCCGCGGTTGGATTCTCGTCTACGGCCGACGGCTCGCCCGCCGTGGCGGCTGGTGCCGGTGAATGCTGCGTCTCCGGCTGCTGCGTAACCGTGGCTGGCACCGGAGACCGGCGCGGGGCCGGAGCGTGCGGCGCGGCCTGCCCGGGAGCGTGCGGCGCGGCCTGCCCGGGAGCGTGCGGCGCGGCCTGCCCGGGAGCGTGCGGCGCGGCCTGCCCCGGACCGTGCGAAGCGGCCTGCCCCGGACCGTGCGAAGCGGCCTGCCCCGGACCGTGCGAAGCGGCCTGCCCGGGACCCTGCGGCGCGGCGCGGCCGGCCGCCAGCGGTTCGGCCAGCCCGGCTGCCTGGGGCCGGTGTGTGCCTTGCGTCGGTGCCTTGAGCTGCGGCGCGCCCGACGGGGATGGCTGCGGTTCTGGCAGCCGAGCGGTATGACGGCCCGGGGCGGTTACCTCGGCTTCGACGTCGCTGTCGGTCGCGTGTGCCGACTCGGACGCCGCTAGGGAAGCGGGCTCGGAGTCCGGCGCTACCGCCGGCCGCGGGACCGCCGGGTTGGATCGTGGCACGAATGGTGTCACGGTTCCCCTGCCGCGAGTGGCCGGGTGGGGCTGCGCTATCAGGCCCGCTGCCTCCAAGGCGTCCACGGGCAGTGAGAGCCGCGCGGCCTCGTCGTCCTCGGGCATGGCGTGGCGCCTGCGTGGGTCGAATACCCAGGCTGCCGTCCGCCCCTTAGCGCCCGTGCCGGAGGTCAGCTCGACGAGCCAGCTGCCGTCGCCGCGTTTGCGCGAGTCCCACTGCGCCTCTTCAGGATCGGCGCCGAGATCTCGCAGGCGTTCGGTGACGATCTGACCGAGCTGCGGGCCCGGGCGCGGGTCTCCGGGAAGTCTGACCGAAGCAGCCTGCGCCTGCTGCGCCACGTAGGCACGCTCCGCCAGCACCGGTCCTTCGAACCAGCGCACCCGCTCGATTGGCACGCTGGCCGTGTCCGCGATCTGCTCCGCCGTCTCACCGGAGCGGATCCGCGCCTGGATCTCCTTGGGTCGCAAGGGACTCTCCACTTCGATCTCGTACTGGGCGAGCCTGGAGAACTGGCCGCGGACTACAGCTCGCAGCCGCTCATCGTTCGGCAGGGTGAAGACCGTGGCCCGCCCCGGCTGGGCCAGGACGACGTAGGTGCCGTCCTCGCTCACCGCGACGAGGCGCAGTTCCTGCATCGGCGTCCCTTCCGCGCTGCCGGGCCGTACCGGGCTAAATCTGCTGCCGGGCCGTTCCGGTTGTACTCCGCTCCCGGGCCGCTCCGGTTGTAACTGCCCTTCCGTGCGTCCCAGCTGCAACTCCCCTTCCGTGCGTCCCGGTTGTAACCGCCCTTCCGGGCCGTTCCAGTCTGCTTCCGTTCGGGGCGGTCCCGCCTACCTGGTGCCGGGCCGTACCGGCACTCTATTCCGCCGCACCTGCGTCAGGCGGCCCGCTGGCCGACCTGCGCCACCTTGCGGCGTATGTCTGCCACGCCGGCCGTGCGGTGCCGATGCCACGCTTCCCCGTAGCTGAGTCTGACTGGTCGATCGGGCACTGCGCCAGCACCTTGCCCGGCATGTCCCAACATCAGCGTGCGATCGTTGTCGGTGGGAGCACGGGGCATCATCGCTGCGCGAGCGACCATCGGATTGCGCTGTGGAGTGCGCCGCGCGACGGTGCGCCGGAGCGCACGGATAAGCCGAGATTAAGTCAGGGACTGTGTCAGTTACCTGTTCCCGAGGCTCCGCCAGGTGTCCGGGCGAGCGGTGGGGGTGGCCTCGCGGTTCCTGGTGGGCCGGGTGGTAGCCGCAGCGCACGCGCCCCGAGCAGGCCGGACAGGGCAGCAAGGATGCCGCAGCCGAGGGCGAACGCGTATCCCCAGTGAGCGCCGCGTGCGTCGATGATGTGCCCGGCTACCGGCGGGCCAAGCGCGAGCCCGATGCCGATCGAGGTGGACAGCCACGACATTCCCTCCGTCATCAGCTGCGGCGGCAACCTCCGCTCGACGATGCTGAACCCGGCGATCAACGTCGGGGCGATCGACAGCCCGCAGAAGAAGATAACGACGGACAGGATGAGCAGGGTTGGGAGTGCCCACATTGGTGCGACGCCGAGCACTATCCCCCCGAGGGTGATCAGGAACCGGCGGTCCAGCGGAGCCCGCCACTGGCGTGCGCCGTACCAGAGACCCCCCACCGCGCTACCCAGTGCATATGTGCCCAGAACCAGGCCCGCAAGTGGCTTGTGGCCCTGCTGTGACGCGAACGCGATCGTGCTCAGGTCGATTGTGCCGAACATCGCGCCGAGAAACACGTAGACGGTGGCCAGTGCGATCATGCCCGGCACCCTGATCGCGCTGCCGGGATGTTCCCGCGGTTGCACCGGCGGCTCGGTCCGCCGCTGTGCCGCGAGCCATAGCGTGCCGGCCACGGCGAGTCCGGCCGCCGCGGCGACGCCCGCGACGGGGTATACCTCGGTCGCGAGGATGGTGACGATCACGGGCCCGGTGACGAAGATCAGCTCGTCAGCCACCGACTCGAGCGCGAACGCCGTGTGCAGCAGCGGCGTGTCACCGGCAAGGCAGCTCCATCGGGCGCGCACCATTGAGCCGAGAGACGGCATCGTGCCGCCGAGTACGCCACCGGCGACGAATAGCGTCCACAGCGGTGCGCGCAGCACCGCGCAGGTGGTGAACGCCACGGCGCTGATGCCGAAGACAGCGGTGAGCGGGCGCAGCACGCGCGCCTGGCCGAACCTGTCAGCCAGGCGGCCAAGCCGCGGTGCGAGAATCGCGTAGCAGATCGCACCCGTGGCCGCGACTGCGCCAGCGGTGGCATACTTCCCGGTCATCGCCGAGACGAGCAGCACAATGCCGAGGCCGAGCATGGACATCGGCATCCGGCCGACGAAACCCGCGGCAACCAGGCGCCGTGCGCCCGGCGTCCGCAGCAGTCGTAGGTATGGGTTGCCGCGGCGGTATGCCGGCGCCGCTGCGCGCCCGTTCTCCCTCACGATGCAGCTTCCTCCCATTCCTGACGGTACGGGGAGCGGCAAGCGGTGCTGGTTGATCACCTGGTTGCCTGGCTGCGGCAAGGGCTTATCGTTGTTCTGCCGTGAGACGTCTCGCTTGGCGCAGCGCGCCACTGTTCATCGCCGGGTTCGTGGTCGCGCTCGGCGCGGCCGCTGCCGCCGGTGGCGCGATCCTCATGGAGACCTCCAGCCACGGCGCCCGGGCGCCGCAGGCGCTCGAGCCTTCGGTGCCCGGCAAGATCGCTGCCACGGCCGGGCGGCCGACCAGCGGCACCGATACCGTTACCGCGGTTCCGGTCGCACCACTTCGCCGCATCGTCCCGCCCGACCTGCTCGTCGTCATGCCGAGCGGGATCACCACGGAGCAGCTCACGAAGCTCAGGAAGCTGCCGTATGTGCGGGACCTGATCACGGCAGACGGTGGCGCGATCCATCTCGAGGCCAGGCCGGTCAATGTGCTCGGCGTCGATCCAGGTACATTCCGCTCCTGGACGCCGCCCCCGACAGCGGTGAGCCAGCCCATCTGGTCGTCGCTCGCAAGGAACGAGTTCGTCCTCTCCACCAGCGCGCAGGCACGGTTCCGGCTCCATCGGGGGGCGTCGTACCAGATGATCGGCGTCGGCCAGCCGCTGGTCCAGCTCGGCGCTTCTGCGGCCCTCGGTATCCCGGGCGTGGACGCGCTGGTTAGCCTGAAAACGTCCCGCGTGATCGGCCTGGTGCCGAACGTGGCCGCGATGATCAACGCGCCTGGAGCTGCCATGCCCGTGCTGATCGAACGCGTGCGTGCCGTGCTCGGGCCACAGAGCGAGATCGTCAACCTGCAGTCCACGGCACACAAGGTTGCGGTCGATTCCGGTGTTCCCGCGGGACGGCCGGCGACGTACCTGGACCTGTACCGGCAGTCCTCGGCGGAATACTGCCCCGGGCTGTCCTGGACGGTGCTTGCCGCGATCGGGCAGATCGAGAGCGGCCATGGCCGCAACGACGGCCCGTCCCCGGCCGGAGCGCTCGGCCCGATGCAGTTCCTGCCGTCGACCTGGCAGGCATGGGGCATCCCCGGGTTCGGCGACACCACGGCCGACATCATGAGTCCCTACGACGCGGTGCCGTCGGCGGCGCGTTACCTCTGCGCGACGGGCGCGGCGGCCGGGGGGGCGTCCCTGTATCGTGCGATCTATGCGTACAACCACGCGGACTGGTATGTCAGCGAGGTGCTGGAACTCGCCCAGGAGTACGCGCAGCAGTTCGGCTGACCGCCTGAGCGGGCAGGCCTGCGCGACCGCATGCCGGTAGCTGGCGGCGGGCACCGCTGCTAGCGAAGAGCATGAGCGCCAGAAGCATCAGGCCGACCACGATGTACAGGTTGCCGCCGAGCAACTGCAGGCCGTGCCAGTGGTACTCGGCGAACCACGGGTGGTCGCCGATCGCGAAGTAGCTCCCCGGCGCGTACCAGATCAGGCCCTGCGGAACGAGGACCGGGTGGGCGGCCCAGAGGTTGGGCCATGCGCCGAACGCGGCGAGGATCGCGGCTGCCAGGCCCGAGGCTGCCCACCGGCCGGGCCCGGCGGCCCGGGCCGCGTGGTGGACGAGCACCGCCAGTCCCGGTCCGATCCACACCCAGTGGTGATCCCAGCTGATCGGGGACACAAGGAGCCCGGTCAGCGCGCATGCCAGCAGCCCCTCCACCGGCCTGCCCGCCCGATGCAGCGTCGCCGCGCAGGCCAGGCCCAAGACCGTGACCAGCGCCGCCGCAGCCACCCAGGCCGGGAACCCGGCCGCGACGCTGCCGGCGAACCGGGTGACGACCCCCCGTAGCGACTGGTTCTCCAGATCTCCCACGAACCCGGTCCTGCCGCTCTCAAGGAACAGGCCGCCCAGCCACCACCGGGCCGACTCGCCGGGCAGCACGGCGAATCCGATGGCGATCGCCGCTACGAATGAGCCCGCCGCGACCGCCGCCTGACGGAGCCGCCCGGTGATCGCCAGGTAGGGAATGAAGATCAGTGGAACCAGCTTGATGCCGGCCGCGATGCCCACCCCCACGCCCGCCCAGCTGCGCTCCTCCGGTTGCCGAAGGTCCCAGATAACCAGGGTCATGAGCAGCAGGTCCACCTGGCCGAGCTGGAGCGTGCGCTGCACCGGCTGAGTCCAGCACACCGCGGCGACTAGCAGCAAGGTCGCGCCAACCCGCGGCCGGTCCCTGGCATAGCCAAGAGCTCCTAAGGTCAGCCAGATGGCGGCGGTAAGCGAGAGCAGGCTGCCGGTCCACATGAGCCATCGCAGGGTCGTCAACGACAGCAGCGCCGGTGCGGCAAAGACGGCCGCGGCAAAAGGCGTGTAGGTGAATTTCATCGCCGGGTTCAGCTGCCAGGTGTACAGATCCACCGGGTGGTGCAAAACGACAAGGCCGCCGCCACGGTAGACCCGAAGGTCGAGCATGGGCATCATGCGGCTGAGCGGCTGCCTGAGCACCTCAGCAGCGTAGGCGGCCAGCGAGAGGGCCAGCGCGACGATGCCGGGTGGAAGGAGCCGGCCGTGGCTCTGGGGGTCTTCGCTCGAGGCAGCCGGCCCCAAGACGCGGACAACCGGTGCCGCCCGCGCCACTGGTACCCCTATCACCCGGCGTTTCCGGTGTTGTGTCCTAATATCCAATATCGTCGATCAAACAATGATAGCCGCGGTCGCCGGGGATTGCGCCGGGTCCCGGCGGGGGCGCAGGCGAAACGGCACAAACAGGATGCAACGGGCAGTCTGAACCGATAATATGCCGGCACATAGGTAGCGCCTTAATCGACCGCGTGCGGACATGCTCCGGTCGAACCCGCGGTGCTCCGGTCACCCGGCCGCGTCTGGTTGGATGGCGGACGTGGCAGCGAACGAGCCGGTTGGGCCCGCCTACGACGCGTTTCTGCTTGTCTCGTTCGGCGGCCCGGAGGGCCCGGACGATGTGATCCCGTTCCTGGAGAACGTGACGCGTGGCCGCGGCGTACCGGTGGCACGCCTTGCCGAGGTGGGTGAGCACTATCAGCTCTTCGGCGGGGTTAGCCCGATCAACCAGCAGTGCCGTGAGCTGATCGCCGCCATCGAGGCCAGCTTCGCCGCGGGCGGTCTCGATCTGCCGGTCTACTGGGGTAACCGGAACTGGCATCCTTACCTGCACGACACGGTCCGGCAGCTGGCGCGTGACGGCGTACGGCGCGCGATCGCCTTCGTCACCTCCGCGTACAGCTCGTACTCGAGCTGCAGGCAGTACCTCGACGACATCGAACGGGCACGTGAGCTGGCCGGCCCTGGAGCACCGCGGATCGACAAGCTGCGTCCGTATTTCAATCACCCGGGCTTCATCGAGCCGCTGGCCGAGCACACCCGGGCAGCGCTCGCGACACTCCCGGCAGCCGTTAGGGATCATGCTCAGCTGCTTTTCACCGCCCACAGCGTACCGGTGGCGATGGCGGCCACAAGCGGGCCCCGCGGTGGAGCGTACGTCGCAGAGCTAACCGAGGTGGCGCGGCTGGTCAGCGAGCGGGTGGACGGCGGCACGCATCCGTGGCGGCTGGTGTACCAGAGCCGCAGCGGCCCGCCGTCGCAGCCTTGGCTCGAGCCCGACGTCCGCGATTACCTGGCCGAGATCGCGGCCGGGTGCCGCGACGGAGCGGCCGCGGCGGTGCTGGTACCCGCCGGATTCGTCTCCGACCACATGGAGCTCAGATACGACCTGGACGTGGAGGCTGTGGGCGCCGCCCGGCGGCTCGGCATCGCGGTCGCGCGCGCGGCCGCCCCCGGCACCCACCCGCGGTTCGTGCACATGGTGCGCGAACTCGTGGCCGAGCGGCTCGAGGACTCCGCGGAGGGTCCGGGCCGCCCGCGGGTCGCGCCGTGCCACCCCGGGCAAGCAGGGCCCAAACGGCTCGCGCTGGGTACTCTCGGCCCGAGCGCGGACCCCTGTCCCGCGGGGTGCTGCGCCTACGCCCGGCCAGGTGGCGCGCCCGCGGCGCGCGCGTCAAGCGGCCAGGGCCGATGATCGCCGCTGAGCCGGACGAGCTGCTCGATCTCGCCGTCGCTGCCGCCGCGGCGGCGGGCCAGATGCTGACCGCGGTGCGCCTGCCGGGCCGGCCGGAGGTGGTTGACACCAAGTCGAGCCCCACCGATGTGGTCACCGAGATGGACCGGGCGTCCGAGGAGCTCATCATCGCCCAGATCCGTGCCGCGCGGCCGGGTGACGCCTTCCTCGGCGAGGAGGGCGGCGAGGATGCCGCAAGGGAGGCCGGCGAGGTACGGCCGGCTGGCCACGCACCTGTGCGGTGGATCATCGATCCGATCGACGGGACCGTCAACTACCTCTACGGGCTCGCTGATTGGGCGGTGAGCATCGCCGCTGAGCAGGCAGGTGAGATCGTGGCAGGCGTCGTCCATGTTCCTGAGCGCGGCGAGTTCTTCACCGCGGTCCGCGGCGGCGGGGCGCTGCTGAGCCGGGCACCCGATGGGGTCGGCGCGGCGACGCTCCGCTGCCCGTCGGGCGTTCCGCTTGCCCAAGCCCTGGTGGCTACCGGGTTCGGCTACGAGGCGGCGCGCCGGGTCGTCCAGGGTGAAGTGCTGGCCGCCGTGCTGCCAAAGGTGCGCGACATCCGGCGGGGCGGGTCATGCGCGGTGGACCTGTGCTCGCTCGCGGCTGGCCGGGTCGACGCGTACTACGAACGCGGCGTCAACTACTGGGATCGCGCGGCCGGTGGGCTGATCGCCGGCGAGGCCGGCGCCTGGGTGGCCGGGCTGAGTGGCAAGCCGGCCGGGCCAGGGCTGACGCTCGCGGCGGAACCGGGCCTGTTTACTGAGCTGCATGATCTGCTCGTGACCCTTGATCCGGAGCGGGACGCCTGAGCGTGTTGCGCATGCACCGTCTCCATCACCGATGATGGAGATGGCGGGCTGGCGCCCGTGACACTTACCTGGTGCTTACGGGCGCTGCGGGATAACTGTAGGTACCGGTGGAGCGCGCCGGAGGAAGCGGCGAGGGGACGCACGTGCGGGTACTCATTGTCGAGGACGAGCAGGTCCTGGCTGACGCTATCGCGATGGGCCTGCGACGCGCGGCGATGGCCGTCGACGTGGCCTATGACGGCGCGGGTGCGCTCGAGCGGACGGGCGTCAATGATTATGACGTGGTCGTGCTCGACCGGGACATCCCGCAGGTCCACGGCGACGAGGTATGCAGGCAACTGGTGGCCAGCGGCAGCAGTGCCCGCATCATCATGCTGACCGCTGCGGGGGAACTCGACGATAAGGTCACCGGGCTGGCGCTCGGCGCCGACGATTACCTCGCCAAGCCGTTCGCTTTCGCTGAGCTGATGGCCCGGGTACGTGCGCTGGGCCGTCGGTCCGCGCCGCCGCTGCCGCCGGTGCTCGAACGAGCCGGTGTCAGGCTCGACCCGAACCGCCGCGAGGTGACCAGGGACAGCCAGCCGATTACGCTCACCAACAAGGAATTCGCCGTGCTCGAAGTGCTGATGCGGGCACAGGGCACGGTCGTCAGCGCGGAGCACCTACTCGAAAAGGCGTGGGACGAGTACATCGACCCGTTCACCAACGTGGTGCGGGTTACGATCATGACTTTGCGCAGGAAGCTCGGCGATCCCCCGGTCATCGAGACGGTCCCTGGTGTGGGGTACCGGTTGTGAGCGAGCCGGCCGGGCACGGCGGCACTCCGGTCCACCGGATCAGCGTCCGGGCCAGGCTCACGCTGCTTTACGGGGCTATGTTCTACGGCGCCGGAGTGGTGCTGCTCGTGGTGACCTACCTGCTCGTGCGCAGCATCATGAGCAATGTCATGGTCGTCGGGCCCTTCGGCGAGGTGCCTGCGTCGGACCGTGCCGCGTTCATTGAGTCGGTCATGCACCGGCTGCTGATTCAGTCGATCATCGCGCTGATCGCGATCGGCGTGGTGGCCATCGTCGTCGGCTACCTTGTCGCCGGCCGCGCCCTCGCTCCGCTGCAGCGGGTGACGGCTACCGCCAGGAGGTTGTCGGAAAGCACGCTGCACCAGCGGATCGCTCTGGAGGGTCCGGAGGACGAGATCAAGGAACTGGCCGACACCTTCGACGCGATGCTCGAGCGCCTGGCCCGCGCCTTCGACTCACAGCGCCGGTTTGTCGCCAACGCCTCGCACGAGCTACGCACACCGCTCACGATCAACCGGACGCTGCTCGAAGTCGCGCTCGCTGATCCGGAGGCCTCCGAGGATCTGAGGGTAGTCGGCCGCACTCTGCTCGCCACAAACGCCAGGCACCAGCGCCTGATCGACGGCTTGCTGCTGCTCGCCCGCAGCGAGCGAGGACTCGAAACGCGGACCCCGGTGGACCTCGGTGATGTGGCGCACTCCGCGCTCGCCACCGTGCGCACAGCGCTGGCCGGTGCCGGGCTCACGCTGGATGAGGAATTGGCCGCCGCTCCTACCGCGGGCGAACCTGTGCTACTCGAGCATCTCGTGCGGAACCTGCTGGACAACGCGGTCAAGTACAACTGCGACGGTGGCACGGTATGGCTACGCACGTGGAGTTATGACGATGGGTCATTCGTCTACGTCGCCAACACCGGGCCCATTGTGGCGCCGTACGACATCCCGCGGCTGTTCGAGCCGTTTCGCCGGCTGGCAGCGGACCGGGTCGGGTCGGAACGCGGCGCGGGTCTGGGCCTGTCGATCGTGGCGTCGGTGGTGCGCGCGCACGCCGGCGTGATCAGCGCGGTGCCGCGGCCAGGCGGCGGCCTCGAGATCACCGTGCGCATGCCAGCCGCGCCCGCGGATATTCCGTCGCCCTCCGCCGAACCGCTCGCCGCCGGCGGGCGCGCAAGCGACGGCCTGACCGCGACTACAGGAACAGGCAGCGTGCCAGCTGGCGGAGCGGCGCGCGGCTAGTGGTTGGCGCAGCACCCCCCCGCGTGGTTGGCACAGCACCCCCCCGCGTGGTTGGCACAGCACCCCCGGCGTGGTTGGCACAGCACCCCCGGCGTGGTTGGCGCAGCACCCCCCGGCGTGGTTGGCGCAGCACCCCCCGGCGTGGTTGGCGCAGCACCCCCCGGCGTGGTTGGCACAGCACCCCCCGGCGTGGTTGGCACCACATGGCCCGCATCGCGTCCCCGCTTTCATGATCCACATGTGTGTTAACTACTCCGCGAATAGACCCGGAAAGTTAACACGCTTTCGGATCATGGAACGTCCTTGGGACGTGATGGCCCGCCCGGTTCGACGCCAAATAACCGCGCTGTCGTCGCTGGGCGTCACTGGCGGGACGTGGTGTCTCAGATGCTCGGTCCACCGGTTGTCGCGGGGTTGAACGCCGCCCCTGGCGGCGCGGTGACGGTAGCAGGCTGGGCATCAGGCTGGGCATCAGGCTGGGCATCAGGCTGGGGGCATCAGGCTGGGGGCATCAGGCCGAACGCATCAGAATGGGCGCATCAGGCTGGGCGCATCAGGCTGGGCGCATCAGGCTGGGCGCATCAGGCTGGGCGCATCAGGCTGGGCGCATCAGGCTGGGCGCATCAGGCTGGGCATACGGGGTATCACCTCCCAGGTTGCACGGCACTCGCATGACGGATACGGCGTTCGTACCATTCAGAACCTTCACCTCCGACTGGGAGAACCAGAAGATGTTCTGTGAGCGTGTACACTGTCGCCTCGCCTCATTCCAGCCGGGTAAACGGGGGTAGCTCTGCAAGGACTCAAGCATCGCGGCAAAACCACGCGGGAAGCCGGCCCATGCGCCAGACGGCTGCCATGGCGCCGGGCGCCGCTGGAGCCACAGTCCGCTCGCCACTGCTTCGCGACGCGCGGCACTGAACACGACCAGATCCGTGAGCTGCGAAAACAATGGCCCGGCCGGGTTGCGCCTTCCGTTACGTGTGCTCGATGCGGCGACGTGACAGAATTCCCCGCCGGAATCGGGCACAACCGCGGCTTCCGAAGCGTTACATCCGCGCGACGAGGCGCACGACGAAGGAGGGGGAGGGGCCAGATGGCCACCGACTACGACAGCCCACGCAAGACCGACGACGACCTGACCGAAGACAGTCTCCAGGAACTGCAGGCACGCCGGATGGACAAGGCATCCGGAACGATCGACATTGATCCCGATGAGGTGGCCGAGGGGCTTGAGCTGCCGGGCGCTGACCTGTCAAACGAGGAGCTCTCGTTTCGGGTTATCCCGCGTCAGGCGGACGAGTTCACCTGCTCACGCTGTTTCCTGGTGCACCACCGGAGCCAGCTCGCTGAGGAGCGCAATGGTCAGCCGGTGTGCCGCGAGTGCGCAGCCTGAGACCCAAAGAAGGGCCAGCGGAAGCCAGCGGCCGCTAGTCGGCGGGTTCCGCCGGGTCACCCGCGAGCCGCCGGATGGCTGCGCGGGTCGCCAGCAGGCGGGCGACCTCCATGCCGACACCCATGACGACCGCGAAGCCGATGGCCTTGGCGAGCTTTACATTCGGGTCCTGCGGGTCTTTCGGCGGCGCGTCGCCGGCGATACGCGTCCACGCAACGACAATCACCTTCCGGGCGACGAAGCCGGCCGCCGCGGCGGCGATGCCGCTCACGATCCGGGTACGCATGTCGCCGTGCTTCTGTGCCATCTCGCGTCTCCTCGATGCTCAGCTGTCACCGATAATCGCATGGGCCGACCACGCCGCGCGCATTAGCATGCCCGCATGAGCAGCAGCCATCCAGTTGACCAGGTCGCTGCGGGGAGCCGTCGCCCCGGGCAGGCGCCGCCTGACAGGCCTTCGCTGGCGGGCCTGGAGGCCGCCTGGGTACGGCGCTGGGAAGAGCAGGGAACCTACCGCTTCGACCGCACCGCGACCAGGGATCGCGTCTACTCGATCGACACTCCGCCCCCCACGGTAAGCGGTGTCCTTCATGTGGGCAGCGCCTTCTCCTACATTCACACCGACGTGATCGCCCGGTTCCAGCGGATGCGCGGCAAGGCGGTCTTCTACCCAATGGGCTGGGACGATAACGGCCTGCCGACCGAACGCCGGGTGCAGAACGTTTTCGGCGTCCGGTGCGATCCGTCGCTGCCCTACGATCCCTCACCGGACCAGCAGGGTCCGCCTGGCTTCCAGGGTCCGCCTGGCTTCCAGGGTCCGCCTGGCTTCCAGGGTCCGCCTGGTTCCCAGGGTCCGCCTGGTTCCCAGGGTCCGCCTGGTTCCCAGGGTCCGCCTGGTTCCCAGGGTCCGCCTGGTTCCCAGGGCTCGCCTGGTTCCCAGGGCTCGCCTGGCTCCCAGGGCTCGCTGCACTTGTCACCCGCGCCGGACCCTACCGGAAGTTCTGCCCGGGGTCATACCCGGCCAGATCCTGCCCGGCCGGTTCCCATCTCGCGGCGTGCGTTCATCGAGCTTTGCCGTCAGCTCACCGCCGCGGATGAGAAGACATTTGAGGAGGTCTGGCGCCGGGTCGGCCTGTCAGTGGACTGGTCGCTGACCTACACCACGATTGACACCGTCAGCCGTACGGCTGCACAACGGGCGTTCCTGCGCAATGTGGCGCGGGGCGAGGCCTATCTTGCCGAGGCGCCGGGGCTCTGGGACGTCACGTTCGGCACCGCGGTCGCGCAAGCCGAACTCGAGGACCGGGACTGGCCGGGAGCATGGCACCGGATAACGTTCCGCGGCCCGGGCGGTGATTCGATCTTCATTGAGACGACGCGCCCCGAATTGCTCCCTGCCTGCGTAGCGCTCATCGCGCACCCAGACGATGAGCGCTACCGGCAGTCGTTCGGTATGACGGCCACGGTCCCGCTCTTCGGCGTCGAGGTGCCGATCCTGGCCCACCCGGCGGCCGAGCCCGGCCGCGGTACGGGCATCGCGATGTGCTGCACGTTCGGCGACCTGACCGACGTGCAATGGTGGCGGGAGCTGCACCTGCCCGCCCGGCCGGTGATCGGCAGGGATGGGCGGATCCTGGCCGGCCCGCCAACCTGGCTCGAGCCAGGGGCGGCACACCGCGAACCGGCACACCGCGCGTATGCGGAGCTTGCCGGCCGCAGCGTCGCGGCGGCACGGGAGCGCGTCGCCGCGCTGCTGCGCGAAGCCGGTCACCTCGACGGCGAGCCGCGACCTGTCATCCGCCCGGTCAAGTTCTACGAGCAGGGTGAGCTCCCACTGGAGATCGTCACCAGCAGGCAGTGGTATCTGCGCAACGGTGGGCGCGACCAGGATATGCGGGCCGCGCTGCTCGCCCGCGGGCGTGAGCTTCGCTGGTTCCCAGACTTCATGCGGGTACGTTACGAGAACTGGGTCAACGGGCTTAACGGGGACTGGCTGCTCAGCCGGCAGCGGTTCTTCGGGGTGCCAATCCCGGTCTGGTATCCGCTGGATGCCGGCGGTGAGCCGGTTTACGACGAGCCGATCCCGGCTGACGAGATGTCGCTGCCTGTCGAACCGTGTTCGCAGCCGCCACCCGGATTCGATGCGGATCAGCGGGGCGAACCTGGTGGCTTCACCGGCGAGCTGGATGTGCTCGACACCTGGGCCACCTCGTCGCTCACCCCGCTGATCGCCGGCGGCTGGGAGCGTGACCCGGACCTGCTGCGCCGCGTATACCCGATGGATCTGCGGCCGCAGTCGCACGACATCATCCGCACCTGGCTGGTGTCCACGGTGCTGCGGTCACACCTGGAGCTCGGCGGGCTGCCCTGGCGGGACGTGGCGATCTCCGGCTTCATCCTCGATCCCGACCGCAAGAAGATGTCCAAGTCAAAGGGCAACGCGGTCACGCCGATGGACCTGCTGCGCGAGTACGGCAGCGACGGGTTCAGGTACTGGGCCGCGAGCGCACGGCTCGGCACGGACGCCGCTTTCGACGTCGGCCAGATGCGGATCGGCAGACGGCTTGCCGTCAAGATCCTCAACGCGGGCAAGTTCGTGCTCACCGTGCTTGACCGCGGGCCGGTCCCTGCCTGGGCCGCCGAAGGGGCGTCCGGCTCCGAGACCCAGCGAGCCGCGGTCACGGTGCCTCTTGACCGGTCGATGCTCGCCGCGCTCGCATCCATCGTCGAGCGCGCGACCGCCGCCTACGAGACATACGACCACGCCGGAGCGGTTGCCGCCACAGAGCGGTTCTTCTGGGGCTTCTGTGACGACTACCTGGAGCTGGTGAAGGCGCGTGCGTACTCGGCGGACCCGTCCGCACGGGCCGCGCTCGCGCTGGCGCTTTCGGTGCTGCTCCGGCTATTCGCGCCGGTCATGCCGTTCGTCACCGAAGAGACCTGGTCATGGTGGCGCGAGGGCAGCGTGCACAGCGCCGCCTGGCCGGTAAGCGAGGAGGTTGGCGTCGGCGGCGACCCCGCACTGCTCGAGGCCACGGCCGAGGTGCTGCGTGCCATCCGCAAGGCCAAGTCGGAAGCCAAGCTGTCGATGCGGGCCGGTATTTCGCTGGTCACGGTCCATGGCCCCCGCGCGGCCGCCCTCGAGCCGGCCGTGGCCGACCTCGCGGCGGCCGGTCACGCCGCCCGGATCGAGTTGCGCACGAGTGAGGCTCGAAGCCCGGACGGTGACTCGTCCGCGGTGGGCGGGGCGACCACGGCAGGCGAGGCAACGGCCGACCGCGGCCTGTACGTGGCGGCCGAGTTCTGACCTGAAGTGGTTTGTCAGACAGGAGTCTTTCCTTGCGGACCACCATTGCTCGCCGTCGCGTCGTGTCCGCGCTGTCACGGATCGCAGCCGGGATCTCGACCGGTTCGCGCGGCCGGTGGTGCACGCTGCTCCATCGAGCGGCCCGGTGAACCGCCCATCGAGCGTCCCGGTGAACCGCCCATCGAGCGGCCCGGTGAACTTCGCAGCGCGGCAGCAAGTTCCTCGGGCCGACGCGTCGCGATCAGCCAGTATGGAGCCGTGCTGGCGGGATCGGTCACCTCGATATAGACGGCGCGCTTGAGGTACGGGCGGATGAGCAGGTGGGCCGCCGGGTCCGCCCGTGGCCCGCGGATCGCCTTCGCCTGCCGTTCATCGAGCGCCATGACCTCGCCAGTCGCACCCAGGGCGAGGGTGCGCCCGGCCGCGAGCAGTTCGTTGTCGGTCACCTGGACCCGGGCTGACCCCCAGTGCACAAGGAGCGCTCCGCACACCGCGGCGAGCGCCACATATGTTACGAGCGCGGCAAGTGCGCCGAGACCAGCCCAGAGTTCCGCGCCCAGCATCGCGACGCTGATCGCGGCGAGGAACCACCAGGTCACGGGAACCCGCAGCCGCTCGTTGTACACGCGCATGAATACACCGTAGTTGGTTGGATAGGACACATGGTTGGCCGGTGGGAACAGCGCGCGGAGCGGAAGGCGAGGCGCCCGATGAGTGCGGTCCCTGAGAGCATGGGCAGGCAGGCCGGGGGCGGCCAGCCTGGGGGCAGGCAGCCTGCGCGTAGGCAGCCTGGGGGCAGGCAGGCCGAGGGCAGGCAGCCTGAGGGCGGGCGGGTCGAGGTGCCGGGCGGTGGCAGCACTGGCGAGCCTGGCGGTGGGCGCCACTCGCGCGCGCCCAGATGGCTGGAGGTCGCCGCCGCCTGGGGCTGGCGGCTGGTCGTCGTCGGTTTCGTGATCTACGCGGGTGCCCGGCTGGTGAGCGCCCTGCGCATTGTCGTCCTGCCGTGTGTGGGCGCGCTGCTCGTGACGGCGCTGCTGCAGCCGCTGGCCGCCAGGCTGCGCCGGCTCGGCATGCATCCGCTCGCCGCGACCTGGTGCACGCTGCTGCTCGCGATCGGTGTTGTCGCCGGAGCAGTAACACTTATCGGCATCAAGGTGTCGCAGGAGTACGCGACGCTGACGAACCAGCTGAGCCGAACCACGCGCGAATTGGAGCACGGGCTGGAGAAAGGCCCGTTCCACGTCCGGCCAAACAGCATCCAGCAACTCTCCAACAACCTGCTCAACTGGTTCAACGGCCACCGATCGCTGGTGGCCGGCACCGTGGTTACCGGGGGAAAGATCGCCACTGAGATCCTCGCCGGCCTGATCCTGATGCTGTTCATCACGTTCTTCCTGATCAAAGACGGTGACCGCATCTGGCACTGGGTGACCGGATCCCTTAGCCCAGGCGGCCTCCAGCGGGCCGACCGCGCGGGCCGTGCCGCCTGGCAGACCCTCGTCTACTACATCCGGGGGACCGTGGTCATCGCGTCGATTCACGCCGTCGTCATCGCGGTGACGCTGCTGCTGCTGCGGGTGCCACTCGTGGGCCCGCTGACCGTCCTTGTCTTCCTGGCATCGTTCGTGCCGCTGGTCGGCATACTGGTGGCCGGGTTCGTGTCAATCCTCGTCACATTCGGGACCAAGGGCCTCGCCGCCGCGGTGATCCTGCTCGGCGTCTTCATCGTCGCGAACCAGTTGGAGAGTCATCTGCTGCAGCCACAGATCATCGGCCGCATGGTGCGCCTGCATCCGCTAGCGATCATCCTTGTCCTCGCGGTCGGTGGCGTGCTGGGCGGCATACCCGGGGCGGTCGTTGCCGTGCCGACAGCGGCGGCGATCACGCGGGCGTGGCCCCTACTGCGCGACGCGCCGCCGGACGCGGATCAGGTGGCACCGCAGCCGCGAGACGGTAGGGTCACTGCCGGAAAGCCCAGGGGCCCGGATGGACGGTGAATCGTGAGCGGTGGCGTCGATGTGCTGGTCCAGCGACTGGATCCCGATCTTCCGCTGCCGTCGTACGCGCATCCAGGTGACGCGGGCGCCGACCTGGTAACGGCCGAGGACGTCGAGCTTGCGCCGGGCCAGCGCGCGCTGTTGCGCACGGGAATTGCCATCGCGCTGCCAGCCGGTTACGCAGCCTTCGTCCATCCGCGATCGGGCCTCGCCGCCAGGCACGGTATCACGGTCGTTAATGCGCCAGGCACCGTGGACGCGGGGTACCGTGGCGAGGTAAAGGTGACTCTGCTGAACACCGACACCACTGTGCCGGTACGGTTCCGGCGCGGTGACCGCATCGCCCAGCTCGTCATCCAGCGAGTCGAGCATGCCGCCTTCCACGAGGTACGCAGCCTGCCGGGCTCAGCGCGGGGGGATAGCGGGTTCGGGTCCACCGGGGGTCACACGGCTGCCGGTGAACCAGCCGGTCAGCCGCGCTGATCCCGGTACGGCACCGCTTGATGGAACGGCCGGCCGGCCGTTCTACCAAAGCGCAGATGTGATGGATGAGAAGGAGTGTGAGGCGTGTTCCGTCGCCGCCGCGTCGAGGACGCGGACGAACCAGCGCCTGGGGTACGCCAGGACGATAACTTGGACGAGTGGGGCGCGGGGGACCAGGACAGCGGCCGCCGCGTCGGCTCGTCTGTTGGCCCGTGGGATGTGACGGAGACCTGCCCGGAGCGCGAGCGAATCGACCTCGGGAGCCTTCTGGTACCGACGGCGCCAGGCATCGACGTTCAGCTGAACTTCACCGGCGATCAGGCGCTCGCGGTGATCGTCGTGCGCGGTGACAGCATGCTGCAGCTTCAGGCGTTCGCCGCGCCGAAGCGCGCGGGGCTGTGGGACGACATCCGCCGGGAGCTCATCGACGAGCTCAACGCCGCCGGTGGCCGCGGCGAGGAGGCCGACGGCCCGTTCGGTCCCGAGGTCCGGGCGCGGGTGCCCGCGGAGCCGGGTGCCGGCACGGGTAGCCAGCCCGCCAGGTTTCTTGGCGCGGATGGGCCGCGCTGGTTCCTGCGCGGCGTGATCAGCGGGCCGGCTGCCGGCCAGCCTGCCCAGGCGAAGGTACTCGAGGACGTTTTCGCGGACACCGTGGTCATCCGCGGCGAGCATCCGATGCCTCCGCGTGATCTCCTAGAACTGCGCTTGCCCGCCGAGGCGCAGCGGGCGCTGGACGAGCAGATGGCCCAAGCGCCGACCGGCGGCGCGCGAACGGATCCGCTGAACCCGTTCGCGCGCGGCCCCGAGATAACCGAGACACGGTAGGCGGCCCCGAGATAACCGAGACACGGTAGTTGGAGGCGGACGAGATTCCCGGTGCGGTCGCCGGATCGGCGTCGGCCGGTAAGATGCCGCCCGCCAAATAGCCGGCAAGGCTCGCCGGATCAGTGGTGGCCAAGCAGATTGGCGAGTTGCTCCTCGACGTTCTCGTTGGTGACGAAGAGCAGTTCGTCACCCGATTCGAGCGGGTCGTCGTCCTCGGGGACGATGACCCGGCCTTCACGCAGGATGGCGACGAGCGCCGTGTCGGCCGGCCATCCGATCCCGCCGACCCGCTGCCCAGTGAGCGGGGCGTCCGCGGGCAGCGTCAGCTCGACGAGGTTGACCTCGCTCTGCCGGAACGTCATCAGCCGGACCAGGTCGCCGACGCTCACCGCCTCCTCGACAAGCGCTGAAAGCAGCCTCGGCGTGGATACCGCGACGTCCACTCCCCACGACTCGTTGAAAAGCCACTCGTTCAGCGGGTGATTGATGCGCGCCACTACCCTTGGCACGCCGAACTCCGTCTTCGCGAGCAGGGAGACCACCAGGTTGGTCTTGTCGTCGCCGGTCGCCGCGACCACCACGTTGCAGCGATGCAGGGCGGCGTCATCAAGCGAGGAGATCTCACAGGCATCGGCGAGCAGCCACTCCGCGCGCGGCACACTGTCCACCTTGATGGACCGGGGGCTCTTGTCGATCAGCAGGACTTCGTGCCCGTTTTCGAGGAGTTCACTGGCGATGGACCGGCCGACCGCGCCAGCACCCGCAATTGCAACCCGCATCAGCGTTCCCCCTCGCCGCTCTCGGCGAATACCGCGGTTATCCGGTCTAGATCCGCTTCGGGCGCGATGACATGGACGACGTCACCCTCCTGGAGCACGGTGCCCGGCGGGCATGTCATCGCCTCACCTAGCCGTGAGATGAACGCGATCCTGGTGTGCGCGGCGTCTTCGAGCGCGCTCGCCTTCTCGCCGATCCACGAGCTGGCGAAGCCGACGTCGGCTAGCACCATCTTGCCGCTCGGATCGCGCCACAACGGCTCCGCGCCCTCGGGCAGCAGCCGCCGGAGCATCTGGTGGGCTGTCCACCGCACGGTGGCCACAGTGGGTATGCCAAGCCGCTGGTAGACCTCGGCGCGACGCGGATCGTAGATCCGCGCGGCCACGTTCTGCACGCCGAAGGTCTCCCTGGCCACACGTGCCGAGATTATGTTCGAGTTGTCACCGTTGCTAACCGCGGCGAACGCGGCCGCTTCCTCGATACCCGCTTCGATGAGGACATCTCGGTCGAAACCTACACCGGTGATCCGCCGGCCCTTGAACCCCGAGCCCAGCCTGCGGAACGACTCCGACTCCTGATCGATGATCGCGACCGAGTGGCCCTGGTCCTCGAGAATATGGGCGAGGGTCGCGCCGACCCGCCCGCATCCCATGATGACGATATGCACGGTCGCCCTTCCGTCCAGTAATTGCCTATGACCGATGAGACCGTCCACATCGGCATCGATCAGTATGTTCCCGTCAGTGTTGTGCCCTGACCATCCCGGAACGCACACAGCGCAGGCCGGCCCCGCTCCCAGGTGTGGGGATGAGTCAGGATGGCACCCATGAAACTGCGGATCTTCACCGAACCACAGCAGGGTGCGAGTTACCAGCGGCTGGCGCGGGCCGCCCGCGCGGCAGAGGACCTCGGCTTCGACGCGTTCTTCCGATCCGACCATTACCTGAGGATCGGAGACGGCTCCGGCCTGCCAGGGCCGACCGATGCCTGGATCACCCTCGCTGGCCTGGCCCTACAGACCAGCCGGATCCGGCTCGGCACGATGCTGACCGCGGCGACGTTCCGGCTGCCGGGACCGCTGGCAGTGGCGGTGGCGCAAGTCGACCAGATGAGCGGCGGCAGGATCGAGTTCGGGCTCGGCGCCGGCTGGTACCAAGCAGAGCACGACGCATACGGCATCCCGTTCCCGGGCCTCGGTGAGCGGTTCACCCGGCTCGAAGAGCAGCTTGCGATCATCACTGGCATGTGGGAGACGCCAGAGGGGACGACGTTCTCTTTCCAGGGGGCGCACTACAGGGTTACCGATTCGCCGGCGCTGCCCAAGCCGGCGCAGCGTCCGCGTCCCCCCGTGCTTGTCGGCGGCGCCGGCGCGCGCAGGACGCCGCGGCTCGCGGCGAGGTTCGCCGACGAGTACAACGTCCCGTTCGTTGGTGTCGCGGATTCGGCAGCCGCGTTCAGCCGCGTACGCGACGCATGTGCGGCGGCGGGCCGTGACCCGGCATCGATGACCTATTCGGTGGCACAGGTGGTGTGTGCGGGGCGCGATCAGGCCGAGCTTGCGCGCCGGGCGGCCGCGATCGGCCGGGACCTGGAGGAGCTACGGGCGACTGGGCTCGCGGGTGCGCCCGGCGAGATCGCCGGCAAGATCGGCGAGTTCGCAAGGTCCGGTGCCGAGCGGATCTACCTACAGGTCCTCGATCTGGATGACCTGGATCACCTGGCCCTGATCGCATCGGACGTGCTGCCGCAGGTCTCCTCACGTGCTATACATTAAGTATTTAATTGATTACTTTTAAGTAAGTATCTCACGCTTTGCTGAGATTTCGTCACCCATCTTGCGTGAACGTAATCGGAATGTAATGTTGGCAGTGTGCCGCCCATTCGAGACGCGACCAGCCGAATGCGGCTCTACGTCAGCCTTACGGTCGTGGGTGGTGTCTTGGTGGTTGCGGGCCTGGCCACAGGCCTGGTGGGGGAGACGCTGCGGCTGGCCGGCAGGCCCGGATGGCAACCGATCGTCTTGATGGCGGGGATCCTCGTCGCGCTGGGGATGTCTTGCGGGATATCACTGCTTGTCGTCGTGGGATGGCAGCTGTCGAGCAAGCGGCGGTATCCGCCAGATCACCGGGCTACGGGTCACCGGGTCAGGGATCACCGGGTCAGGGATCACCGGGCCACGGATCACCGGGCCACGGATCACCGGGTCAGGGATCACCGGGCCACGGATCACCGGGCCACGGGTGCCGCCGGACCGACGAGTGTGGCCGCATCGCCGCCGGCTGCCGGCATGAGGGGGTCGCGGCCGCAGGTAAACGCGGCCTACGTCGGCGGCCGCGAGGCACTGCCGGGCGAGCCGCCCCTCACCGGTCCGCGACCTCTCCCCGACGTGACGCATCCATCCGTTCCGCCAGGCTATGCGGACCAGAAGATGACGCAGATCAAGGAGCTCTACCGCGAGGCCGAGGAGATGGGGGACGCGGAGTTCAACGCGCACTGGGAGGAGCTCCGCCAGCGCCAGCACGAGCTGATCAGCCAATACTTCGAGCAGGTCGGGCTTGGTGGCGCGGGCGTCGGCCACACCGTGGCCGACCGGCGCCCACTATGGCGGCGGGCGACTATGCCCGCCGCGCTCCGCCCATGCTTATGGTTACGGCGGCCCCGGCGTGCTGTGCGGCGTCGGCCGCAGACTGGTACTCCACCCGTGCAGCAATGATCCAACCATCGAGGCGAGATCCGACTCATGATCCCGAACGGCTGCCGCGCCCGATCCCAAGACTGGCCCGGAGGTCCTGAGCACGACCGCTTCGCCGGCTGTCAACGGCGCCCCGGCGGCCCACAGCCGCCCATTGTGCACCTACCATGTGGGTCTATTATGACGAAGCCTGAAGCGTACCGCGCCGCAGTCTGCACCGCGGGCGACGCCGCTGGCGGGGGGCCGCGGCGTGCTGTGGGTGGGAATACCGTCGCCGGGGCCGCGCCACCTGACCCGCCGCCGCCGGGCCAGCCGCCGCGTCACTGCGGCATGCTCGCCGTGGCGGCGGTTTTGCTGCTCGCGATGGCCGCCGGGTTCGCCGCGATCGTCGCGGTAAATCCTGCCCACCCGCCGACCAGCGGCGTTGACAGGGACTGGTTCTCGCTGCTCCAGTCGACCAGGGACGTAGTCCTCACCGACCTCGCGAACGGGTTCGGCATTGTCATCGGACCGATCGGGGGCACGGTGATCGTGATCGCCGTGGCGATCTTCCTCTGGCTCGTGCGAGGGCGCCGGATCGCGGCCGTCTTCCTCCTGGTCGCCATGGTGGCCAACGCGGGCGCGTCGGAGCTGATCAAATTCCTGATAATACAAGTAGGGCCGAATGGCGCCCCGGTCGCTCCAGGTACGGGCGCGTTCCCTTCTGGCCACGTGATCATGACGCTCGCCGCCGGCCTCGCGCTGGCGGTGGTGCTGACCCGGCCGGGCCGCCGGCGTACGGCACTGGCGGCAGCAGCAGCGGCCATGCTCGTGATGATCTGGTGCCGCACCTACCTCGGCTTCCACTGGCTGTCGGACACGCTGGAAAGCGTTTTGGTCACGAGTGGCCTCGTCCTCGCCTGCTGGGCCGTGCTGGGCCCGCGCATCGAACGCGAGGCGCTGGCGCGCCCCCGACAGTGACGGCACACCGGGAGGACCGGGGAAACCTGATGCTACCGCCGGATAACTTGATGTCGAGAGAATCAAATAGGGAAAAGTCGCTCTCTGAGATAGCTTGATGTCGAGATACCTGTTGGGCGGCCCGCACCGCGGCCTTCTTCCCCGGCGGTGGTGTCGGTTTGCCTGACTAGGGCAGGATGCGGAGAGAACCGACATAACAGCGAGGAGGTGGCCGCTGTGCCCGGGAATAGCTTCGCCAGCCGTGCCAGCCTGCGGGCAGGCGACGCAACGTACGAGGTGCACCGCCTGGATGCGGTGGACGGGTCGGCTAGCCTCCCGTTCAGCCTGAAGATCCTGCTGGAGAACCTGCTGCGGAACGAGGGCGCTGCGGGCATCACGGCGGACGACGTCACTGCGGTCGCGAGCTGGAACCCGGCCACAGAGCCGGATGCGGAGATCCAGTTCACCCCGGCGCGCGTGATCATGCAGGATTTCACCGGTGTGCCGGCGGTGGTGGATCTCGCGGCCATGCGTGAATCCATGCGCGAGCTCGGCGGTGACCCAGCGAAGATCAACCCCCTAGTGCCCGCCGAGCTGGTCATCGACCATTCGGTGATCGCGGACGTGTTCGCGCGGCAGGATGCGTTCCAGCGGAACGTGGACCTCGAGTACCAGCGCAACCGGGAGCGCTACCAGTTCCTACGCTGGGGCCAAGGCGCGTTCCGCCAGTTCAAGGTGGTGCCGCCGGGCACCGGCATCGTGCACCAGGTGAACATCGAGCATCTAGCCCGGTTGGTGATGACCACCGACAGTGACGGGGCGCCGATGGCGTATCCGGACACGTGCGTGGGCACCGACTCGCATACCACGATGGTCAACGGGCTCGGCGTGCTCGGCTGGGGTGTCGGCGGCATCGAGGCCGAGGCCGCCATGCTCGGCCAGCCGATCAGCATGCTCATCCCCAGCGTCGTCGGCTTCCGGCTGACCGGCGAGCTTCCCGCCGGCGCCACCGCGACCGACCTCGTGCTCATGATCACCGAACGGCTGCGCAAGCACGGTGTGGTCGGGAAATTCGTCGAGTTCTACGGTGCAGGCGTGGGCGCGGTACCGCTCGCCAACCGCGCGACTATCGGGAACATGAGCCCCGAGTTCGGGTCCACTTGCGCGATCTTCCCGATCGACGCCAAAACCCTGTCCTACCTGCGGCTCACCGGTCGGTCGGCGGACCATGTCGCCCTCGTTGAGGCCTACGCCAAGGAACAGGGCCTCTGGCACGACCCAGCCGCGGAGCCGCGCTTTTCCGAGCGCCTCGAGATGGACCTGTCCACCGTGGTGCCGTCGCTGGCCGGCCCGAAACGCCCACAGGACCGGGTGTCGCTCAGCGACGCGCGCAATGCCTTCCGCGAGGCGCTGCGCGCCTATGTGCCCGACTCGGAATCGGGCGAGGCGCTTGACGATGGCCTGGCCGAAACATTCCCCGCATCCGATCCGGTGACCGCGGAACCGGCCGGCCGACCGTCCGCGCCGGTAGCTGTGAAGCTGGAGGACGGCACTGGGACCTGGGTGGATCACGGCTCGGTAGTGATCGCGGCGATCACGTCGTGCACGAACACGTCTAACCCCTCTGTGATGGTCGGCGCCGCCCTGCTCGCGAAAAGGGCGGTGGAGGCGGGCCTGTCACGCAAGCCCTGGGTGAAGACCACGCTGGCGCCAGGGTCCAAGGTGGTCATGGACTACTACGAGCGGTCTGGGTTGCTCCCGTATCTGGAGAAGCTGGGCTTCAACCTGGTCGGGTTTGGCTGCACCACGTGCATCGGGAACTCCGGGCCGTTGCCTGAGGAGATCAGCAAAGCCGTCGACGACAGCAATCTCGCCGTCGTGTCCGTGCTGTCGGGCAACCGCAATTTCGAGGGCCGCATCAATCCCGACGTGAAGATGAACTACCTGGCGTCGCCGCCGCTCGTGGTCGCCTACTCGCTGGCCGGGACGATGGATATCGACCTGACCACGCAGCCGCTTGGCTCCGGATCCGACGGCCGGCCGGTCTACCTCGCCGACATCTGGCCGTCTGCTGGCGAGGTCGAGGACGTCGTGGGGTCGGCCGTCGCCCCGGAGATGTTCGCCCGCGACTACGCCGACGTGTTCGGCGGGGATGATCGGTGGCGTTCGCTACCGGTCCCGGCGGGCGACATCTTCGCATGGGATCCGGAGTCGACGTACGTGCGGCGGCCGCCGTACTTCGATGGGATGAGCCGTGAGCCGTCGCCGGTGACCGATATCCGGGGCGCGAGGGTGCTCGCAATGCTGGGCGACTCGGTCACCACCGACCACATCTCCCCAGCCGGAGCGATCAAGCCGGACAGCCCGGCGGGTAAGTACCTTAGCGCGCATGGCGTGGAGCGCCGCGCGTTCAACTCCTACGGCTCCAGACGCGGCAATCATGAGGTGATGATCCGCGGCACGTTCGGCAACATCCGGCTCCGCAACCTGCTTGCGCCGGGCACCGAGGGCGGGGTTACGGTGAAACTGCCCTCCGGAGAGCAGATGACGATCTACGACGCGGCCCAGGGGTATGCCGCCGAGCGGACCTCGCTGGTCGTGCTGGGGGGCAAGGAGTATGGGTCCGGATCGTCGCGGGACTGGGCGGCGAAAGGCACGGCCCTGCTTGGAATCCGTGTTGTGATCGCTGAGTCGTACGAGCGGATCCATCGCTCGAATCTGATTGGCATGGGCGTCCTGCCGCTACAGTTCCGCCCTGGGGAATCGGCCGCGTCGCTCGGCCTCACCGGGCGCGAGGAATTCTCCGTCACTGGCGTGGAGGTACTCAACTCCGGTGAGATACCGCGAGAGGTGACGGTGCGGGCGGACGGTATCGAGTTCCTTGCCATCGTCCGGATTGATACGCCAGGAGAGGCTGCCTACTATCGGCACGGCGGCATCATGCCCTACGTGCTCCGATCGCTGCTGTAGCCGACCATGACTTGGGTGCGGTCACCGTCGAAAGTGCTTGGTGGGGGCCGGCCGGGCCGCTTATCGAGAACGACGTGGTGGCTGCGCTCGTCGCTCGGTTCCCCGATCGGTTCGTGGGGGTGGCGTCGGTCGACCTACACCATCCCAGGGAGGCAGTAAGGAGCTTCGCCGGTGCGTCCGCCTCGATTCAGTGCCGGCTCTCCCGCCCGGAACGTCTTCCCACTGCAGGCATCATCTAGCTGCATGGAGCACCGCAACCAACTCCCCGGCGGCGTAGGCGCCGATGGGGTGAGTGGGCGCCAGCGGCTCGCCACGCTGTTGTTGGTCGCCGGGATCACGGCCCTGGCATTTAACCTTCGGCCAGCCATAACCAGCCTCCCACCGGTGTTTCCTGAGCTGGCGTCCCAGCTCGGCCTGTCGTCCGCTGCAGTGACCCTTCTCGCCACGATCCCGGTGGTGTGTTTCGGCGCCTTCTCCGGGCTCGCGCCGAGGCTGAGCCGCCGGTTCGGGGACGAGCGAGCGCTGTTCGCGGCGCTGATCGTGCTTGCGATCGGCCTGGCCGTGCGCGGCGCCTTGCCCAAGTCGGCGCTGTTCCCCGCGACAGTGCTCGCGGCTGCTGCCATCGCGATCATGAACGTGCTGCTTTCTGGCCTGATCAAGCGGCGCATGCCGGACCGTGCGGGACTCCTGATCGGGATTTACCTGCTCAGCCTGTCGGTCGGCGCCATCATCGGGTCACTTATCAGCGTGCCCATTTACCAGGTGTCGGGAGGATCGGCGCAGGTGGTGCTCGGCCTCTGGGCGGTTCCTGCCGCGGTGGCTGTGGTGGTCTGGCTGCCGCAGCTGAGGCGGCGGCTCAGCGTGGCCGCGTCCAAGATGACGGCGAAACCCCGCGCATGCGGCCCGGTGGCGCCTGCGGGGGGCAGTGCGGTGGCGCCGGCGGATCGCGGGGCAGGCGGCCCGGTGGCGCCCGCGGGGGACGGCGACCGGGTGGTGCGGCGCAGATTTAGTGCGGGGCACGCTGGGCACGCTGTGCACAGGCATCTCCTCGGGTGGCAGGTGGCCGGATTCATGGGCCTGCAGAGCCTGACGTACTACGCCACACTGTCCTGGCTGCCAATACTTTTCCGCGACCGGGGCGCGAGTCCCGCCCAGGCCGGCGTGCTGATCTCTGTGGCGGCCCTCGGGGGCGCCGTGACGTCGCTCGTCGTGCCTGTGCTCGCCCACCGCGCCGCCGATCAGCGCCTGCTGGTGATCCCAACGGTGCTGCTGAGCGGCGTTGGCATCGCCGCGGCGCTGTTGGCGCCAATGAACACGGCGACGTTCTGGATGTTCGTGCTCGGACTCGGCCAGGGAGCCGCGCTCGGCCTCGCGATCTTCTTCACCATGGCCAGGGCCGCAACACCGGCGATCGCGGCGTCCCTGTCGTCGCTCGCGCAGAGCGCTGGATACCTGCTGGCGAGCACGGGTCCCCTGCTGGTCGGATTCCTGCACACGATCACCGCCACCTGGACAATACCGATCTACCTGCTGCTCGGGATAACCTTGATCGAACTGGTCGTCGGCTTCCTGGCGGCCCGCGCGCGTGTCATAACCTGACGCGCGGGTGTCATCGCCTGACCGCCGGCGCGCACGTGTCATCTTGTCGGCGTACAGGTTTCCCCCCTTGTGTCTGTGCCCCCCCGTGTGTGTGCCCTTTTGTGCGAGTTGCGTCCGGCAAAGTGTGCCCCGGGGTGCCGGTCGTCACCCACCCGCCGCGGGTGGGAAAGCGACGGGTTCACCGGTGGCCGGATCGAGAAACAGCTTCCCGGCGGCCGCGTGGTGGAAGTTGAACATCGCGGCGATGGTGCCCGAACGTGTGTCGAAGGACCCGCCGCCGATGTGGCCAAGCTTCCAGTTTTTCTCGATGAAGCGAATGATGGACGACTGCGCGCTCAGCGCGTGGCTGATGAAGTTCACCCGTGAGTATGGGGAGATCACCAGCTCAGGGATCCTCGGGCCGTAACCACACCGGTCCTGGAAGCCGTCGAGCGGCGCCTGTGCCCCGCAGAAGCCTGGCCCGGTGCGGTCATCCTGGACCGACTGGGAGTCGTTCACGATCGGCGGCATCACGTGGTCGTACCAGCCATCGGACTCGTCACAGGTAATGATTACCGCGGTTGACCGCCAGCTCCGGAGCGTCTGGAGATGATTGATGGTGGAGACAAGGAAATTCTGCTCGTCGAGCGGGTCGGAGTTCCTTGGGTGGCCCTGCTCGTAGGTGGGGGCCCGTAGGAACGAGACGGCGGGCAACTTGCCCGCGTCGGCCGCCGTCCAGAAGTCGGACAGGTCGTACTGGTGGTTGGCCTGGTCGCTGTGACCGATCATGACCGACATGCTTGGCGGGAAGTGCAGGGGGTTGCCCGTGGACGCGTAAAACTGGAATGGGTCGTCGCCACCGCTGAAGTCCGCCGTTTCGACCCCGGTGACGGATGTGTGGCGAGAACCGCAGACGGGTGACCCGTTCACGGTGGAGGTGGGCCGGAAACCGCCGTCGAACCACCCCCAGGTGACGTGCTTGGCGTTAAGCAGATCCCCGATGTTCCGGCCTGTCATCTCCACCGTCGAGGCTCCACTGTCATCACAGTCGTCATAGGCCGGGCCGATGTTCGCGATGAGCGTGCCTCCCGCGACCGCGGACGTCGGCCCGGACGCGACCGCACCGGCGGTCTGCCCGCTGATGAGGTTGACGATCGAGGGAATGGACGGGCCGTAGGTATCGTCGAAATTATTGTCGCTCATCGCGAAATGCTGCGCGTACTCCCATAGCGCGGTCACCGTATTGCCGTCGTAATGGCCCATAGTCAGTGTCGGGCTGCAGCCGGTGCCCTTTGGTCCCACGGCCTGAACAAACTTGTCCACTAGCCCGTTGTCGTAGGCACTCTGCAGTAGCGTGTAGCCGTGATCGTTGTCACAGGTGAGTTCCTGGCTGCGGTCCAGCCGGAAGGGATTGGCCAGGTTGGGGTTGTGGTCGAGCAGCTCTTCGGTCAAGCCGTTCACTCTCGGGGTGCCTGGCGCGGCGTGGAAGGCCGGCTCACCGGTCGGGTTGAGCGCGTGGGGATAGGTCCCGAAGTAGTTGTCGAACGAGTGATTTTCCTGGTAGATCACGACCACATGCTTGATCGGTGTCGCTGTCCGGGCCCCGCCCCGATGGCTGGCCTCGCGCCCTGCCTGGGAGCTCGCACGTGACCCGGCCTCAGACCCTGCCGCCGAGGCGGACCGGGCCCCCATGACCGAGCCCACCGCTACGAGACCTGCGCCAAAGCCGACGGCCAGGCGACGGACCGACGTCTTTGCCCACTTGGTCCGCCGTTGCCTCTCCCACTGCTTGGTCATCGCTCATATCTCCTCGGTGGGCGGGTGCCCGGGCGCACCGCGCGGTCGACAGCCCGTGGCAGCTTTCACCATGCGCAGGGGGAACGCGGCCGCAGATGGGTCTCTGATCACCTGCGGACGGCGAGCCGTCTTGCGACGTGGCGGGAAGCGCCGGTTAGCCGTGCGATGAAGAGCCGACGTGGACTTCGTGGACAGGACGTGCTCGGAAGGGAAGTCCGGCGGACCACCCGTCAGTCAGACCGAATGGATGCCGGCACGCCGGGTAATTGCAAGTCGTAATCGTAATACTTCAGTGAGTTAGAGTCCGTGGTATTCGATGGGACGCGCCAGGCATCCCGCGTGAGATTGACGGGAGGAACGGTGGGCGAAAGCAAGATTACGGGCACCGCGGTCCTTACCGGCGTGCTTCTGGCAGGCGCAGCCGGGTGCGGCGGAGCGCAGCCGCCGGGCGGCACATCGGAAACGGCGCACCGGCTGCCCAAGGTGCTGAGCGCAAGCCAGCTTGAACATCAACACGCTGTCAAGATCACCGAATGCGCGGCCAACGCCGCGGAGGATCTGGAACTCGCCGGAACAGTAACGAACATTCTGCCGAGTACGGCGGGATTCCAGCTTCGGTTCAACATCTATGACGCGAACGGCGTCCTGCTCGAAAGCCCCGGCGCCTCGTTCACCTCGCCGGGCATCGCGAGCATCCAGCCCGGCGCGACGGGTCACTTCACCGCTACTTCCGCACTGAACGGATCGAGCACCATGACCCCGGTCACCTGTGCACTGGTGGGAGCCCTGGTCAGGCCGCCGCGCCCGGCCCGTGCCAGGTCACCCGCGAGTGCGGTTCCCGCGAGCCCGGCTCCCGGAAGCCCGGTTCACGCGAGCCCGGTTCCCGCGAAACCGGCCGTCGCGAGCCCGGCCATGACGGCGACCCACCGAACCGCAGCGGCCCAGACGCCAGATGTCCAGCCTGGCGGGGCTGGCATACGCACGCCGTGACTCCCATCCCGGGCACGGCCAGACCGACGGCGCGCCCATCGCATACCCTGACCGGCTCATGTCCGCGCGTTTCCGCGGGAGTGCCCGCGCGTTTCCGCGGGAGTGCCCGCGCGTGTTCGTCGCACTGCGGCTGGGTCACCTCCCCGGAGCGCCCCGAGGCGCGCGATCATCGAGTTATCCGGAGCGCGCCAGGTACGCGATCACCGAGCGTGATGAGGGGGGCGGAGCTGCGCAGGTGGCGAAGATCACGCAGGCGCGGGCGGCGCGCTGAGCAAACGCGGTGCCCCTGCGGCGAGTCCGGAGAATTAGACTCGCCTACGCTTGGCTTGCGTCCGACATCCGCCGAGACCGGACCAAAGGAGCAGACGACTGTGACCCTGCTGGAGTCCATCGGTGGCCCGCAAGACGTGAAGTGCCTGAACCAGGAGCAGCTCACGCAACTGGCCGGAGAGATCCGCGACTTCCTGATCCAGGCGGTGTCGCGCAATGGCGGGCATCTCGGCCCAAATCTCGGCGTGGTGGAGCTCACGATCGCACTGCACCGGGTTTTCGACTCGCCGCGGGACCGTATCTTGCTCGACACCGGCCACCAGTCCTACGTGCACAAGCTGCTCACCGGCCGCCGGGCCGGGTTTGCCAAGCTACGCCAGCGCGGCGGGGTGTCCGGCTACCCGAGCCAGAGCGAGTCCGAGCACGACCTGGTGGAAAATTCGCACGCCTCGACCTCGCTGTCCTATGCGGACGGGCTCGCCAAGGCGTTCAAGCTGCGCGGCGAAACCGCCCGGACGGTCGTGGCCGTCATCGGCGACGGTGCGCTGACCGGCGGTATGGCCTGGGAGGCGCTGAACAACATCGCCGCCTCACCGGACGGCAGCCTGGTCATCGTGGTCAACGACAATGGCCGTTCGTACACGCCGACGATCGGCGGGCTGGCCAGCCACCTCGCATCGGTCCGGATGTCGCCGCGGTATGAGCAGGTACTCGACTACATCAAGACCACGTTGTCCCGCACGCCATTGGTCGGGCCACCGCTTTACGAGACCCTGCACGGTATCAAGAAGGGCATCAAGGACGTCCTGCAACCGCAGGTACTTTTCGAGGATCTCGGCCTGAAATACGTGGGCCCAATCGACGGGCACGACGAGGCTGCGATCGAGCACGCGCTGCGCCGCGCCCGCGGCTCCGGTGCGCCGGTGATCGTGCACGTCATCACCCGGAAGGGATTCCGCTACGCGCCTGCGGAGAGCAACACCGAGGACTGCCTGCACCAGGTCGGCCCGGATACCGATCCCGAGACCGGCGTGCCGAACGGATCCGCCGCGCGTACCTGGACCAAGGTGTTCGCCGAGGAGATGGTCGCGATCGGCGCGCGCCGCCCAGATGTGGTGGCGATCACCGCCGCGATGCTGTACCCAACCGGACTCGCCGCATTCGCTGACGCCTACCCGGATCGTGCGTACGACGTCGGCATCGCCGAACAGCACGCGGTCACGAGTGCGGCCGGCCTCGCCATGGGCGGCCTGCACCCGGTGGTCGCCATCTACTCCACCTTCCTCAACCGGGCATTCGACCAGCTCATCATGGACGTGGCGCTGCACAAGCTGCCGGTTACGTTCGTGCTTGACCGCGCCGGGGTGACGGGCGCGGACGGTCCGAGCCACAACGGCATGTGGGATGGCTCCATCCTCCAGGTGGTGCCCGGCCTGCGGATCGCCGCGCCTCGTGACGCCAGCCGCCTTATCGAACTGCTACGCGAGGCGGTCGCTACCGACCATGGCCCGACCGTGCTCAGGTGGCCGAAGGCCACGGTCGGCGATGACCTCGTGGCGGTAGGCGCTATGGGTAGCATGGACGTGCTCGGCAGACCGGCCGAAGGCCAGGCTGAGGACGTGCTGCTCATCGGGGCCGGCGTGATGGCCGGGGTCTGTGTGGAGACCGCTGCCAGGTTGTCCGATCAGGGCATCGGCGTCACTGTCGTGGATCCGCGCTGGATCAAGCCGGTGGACGAGGCGCTGGTGGAGGCGGCACGCGGCAGCCGTCTGGTGGTGGTGGTCGAAGACAACGGGCGCGCGGGCGGCTTCGGCGACGCGGTCTGCCGCCTCCTGCGTGATCACGACGTGCATACGCCGGCCCGAACGTTCGGGCTGCCCCAGGAGTTCCTCGGGCACGGCGACAGGAGCACGATTCTGGCCGAGTCCGGCCTGGCACCGCAGCACCTCGCGCGGCAGATCACCGAGATCGTGGCCCACGCGGCGAAGCGGACGGCACCGGCCGAACAGCACTCACAGGCGAGCTGATGACGATGGCTGACCCGACGATGACATCCCCGGCATCTCCGACGTCCGCGACGGCAGCTCCCACGTCCGCGACGGCAGCTCCCACGTCCGCGACGGTGGCTCCGACGGCCCCGGCATCCACCAACCCTCCGGCGCAGACGAGCCCTGCGGCACATGCCGCCGCCGTCGGCACCTCTGCGCCGACCCTGCGGGTGGCCGTGGTCGGCTCGGGGCCGGCGGGTATTTATACCGCCGAGGCGCTGGTCAAGCAGGTATCGGCGCTGGCCGGCGGGCCGGGAATCGAGGTGGACGTGCTCGACCGGCTGCCCACCCCGTACGGCCTGGTGCGCTACGGCGTCGCACCGGACCACACATCAATCAAGTCGATCGCCGGGTACCTGCGGCGGGTGCTCGAGTATCCGCGGGTGCGGTTCCTCGGCGGCCTGCGCCTCGGCACCGACGTGACCCGTGAGGCACTGCTGTCGTGCTACGACGCCGTCGTGTACGCGACGGGCGCGATGCGCGACCGGCGGCTCGGCGTGCCGGGCGAGGACCTGCCAGGCAGCGTGGCAGCCACCGACTTCGTCAACTGGTACTGCGCGCACCCGGACATCGACCCGGCCATGTTCACCCTCGACGCACAGGCGGTCGCGGTGATCGGAGTCGGGAACGTGGCCGTGGACGTGGCCCGCATCCTCGCCAAGACGGCGGCCGAACTGCGCGGCACCGACGTCCCTGAGCCGGTGCTTGCCGCGCTCGAGGCCAGCAAGATCCGGGAGGTTCACATGATCGGCCGGCGCGGCCCCGCGCAGGCCAAGTTCACCACCAAAGAGCTGCGGGAGCTCGGCGAACTCGAGGGAGCAGACATCGCGGTGGATCCGATCGAGGCCGACCTTGACGCGTTCGATCCGACCGGCGAGAGCAGTCGGCTGGCAGCGTCCGACCGGCGCGTCCGCGGAAACATGGCGGTGATCAGGGACTGGGCCGGCCGGCTGCCGCAGGGCCGGCCGCGTCGGCTGTCCGTCCGATTCTGGCTAAGGCCGGTGGAGATCATGGGTACCGAACGCGTGACCGGCCTGCGTCTCGAGCGGACCAGGCTGGACGAATCGGGGCGGGTCGTCGGCACCGGCGAGTACGAGGTTCTGCAGGTGCAGATGGTGCTGCGCTCGGTCGGATACCAGTCCGTCCCGTTGCCCGGTGTTCCGTTCGACGAGCGCAGCGCCACCGTGCCGAATGCGGAAGGGCGGGTACTCGGAGCCGACGAGAAGCCGCGCCCGGGTGAGTACGTAGCGGGCTGGCTGAAGCGGGGCCCGACCGGCGTGATCGGCACAAATAAGTCCGACGCCGCCCAGACGGTCCGCTCGCTGCTCGCAGACGTCGAAGCCGGGTCCCGGCCGGCCGGATCCGCGACCGCACGTCTGCTGGATGTGCTCGCCGCACGGGGGATACGGCCGGTGAGCTATACGGACTGGCTTGGCATCGACCAGCGTGAGCTTGAGCTCGGCGCCGAGCTTGGCCGTGGCGAGCGGGTCAAGCTGTGCGGCTGGGAGGCGCTGAATGCTGCATGCGGCGCCGGTCCTGCCGCCGACGCCT
>Ga0335081_10001262_pt1 | contig 40263 bp, 32 predicted proteins | sample Lox_Sample_35_FD_206713 | JGI IMG/M metagenome (GOLD analysis project Ga0335081, IMG submission 206713) | Soil microbial communities from Loxahatchee National Wildlife Refuge, Florida, United States - Lox_Sample_3.5 | ecosystem: Environmental > Terrestrial > Soil > Wetlands | place: USA... | reverse complement strand
GTCGACCCAGACGCCGGTCGAGACCACCCAGTTCCACGGCTTCACGTCGATCGAATAGGTGATCTTGGGGAGCGGCGTCTTGTCGCTGCCGGGGCGCGGGTACAGAAAAGACGCGAAGCCGCTGCCCGCCTGTGCGGCGGCGATCATCGCCCGCACGAACGGAAAGCCGGTCGGATCCTTGGCGTCGATCAGGTTCTTGCCGACGATGCCCGGGTTCGCGCCGGACATGATGTTGGTGCCGTTTTCCAGGTAGATGAAGAAATAATCGTTGTTGCCGTAACGAACGTCGCGCAGGATATCGAGGGCGCGCTTCTGCGCATCGGCCTCGCTCATCTGTCCCTTCTCGGCCGCGGCCGCGAATTCGCCGACGATCGATACGGCGTTCATCACCTGGTTCTTGATCGCGGCCTTGCGCTCCTCGAGCATCGCGGAGCGCATCAGGATCAGTTGCATCGCGATGGCCGTGAGGCTCGCGACGACGGCGAGCGCGACGAGCAGCCCGAGGCGGCGGGAGATCGTGAGAGTCATGAGAGATTACCCCGTTGGCTCATTCGCAGCTCGCGACCGATCTGCGGGGCCGATCGGTGGCGCGTGCGGGGACCGAGGACCGCGCTGTTGTTGCCGGGTCTGTTGCGTTCCGTGGTGCAATCGAATCCCGACATTGTCGTGCGGACACGCCGCCGACGCGGCCCGGTCGACGTGCCGAATACGCAGAAACCCGTATGTCGCGACCGCAGGATACCCTCCCAAGATTTAAGAAATATTGAGTGTCCAGCGCCCTCTCCGGCGCATTTTCATGCTAACGTCAGGTCAATTCCGGCCAGCCGCGTTCCCGCTCGATACCTTTTCGCAAAGCAGCCTTGCGCATACGACGAAACCTTGATGATCCGGATCAAGAGTCATTTCCATACCTTCCGATGGTCTTGACCGGCCAGTTCGCGCGGAAATAGTCTTCGCGCGCTCCCAGAAAGCGGATTCCATCATGAAATCGCTCGTCGTTTTGTGCGCGCTCGCGCTGCTGTCGGGCGCCGCGCGCGCTGCCGAACTCCCGAGTTGGGCCTACCCGGTCGCGCCGCAAGGATTGCCGAAACCCGACCCCGCCAAGGTCGTGCGGGTCGAGGGCAGCGACAAGCAGTTCACCGAGGGGCAGATCGACGACGCGTTCAATCCGCCCGACTGGTTTCCGGGCGAGCATCCCGCAATGCCGCCGGTGGTCGCGCGCGGCATCAAGCCCGCCGTGCTCGCCTGCGATCGTTGTCATTTGCCGAGCGGCAGCGGGCATCCCGAGTCGAGCAGCCTCGCGGCGCTCCCGGTCGCCTACATGGTGCGCCAGATGGATGACTATGCGGCCGGCCGGCACACCGGGCCGCGCAAGGGACTGATGACGCAGATCGCCAAGGCGCTGTCGCCGCAGGACAACAAGGCCTCGGCCGAGTACTACGCGGCGCTCCCGCTCCAGGCCGGCTACATCAAGGTGGTCGAGAAGGCCGCAGTACCGAAGAGCTACGTCGGCGAAGGCAACATGCGGTTCGCCGATCCCAAGGGCGGCACCGAGCCGCTCGGCCAGCGGATCATCGAGCTGCCGCAGAACGAGGAGCAGGCACGCGCGCGCAATCCGCATTTTGGATTCGTCGCCTATGTGCCGCCCGGCAGCATCGCCAAGGGCGAGAAGCTGGCGATGGGCGGCAACGGCAAGACGATCGCCTGCGCGACCTGCCACGGCGAGGGGCTCAAGGGTCTCGGCCCGGTGCCCTCGCTCGCGGGACGCTCGGCGATCTTCATCGTGCGCCAGCTCATGGACATGCAGGCTGGCCGGCGCACCGGCGAGTGGACGATCCTGCACGGGAGGGTGAACGCCAAGCTCGACAGCGGCGACATCATCGCGCTCGCCGCCTATGCGGCGTCGCGCAAGCCGTGATCGACGCGTCCTGCGCGCACCCGGCTTGATGCCGGATGGACAGTTCAGCGTCCGGCGAGCTCGGAGGTGAGCACCGGCTCGCCTTCGGCGTCCGACGCGCCGTAGTAGCGGCGCAGCAGCACGAACATGGCCGGAATGCCCGCGAATGACAGCAGGATGCCGGCGCCGAGCGGCATGCCGCAGGCGAGCAGGCCGGCCGTGACCAGCGCGGAGCTCGCGCCGCCGAGGTCCCAGCCGCCTTCGGCCGCGATGTGAAAGCGCAGCGCGCAGGGCGAGCGCTTCGCCTGGTTGTAGATCGCGGTGCCCATCGTGGGCGCATAGAGACAGCCGACCAGCGCGCCGCACGCGTTGGCGGCGACGGCGAGCGGCGCGTCGCCGTAGCTCACCGCGCGCAGCACGATGGTGGCCGCGATGGCGGCGAGCGTGATGCACACGGCGCGGCTGCCGTGGCCGAGGTCGATCAGCCGGCCGAGCGCCATTCCGCTCACCGCGCCGACCAGGGCGGCGAGCGCCATCGCGCCCGCGAAGGCGGAGAAGCTCTCGCCGAGCGAGATGAACAGCGCGATCTGCCACAGGAAAACGAACGTCGCCGCGCACCATCCGTCGGTGGCGAAGAGCAGGACGCCGGGGATCGCCGCCTTGAGCGCGCCGGACGCGGTCCACGCCACCTTGACGTTGGGCGTCCAGACGATCGGCAGCGCGGCGAGCACCAGCACCACCGCGGTCGCACCGAAGGCGACGCGCGGGCCGAACGTCGTCAATGCCCAGCCGGCGGCGAGCGGCCCGATGATCCCCACCACGGCCGCGATGGCCTCGCGCGCGCCGACCTGATGTCCGCGATGCTCGGCGTCGCCGAGCGAGGCGAAATAGGCGTGATAGGTCGTCCAATAATACGTGTCGCCGATTGAGGAGGCGGCGCAGAGCGCGAACAGCGCCGGGCCGACGCCGTCCACCTGCGCGAGCAGCGGGTACTGCACCGCGCCGACGACGGTGCCGGCGATCACCAGCGGCTTGAGGCCGACGCGCCGGGCGAGCACCAGGACGCTCGGGCGGATCAGGAAGCGTCCGAGCAGGATGGCCGCGAAGGCGGCGAGCACGCCGGGCGCCGGCACGCCGGACTTGAGCAGAAAGACGGCGAAGAAAGCGCCGCCGCCGCTGAGCGCGAGCGAATGGATGCCGTAGTGCAGGTTGAGCAGGTTGACGGTCGAGTTGCGGAAGTAGGCCATCGCGGCAGTCCAGACGAATCGGCGCCGGCCATTATGGTCGGCACGGGGCGAATGGGCACGCTCCGCCGCGCAGATGAGCGCGCGATGGTTACGGCTTTGCGTCGGCTTTGCGGCCGGGCCCCCGGTTTGTCGCCGCCGCGGTCGCGGACCATGCGCTAGGCTGTGCTCGGCGGCGGTGGTACGGTGCTGCAACGCCGCTGCGGCCGAAATGCGGCGGAACGCAAGAACGGGGAGGAGAGGATGAGCAGGCGACACGCGCGCGTGATCGCGCTGGCGACCGTGGCGGCGCTCGCCGTCATGAGCGCCCTCATGGGCGCAGCACGCGCGGCGGACGAGTTTCCCAATCGGCCGGTGCGCATCGTCGTGCCGCAGGCGACCGGCGCCGGCATCGACCTGCAGGCGCGCGTGCTCGCGCAGAAGCTCGGCGCGCTCTGGGGCCAGCCCGTCGTGGTCGAGAACCGGCCGGGCGCCAACGCGATCATCGGCACGGGATTCGTCGCAAAATCGCCGCCCGACGGCTATACGCTGGTCTATGCGCCGATCACGGCGGTGACCACCAACGCGTTCATCTACAAGAGCCTGCCTTACGATCCGCTGCGCGACTTCGCGCCGATCACCCAGACCGTGGTGAACCCGATGGGGGCGCTCGCCAACCCGGCATCCGGCATCAAGTCGATCCAGGATTTGGTGGCGCGCGCGCGGGCGAAGCCCGGCGATCTCAACTACGGTTCGTTCGGGATCGGCAACCTCACGCACCTGATGGGCGTGATGTTGTCGAGCGCCGCCGGCATCAAGATGACGCATGTGCCGTACAAGGGTCAGACGCCCGAGATGACCGACCTGATCGCCGGACAGATTCCAGTCGGATTCACCACCATGGCCGGCGCGGCCGGCCACGTGGAGGCCGGCAAGCTCGACCTGATCGCGACCTTCGGAAAGGAGCGCGACCCTCAGTTCCCCAATACGCCGACCGTGGTCGAGGCGGGCTTTCCGGGCGTGGTCGTGGTCGGCTGGGCCGGCGTGCTGGCGCCGGCCGGCGTGCCGGCGCCGATCATCGCCAAGCTGCACGCCGGCTTCGTCAAGGCGCTCGATATGCCCGACGTGAAGGAGGCGATCCTGCGCCAGGGATCGGACCCGGCGAGCAGCAAGAGCCCGGAGGATTTCGCGCGCTTCATCCGCGCCGAGATGGACAAATTCCGTCCGGTGGTCCAGGCCGCCGGCCTCGAGGGATCGGAATGACGCCGCGCGCCGCGGCCGGGACTTGAGAGATGCAGCGCTTCGGCTTGCTGACGCCCTCATCGAACACGACCCAGGAGCCGGAATTCTCCGCCGCGCTGCCGCCGGGCGTCTCGCTGCATACCGGCCGCGTCGCCTATCGCGACATCACGCTGGAGGAGCAGATGCGCTGCGTCGTCGAGCTCGAGGCGGAGAGCCGCAAGCTCGCCGACGCCGAGGTCGACTGCATCGTGTTCGCCGCGACCGCGCCGACGCTCGCCAAGGGCAAGGGCTACGACCGCGAGCTGATCAAGCGCATGGAGGACGCGGCCGGCAAGCCGGCGACCACCGCGGCGACCGCCTTCGTCGATGCGCTCACGCGTCTCGACGCCAAGAAGATCGCGATCGGCGCGCCGTGGAGCGCGACAATGGACAAGCCGATGGTCGCCTTCATGGAGGCGAGCGGCTTTGCGGTGGTGCACAGCGAGGTCGTCGGCTTCGTCGCCTCGATCGAGCTCGGCCGGGTCGGTCCCGAAAAGGCCTACGAGCTCGGGCTGCGCACCGATCGGCTCGAGGCCGACGCCATCGTGATGCCGGGCGGCAACTGGCCGTCGATGAGCGTGGTCGACCGGCTCGAGCGCGAGCTCGGCAAGCCGGTGCTGGCCAACAACGCGGTGAGCCTGTGGGCGGGGCTGCGCCTGCTCGCACGGCGCGACAGCATTCCGGGCTACGGCTGGCTCCTGCGCGAGGAGCTGCGGCAGGACCGCAAGGCGGCTTTTCCGGCCAAGGGCATGCGCCTCCGGTGAGCGGCCTGGCCTCGGCAAATCCGCGCACGAACGAGGCGAGGACTTGCGCATGCGCGGGCCGTCAAAGTCCGGTCACGGTCGATGCCTCGGCTTGGCGCGCCTCGACCCGGTCGATTGTTCGGGCCTCAGCGTCGCCGCGATGGACTTCGCGCAGCCGCGAAGGTGCTCGATGAACCGTTGAGCGACAGGATTCAGCGCCCGGTGCTTCAGCGTTATGAGCACGATCGGCCAGGGGCGCGGGGGTAATTCGATTGGAAGAATTCTCAAAGAGTTTTCAGCGCCTGATTGAATCACCGAGCGCGCGACGGCGGCGACATAGCGACCGGTGGCGACCAGCTTGGTGCGAAGCTCGACGGAGTAGGTCGATAAGAAGACTCTCGGCATTTCGAGGTCGAGCGACCGAAAGGCGTCCATCAGGATGGTATTGTTCGCGGTGTCGTTCGGGGTCAGGATCCACGGTTCGTGAACGAGCTCAGCGAGGTCGAGTGTGTTCCGGCGGGCGAATCGACTCTCTCGGCCGCAGACGATGACCAGGTAATCCTCAAAAAGCGTCTCAATGGTCAGGTCATCGCTTTCCCCTACGAATGGAGAAAAGTACCGCACAAGAACGACATCCAGGCTGCGTCCGCGCAATTTGGCCAACTCGACGTCATTCGTCACCAGGCGGTCGACGTGCAGGACGACCTGCGGATATCGCTCGGCGAAGCCCTCGATGACCTGCGGGAGTATCGTCGAGGCGATGGAGTCCACGCATCCGATGCGCAACTCACCGACGGTCGGATCGGCGAGGTACTCGATATCCTTGATGCCCTGCTTGAGCTCGTCGAAGATCACAAGGCTGCGCTTCAAGAGAGCGCGGCCGTATCGGGTGGGCTCGACGCCCCGCTGGTCGCGGTCGAACAGCCGCTCGCCGATCGTATTCTCGAGACTCGTGATCACTCCTGAAACGGCCGGCTGGGACACCTTCAGCTCTTTTGCGGCCTTCGACATGCTGCCGTGCTGAGCCACGCACAGGAATATGTGCAGGTCGCGCAGCCGAAGACGGCGACCAATCTTGCTGTCCCAGTCGATCTTTCTGACCACGAAAGCTGATGCCTCACCAATTCATATGAACCCGAAGCTATTACCTTAGATAGTTTTATTGCAAATTTCAATCTGGAGGAGTATCATCTTTGCGGCTGTGGCGGAGGCGTTCCGTGGAGTGCGGCCGTGCAGATGAGCAGAACAAGCGTGGCGGCGCTCGCGTGGCTCGCCGCGCTTGCCCCGATCGGTCCGGCCCAAGCCGGAACGTGGCCGCAGCGACCGGTGCGCATCGTGCTGCCGTTCGCGGCCGGCGGGGCGAGCGACGTCGCGGCGCGAATTCTGGCGCAGCGCTTCGCCGGCGCGTTGGGACAACAATTTGTCGTGGAGAACCGCGCCGGCGCGAGCGGCGTCGTGGCGGCGGAGACGGTCGCGCATGCTGCGCCCGACGGTTATACGCTGCTGATGGTCACGACCGGGCAGCTTTCGATCGCGCCGCTGTTGAGCAAGACGCCCTACGATCCGGCCAAGGATTTCGTCCCCGTATCGCTGGTCGGGACCGCCCCCTTCGTCCTTATCGTGCATCCCGGCATCCCGGCCCGCACGCTCGCCGAATTCATTGATTATGCGCGCGCGCGGCCCAATCAACTGACCTATGCGTCCTCCGGCTTCGGCAGCATCGGCCATCTGTCCATGGAGCTGTTTCTCAAGCGCGCCGGTCTGGCGATCGCGCCCGTGATGTACAAAGGCGGCTCGGAACAGCTCAACGATGTGATCGCCGGCCATGTCAAGGTCACGATGCTCAATCTGTCGGCCGCGTTGCCCTTTGCGGCAGGCGATTCCCTGCGCCTCCTGGCAGTCACGAGTGAAAAGCGCATGCCGCAGATGCCGGCGCTCCCGACCTTCGCCGAAGCGGGCTTCCCGTCGCTCAAGCTGTCGAGCTATTTCGGACTGATGGCACCCGCCGGAACGGACCAGGAGATCGTCGGGCGGATCGCTGCGGAAACCGCGCGCGCCGTGCGCGATCCGACGATTGCGGCGTTGCTCGTCGCCAACGGCATCGAGCCGGCGGGCGGCGGCCCTGAGGGCTTCGCTGCCATGATCGCGGCCGACAGCCAGCTGTGGCGCGAAGCCATTGAGCTCGCCGGGCTCGGCCGCCAATAAGCCTACTCCAATCCGGCGGTGTCCCGACGGGCGCCGCGATGCTGGCCCCTCGGTTGGCGGGCCTCATGGTCTCGCGCAACTGCGGGTCAGACTTCGGCTTGCGGCACGACTCGGACCTCGGTCCATGTCCGCGCAATGTCCTCTCCACGTCTGCTTCCTGCGGGCCAAGCAGACTCGATAGGCTCAACCTGAGCTCTTCGCGTTTGTATGGTCCGGATGGTCGCTGCCGCTCCATCCGGGGCAAGGCTTGCTGAGCTCTGTCGGCGCGCGGCGCCGAAGCCGGCTACCTGATGCAGATCAACGTTCCGCCGGGCCCAGGAACTGCGACATGGCCCGTATGTCGCACGCACCAAGCCTGATTTTGACCGCCCCATATGCATTGGCCCGTCACGCTGCTGCGATGGAAGTTCGGACCACAGCCGCCCAACGCGAACGCGGGCGTGACCGCCGATGTCAGGGCGGCGGAAAGGATGACGGCTCCGGCGGCGGCGTAAAACGCCGACAAACGGGCGACTGGTACCACTTTCATGACGATTTCTCCCTGTGTCACGAGGCTGTGGGGATCACTGCCTCTATGCGTTAGTCGCCGGGCCGGAGGAAATGGTTGCCGCCCATGGCGCCAAATCAGCCGCTTTGTGATGGCGGTTACATCGGCTTGGTCACGGCAGCCATTGGCACGAGCGGAGGTCAAACCAGCCCCGATCGGCATCGCCCCGCCGTATGAACCACGGCTACTCCAGCCCAGCGCGGCGGAAGCCTCCGACGTAATGCACGAGCTCGGCCGCCTGGCCGATCGGCATGTGCTCCGCGATCCAGGCGAGCGAGATGCCGGGCTGCACGCGGCGCAGCGCCTGCAGCGCGGCGTGCGCGACGTCCGCCTCGCCCGCCATGGCGGCGGCGGCGGTGAGCAGGCGGTGGCCGCCTGTGTAGTCGCCGCGCAGGCGCACGGCTTCGCGCGCAAGGCGCAGCGCCTCCCGATAGTCGCCACCGACGAAGCGCGCGTAGGATTCGACGCCGTAGCAGAGCGCCGCGGATGGATCGCGCGGGCTCAAGCGCAGCGAGCTGCGGGCGGCCTCGATGGCCCTCTTCCAGTCGCCCACATAGGCGAGCGCGAGCCCCTGGATGGCTTGCGCCCGCACGAAATTCGGGTTGAGGCGCAGCGCCCGTTCGAACGCGGCGAGCGAATCCTCGAAACGCCGCTTGAGCAGGTGGACGCAGGCGAGCGCGTGCTGCGCCCAGGGATCCTCGCGATCGGCATCGACGGCGGCGGCCGCCGCCCGCTCGGCGATCGGGCCGCTGGCCGCCACGTCGGTCCAGCCCATATAGGCGCCGACGGTGTGGCTCGCGGCGAGCACGCCGTGCGCGCGGCCGCAGCCGGGGTCGATCGCGATCGCCTTCTCGAGCAGCGCCTGGGCGGCGGCGTTGTCCTGCGGCCTCAACCGCCAGAAATGCGACAGCGCCCGCATCACCAGATCCCAGGCGCCCATGCTGTCGGCGGGCTTGCGTCTGGCGCGAAAATTCTCCGCCGCATAGAGCGGGGGCTCGATCGCTGCGACGATCGCCGCGGTGATCTCGTCCTGCCCGGCAAACACGTCGGATAGCGTGCGGTCGTAGCGCTCGGCCCAAAGCCGGCCGCCGGTCGCGCCGTCATTGAGCTTGGCCGTGACGTGCACCCGGTCGCCGGCCGTGCGCACGCTGCCCTCGAGCACGTAGCCGGCGCCGAGCTCCTCGGCGACCTGCCGGATGTGCACGGCTTTGCCCTTGTAGGCGGACGAGGAGTGGCGCGCGATGACGAAGAACCAGCGCAACTTTGACAGCGCCGTGATGATGTCCTCGCTGATGCCGTCCGAGAAATACTCCTGCTCCGGATCGCCGCTCATGTTGACGAAGGGCAGCACGGCGAGGACCGGGCGATCGAGCGTCGACGCGGCGGGGCGCGACATTTCGCGCGGCGCGCCCGCCGACGGAACGGCGGCCGGTGTTGCGCGCGCGTCGCAGGCGGGCCGCGTATCCACCGCGCCGACGAAGCGGTGGCCCTGGCGGGCGATGGTGCGGATCAGCTTCTGGTCCCGACCATTGTCGCCGAGCGCCTGTCGGGCGGCGTAGATGCGGCTCGACACGCTTGCGTCGGACGCGATGCGGCCGCCCCAGACGGACGCGATGAGTTCGTCCTTGCTCACCACCCGATCGCGGTTCTCCACCAGGTAGATCAGCAGGTCGAGCACCTGCGGCTCGACCGCAACGGTCTCCGATCCGCGGCGAAGCTCGCGCACCGCAGTATCGATGAGATAGCCGGTCAAGACGAACTGCATCGGGCGTTCCGATCGGGACGGCCCGCTCGAGCGCGCCATCCTCACGACGTGACGCGGAAATTCTTCAAAACATGGGCCGCGCGCAATGCGCCTGCAGATGATCGGCAATTGCGGCGAGGCCGTGGCGCCCGTCCTCAGAAAATCTCCAGGCGATCTCCACAAGAATTCAAGGCGGCCTGGACCTGCGCTTCAAGCTCCGTGTGCGGCCAAGCGGTAAGCAGCAGGCCACGCGTTGACGCGTTCATTTCGATTGAAAACCTCCGAGCCAGGGCGCTGCAGCGCCCGGCGCGAGTCTCCAAAGGATCAGATTAATGGCTACCAAGGCGACATTCCTTCCCGCCACCGGACAGCTCTCGGTGACGGGCGACAAACATGCCAGCAATATTACGATCAGCCGCGACGCGGCCGGCAAAATCCTGGTGAATGGCGGCGCGGTGCCGATCGACGGCGGCCAGCCGACCGTCGCCAACACGACCGAGATCGACGTGTTCGGCCAGGACGGCAACGACACCATTGCGCTCGACGAGTCCAACGGCGCGCTGCCCGCCGCCCAGCTTTTCGGCGGTAACGGCAACGACACCCTGATCGGCGGCAGCGGCAACGACCTGCTGTTCGGCGGCGCCGGCAACGACGTTCTCCAAGGCAAGGGCGGCAACGACCTCCTGTTCGGCGGCGTCGGCAATGACACCCTGATCGGCGGCTCCGGCGACGACCAGATGTTCGGCGAGGCCGGCAACGACACCTTCGTCTGGAACCCGGGCGACGGCACCGACCTCATCGAGGGCGGCGACGGTGTCGACACCGCGGTGGTCAATGGCGGCAACGGGTCCGAGACCTTCACCATCACGGCGAACGGCTCACGGGTGCGGTTCGACCGCCTCAGCCCGGCGCCGTTCTCGCTCGACATCGGCACCACCGAGAACCTGGTTCTCCATGCGGGCGGCGGCGACGACGTGATCACGGCCGGCAACGGCCTCTCCGGCCTCATCAACCTGACGCTCGACGGCGGCGACGGCAACGACACGATCACCGGCGGCGACGGCGCCGACCTGCTGATCGGCGGCGCCGGCAACGACGTCGTCATCGGCGGCCGCGGCAACGACACCGCGCAGCTCGGCACCGGCGACGACACCTTCGTGTGGAATCCGGGCGACGGCAGCGACACGGTCGACGGCGGCGACGGCAACGACACGCTGCTGTTCAACGGCGCCAACGTCAACGAGAAGATCAACATCACGGCGGCGAGCCACGGCCACGTCAGCTTCACCCGCGACGTCGGCAACGTTGCGATGGACCTCGACAACATCGAGGCCATCGATTTCAACGCGCTCGGCGGCGCCGACGCCATCACGGTCGGCGACCTCACCGGCACCGACGTCAGGGAAGTCGCGATCAATCTCGGTGGCAGCGGCGGCGGCGGCGACGGTGCGGCGGACGCCGTGATCCTCACCGGCACCAACCGCGCAGACACGATCAACGTGACGGGCTCGGGCACCTCGATCACCGTCACCGGGCTCGCCGCGCAGGTGGACATCACCAACACCGACGCCGGCGACACCCTCACGATCAACGCCGGAAACGGCAACGACACGGTCAACGCCGCGACGCTGGCGGCCGGGGTCGTCGGCCTCACCATCGACGGCGGCGCCGGCAACGACACGATCATCGGCAGCCAGGGCGCCGATACGATCCTCGGCGGAGACGGCAATGACGTCGTCACCGGTGGGCGCGGCGACGACGTCGCCCTCCTGGGTGCCGGCAACGACACCTTCATCTGGAACCCGGGCGACGGCAGCGACGTCGTCGAGGGTCAGGACGGAACCGACACGCTGGTGTTCAACGGCGCCAACGTCGCCGAGCACGTCGACATCTCGGCCAACGGCTCGCGCGTGCGCTTCACCCGCGACGTCGGCAACATCACCATGGACCTCAACGGCATCGAGCATATCGACTTCAACGCCCTGGGCGGCGCCGACACGATCACGGTGAACGACCTCACCGGGACCGGCGTCACCCAGGTCGCGGTCGACCTGTCGGCGACGCCGGGAAGCGGGCAGGGCGATGCGGCGCCCGATTCGGTGATCGTCAACGGCACCCAGGGCAACGACACCATCAGCATCGTGAGCAGCGGTTCCTCGGTCGTGGTCAACGGGCTCGCGGCCCAGGTGACGATCAAGGGCCTCGATTCCGGCGCCAATGCCGCCACCGACGCGCTCACCATCAATGGGCTCGGCGGCGACGACGTCATCGATGCCTCGAAGCTGCATGCCGGCCAGGTCAACCTCACCATCAATGGCGGCGACGGCAACGACACCATCACGGGCAGCGCCGGCAATGACACGGTGTTCGGCGGGCGCGGCAACGACGTCACCTTCCTCGGTGCCGGCAACGACACGTTCGTGTGGGATCCGGGCGACGGCAGCGACACGGTCGAGGGCCAGGCCGGCAACGACACGCTGCTGTTCAACGGCGCCAACGTCAACGAGAACATCGACATCTCGGCCAACGGCTCGCGGGTGCGCTTCACCCGCGACGTCGCCGACATCGTCATGGACCTCAATGGAGTCGAGAATATCGACTTCACGGCACGAGGCGGCGCCGACACCGTCACGGTTGGCGACCTCACGGGGACGGACGTCAAAAACGTCAATGTCGATCTTTCCGCCACGCCGGGCTCCGGCCAGGGCGACGGCGCGGTCGACACCGTGGTGATCAACGGCACTGCCGGCGACGACGTCATCACGGTGGTCAACAACAACGGCGTGGTCACGGTGACCGGCCTGACCGAGACGGTGACGATCACCGGATTCGAGGCCGATGACCGGCTGGTGATCAACGGTCTCGGCGGCGACGACGTGATCCAGGCGTCCGGGCTTTCGGGCATGCAGCTCGTCGCCAATGGCGGCGACGGCGACGACGTTCTGATCGGCGGCCATGGCGGCAACACGCTGAGCGGCGGCAACGGCGATGACGTGCTGATCGCGGGCACCAACCAGGACGTGCTCGACGGCGGACCGGGCAACAACGTCGTCATCTCCAGCAGCGCCCCGGTCTCTCAGGTCGCCCAGCTCGGCCAGGCGATGGCGTCGACCTTTGTCACCGCCAGCGACGGCCACGGCACGACGCCGATCGCCGACCCGCAAGCGAACCAGCCGCCGCTGCTCGCGCAGCCGCACGCCTGATGCCGGCTCGCCCTGGAGAGTGCAGATGAGCTCGCCCCCCGACAGCGCGCGACCGGCCGATGCCGGTCTCGAGGCTCTCGTGACGCTGCTGCATCTCCAGGGCGTCGCGGCCGATGCCGGCCAGATCCGGCATCAGCTCGGCACCGACACGATCGGCGCCGCCGAGATGCTCCGCTGCGCCAGGGATCTCGGCCTCAAAGCGCGCGCCGCCCGGACCCATTGGTCGCGGCTCACGCGCACGCCGCTGCCGGCGATCGCGCGCCTGCATGACGGCGGCTTCGTCGTCGTCGCCAAGGCGAGCGAGGACAAGGTGCTGGTGCAGGCTCCGTTCGCGCCGCGGCCGACCGTGATGACGCAGGCGGAGTTCGTCGCCATCTGGGACGGCACGCTGATCCTGGTGGCGCGCCGCGCCGGGCTCGCCCACCTCACGCGGCGCTTCGACGTCTCGTGGTTCCTCGGCGCGATCCACAAGTATCGCCGGCTGCTCGGCGAGGTGCTGGTCGCGTCGTTCTTCCTGCAGCTGCTCGGCCTGGTATCGCCGCTGTTCTTCCAGGTGGTGATCGACAAGGTTCTGGTGCATCGTTCGCTCGACACGCTCGACGTGCTGGTGGTCGGCCTCGTCGCGATCTCGATGTTCGAGACCGTGCTCGGCATCATGCGGACCTACCTGTTCGCCCACACCACCAATCGCATCGACGTCGAGCTCGGCGCACGCCTGTTTCGGCACCTGCTGGCGCTGCCGATGGCCTATTTCCAGGCGCGGCGTGTCGGCGACTCGGTCGCGCGGGTGCGCGAGCTGGAGAACATCCGCAATTTCATCACCAGCTCGGCGCTGACTTTGGTGATCGATCTGTTCTTCACCGTGGTGTTCGTCGCGGTGATGTTCCTGTATTCACCGCTGCTCACTGCGATCGTGCTGGGCTCGTTCCCGGCCTACGTCGCGATCTCGGCCGGCGTGACGCCGCTGTTTCGCCGCCGCCTCAAGGAGAAATTCCAGCGCGGCGCCGAGAACCAGGCGTTCCTGGTCGAGAGCGTCACCGGCATCGAGACCCTCAAGGCGATGGCGGTCGAGCCGCAGATGCAGCGGCGCTGGGAGGAGCAGCTCGCCGGCTACGTGTCGGCGAGCTTCGACGTGCTGAGCCTCGGCAACACCGCGAGCCAGTCGGTGCAGCTGGTCAGCAAGCTGGTCACGGCCGCGATCCTCTATTGCGGCGCCCGGCTCGTCATCGACAACGGTCTCACGGTCGGCGAGCTCGTCGCCTTCAACATCCTGGCCGGGCGGGTAAGCGCGCCGGTGCTGCGGCTTGCCCAGATCTGGCAGGATTTCCATCAGGCGCGCCTCTCGGTGGCGCGGCTCGGCGACATCCTCAACACCACCGCCGAGACGACCTATGCGGCGGGGCGGGCCCGGCTGCCGGCGATCCGCGGCGACATCCGTTTCGAGCATGTGACCTTTCGCTACCGGGTCGACGGGCCGGAGATCCTGCACGACGTCGGCCTCACGCTGCCGGCGGGGCAGACCGTCGGCATCGTCGGGCCGTCGGGCTCGGGCAAGAGCACCATCGCCAAGCTGGTGCAGCGTCTCTACGTTCCGGAGAGCGGCCGCGTGCTGATCGACGGCATGGACCTCGCGATGGCCGATCCGGCCTGGCTGCGTCGGCAGATCGGCGTCGTGCTGCAGGAGAACGTGCTGTTCAATGCCTCGGTGCGCGACAACATCGCGCTCGCCGATCCCGCGATGCCGATGGAGCGCGTCATCGCGGCGGCGCGGCTCGCCGGCGCCCACGATTTCATTCTTGAGCTCGCCGAGGGCTACGACACCGTGGTGGGCGAGCGCGGCTCGACACTGTCGGGCGGCCAGCGCCAGCGCATCGCCATCGCCCGCGCGCTCGTGAGCGATCCGCGCATCCTGATCTTCGACGAGGCGACCAGCGCGCTCGACTACGAGAGCGAGCGTATGGTCCAGCACAACATGCAGGAGATCGCCCGAGGCCGTACCGTCCTGGTGATCGCCCACCGGCTGTCGACGGTGCGCACGGCCGACCGCATCGTCACGCTCGACCGCGGCCGCCTGGTCGAAGACGGCACCCACGAGGCGCTGATCAAGACGGGCGGCCGCTACGCGGCGCTGCACCGGCTGCAGGGAGGACTCCATGAGGTCGGCTGAGGCCGCCGCGGTCCCGCCGTCGCGGCGCGTCGTCCCGCTGCGCCCGCGCGGGCGGCGCGGCGAGGAGCTTGCGTTCCTGCCGGCCGCGCTCGAGATCGTCGAGACGCCGCCGTCGCCGCTGCGCCGCGCCGTCGCGGCGACCGTGATCCTGCTGTTCTGCGCCGCGCTGGGCTGGGCGGCGTGGGGCACCGTCGACATCGTGGCGGCGGCGACCGGCAAGATCGTGCCGAGCGGCAGCGTCAAGATCGTCCAGCCGTTCGAGACCGGCGTGGTGCGCGCGATCCGGGTCGAGGATGGGCAGGCCGTCAAGGCCGGCGACGTGCTGATCGAGCTCGACCCGACCGTCAACGCGGCGGAGCGCGATCACCTGCGCGGCGACCTCGTCGCCGAGCAGCTCAACATCGCGCGGCTGCGCGCCGCCGTCCCCGGCGGCGACGATCCGCTCGCCGCCTTCCGGCCGCCGGCCGATGCCGACGCCGGCCTCCTCGGCACCCAGCGCGCGCTGCTCGTCAACCAGGTGGGCGAGCATCGCGCCAAGCTCGCGGCACTGGCGCGGCAGCAGGCCCAGAAGGAGGCCGAGCGCGCCACCATCGCGGCGACCATCCACAAGCTCGAGGCCGTCATTCCGGTGATCCAGCAGCGCGTCGACATCCGCAAGACGCTGATGGACCGCGAGCTCGGCTCGAAGCTGACCTATTTCGAGACGCTGCAGAGCCTGATCGAGCAGCAGCAGGAGCTCGGCGTCCAAACCAGCCACCTCGGCGAGGCGGAGGCGGCGGCCGCGGCGATCGCCGAGACGCAACGGCAGACCGAGGCCGAGTATCGGCGCACGCTGTCGGATGACCTCGCCAAATCCGAGCAGAAGGCGAACGGCATCGCGCAGGACCTGATCAAGGCCGAGCAGCGCACCAGGCTGCAGGAGCTGCGCGCGCCCGAGGACGGGGTGGTGCAGCAGCTCGCGGTGCACACGGTCGGCGGCGTGGTGACGCCGGCGCAGACCCTGCTGGTGCTGGTGCCGAGCGACAGCCGGCTCGAGATCGAGGCGATGGTGTCGAACCGCGACATCGGCTTCGTCCACGCCGGCCAGGACGCCGAGATCAAGGTCGACACGTTCAACTTCACCCGCTACGGCCTGCTGCACGGCACCGTGCTCAGCGTCTCGCAGGACGCCATCATCCGCGACAAGCCGCAGAACCGCGCTGCCGAGCGCGCGGCCGGCGCGCAAGACGAGGGCAGCGAGCCGAAAGGCCAGGAGCTCAGCTACAGCGCCCGCATCGCGCTCGATCGCGCCCAGATGCAGGTCGACGGCCACACGGTCAATCTCGGCCCCGGCATGGCGGTGACGGCGGAGATCAAGACCGGATCGCGTACCGTGCTGAGCTATCTGCTTTCGCCGCTGCTGCGCTACCGTCAGGAGGTTTTGCGCGAGCGATGAGAAGCCGGCGGATCGCAAGCCAGGAGCCCGAACCCGTGACGTTCGAGATCATGCTTGCGTCCGACTCGAACCGTTCGCTCGTCGGCAAGCTGGCGCGGCGCTACCTCGCGGAGGTCGCAGCGCAGGCGGGATGCGAGATGTCCGCGAGAGGGCTGCGCGATTGCGTCGATCGATTGGCGAACTATTGGGGCCAGACGTCCGCCGCGGGCGCCTGGCCGTCCGTTTGGCGCGGATTTCCGTTTGTCATTCGGGTCGATGGACGTCCCGGCGGATTTGCGCTGGTCAAACGCCTGAGCGCGGAGCCCGCGACGTTCGACATGGGCGAGTTTTTCGTCGTCCCGCCGCACCGCCGGCGCGGAATTGGCCGTCGGGCCGCGACTTGGCTGTTCGACTGCTGCGCCGGTTCATGGGAAGTGCGCGAAATGCCGACCAACACGCCGGCGCAGCAGTTTTGGCGGCGGGTCATCGCCGATTACACCGGCGACGCGTTCACGGAGACGCGGGAAAGCTTCGCGGCCTATGAGGCGCGCGAATTCGTCGTGCAGAGGTTTGCGACCCCGAGCCCGAGATCCCGGGCCGCCGCCGGTGCTATTCCAATCCTGCGCGGCGGAAGCCTTCCACATAGTGCGTGAGCTCGGCCGCCTGCCGGATCGGAATGTTGCTCGCGATCCAGGCGAGCGAGATGCCGGGCTGCACCCGTCGCAGCTCCTGCAGCGCGGCGCGGGCGATGTCGGCCTTGCCCGCCATGGCGGCGGCGGCGGTCAGCACGCGATGCGCGCCGGTGAAATCGCCGCGCTGGCGGACGCCCTCGCGGGCGAGCCGCATCGCCTCCTCGTAGTTGCGGCCGACGAACTGGCAATAGGCGGAAATGCCGTAATAGACCGCCGAGAACGGATCGCGCGGACTGAGGCGCAATGCGCGCCGCGCCGCCTCGTCGCCCTCGTGCCAACAGCCGCGATAGGCGAGGGTGAGGCCGTAGTAGCCCTGGGCGAGCGAGAAGCTCGGATTGAGGCGCAGCGCGAGCTCGAACTCGGCGAGCGCGTCATCGAAGCGCCGCGTGTACATATAGACGCAGGCGAGCGCGTAGTGCGCCCATGGGTCCTCGCTGTCGGCGTGGATCGCGGCGAGCGCGGCGCGTTCGGCGAGCGGGGTCGCCATCTCGGCCCAGCCCATATGGGCGCTGAACGTGTGGGTGGCGGCGAGCACGCTGTGCGCCTGGCCGTAGGCGGGATCGATGGCGATCGCCTTCTCGAGCAGCGCCTGGGCGACCACGTTGTCCTGACGGGTCACGCGCCAGTAGTGCGACAGGGCGCGCATCACCAGGTCCCAGGCGTCCATGCTGTCGGGCGGCTTGCGCTTGGCGCGAAAGTTCTCCGCCGCGTAGAGCTGCGGCTCGATCGCGGCGACGATCGCCTCGGTGATCTCGTCCTGCACGGCAAACACGTCGGAGAGGCCGCGGTCGTAGCGCTCGGCCCACAGATGGCTGCCGGTCGCGACGTCGTTGAGCTGCGCCGTGATGCGCACCTGGTCGCCGGCCTTGCGCACGCTGCCCTCGAGCACATAGCCGGCGCCGAGCTCGTCGGCGACCTGGCGGATGTGCACGGCCTTGCCCTTGTAGGTGAACGAGGAGTTGCGCGCGATGACGAAGAACCAGCGCAGCTTGGACAGCGCCGTGATGATGTCCTCGCTGATGCCGTCGGAGAAATACTCCTGCTCCGGGTCGCCGCTCATGTTGAGGAAGGGCAGAACCGCGATCACGGGACGATCGGGGGTGGCGGCGCGGGCCGGCTCGTGGAGCTCGCTCGCCGGCGCGGCCGGCGCGCTCCTGCCATCGTCGGCGCGCGTGCGAACGTCGGCGACGAAGCGCAGGCCCTTGCGCGCGATGGTGCGGATCAGCTTCTGCGCCTCGCCGCTGTCGCCCAGCGCCCGGCGCGCCGCGTTGATGCGGCTGGTCAGCGTCGAATCCGAGACGATGCGGCCGCCCCAGACCGAGGCGATGAGATCGTCCTTGCTCACCACACGGTCGCGGTTCTCCACCAGGTGCACGAGCAGGTCGAACACCTGCGGCTCGACCGCGACGGCGAGCGAGCCGTGGCGCAGCTCCCGCTTGGCGGTATCAAGCGTGTGATCGGCAAAGAGAAATTGCACCTTGGCCTCCAGACGCTGAAAACCGGCCTCAAGAAACAGTCAAGCTCGTCTCATGGACAAATCAACTCGCAGTGAAAGTCTTTCGGCTGCGGTTCGGGCATCTTCTTGCCCAATTTGCCCCGAGGGGCGTCATTCATTCGGAGGATTGGCATGAGCCAAAGCCAGGCTATTGATCACAATGTGCGGAGCCACCCGATCGGCCGGCTGGTCGCATTTCTTTATGGAATCGTCGCCTACCTCGTTTTCTTCATCACAATACTCTATGCGATCGGTTTCGTCTCGGGCCTGGTCGTTCCCAAGGCCATCGACAGCGGTACGGCCGTGCCGGCCGGCGAGGCGGTCATCATCGACCTGCTGCTGATGGCGCTGTTCGCCGTCCAGCACAGCGTGATGGCGCGTCCGCAGTTCAAGCAATGGTGGACGCAATACGTGCCGAAGTCGGTCGAGCGCAGCACCTTCGTGCTGCTCGCGAGCGTCGCGCTCGACCTCCTCTTTTCGCAGTGGCGTCCGCTGCCTGACGCCGTGTGGCAGGTCGACCAGCCGCAGATCGCCCTGGCCCTGACGGCTTTGTCGCTCGTTGGCTGGACGCTCGTATTTCTCAGCACGTTCATGATCAACCACTTCGAGCTGTTCGGGCTGCACCAGGTCGTCAACAATCTCAGCGGGCGGCCGATGCCGGTGCCGCGCTTTCGCACCCCGCTGCTCTACGGTCTGGTGCGCCATCCCATCTATCTCGGTTTCCTCATCGCGGTCTGGGCGACGCCGAGCATGACCATCGGTCATCTGCTGTTCGCCGCGGTGATCACGGCCTACATCCTGGTCGGCATCCAGCTCGAGGAGCGCGACCTGGTCGCCGTGTTCGGCGACGACTATCGTGGCTACCGCAGCCGCGTCGCGATGCTGCTGCCGTGGCGCAAGTCGGCGTGACGTTAAACGCGATGCCCGTCGTCAAGGCCGGCGCCTTCGATCTCGACTATGCGGATACGGGCTGCGGCCCGGCGCTGGTCGTGGTGCATGCGTCGGCGAGCGGCCATCGCCAGTGGCAGCTGCTCGCCGAGACCCTGCGTGACCGCTACCGGATCATCGCGGTCAACCTGTTCGGCTACGGCAAGACCAGCGCCTGGCCGGCGACGCGGCCGCTCGATGCGGCAGACCAGGCGGAGCTCGTCGTGGCCGCGGCAGATCTCGCCGCCGGGCCCGTCGTCCTGGTCGGCCATTCGCTCGGCGCGGCGGTGGCGTTCGAGGCCGCGGCGCGGCTCGCCGGCCGGGTCCGCCTGCTCGTCGCATTCGAGCCGGCCCTTTTCGGTCACTTGAAAGCGAACGGACCGCCGGCCGCTTATGACGAGATCGCCGGCGTCCAGGCGCGCTTCCTCGCCCTCGCCGGCATGAGCGACTGGGACGCCGCCGGCGCATGGTTCGTCGATTACTGGAGCGGTCCCGGCGCATGGGCGGCGATGCCGGACGCGCGCCGGCGCGGCGTGCTCACGACCCTGCCGGCGGTGGCGCACGAGTGGGCCATGGCGGTGGGGGGCATCCGCCCGCTCGACGGCTGGCAGGCGATCACGGCGCCCGTTCATCTCGTTCACGCGGCGGACACGCGCACGCCGCCGCGCGAGGTCGTCAGACTGCTCGCCTGGGCCTATCCGGATTGGACCGTGCACGAGGTGCCGTCGGGCGGCCATATGGCGCCGCTCACCCGACCCGATCTGGTCAATCCGTTGATCGGCGCCATACTTGATACGGCGGAGGACGGACGCGCGGGGTCCGGCCGTCGCGTGGCATTCGCCTGAAGCCGCCGCAGCCTCCCAAGCCTCGCCCGGCCAAGCGCTCCCCAAGACGTGCTAGGCTTCGCCCGGACGATGCGTCCTTGGAGGCGACCTCGTGGCGGACCAGCTCGGCGTACAGTTCTTCACCGATGCCAAGGCACAATTCGAATCCGCCGCCCGATGGCGCTGGGTCGTCGTCGCCCTCATTGCCTATCTGCATGCCGGCCTCGTGCTGCCGTTCGCGGTCGACACGCGCGACAAGGCCGCGGTCGAGCGCCAGCTGGCGGACAACCGGACCGCGGAATCGGCCCTCAAGCCGGTCACCGAGGCGGCGAACAAGCTCGCGGACGGCGTGAACAAGGCCAAGGATCAGGTCGCGGCGGATCTCAAGGCGCGGCTGGTCGAGCGCTTCCAGCGTCTCGGCAAGGCGATCGCCGCACTCGCCGCGCTCGATCCGGCCCGCGCCGAGGGCGACGAAGGCGCAGCGGTGTTCGCGAGCCCGCAGCAGCCGCAGATGCAGCAGGCGCCGCCGCAGGATCCCTCGGCGCTGCCGCCGATGGATCCAAAGCTGCGCCGGCAGGTGGTCGAGGCGGCGAAAACGCCCGGCCTGGTGCCGCCCGACCTGCAAAGCTACATCGACAAGGAGGTGATTGGGCCGCCGTTCGAGAGCGCGAACGAGGCCTGGGCGAAGTCCGCGGCGGCGTTCGCGCAGGGGCGCACGACGATCGCAGAGGTGATCGGCAAGGCCAAGCCCGCCGCGCCGGCGGCGGCGCCCGACCTCGACCGCCTCGCCGAGGCGCTCAAGACGCTCGGCGAGCAGGTGCGTACCCTGCAGTTCAAGCCGCCGTCGGGCCAGACGTGGTGGCGCACGCTGCGCGGCAAGGACGACACCATCGTCGCGATGACGTCCGGCTTCATGGCGCAGGTCGGCGATGTCACGGCCAGCCAGGCGGCGCTGCAGACGCTGACCGCGCAAATCGGCAAGCTCGTCAGCGAGAACAAGGAGGCCGCCGCCAAGCTCAACGACACGCTTGCCGATCTCGACAAGCGCGCCGCCGAGCTGCAAGGCCAGCTCGGCGAGATCGGCGCGCCGCTCAAGGTCGTCTCCTTCAAGCTCGCCGAGATCGCGCCGCTGTTGCCGCTGATCGTCGCGGCCGTGCTCGCCGCGATCGCCACCTGGACCGCCGAGGGGCTGCGCCGGATGACGCTCGCGGCCGCGCTGGTCGGCGGCAAGGACGATGCGCCGGTCGTCCATGCCTGGCTGCGGGCGGCGGCCGGCGGATCGCGGGTGCAGATCGCCTGGGTGGAGCTCGTGGTCGCGATCGCCTCGATCGCCTGGGTGCTCGCCGCGGCCTGGACCGTCACGTCGCTTCCGCCCCCGGTGTTGACGCCGCCCGTGCTAACCGCGATCGCGGTGGTCGGCGTCGTCGGGGCACGCGCCTATCATTGGAGCCGCGCCGACGAGGCGGCGACGGTGGGCGCCTTCGGGACGCTGCGGGCGGCGGGGTGACGGGGAACAGCGCGATGGGGCTTCGTCGCCGTGACCTTCTGCATCTCGCCGCCGGCGCGGCGGCCTTCCGCCTCGGGGCGGGGCGGGCCTGGGCGCAGGCCTACCCGGCGCGGCCGGTGCGCGTCATCGTCGGCTTCCCGCCCGGCGGCTCGGCCGACATCGTCACGCGCCTCGTTGCGCAGGCGCTCGGCGAACGGCTCGGGCAGACTTTCATCGTCGACAACCGGCCCGGTGCCGGCAGCAACATCGCCGCCGAGGCGGTGGTGCGCGCCGTCGCCGACGGCTACACGCTGCTTTCGATCACGTCCGCCAATTCGATCAACGCGACGCTCTATCGCAATCTCGGCTTCGACATCATGCGCGACCTCGTGCCGGTCGCCGCCGTCGACGTCGTGCCGCAAGTCATGGACGTCAGTCCCTCTCTCCCGGCGCAGACGATCCCGCGGTTCGTGGCCTATGCCAAGGCCAATCCGGGCAAGCTCGTAATGGGCTCCGGCGGCATCGGATCATCGCCGCACATGGCGGGCGAGCTGTTCAAGATGATGGCCGGCGTCGACCTGCTGCACGTGCCGTATCGCGGCGTCGCGCCGGCAACCGCCGACCTGCTCGCCGGCCGGATTCAGGTCGTGTTCGATACCGTGCCGGCGGCGATCGGCAACATCCGGGCCGGGCGCGTGCGCGCGCTCGCGGTGACGACGCCGAAGCGCTCGACTGCGCTCCCGGACGTGCCGGCCATGGCGGAGTTCCTGCCCGGCTACGAGGCGACCTCGTTCCATGGCATCGCGGCGCCCAAGGACACGCCGGCCGAGATCGTCGGCCGGCTCAACACGACAATCAACGCGGCGCTCGCCGAGCCCAAGCTCAGGGCGCAGCTCGCCGACCTCGGCGGCACGGTGCTGCCCGGCACGCCGACGGATTTCGCGCGCCTGATGGCGGACGACATCGCGCGATGGGGCAGGGTGGTGGCGTTCTCGGGCGCCAAGGCGGAGTGAGCCGCTTGCTCATGCGCCTGCGCTCCCTCTCCCGGCTCTTGCGCGGGGAGGGGGAGCGCTGGCACCGTGCCGCGCGGCTAGTTCTGCTTCGCTTCCGACGCCGCCAAGAACCGCTGCTTGATCGCGTGGCCGTCGCGGCTCGGGATGACGCGCGGCTGCTTGGTGGAGGCGACGCGCGCCAGGATGAAGTTGGGCCCAACCGCGCCGTAGAGCCATTTGCGCATCTCGGCCGTCTCGGCGAGATCGTCGAGCGAGGCCACATGGGCGAAACGGCAGGCTTCCGCCGTCTTGGCGAGATCGATGCCGGCGGCCGTATGGCTCGCCTGCATGCCGGTCGCCGCGTAGTGGGCATTGTCGAGGACGACGATCGAGAGATTCGCCGGCTGCTTCACCCCGATGGTGGCGAGCGTGCCGAGCCCCATCAGCAGGTCGCCGTCGCCGGTGATCACGGCGACGCGCCGGTCCGGCCGCGCGAGCGCAAGCCCGAGGCCGACCGCGGCGGTCGAGCCCATCGCGCTCCAGAGATGGAAGTTGAGCGGATGGTCGCCGCAGGCGGCGACGTCGAAGGTTGCGGTGCCGAGCCCGGTGACGACCAGGAGATCGCCGCGATCGGCGAGCAGGCGGGCGACGAGTTCGCGCCGGTCGAGCATCAGTGGTGCCCCGTGGAACGATCGATCATGCGCTGCGCCAACAGGATCGCGACCTGCAGGTTGCCGCCGAACGCCATGTTGCAGCCGGCGGCGACGATCTCGGCCACCTCCTCCTCGCGCTCGACCCGGTAGGTGAGAAAGCCGGCGAGCTTGAGCGTCTGCTCGGTGATCGAGCCCATCGGGACTTGCCACGGATTGAAATCGTCGAACTCGCCCCGCATCGTCACCAGGATCACACAGGCGATGCCGCAGTTGCGCAGCAGCGAGAACGTGTTGATGCAGTTGCCGACCCCGCTGCTCTGCATCAGCAGCGCGGCGCGCCGGCCGCCGAGCGCGGCGCCGAGCACGAGCCCAGGCCCCTCCGCCTCGCTGGTCAGCACCACGTCGATGATCGCATTGTCCTGCTGGCAGAGCGCGATCAGCCGTGCGTGCCCCGTATCCGGCACATAGCCGACCTGGGCGACGCCGGTGCGGCGGAAGATCGCGTGAATGTGGTCCGGCCAGGCCGCCGCATCGGGCGGCGCGGATGGGGCTTCGGCCAAGGCGCTCTCCCTGCCTTACATGAACGCGCGAAACTGCCGCGTGCAGTCGCACGTCCCGGCGTCCCGCTCAAGCCCCGCGGGCGCGCTTGGGCGCGGTTCAGGCGGCGCGGATGCTGGTCAAAAACTTGTCCATCTCGGCCTTGAGACGGTTGCTGTCGCCGGCGAGCGAGCGGGCGGAAGACAGCACCTGGGCCGAGGCGGCGCCGGTCTCCGCCGACTCGCGGTTGACGTCGGTGATGTTCCTGGCGACCTCGGTCGTGCCGGACGCCGCCTGCTGGACGTTGCGCGCGATATCGTGCGTCGCGGCGCCCTGCTGCTCGACCGCGGCCGCGATCGTGGTGGCGATCTCGGAGATACGGCCGATGGTGCCGCCGATCTCCTTGATGGCCGCGACGGACTCCTGGGTCGCCGCCTGCATCTCGGCGATCTGGCCGCTGATCTCGCTGGTCGCCTTGGCGGTCTGGGCGGCGAGCTGCTTGACCTCCTGGGCGACGACCGCGAAGCCCTTGCCGGCCTCGCCGGCGCGCGCCGCCTCGATGGTGGCGTTGAGCGCGAGCAGGTTGGTCTGCTCGGCGATCGAGGTGATCAACTGGGTGACGTCGCCGATCCGGCTCGCCGCCTGCGCGAGCTTGGTGATGCGGTCGTCGGTCTTCTGGGCCTGCGTCACCGCCTCGTTGGCGATCCGGCTCGATTCCTGCACCTGGCGGCCGATCTCGCCGATCGAGGTGGACATTTCCTCGGTCGCCGATGCCACCGTCTGCACGTTGGTGGAGGCTTCCTCCGAGGCCGCCGCGACCGCGGTGGAGCGCCTCTGCGTCCCCTCGGCCGCCTTGGTCAGGGTCGCGGCCGCCTTCTCGAGCTGTGCGGCCGTCGCCGACACGGTGTCCATGATCCTGCCGACGGTGTCGCGGAACGACGTCGCCATCCGATCGAGCATCTGGTGCTTGTCGCGCCTGCCGGCCTCGAGGTAGATGGTCAAGACGTAGTCCATGTCGAGCAGGGCGGCCGCCACCGCGGCGCGCAGGATGCGCGATCGTTTCTCGGCGGCCTCGCGGTTGCGCCAGCCGCCGGAGAACCCGGCCTCGACCGCATCGATCAGTCGGCGAATGATGTAGCTGTATCCGCCGATGTACCAGCGCGGCTCGAGCTGGAGCCGATTGTGCGTCTCGCCGATGCGCTCCACCGACTTGAGGTAGGTGTCGTCGAAGTCCGCCGCGAGGATCACGTCCCAATGCTTGAGCTGCCGCGCCTTGACGGAGCTCTTGGCCTCCTGGCTGGTCACGAAGCCGGCGGTCTCCGGGAACTTGCCGATATGCGCGTAGAAGTCCTCGAGGATGCCCGGCAGCAGCTGGTTGACCAGCGGGCGCATCTCCCGCAGCGTCTGACGATGGGCCTGATCGAAATTGAGGAACTTCAGGCGGGACGCAATCGTGTCGTCGCGAGTCACGGCACTTCTCCTCGGGGGTGAGCCGGCTCCCATTTAGTCGACTCGGAGTTACCGCTTTATTAAGGTTAAGCATTCGTTCCGCGAACCCGAGCCTCGTCTCGAACCAGGGGGCACGATGCAGCTTCAACCGGCGGAATTCTTCGGCATCGCGGCGGCGGCTGCAAGCCTCTATGCGGCCCAGTCGAAGACCATCATTCCGCTGCGCTGGGCGGCGATCGCCGCGAACGGACTGGCGATGATCTACAGCGTCCTGCACGGGACCTATCCGACCTTCCTGCTCAACGCGATCCTGCTGCCCGTCAACGCGTGGCGGCTGCGCGCGATGCTGCGCCTGATCGGCGAGATCGACGCATCGATCGCGGGCGACCTCAGCGCCGAATGGCTCTTGCCCTATGCGCGGCCGCGGGAGTTCAAGGCGGGCGCCGTCATGATGGCGCGCGGCGACTATGCGACCGCGGCGTACTACATCGTCGCCGGCGAGGTGGAGGTGGTGGAGATCCGTCAGACCCTGGGGCCCGGGACTCTGCTCGGCGAGATCGGCCTGTTCACGCCGGACGGCCGGCGCACCAAGACGGTGCGCTGCAAGAGCGATGTGCAGACCGCCGTGCTCGACTATGACCGGTTCAAGGAGCTGTATTTCCAGAACCCGCAGTTCGGCTTCCGTCTGCTGCAGCAGATCGTCGCCCGCATGCAGGCGGGGCTGGAGCTCGTCGAGTCGGCCCCGGCGCCCTGAGCGCCGGCACCGCTTTTCGCGTGGCAGCGGAACAGTTTCGCAGATAACTTTGGCAAACCGGCTGAACGAGAGGTCGGGCTGCGGGAGAGGCGACCCATGCAACGCATCGGCGTTCTGTTGTTTGCAGCGCTCGCGGTCTGCTGCGCCGCGATGTCGGCGGCCGCCCAGGACTTTCCGTCCCGTCCGATCACCATGGTGGTGCCGTATCCGGCCGGCGGCCCGACCGACACCATCGCCCGCGTGCTGGCCGACCGCATGAAGACGGCGCTCGGCCAGCCGGTCATCATCGAGAACATCGCCGGTGCGGGCGGCAGCATCGGCGTCGGCCGGGTCGCGCATGCGGCGCCCGACGGCTACACGCTGAGCATCGGCCACGTCCAGACGCACGTGCTCAACGGCGCGACGATGACGCTCTCGTACGACGTGGTCAACGATTTCGCGCCGGTGTCGCTGATCGCCGATACGCCGATCTGGATCGTCGCGCGGAAATCGCTGCCCGCCGACGATCTCAAGGGGTTCATCGCCTGGCTCAAGACGAGCGAGGGCAAGGCCAATGCCGGCACCGTCGGGGTGGGCGGCCCGACCGACATCGCGGGCATCATCTTCCAGAAGCAGACCGGGACCATTTTTCAGTCGGTGCCCTATCGCGGCGGCGCGCCGCTGCTTCAGGATCTGTTGGCGGGCGAGGTCGATTTCGCCTTCGGCCAGGCGGCCACCTATCTGGGTCAGGTCCACGGCGGTCAGCTCAAGGCCTACGCGGTGCTCACACCGACGCGGTGGTGGGCGGCGCCGGAGGTGCCGACGCTCGACGAGCTCGGCGTCGCCGGTGTGCACGCCACGTTCTGGCACGGCATCTGGGTGCCCAAGCGCACGCCGCCCGAGGTGATCGCCAAGCTCAACGCCGCGATCGTCGAGTCGCTGGCCGATCCCGTGGTGCAGAAGCGCTTCCGCGACGTCGGCCAGGAAGTCTGGCCACGCGAGGGACAGAACCCGGCGGCGCTCGCCGAGAAGCAGAAAGCCGAATTCGCCCGCTGGGCGCCGATCATCAAGGAAGCCGGTATCAAGGTGCAGTAAGGCGGGCGGCCGGTTGCGCGCCGCCTCAGCGCACCTTGCGCTCCTTGACGCGCGTCGCGGTCGACCGGTCGTTCGGATCGTCGCGCCAGGTCGGATGATTGAAATGGATGACGAAGTCGCCGTTGTATGAGGCGACCGCGCGGTCGAACACGATCTCGGCGATGCGCCGCCAATTGGCGAAGGTGCGCCGCTCGTAGACGTTTATTCCGCGGGTGGCGCCCGCATCGGTCACCTCGATATTGAATGTGAGCGTGCGTTTGGGCGTCGGGTCGCCGCGATCGTAGATCTGCGCCATGATCTCGTCGCGGAAATCGAGCGCGTCGCCGGCGATGCGCGGCTGGTCCGGCGCGACCAGCAGGCGCATATAGAGCGGCGTCCGGGTCGGCGCGTCGGGCGATTCGGCGTCGTTGATGAAGTTGGCGTAATCGCCGCCGAGATCCTGCTGGGTGATGAAGTTCGCGGTGCGCAGCGGCTGCTCGTGGTCCGGATCGGCGGTCGGAAACAGCTTGCCGACGAGCGAGAGCGAGCGGGTGCGGCCGCGCCGCGTCGCGCTGCAGCAGACCGAGTAGCGCCCGACGATCAGCGCCTCGCTGCCTTTGCGGAAATAGCCCGAGTAGGGCGTATCCTCGGTGATCCGCCAGCGGCCGGTCAGGCAGATTCCGTTCGGATGAATGAAACGGCGGAAGCCGGTGCGATCCGGCCCCCAGCGCAGGTCGGCGCCGGAATCGTGCGTACGCGCCGTCGCGTCGCGGAAGAGATAATGGCGGCCGAACGGCAGCAGGCCGCGCAGCATGTTGTGCAGCGTGACGGCGTAGACGGGCAGCGGCGGCGCGCCGGGGCGCCCCAGACGCGCTGATAGGGATTGGCGAACAGGGCTGCCTGCACGTCGGAAAAGCGCGAGCCGCGATAGGCGCGGTCCTCGTCGGTCATGCCCTCGATGGCAAACGGGTCCGCGACCATGGCGGTCTGGCTCGATTACCGTGTCGGCGCCCAGCGCACCTTGCGCTCCTTCACCCGCGTCGCGGTCGACGGGTCGTTCGGGTCGTCGCGCCAGGTCGGATGATTGAAGTGGATGACGAAGTCGCCGTTGTACGACACGACGGCCCGGTCGTAGACGATCTCGCCGATACGGCGCCAATTCTCGATGGTACGGCGCTCGTAGAAGGCGGGTCCGCGCGTCGTGCCCTCGTCACTGACCTCGATCAGGAATTTCAGCGTGCGTTTCGCGGCCGGATCGCCGCGATCATAGATCTGCGCCATGATCTCGTCGCGGAAATCGAGCGACTCGCCGGCGATGCGCGGTTGCTCGGGCGCGACGAGCAGACGCATGAATCGGGGTGCGCGGGTCGGCGCGCCGGGCGGCTTGCCGAGCTCGGCGATCTCGTAGAGCTGGCGGATGCTCGGCATGCGGTCGACGCGCGCAAAGGTCGCGGCCGTGATCAGCAGGATCGGCAGCCCGAGACCGCGGCGCCACGCCGTGGTGTTGGGTGCATTGCGCAGCTCGATGTCGTTGATGAAGTCCTCGGATCCGCCGCCGATGTCCTGCTGCGTGAAGAAGCTCGCGGTCGGGAGCAGGTCGGTGTGGTTCGGATCGGTGGTCGGAAAGAGCTTGCCGACCATCGACAGCGAGCGATTGCGGCCGCGTTGCGTCTCGGTGCAGCAGTTGGAGTAGCGCCCGACGATGAGCGCCTCGCTGCCGGTGCGGAAATAGCCCGAATAGTCGGTCTGTGCGGTGATGCGCCAGCGGCCGGTGAGGCAGATCCCGTTCGGATGAACGATGCGGCGGAAGCCCATGCGATCCGGCCCCCAGCGCAGGTCGGCATGGGAATCGACGCCGCGCTCGGTCGCCTGACGAAACAGATGCCTGCGGCCGAACGGCAGCACGCGCAGCATGTCGCCCAGCGTGACCGTGTGCACTGGCAGCGGCGGCTGGCCGGGGGCCGCCCAGACGCGCTGATACGGATTGGCGAAGATGGCGGCCTGCACGTCGGAAAAGCGCGAACCGCGGTAAGCGCGATCCTCGTCGGTGACGTGCTCGATTCCGTACTGATGCCGTTTCATGTCGAGGTCCCACATGCGAACGACCGACGGCATGCTACCATAGCGTGATCGGTTCCGGCCTGCATCTTAATTTTGTGCGGCTGCACGGCCGCCGCTCATGCCGTGCGCATGTCGAGGAGGGCCGCGGCACGGGCCCTTTGCAGTCCGAAAAAAGCGGTCTACAACCCGGGAGCGCGCAGGGGTTTGCCTCGCGAGCAGTCTGGACGCGGGGATGGAAATCGTTCTGCTACAACGGGATGATGCGCCGGTATCGCGGAACGGCGTACCCTTCGGCGACCGCCTTGGCGAGGGCGCCGCCGTTTCGGCCGGCGCAACCAATCTCGCGGCGGCTGTCGCCGCCGTGGCGCACACCCGCGCCGATCATCCGGCGGTTGCGACCACGGCGGGCGACTTCACCTATGGCTGGGTCCTGCGGGCCGCGGACACCGTGCGGCGGCATCTGCATGCGCTGCCCGGCTTTGCGGCGGGCGCGCGCGTCGCACTGCAGATCGCCAACGCGCCGGAATATCTCGCTGCGTTCTACGGCACGCTGCTGGCTGACGGCGTCGTCGTGCCGCTGCCGGTGGCGCTCGAAGCGCGCCGTCGCCAAGCGATCCTCGATCTGTGCAGCCCCGACGTGCTGATCGGCCGCGCCGACGATCTCGACGCCGCGACCGCGACCGCGACCGCAACCTTGCGCCTGGCGGCGAGCGACGACGATGGGGTGACCGCCGCACCGCAGCGCGGGGGCGACGACCTCGCGATGCTCCTGTTCACGTCCGGGTCGACCGGCACACCCAAGGGCGTGATGCTCAGCCACCGCAACCTCATCGCCAATGCGGGCGCGATCCTGCGCGACCTGCCGATTCGCGCCGATGACCGTGCGCTCGCGGTGCTGCCGTTCTGCCATGCGTTCGGCAACTCGATCCTGCAGACCCACGTGCTCGCCGGCGCGACGCTCGTCCTGCACGAGCCGACGCCATTTCCGGCCGCGATCGTCGAGGCGCTCGCCGCGCGCGGCGCGACCTCGTTCGCGGCGGTGCCGGAGCTCTACGGCATGCTGCACAAATTCGGCGGGCTCGGCGCGCGGCCGCTGCCGGCGCTGCGCTACATGACGGTCGCGGGCGGCGCACTGCGGCCCGATCTCGCCGCCGGCATTGCGGCGCGCATCGCGCCGGCGACGTTTCATGTCATGTACGGACAGTCGGAGGCGACCGCGCGCCTCGCCTCGCTGGCGCCGGGCGAACTCGGCGTGCGCTGCGGATCGATCGGCAAGCCGATCGCGGGCGTCACGCTCGCGGTGCACGACGAAGCCGGGCGCGATGCGGTGCCGGGCGCCGTCGGCATGCTGTGCGCACGCGGCGACAACGTGATGCTCGGCTACTGGAACGATCCGGCGGCGACCGCCGAGGTGCTCGGGCCCGACGGCTGGCTGCGCACCGGCGATCTCGCCCATTGCGATGCGGACGGCTACTTCTACGTCCACGGCCGCGCCAACCTGCTGGTCAAGGTGCAGGGCCATCGCGTGCACCCGGCGGAGATCGAGGGCGTCGTCGAGGCGAGCTTCCCGCACGCTCAGGCGGTGGCGATCCCGATGGCGCGCGGCGACGACACGCGTTTCGCGCTGTTTCTCGCGCCGCGGGACGAGCGCCCGCTCGACGTCGCGACGATCCGCGCCGCCTGCCAGCGCGAGCTTCCCGGCCACAAGGTGCCGCTGCACTTCGAGGTGCTCGACCGCCTGCCGCTCACCTCGGGCCACAAGGTCGATCGCGCCGCGCTCGGCCGGCGGCTGGCCGAGGCCGCCACGCCGGCCGCCTGAACGCCGCAGATCCGATGACCCCCGACAACCATCACCTGGAAGCGGACCTGCTGGCGCTCGTGCGCTCGCGCGGCGCCGATCACGCGCGCGTCGAGCCCGACACCGACCTGATCGATGCGGGGCTGCTCGACTCGCTGCTGCTGACGGACCTCATCCTGCACATCGAGGAGCGCTACGCGGTCGCGTTCGACGCGAGCGACGTGAGCCCGGCGAATTTTCGCTCGGTCGCCACGATGGCCGAGCTCGTGCGCGGCCGATCGCCGGCGGCGCAGTCGGCTTGAGGATCGGCGCGACCCATGAAATGGCCGCTGCAGGATCGCCCGGTCCCCGACGACCGGATCCCGCTCTACAACCGCTTCTATCTGCATGCGCCCCGCGCGAGTCATGTCGATCCGACCATGGTGTGGGGCACCGAGATCGACGCCGATGCGCTGCAGGTTTTTCTGCGCGAGCGCAACCGCGGCGGAAAAGTCCTGCTCACCACCGCGCATGCGCTGATCCGCGCGACCGCGCTCGCCCTGGCGCAATATCCCGCCTTGAACGTCCGCCTGGTCGGCCGCCGCATCTTTGCGTTTCGCGACGTGAGCATCCGCACCGCATTCGTCCATCGCCGCACCGGCGAGATCGACGTGCTGCTGATCTCGGCGGCGGACCAGAAGAGCCTGGAGCAGATCGGGCAGGAAGTCTGGCAGCGGCTGCTGCAGGCGGCCCGCGGCAAGGGCCCGCGCGACCGCGACCGCGGCCGTCTGCGCGAGACGTCGCCGTTTTGGTTCCGTCAGCTCCTGCGGATGTACGGCTTCCTCGACCGGCATTTTCGCTTGCCGAGCGTCGGCCGGCTCGACGAGTTGCGCGGCGGAGCCGCGATGGTGAACGACCTCTCGTTCCCCGGCGCGCCGCCGATCCGCAGCTACAAGCCGACCCGGTTTCCCGACCCGAGCGACTCGCTCAACCTGACGCTCGGGGCGATCGAATCCAAGGTGGTCGCGCGCGGCGACGGCTTTGCCGAGACCCACGTCATGCCGCTGTTCGTGCGCGCCGACCATCGGCTGGTCGATGCCTATCAGGTCGGCCGGTTCGTCGCCGCGGTGCGCGACCTGTTGAGCCATCCGGAGCGGCTCGACGCAGCTGCGACCACGCCGCAAGCTGTGCCGGTCGCGGCGGCCTCGCAATGACGCGCACCATGAACCAGGACGATCCGCTCGCCGCCTTCCGGCTCGACGACCGCCTGATCGTCGTGACCGGCGCGAGCCAGGGAATCGGACGGCATCTCGCCGAGAGCTTCGCGCACGCCGGCGCGCTGGTGGTGCTGGCGAGCCGGCGCCCCGACAAGCTCGCGGAGGTGCGGACGGCGATCGCGACGCGCGGCGGGCGCGCCGAGGCGGTGCCGACCGACGTGAGCCGGCTCGATGAGATCGATCGTCTTGCCGCCGCGGTGCATCGGCTCGCCGAGGGTGACGATCGGCGGATCGTGCTGGTCAACAATGCCGGTCTCGGCTTCACCAAGCCGGCGCTCGAGGTCGACGCGCACGACTGGAGCGCGGTGTTCGAGGACCAGGTGCGCGGCGCATTCTTCTGCGCGCAGAAGATCGGCGCGCTGATGCTCGCGCGCGGCTACGGCAAGATCATCAACATGAGCTCGACCTGGGCGGTGATGACCGACGACGGCAAGAGCGTGTACGGCGCCGCCAAGGCGGCGATCTCGCATCTCACGGCGGCGCTGTCGACCGAATGGGCGCCGCGCGGCGTACGCGTCAACGCGCTCGCGCCGACGACGACGGTGACCGAGTTCACCCAAGGGACCATGGCGGCCAATCCGGCGCGGTTCGAGCGGCTGCGCAGCCGCATCAAGCTCGGCCGCTATGCCCGGCCGGCGGACCTCGCCGGCGCCGCGATCTTCCTCGCCAGCGGCGCGTCCGATTTCGTCACCGGGCAGACGCTGTTCGTCGACGGCGGATTTACGAGCTGAGATTACGTGCGAGCACGACTGACAATTCCGATACGCTCATGCGACTTTCAGGCGCCAGGCCCGCGCGGGGGCTGCGCGCCTTTGACTCGCCCCACAGGAGCGCCGACGGAAGTCGACGACATGACAGGAAGCGGACTGCAACAGCCGCTCTCAGTAGCCCGATGACGCCGCAAGGAATGCACCGATACAAAATGGTGCGAGCACAAAAAAATCAGAGGCCCCGCAGAGAGTGCGGCCCTCGAGAGGTCAGACCGGTTCATTGCTGCAGTCTCTGCCAGAGAATGGACTGTCGCCACTCGATTCCAGCTAAGCTATTCGCGTCTTGCAATAATCCAGGGACAACGTTGGGTCATATCCCCAAACGCTCAGGCGCGCGCATAGGCTTTTGCGCTCTCCGCGAGGAGCCGACTGGAACTCCGTTCGACGCTATCAACCTACTCCGGGCTTCGCTGCCGCTCTGCCCGGCCGCAGCACATTTGCGCCCTCTCACTCCATCTTGATGTTGGCGTCGGTCACGACCTTATGCCACTTGGCGAGATCGGCGCCGATCAGGTCGGCGAACTTGTCCTTGGTGAGACACATCACGGTGAGCTGCTGATCGGAGAACTGCTTGGCGATCGCCGGATCGCCCATCACGGTCTCCATATCCTGGGCGAGGCGGTCGATGATCGGCTGTGGCGTGCCGGCCGGCGCGACGATGCCGACCCACGGCGCCATCTCGAACCCCGGCACGGTCTCGGCGACCGCCGGGAAATCGGGAAACTGCGGCATGCGCTTGGGCTCGGCGACGCCGAGCGGCTTGAGCTTGCCCTCCTGCACGAACTGCAGCAGCGTCTGCACGTTGTTGAAGCCGACCTGCACCTCGCCGCTGAGCAGCGCCTGCGCGGCCGGCCCCGTGCCCTTGTAGGGCACGTGCTGCAGCTTGACGCCGGTCGCGGCGGAAAACAGCTCCATGGCGAGATGGCTGAAATTGCCGACGCCGGCCGAGGCATAGTTGATGCTGCCGGGCTTTTCCTTGGCGAGGGTGATCAGCCCGGCGATGTCGTTCGCCGGAAACGACGGATGCGCCGCGAGCATGCCGGGCAGCCGCACCGCGGAGGCCACGGGGATGAAATCCTTCTGCGGCTGGTAGGCCAGATCCTTGTAGAGCCAGGGATTGACCGTCATCGGCGTGTCGGACGTGAAGGAGAACGTGTAACCGTCGGCGGGCGCCTGCTTCACCGCCATCAGGCCGATCGCGCCGTTGGCGCCGCCGCGGTTCTCGACGATGATCGTCTGGCCGAGCTTGTCCTGCAGGTTCTTCGCCACCAGGCGGGCGACGAAATCGGTGCCGCCGCCGGGCGGGAAGGGGACGATGAAGCGGATCGTCTTCTGCGGCCAGCTCTGCGCCAATGTTGGCGCCGGCGCCAGACACAGGAGGCCCAGCAGCACGGTCGTCACGAATTTCCTCATCGACGTCTCACTCCTATTCCGCAGGTTCGGATTGCGTTTTTCTTCTGCCGTTGTTTTTTTGCTTTCGGCGCCTTGCGCGCGCCGATCAACGGCTACCACCCCTTCGGCTCGGTGTCGAACAACCCCAGCGTTTGCAGCGTCGCCTTGATCTCGCTTTTTTGCGTCGTCGTCAGCGGGCGGTTCGGCAACCGCGGCGGCCCGACCGCGCGGCCCATGATCTCCCACATGGCCTTGGTCGGCGCCGGGTATTCGATTTTCGCGATCTGATAAAGATCGGAAAACTTGTATTGCAGCGCGAGCGCGTCCTCCATGCGGCCGCATGTGGTCGCGTCATACAACGCCTTGACGAAGCGGGGCGCGATGCCGCCGAACACCGACATGCAGGCAGTGCCGCCCAGCGTGAGCGAGGGGATCATCCACTCGGTGCCGACGAAGAGGCCGAAATCGGTCCGCACCGATCGCGCGGCGCGGCCGAGCGCGAGATACTTCTCCCAGTTGTGGCTCGCCTCCTTGAGCCCGATCAGCTGCGGAAAACCCTGCATCAGCTTGATCAGCGTCTCGGGCAGGATGCCGATGCCGTCCATGATGGTCGGCGAGTTGTAGGCGATGAACGGCAGGGCGGTCGCCCGCATGATCGCGGCGAAATGATCAAACAGCGCGTCCTGCGAGGGCTTCCAGTAGTACGGCGCGATCGCCATCACGCAGTCGGCGCCGATCTCCTCGGCGTGGCGCGCGAGCTCGATCGCCTGATCGGTGCCAGGCGTGCTGACATGGACGATCACCGGCACGCGGCCGGCCGCGACGTCGACCGCGCATTCGGCGAGGGACTTGCGCTCGTCGAGCGTGAGATTGAGGGATTCGGCGAGATGCAGGTTGACGCACAGCGCGGCGGCGTCCTGCTTGACGAGGAAGTCGACGACCCGCTCGAAGGTCGCGAGATCGACGGTGTTGTCGGCCGTAAACGGCGTGACCGGGACGTGAATCAGGCCCCGGGGGACGGCGGTCATGGCTTTGCGGTCGGTCATCGGCAGCACCCGGCGATACGCGTCTTACACGCGGTGGCGGGACTGTACGCGGCTGGTCCGCCGGCCGCTACGGGGTCGCGACCTGCGGGCGCGCTTGCCTGGCCGGCGGAATTGATGAAGTCTCGCGCCGGCCAGGGAGAGAAAAATGAAGCCAGTCGTCGGTGTGATCGGTCTCGGCATCATGGGCGGAGCGATGGCGGAGGCGTTGCGCGCCGCCCGCTATCGGGTGGTCGGCACCGACATCAGCACAGCGGCGCGGCAGCGGCTCGCGCGCGCCGGTGGGCGCGCGCTCGGCGCGAGCGCCGAGGTCGCCCGCGAGGCCGACGTGCTGATCACGTCGCTGCCCTCGGTTGCGGCGCTCGACATGGTCGTCGCGGAGATTGCGTATGCGTGCGGCGCGGCAAAAGACGCCGGCCGTCGGCCGATCGTGATCGAGACCTCGACGCTGCCGATCGCCGACAAGGAGCGGGCGGCCGCCGCGCTTTCCCGCGCCGGCGTCGCCATGCTCGACTGCCCGATCAGCGGAACCGCGCGCCGGCTCAAGGAGCGCGCCTGGACCATGTTCGTGAGCGGCGACGCCGCGGCGGCGCGCAAGGTCAAGTTCGTGCTCGCCGTGTTCACGCCGAATGCGCCCTATGTGGGCGCCTTCGGCAACGGCAGCAAGATGAAGTTCATCGCCAACCATCTGGTCGCGATCTACAACGTGTCGGTCGGGGAGTCGCTCACCTTTGCGCGCCGCATGGGCCTCGACGCCCAGCAGGTATGGGACCTCTTTGCCAACAGCCCGGTGATCGGCACCGGCGTCTTTCGGCTGCGCGGCAAGCAGATGGTCGATCGCAAATATCTCCCCGCCACCATGAAGGTCGAGGTGTGGCAGAAAGACATGCAGGTGATCGGCGACATGGCGCGCGCGGTCGACTGCCCGGTGCCGCTCTTTTCCGCGTGCGCGCCGATCTACAACGCCGCCATGGCGCAGGGTCTGAGCCAGCATGACACGGCCTCCGTTTGCGAGGTGCTCGACAGCATGGCGGGCGGCCATGCGCGGCGCGCGGGGCGGGGGCGCGCGAAGCGGAAAGGGTAACCGGGGCGTTGCCGAGCGGGGCGACGTTCAATAGAAACGGCAGAGAAAAAAGGGGGTACCGCGTGAAAATCGGTGTGCTGCTGGGCGACGACATCGGGCACGAGGTCGTGCCGGAATGCGTCAAGGTGATCAAGGCGGCGGCGGCGCGCACCGGCCTCGCGATCGACTGGCATCCGCTGCCGATCGGCAAGCATGGGCACGAGCAGCACGGCAACACGCTGCCGCCCTCGACCGAGGCGGCGCTGCGCGGGCTCGACGGCTGGATCATGGGGCCGATCGGCCATGCCGCCTATCCGCGCAACGACCCGACCTGGGTGATGCCGGCGGTGCGCAAGAAGTTCGAGCTGTTCGCCGCGGCGCGGCCGTCGCGCTCGTTTGCGAACGTCGCCTCGATCCACAAGGACGTCGACATCGTGTTCGTGCGCGAGCTGACCGAAGGCATGCTCTATTCGGAGACCGTGGTCGCCGGCGCGCCGGAATTCCGGCCGAACGACGACATCACGGTCGCGATGCGGGTGATCACGCGCAAGGGCGCGAGCCGGGTCGCGCGCGAGGCGTTCGAGATCGCGCGCACGCGCAAGTGCAAGAAGGTGACCGCCGCGCACAAGGAGCCGGTCTATCGGCTCGCCTGCGGCATGTTCGCGGAGGAATGCCGCAAGGTCGCCAAGGACTATCCCGACGTGACCTTCGAAGAGGCGATGATCGACACCATCTCGATGAAGCTCGTGATGGCGCCGCAGCAGTATGATGTCGTCGTCACCACCAACCAGTTCGGCGACATCCTGAGCGACATCGGCGCCGGCCTGGTCGGCGGGCTGGGCTTGGCGCCCGGGCTCTGCGTCGGCGAGCGGCAGGCGATGGCGCAGGCGACGCACGGCTCGGCGCCGGACATCGCCGGGCGCAACATCGCCAATCCCTATGCGATGATCATGTCGGGACAGATGCTGCTCGCCTGGCTCGGTCGCAAGCATGCCGACGAGCGCGCCGCCACGGCGGCGGCGAAGATGCTGGCGGCGGTCGACAAGATCGTCACCGACGGCAAGCACGTCACCCGCGATCTGGGCGGCAAGGCCAGCACCCAGGAGATGGGCGACGCGATCGCGCAGGCCGTGCATTAGAGCCGCGCGCGCCAAAAGAGCCAACATCAGGAAACGCCACAACGGGAAACGCCATGTACAATCTTCATCTCAGCCCCGAGCAGCTGGAAATCCGCGACACGGTGCGCGATTTCGGCGCGCAGAAGCTGAAAGCCGTGCTGCTCAAGTCGGACCGGCTCGACGCGCGCGACCGCACGCTGCCGATGGGTCTGCTCGACCAGGCCTCGCAGATGGGCCTGCGCAGCCTGGCGTTGTCGGAGGCGGCCGGCGGCGTCGGCGCGGATGCGCTCACCTGCTGCCTGGTGGCCGAGGAGCTCGCGGTCTGCGACGCGGATTTCGCCGCGGTCCTCGCCGAGACGTCGTGGCTCGCGCACCTGCTGTTCGACCAGGCGATGACCGACGCGCAGCGCGAGAAATTCTTGGCCGGGTTCCTGGAGAACGACCGCTGTCATCTCGCCTTCGCGGGCCGCGAGGCAGGCGACGATACGCGGCTCGGCATTCACTATCACCGCCCGGCCGCGATCGACGCGGCGTCGAAGACGACAGCCGCCAAGGCGGGCAACGAGTGGGTCATCAATGGCGCGAAGGACGGCGTCGCCAACGCGCCGATCGCCGGGCTGTTTGCGGTGCTGGTGCGGATCGCGGACCGGCCGGAGGCGGGCGTGCTGCTGGTGCCGGCCGATGCGCCGGGCGTCAGTGTCGCGGCGCACGAGCGGCCATGGCATCACGGCGTTTCCGGCGCCGTCACCTTCAAGGACTGCCGGGTGCCGGCCGACAACCTGCTGAAGGACGGCGCGGCCGCGCTGCTGGCCGGCGCGGCGGCGGCGGGCCGCGGCATTCCGCTCGCCCAGGCGATCAATCTCGGCATCGGCCGCGCTGCCTACGAGGCTGCGCTCGAATACGCCCGCCTGCGGGTGCAGGGCGGGCGGCCGCTGATCGAGCATCAGGCGATGGGTACCAAGCTCGCCGACGTCGCGATCCGGCTCGAGGTCGCGCGGGCCGCGATCTGGAACGCGGCCTGGGCCTCCGACCATCCCGGGGTCTTTGCGGACCAGAGCCTGCCCGACCTGCCGCTCGCGACCGTCGCGCAGGTGTTCGTGTCCGAGACGCTGTACAAGGCGGTGCGCGACGCGGCCGAGCTGTTCGGCGCCATGGGCGTGATGCGCGACATGCCGCTGCAGAAATATGTGCACGACGCGCTCGTCTGCGCCCACAGCCACGACGGCAATACCGAGGCGCGGCTGCGGATCGCCGAGAGCCTCGCCGGCTATCGCCGCGCCGGCGTGCCTCAAGCCGCGGCCGAGTGAGCGCGCACTAGAGTTAATGTGAGGATAGGCCCATGGACTTCCAACTGAGCAACGAGCAGCGCTCCTGGCAGATGGCGGCGCGCAAGTTCGCCGACGAAGAGGTGCGCCCGATCTCGCTCGAGCGCGACGCCATTCCGACCGCGCGCGAGACCTGGGACTGGGACATCATCAAGAAGGGATCGCGGCTCGGCTTCCGCACGCTGGCGGTGCCGAAGGAATGGGGCGGCCATGGCGCCGACTTCGTCAGCCAGGCGCTGATCATGGCCGAGATCGCCAAGGCCGACAGCGCGATCTCGAAGGCGTTCAGCCAGAACTGGAAATGGAGCCACCTGATCTCGGCCGCCTGCACCGAGGACCAGAAGCGGCGCTTTTTGCCCGATTTCATCGCCGACGACACCTTCGTGCTCGGCAAGGGCATCACCGAGCCGGGCGCCGGCTCCGACAACCGCCTGCCGCCCGAGGACGACCCCAAGGCCGGCCTCAAGCTCAAGGCCGAGCGCAAGGGCGACGAATGGATCCTCAACGGCGAGAAGGCGTTCATCGCCAACGCGCCGGTCGGCAAGCTCTTCTTCATCGACGCCCGCACCGATTCGAGCGTACCGCTCAAGCAGGGGACGACCATGTTCCTGGTGCCGCGCGACACGCCGGGCTTCCGCATCGGCAAGGTCTTCAACAAGAGCGGCTGGCGCTTCTACCAGAACGGCGAGATGATTTTTGAGAACGCGCGGGTGCCGCACGCCAACGTGGTCGGCGAGGTCAACGGCGCAACGCGCAAGTCCGGCGGACAGGGCGGCGACACCACCGGCGGCGACCTGTTTGGCGACCTCGAGCTCTGCGCCAATGCGCTCGGCATCTGTGACGACGCCTGCGAGAGCGCGCTGCACCACGCCAAGACGGCGAAGCACGGCGGGCAGCCGCTGTTCGCCCAGCAGAGCGTGCAGCTGCAGATCAACCGGATGTACATGCTCACCGAGGCGCTGCGCTCTTTCGTGCTGCGCGTCGCCTGGGAGCACGACATGAGGATCCATTCGGCCAACGCGGGCCTGGCGATGAATTTTTCCTCCGACGCCGTGCAGGAGGTGGCCGAGCTCTACATGGAGGTGCGCGGCGCGGACGGCTGCGCGATGGACCCGCACGCCGACAAGCTGGTGCGCGATTCGATCATCTGG
>Ga0335081_10001261_pt1 | contig 40272 bp, 37 predicted proteins | sample Lox_Sample_35_FD_206713 | JGI IMG/M metagenome (GOLD analysis project Ga0335081, IMG submission 206713) | Soil microbial communities from Loxahatchee National Wildlife Refuge, Florida, United States - Lox_Sample_3.5 | ecosystem: Environmental > Terrestrial > Soil > Wetlands | place: USA... | reverse complement strand
GCCCAACTCATCTCGCACGCTGGGCGGCAGCAGGTACGCTTGCTCGGGGTTGTACACACGAAATCGTGACATACCCCTTTGTGCATCATTTATCCTTGCTGCACAAGTGAGTTCTCACGCACTCACTAAAGGCGTGCCCTTTCAAGACGGCTTGCGCCAAACTCTGAAACCCGTCCGACCCTGCCATTGTAAACGAGTAGGCTCGATTGCTTCTGTTATTCTGTCTGCCGCACGCTCCGCTCACTCGAATCAGCAACCCCGTGGACGACTCCAAACCCCAAGTGATCCTGCTGGCCTATCTGTATCCTCCACATTGGGAGATTGGCAGCCTGCGGCCATTCCGCTTCCGCAAATATCTGGAGTGCATGGGCTATCGCTGCCACGTGATTACCGCGTCGGCGCAAAGCGAACCATGCCCAGCCGGCGTCACCGTAATTGCCGACCCGCTGGCCGAGATCTGGGAAGGCGAAGCAACTGCGCGCCTTTCGTTCAAAGGCCATGTCGAGCTTGTGCTGCGGCACCTTATGTTTCCGGGGCACATCGGGTTGCTCTGGTCGCGCGCCGCGGCCGCCGAGTGTCGCAACATTGTCAAGCGAAATCCCACGGCGCGCTTCGTGATCTTTTCCACCTATCCGCCAATAGGCTCGCTGCTGGCCGGGCTATTCGCATGCGGCAAGCGCACGCCGTGGATTTGCGACTTTCGCGATCCGTTTGACACTCTGGTTCCGGGGGCCTCGTCGTGGTACGTGCGCGCGTGGAGCCGCTTCACCGAGAAACGCGTATTTCGCAAGGCGGCTGCGGTGATCGCCAACACCGAACCGGCGGCCGCAGCGTGGCAGCAATGCTATCCCTGGGCGCGGCAGAAGCTGCACCCCATCTACAACGGCTACGATCCCGAAGGGTCGCCGCGGCCACGTCCGATTCCCGCGCGCGACCACAAGCTCATCGTTCACGCGGGAACACTCTATCCCGGAAGAAATCCCAATGCGCTGATTGAGGGCATCGGACGGTTGCGCCACCAGGGTCTACCCGAGGCAATGCGGGCGAAGGTGCTGCTACTCGGCTCAATCACAAAGCTCAACGAGGCGAACTGGACTTTGTACGAGTCTGCGCAGCGCGAGGATTGGCTGGAATTGCGGGCCACCGTTCCCAGAAGCGAGGCGCAGGCGATTGTGGAAGAAGCCGACGCGCTGCTGATCGTGCAGCCGCACACCGGGGTGCAGGTACCGGGCAAGCTCTTCGAGTACATCTGCGTCGGCAGGCCGGTGCTGGCAATCGTTCCCCGCTCATCCCCGATCGAGACGATCCTGGTGAACTCCGCTCTGCCGAATGTGTGTATCTACCCGGACGATCCGGCCGAGGTTGCTGACCGCAAGGTGCTGGAGTTTCTGCGCCTGCCGAACGTGCCGACGCCGCTCAATGAGTGGTTCCGAGCGAACTTTGACGCGAAGCGGCAAACCGAACAACTCGCGGCCATCGTCGAGCAGATCGCCGCCCTGTGAAGTCCTCGCCGAACTAGCGCAGCCTTCGCGCCCGCTTCCATAATGATAAGCCACTTCCCACGGTGGCGCAGGGCACGAAGAATGTTGCGGTGCTAAACCCTACCCGCCTAATCAAAGCCGGTCGAAGTAGCTTGGTCATCCGCGTCGCGGCCTGGCAGCATTACTTCCCCGCGACCTTCACGGGCACTGCGTACAGCCACGACTGGTTCGCGTGCCGGCACGTCGTTGCGGAACAAGTAACGCAGCAGCGGCGGGGACACCAGGGTGGTGACGCCGGTCATGAAGATGACAATAGCGTACGCCCGTTGCGAGACCATGTTCATCTGCAAGCCAATCAGCGCGATGATCAGCGCGACCTCGCCGCGCGGCGTCATCCCCATGCCTACCTTCAGGGCAGCGCGCCAGCCATCCTTCAGCATGGGCAAACCGCAACCCACGATCTTGCTGACCAGCGCCAGCAGCGAGACGATCACCGCAACCAGAAACACGTTTCCCTGGAAGACGCGGATGTCGAGCCGCGCGCCCATGGTGAAGAAAAAGAAGGGCGCAAGAAATTCGTTGATGCCGTTCACCCGCGGGCGTAGTCCCCATTCCGGCGAGTAATCGGAGAAGATCAGTCCGGCAAAGAAGGCGCCGATAATAGCGGCCATGCCGATCTTGGTCGCGGCCACCGATAGCAGCAGGCAGGTCGCCAGGGCCAGGATCAGCGGCGCGTCGCGCGTCGTCAAGCGCTGTAGCCCGGGACGCATGCGCCCCACAACGCCCGGTCCCAGGTAGACCATAAACAGGGCGAAGCCGACGGCTTCGGCGAGGACGACACTGAGATGCAACCAATGTACTCCGGTGCCGGAAGAAATGCTGACCACAATGGCCAGCAACACCATGCCCAGAATGTCGTCAAACACCGCCGCACCCAGGATGATTCTTGCCGCTCGGCTCTTCAGCACCTTCATGTCCTGCAGAATACGGGCGGTGATACCGACGCTGGTGGCGACCATGGCGGCAGCCACAAACATAGCTTCATGCGTCGATTCACCGCGCAGCTTCATGTACAACAACCCGCAGACGAACGGCAACACCACGCCGGCGATGGCCACATTAAACGAGCGGCGCCCGATGCGGATCAGTTCGTGCGGACTGCTCTCGAGACCCACCGTGAACAGCAGAAAGATCGCGCCGATCTCTGCGAGCGAGATGATGTTGTCGCTGGGAACGATGATGTTGGCCGCGTATGGCCCAAGCGCGATGCCCGCCAGGATTTCGCCGAGGACCGCCGGCAGTGACAGGTGCTCAAACACCTCTCCGCAGATCTTCGCGCACACGAAGATCGTAAAGAGCTGGAGCAAGAGGGTATCGGCGCCGTGGGACATACCAGGGAACAGCACTCACTCAGAAGCGAGGGCATCTTCTATCGTTGCTCGACTCCAGTTCTCAAGCGAGGGAATTCGGGAGTAGCTGTTCGATTTGTGAGCTGGATGGGACTGCTGAAGTTAGACGCGAGCTTTTGGAATTTCGCGGGCGTTCGCAAGCGCCGCCAACGCTTGTGACGTCGTGCTTGATCGAGTGGAAGAGTTGTCGATTCGATGGGCTGGAGGGCTACGCCAAAACTGCGATGAGCGGCTTCTGCTTCTCGAGGACTTCTCCGATCGCGGCCGCTTCTACGCCCGCGAGCCGCAACTCTGCCGCGAGCGCATCGGCCTCGCTTTCGGCGACGGCGATGAGCAACCCTCCGGCAGTCTGCGGATCGTAGAGCAACGTGAGCAGGTCCGGCGGCAACCCCGCGTCGACTTCGACGCAGGATTCGGTGAACTGCCGGTTCGACTTCAGCCCTCCCGGGACATACTTGCCGCGAACGCATTCCAGCGCCCCCGCCAGCAAGGGCACTCGTGACGCATGGATCCTCATGCTCACCCCGGAGCCGGCGGCCATCTCGCGCGCATGGCCGAGCAGTCCGAAGCCGGTTATGTCGGTCACGCTGTGCACCGTAAATTTGCCGCAGGTCAGGACCTCGGCAGCGGCTTTGTTCAGCGTGGTCATGGAGCGCATGGCGGCGCGGATCCAGCCGAGGTCGGCCTCACCGCGTTTGATGGCCGTCGAGATCACCCCGGTACCGATGGCCTTGGTAAACAGGAGACGATCGCCGGCTTGGGCGGCGCTGTTGGTCAGCACCTTTTCCGGGTGTACCGTGCCGGTCACCGCGTAGCCGAGCTTGATCTCCTCGTCGCGGATGCTGTGGCCGCCAATGACCGTGCACTCGGCTTCCACCATCTTCGAAAGACCGCCGGCCAGCATCTCCTCCAGGATCTTCACATCACCGCTCTCCGGAAAGCACACCAGGGCCAGCGCGCTCAACGGCCGTCCGCCCATGGCGTAGACATCGCTGAGCGCGTTGGTGGCCGCGATCTGCCCGAAGACGTAGGGGTCGTCGACGATGGGGGTGAAAAAGTCCGCGGTTTGCACCAGCGCCAGCGCCGGCGTGAGCCGATACACGCCTGCGTCGTCGGCGGTATCGAAGCCGACCAGAACGTTGGGATCGTGTTGCCGGGCTAATTTCCCAAGCACCGAGTCCAGCACCGCCGGACTTAGCTTGCTGGCTCAACCGGCGGCTTTCACCATCGCTGTGAGGCGCGTTGTCTTCACGTCTGCCATGCAGTTTCGATTGTAGAGGGAATTGGAGTTTCCCGTTTGGCGACAGCCCTAAAGAGTGGAATCGGCCGAGTGCGTGTTGAGGGACCGGCGGTACTTGGCCGCATACATCGCGTGGTCGGCCAAAGCGCACAGGTCCGCCGGATCGGAGGCATCGTCGGGGTACATGGCGTAACCTACGCTCACGCTCAGCTTCACCGTCTTGCGCTCCACCCGCAACGGCAACAGGAGGGCTGCTTCCAGGGCCCAGACCAGGGTTTGCGCGCCTTGCTCATCGGCAACCTCACTGATCACGGTGAACTCGTCGCCTCCGGTGCGCGCCAGGGTGTCGGCTGCCCGCAGGCGGGCGGAAAGCCGGCTCACCACTTCCTGCAAAACTCCGTCACCGATGTGATGGCCGAAGGTATCGTTCACCGCCTTGAACTCGTCCAAATCGAGCAGCAGAACGGCTACCTTCAGACCGTTGCGCGCCGCGTGTGCGATGGCTTGCAGCAGGCGGTCCTGCAGCAAACGGCGATTGGGCAGACCCGTCAAGGCATCGTGGTAGGCCAGGTGCTCGCTTTCCAGAATTTGCTCCTCCAGCAAGGTCACGATCATGCCAATGGCGACCAGGTATTTCGGGATGTCCCAGATTTCTACGTCCAGCCGGGTTGCTGGATAGTATTTTTGGAGCACGATGGCGATGGGAAAACCTGCTCCCCAACTGAAAAAGCCAAAGACGGTGGCCAGAACTCCCGCCGACGTCCGCTTCAGGCGATACCAGAAAAGGCCCGCGGCGAAGAAGTTGATCGCCGCCAGGAAGATATGAATTCCGTACTCTGGGTTGCCGGCCGCGATGCTCCGAACTACCAGTGCGGTCGTCGCGATCCCCGCCAGACTGACGCAGACCACATACGCCGTGACTTTGCGGTACCACGCCCAAACCAGGAGCACCGCCGCAGCGCAACCAATCCCAATCACGACATAGTAAAAAGCCGGAGACTTTACGCCCCAGAACATCGCGTTGGTGTAGGTCATCGCCGGAAGGGCCAACACACAGGCAAGCACCAACTGTCGTGCGGCGGTGCTGGCTTGCGGGGCTACGGAAACCACGAAGGCGGCGCTGGCCAGTTCCAGGGCGCAGAGCCCAATAGCGCTCTTGAGGTGAAATCCAGCCAACTGCGGAGGGTTGGCGAACTGCACGGCTGCCCGCAGCAACACCAAAATCCAGCCCGCCAGCCACAGACGCACCCGCTCGCGTGTGTGTTGTCGCGAAATGGCCGCGAACACTGCGACCAGAATTGCCAGTGCCACCAGAGCGGGTAACGCGTTGAAGTCTATGCGCATCTAGGCAATCCGCTAAGGGGGAACGGCTAACCTGAAGTTCAACTCTGCCAATAGCGTAATCGGTTGGATTCGCTGCCGCAATCAGTAAAACGTGGGGAGTTGGTATGGTGAACGGGCCATTCCGGATATGGCACGATAGGCACTTACCTACAGCCTCCCGCCGGCAAAGAGGCCGAACTTGTTCCGGATGGGTAACTGAAAACTGGCAACTGACTGGCAACTGACTGGCACCTGGCAACTGCTCCTAAAACGCTCCGCCCCCTCCGCCGCCGAAGCCGCCACCGCTGAAACCGCCGCCGCCCCCGAAACCACCACCGCTCCATCCTGAACCGGTACTGCTGGCGCGCGGCGCGGCCACGAATGCCTGGTGTGCGTCCATGGCCATGTTGTGCATGGCCCCGGCAAAAAAGATGGGGTTGAAGCCCCCCATATACGGCGTCGGGCCCACGTACCAGGTCGGCGCATTCTGGACGATTCCCTGAAACGCCTTCGCCCAGTGGTTCTCGATGCCCAGCGCCATGGCGAAGGGAAGGACCTTCTCGAAGGTATCCGGCGGCATGCGTTTGAGCCGGTCGGCATCCACGCGCAGGATGAACTCCTGGAGCCCGAGAATTTCGACCTTGGTCCGCACGCCCTTCAGCGACTTGGCGGTCATGATGCGGGCAAACAGGAAGATGATGATGACCGCTATGATCGCCGCCGCGATCAGCAGGCCTACCGAGCCCAGGATGTCCGCCCAGCCAAAGACTTGGGCCAGAACGAAAGGCACGGCCGTGATCAACACTCCCAAAGCGACGTAGGCATGTGCCGAGTCGGGATCGACGGAGTACATGCCTTTGCCCCTCAATTCCGCCAGAATGTCTTCTTTGATCGCGGGTATGGCGACGTAGAACTGGTTGCGCAACTCCGATAGCCGAATCTGCGTAGCGCCGCCCGCGAACATGTGGTTCAGCATGACCCGCTCGTGGGCCTCCAGCGATCCCGAGCTCCACGTGCCCGGCTCTTTAAGAGAATGGAAGGTGTAGTCGCGATGCGTGAACAACAGGACCTTGGAGTCGGTCTCCTCGATCTTGATATAGCCCTTGACCGCCAGGTCGATCAGCGTCGAGGTAATGTCGCGGGGATGCACTGAGTCGTCGATCAGCGTGCCGACCTCGGCGGGCGTCATGCCCTTGGGCGGCTCATACTGTGGCGCAACCGACCTGTCGGGCTTGGGATCGCGGCCCTTGGTCCACCAGAAAACGAACATTACGATGAAGGCCCACAACGGCAGCAGCACGATGACGTTGCTGCGCAGGAACCACACCGCGAAGGTCAGCTTGCTGGGCTCGGTCAGCACCCCTTTGGTGATGTATACGTCGGCCGTCAGCCCTTCGCGCATCGAGAGCGGCTCACTGCTCCTCACCGTGACCAGGTTGCCGTTGATCACCACCGTCGCGTTTTGCGCTGGCGAGCCGTAGAGGCCAGTGAAGGCCTGCGCCCGCAGGTTGTTTACCGCTCCCGCCGGAAACAGGATGCTGGCGTTAACGTCGTCGATGGGCACCGCCCAGTCATTGCCGGTCACGTTCCAATAGAGTTCGTCGTGGTCATCGAACCAGCGGATCGCATTGTTGACGGTGTATTCGATATCCACCATGCGGCTGGCGTTCACGGCGTCGGGAATGTAAATCTTCAGGTGCCGGTAGTCGCCGTGGATACTCGACTCGTACTTCAGCTTGTGGCCCCCGCCGTCGGTGACGCCGTTGACCTTGAGGAACAGCGTGTAATTCGATCCGTGCGGCCCGGGATACTGGATGGGAATGTCGCGATAGATGCCGCGAAACGAGCCATTGAAATACAGCACCAGGTGCTCGCGAACGACCATGGTGCCGTCCTGGGAGACCGTCATATTGCTGTCGAAATGGGTGATGTGCCACTCGCGCGCGAAAGCGGGCGAAGCGAGCGTCAGGCAAGACGCGAGAAGTAGTGCGATGCGGGTGCCCCACTCAAGCATCCTTTGCTTGAGTGGGGATTCTTGATGCGACCCTCTTACAACGTGGGGCTCCAGCCTTAAGTCGCGCATTTCAGAATTTGACCGCGACAGGTTCACGCTGCGCGGGGTCCTTAATATCGAAAAACTGCCTCTGCTGGAAGTGGAACATGCCCGCGACGATGTTGCTGGGAAACTCCTGGATCTTGGTATTAAAGTCGCGCACCACGGCGTTGTAGTAACGGCGCGCGTTCTGGATGGTATCTTCCAGTTCGCTCAGCGTGCCTTGCAGCGACTGAAACTGCTGTGACGCCTGCAACTGCGGATACGCCTCCGCCACCGCCAGCAACCCGCGCAGGGCGTAGGTCAACTGTCCCTCGGCTTCGCTCTTTTCCGCCGGAGTGGTCGCGGCCATCGCGGCGCTGCGAAACTTCGCGACATTCTCGAACGTGCCCTTCTCGTGCGCGGCATAGCCCTTCACCGTTTCCACCAGGTTGGGGATAAGGTCATAGCGCCGCTTGAGCTGCACATCGATGTCAGACCAGGCATTGTCGGCGCGCACCCGCAACTGCACCAGGCTGTTGTAAATGCCGATGAGCACAAAGACGATGATCGCCAGCAGAACGATGACGACGATGAGACCAATCATGCAAGCCTCCAATCCAATGGGAACCCGCGAAAACAGGCGACGAGCGGAAGGTATCACAGCCGCCAAGCCGAGGCAACGTGGGCGCGGTCGATGAGACAACTGCGACAGTGAGACTCCCGTGGTATGATCGGGCAATGCCAACGAATCTGCTGACGATCGACGAGGCGATCCGAGCCTTGGGAGTGTCGCGTTCGACGCTTTGGCGGCGGCTCCAGCGCGGAGAGCTCCCGAGCGTCCGTCGCGGCGGACGCCGACTGGTGCGCCTGACAACGATTCGGAAAGCGGCTCGTGATAGGGCGAAAGGTGATCTCCCGCCGTTAGTAGAAACCCATCCCATCTTCCGCCTGGTGGGCGCAGGGCGCAGCGGAGGCCAAGCTCCCGGCGCGCGCGATAAACACGCGATTCTGGACGCATGAATATCAGGCGAGGCGTTCTCTGGGATTCGAGCGCAATCCTCGCGCTGCTCGATGCCGACGACGCCGATCATGAACGCGCGGTTGCCATTGCCCGCCGCATTGCCGCCGAGAAGCGGCCCAGCTTCATCACCAACTACATCGAGGTAGAAGCCCATGCCTTGTTGTTGCGGAAGTTGGGAAGGACGCTCGCCCGGGAATGGCTGCTCACGGGCGGTCTGCCCGTAATTCGAGTGCTTCCGGAAGAAGAGGACCGCGCACGGGAGATCATCGCGCGGCACTCCGATAAAGACTGGAGCCTTGGTGACGCGATTTCCTTTGCCGTCCTGGAGGTGCGAGGCATCCGCCGAGCTTTCACCTTCGATCGCCATTTCCTCCAGTACAGTCGGATCGAGGTCATTGGCTTATCGGGTTGAGTCGGCGCTGCCGGGGTCTCTTGCAGGCCTGGGTTTAGGATTGCCGCCGATCAGCGCGACCGCGTGCGATTGGGCCATTTTACGGCACCTTTCCCCCTGATTGCCTGCAGCAGTTTCCCCGCGGCAATCCGGTCGAACCGTCGCAGGACGCGGTACTGCTTAAGGGCAGATTCGACGTTTCCCGACTTGGCCAAAGCTTCGCCCAGCTTGGTGTACAGGCGCGGGAAATCTGTCTGTTGTCCCGGTGTGTTAGCTTCCCACATGGGTGCATTCTCGATTGCCTGCGCTATCAACTCGGCTGACTGTGCAAATTCACCTCTGTCGAAATATAGCCAACCAAGGTTCGCCGCCGCCGGCACGTAGCGGGGATTAAGGCGCAAGGCCTCCCTATAAGCAGCAATCGCTTTGGCCTGCTCGCTAAGTTCCCAGTAAGTTGCACCCAAGCAGAAATAGGCACATGCGTAATCAGGCTTGAGTCGAATCGCTTCTTGATAGGCTAAAACTGCGTCCTCAAATCTATGTTGCTCGTACCACACGACGCCCAAGCTACGGTGCGCATCCGCATTGTTCGGCTGCAGTTGGATGGATCGTAAAAGTTCCGTCTCCGACTCGTCTAACCTGTGCAGCTCAGCCAAAACCAACCCGAGATGATAGTGGGTGTAGTAGTCGCCGGGATTAAGACCAATCGCCTGTCGCAGTGGCTCTTCCGCCTCCCTGTACCTGCCGAGGTTGTACAATGCCCACCCCAGGTCACGATATCCCGTCACACCTTCAGGGTTGATCTTGACTGCCTCTTCAGACTGTTGGCGCTTTTTTTCCGCATCATTGCGCCATTTTTGAAGATCGAAGTTCATCGTTCCGAGCATGCGTAGGCGTGTATTCCGGACAGACGTTATCACAATTGCCCCGAGACGGAAATAACTTCCGCCAAGCTGGTATCCCGCGGCGCTATGCAGCGTGAATGTGGCAGGGGCGTAAAATAGTCTTTTTCGGCTGTGCCCGCATCTCTTCGGAGCCGCCGTCATCTACTAAACATCCCAGATTTCTGGATTCCATGAGAGGACGCACTTATGGCTACCACCATGACTCCTGCGCGCGAGGGAACCCGCCACGGCGCTACCGTTAACGACGTTCAAATCCCGGCCGTCTTCAAGAACGAGCCCGCCACCGATTTCACCAATCCCGACACCGCTCGCCGCATGCGCAATGCGCTGGCAAAGGTCCGCAATGAGCTGGGGCGCGAATACGACCTGGTCATCGGCGGACGCCGGGTGAAGACCGAGGCGAAGACGCAGTCGCTGAATCCGGCCAAGCCGTCGGAAGTGGTCGGCGTCTTCGCGGCCGCGGGCGCCAGCGAAGTTGAGCCCGCGATGCAGGCCGCGCTAAAGGCCTTCGAAAGCTGGAAGTACACATCGTGGGAGGAGCGCACCAACCTGCTGTTCCGCGTCGCCCGTCTGCTGCGCGAGCGCAAGTTCGAGATGATGGCCTGGATGGTCTTCGAGGTCGGCAAGAACTGGGCCGAAGCCGACGCCGATATCGCCGAACTTATCGATTTCACCGAGTTCTACGCCATGGAGGCGCTGCGGCTTTCCAAAGCCGAGACTCCCGTTCAATTGCCCGGCGAGCGCGATCACCTGCGCTACATCCCGCTCGGCGTCGGTGTAGTGATTCCCCCGTGGAATTTCCCCAGCGCGATCATGGGCGGCATGACGCTGGCGTCAGTCGTGAGTGGCAACACGGTCATCCTGAAGCCCTCGAGCGACTCACCCACGATTGCTGCGAAGTTCTTCGAAGTCCTGGAAGAAGCGGGCATGCCGAATGGCGTGGTGAACTTCTGTCCCGGCCACGGCTCGAGCTTCGGCAACGCCATCGTCGAACATCCCAAGACGCGCTACATCGCCTTCACCGGCTCGAAAGAGGTTGGACTGCACATCAATCAGCGCGCAGCGATGCAACAGCCGGGCCAGCTCTGGATCAAGCGCACCATCCTCGAGATGGGCGGCAAGGACTCGATCGTCGTCGATGCCGACGCCGACTTCGATGCGGCGGTCGAGGGCGTCGCGGTCTCCGCCTTCGGCTTCAGCGGCCAGAAATGCTCGGCCTGCTCACGGGCCATCGTGGACGAGCGCATCTACGACCGCTTTGTGCAGCGCCTGAAGGAACGCGTCGAGAAGATCACGGTCGGCGATCCTACGCTCAACCCGAACATGGGTCCGGTAGTTAACGAGAAGTCGATGAAGACGATTCTGGGCTACATCGAGAAAGGCATTGCCGAGGGCGGCCGTCTGATCACCGGCGGCGAGCGCGTCACCGAGGCGGGCGACGGCTACTTCATCAAGCCGACGGTCATCGCCGACGTCGATGCCATGGCCACGATCTCCCAGCAGGAGATTTTCGGCCCGGTGCTGGCGGTGATCAAGTCGAGCAATTTTGAGGAGGCGCTGGACATCGCCAACAACACCGAGTTCGGCCTGACCGGCGCGGTCTACACCTCCTCCGACGACAAAATCGAAGCGGCCAAGCAGCAGTTCCACGTCGGCAACCTGTACATCAATCGCAAGTGCACGGGAGCCATGGTGGGCGCGCACCCCTTCGGCGGCTTCAATATGTCGGGCACCGATTCGAAGGCCGGCGGCCCGGATTACCTGCTGCTGTTCACCCAGGCGCAGTCGATCGGCGAGAAGATCACCAAGTAAGAGCAGTTTCCATCGCAGCGAGCGAGCACCCCGTGCGGCGCGGGTGCTCGCCTTTCCACAGCCGTGGCCTCCAGAGCGTTTTCAGAGTTGTCTCCGAGGGGCTGCGACCCGCGAAAGCGCTGCTCTCACGGCGTGATCTTCCAGACGACACCCTGTAGATATGCGCCGCCACGTAAAGTAGTTCCATAAAGGTTGCCGGCCGCGTCGAAGGCCACACTACAGTAGGGAAATTTCCCGTCATTGCCGCCGGTGAAATCGTATAGCGAGCTGTAGGTCCAGCCGTTGCCGGAGGGTGACAGCTCGAACACATTGCCCGCGCTATTTGTCCCATCGCACACCGTCGTGCCGTACAGATTGCCCGCATTCAAGGTGAGAGGACCCCACGGTCCACAATTGCCGCCGCCGGTAAAGCTGTAAAGCAGGTTATAGGTCCAATCACCGCCGGAGGGTGACAGCTCGAAAATCGTACCGCCGCCGCCTGTGCCGCCTGCATTGGTAGCGCCGTAGAGGTTGCCGGCCGCGTCGAGGATCAGCCCGGCCGTGGGATAACTTCCGTCGTTCCCGCCCGTGAAACTATAGATGACCCGCTCCGTCCAGCCATTCCCCGAAGGCGACAGTTCATACACCGCGCCATTCCCAGATGCGCCGCCGGCTGTCGTCGTGCCATAAAGATTGCCGGCGTTGTCGAATATAACTCCGCTAAAAGGAGTGGCGCCGTCCGGTGGGCCGGCAAAGGAGTAAATCGCCTGCTCCGTCCAGTGGCTACCCGAGCCCATCATTTCGTAAACCACACCGTTGCCTCTACCGCCGGCGGAGGTGGTGCCGTACATGTTACCCGCCCGGTCGAAAACGAGAGCGCCGTAGTTAGGCGTATCTCCATCAGCGCCCCCGGAAAAGCCATAGATCACAGTCGGAGTCCATTCGCAAAGCATCGTGAAACAAATAGGCGCTGCCGGGGGACTTACGTTCAGAACATAACCATGCTGATATTGGGTCAGGTTATTCGGGCTGGTGCTGTAGATGGTTCCATTCGGCCCGAAGACTACAGGAGCTTCCAGACCGCCGTCGAAAAGGCTGAGATCGGCAAAGGTATAGGCTGATCCCATCGGTCGCAGTTCATAGACCTGGCCCCAATTCGTGCCCTGGTTGCCGGTATGGGTCGTCCCGAAGAGCTCTCCTCCTCTTATCGTCACGCCGGAATAGGGTTGCCCCCCATCGGTTCCGCCGGTGAAGGCGTAAAGCCCCTGGAAGCTTTGCGCATGCGCCGCGTCTGTGGCGACGACGGTCAGCACCAACACAATCGCCAGCGCCAGCGGACCGATTGCGCCCGCTCTTGGCCGGGGCATCAAACTGCGAAGTTGTTTAACATCCACGATGAAATTTTCCCTGGGAATTGTTTCGCTGAAACCAAGCGAAGGTTCGACTAAGCTGGTGGCATGACATTATCCGCTCGCAATCAACTCGCAGGCACCGTCGAAGAAATCCAACTCGGCAGCGTGATGGCGCATGTCACGGTGCGCGTCGGCGACAACCTGGTGGAAAGCGTGATCACCCGCAAAAGCGTCGAAGAGCTGGCGCTCAAGAAAGGCGACGTGGTGAAGGCGGTGATCAAGTCCACCGAGGTCATGCCGCAAAAAGACTGAGTCGCGCCGCTCACTTGTCAATGCGGCTGCTCGCGCGCACCTCACTGCTTCTCTTGCGCACGCGACTACGGCACCACGGCCACCAGATTCGGCGGGGTGGCATTGCCGTTCGCATCCTTCAGCCCAACCGCAACCTGCGCCGAGTCCGTCATGGACGACGTGACGATCACGTGCACTGTGCCATCGCTGGTGCCGAGGTAAACGCGACTGCCGTCGAGCGTGATACCGCCGTTGTAGGCAATGGCGCCACCGGCCAGCGATGCGCTCCCCGGCGTGAGCGTCGGCACATCGAAGCTCAACAGCTTGGGAAGATTGGTGACCAGGTAGGCATGCGTCGCATCCGTGCTCACCAGAATCTGCTTCGCCGTGAAGCTGCCGGCGCCGAGATTGTAGCCGTTGATCGTACTCTGGGTGATAGTGATCGGACAGCCGGGGTTCAGCGAGGACGGCGTCGCAATCACATCAATGTCGGGCGACTCGGCGGCCACCGCGCCCGTCCCGTTGGGCAGCGATTTGATCAGCGTGGGACTGGTGGCCGCGAACATTCGAGCCAGAGTTTGATTGCACGTCGAGTAGGCGTAAATCGCCGCTCCGCTGGCGCTGGTGAAGTACGTCAACCCACCCTGGCCGGAGATGTCCATGGCAGTGCCGTTGCTGGGCAGCGTGAGCTTCCCGGTTGGGCCGGTCTCGAGGCCGAGTTGCACCTGGTTGCTGTTGGCCAGCACCGCCTGATTGGATTTGCTGTCGGGGGTGTAGGCCGACGAACTGGTCGCACCAGGTGTATTGGCGCTAACGGAGCCGTTGGAGAGATCGAAGTATGTGATGGTGTCGTCGGAATTGTTTGAGAGCAGCAGGTAGGAGCCGTCAGGCGAAATGGCAACGATCGTTCCCGACGCAGAAGAGGTTGTGACCGTGCCTGTGCTGACCGCAACCGCCATGAGAGCCGTGCCGGATCCGAGGTAGACGTTCGCGCCCGACGGCGACGCGATGATGGAGTTCGGAGCGTACGGCAGCGTGATGGCAGTTCCCACGGTGTCGCTCGCGGTATTGATCGGCACCAGCGAAGTCGAATTGGTGCTGGCAGCGTACACCGTCGTCGAACTGGGCTGGGTCACGTGGATGGTTACAACATTCTGGCTGTATTCCGGAGATACCGCCCGATTGCAATCGGGATAACTGCACGCTGCCGTGATGTACGCTGTCCCCCCGGTCACCGCCGTGACCGTGGCCGGGTTGTTGCCGCTGGTGCCGATGGCCACGCCCGCCGTCGCTGTCGATGACGAGCCCCAGGTGAGCGTCGGCGTGATGTATTGCTTGTTGGTGTCGTACACAACGGCGGTCAGGTTTTGCGTGCCCTGCGGAGCCAGCGTGAAGCTCATGTTGGAACTGCTCGCATCCTGCACAACGACGCTGTACACCGGACAGGTGAGATACCGCGCGCCTACGCTGTTCACCCCGGAAACACTGGCGAAGACGGTGGTCGCGCCGGGATCTTGCGCGGTCAGCACGCCGGCAGTTATCGCGGTGTTGACGGTCGCCGTTCCGCTGCACGTCGCGGTGCCGTTGCTTAAGGTCGCCGATGTAGGGGGTATGGTCGCGCCGCGCCCGGGGGCCGTGATCGTCAATTGCGTGCCGCTGGCGATGATGTTGGCGCCGGTCAATGCCACCGTCGCCGTGGCACCGGTCACGCCATTGAAGTTGGACAGATCGCAGGTCTGGCCTTGCGAGCCCATAATCGTCCCGCCGGAGACGTACGTCGGCGTGCCTGTGCTGGAGTTGTAAGTAGTTACAATTCCGGCAGAACTCGCCGCAACCAGCGCGTCGTTCGAACCAAAGGTGAAGGGACCCACGGTCGAGGTGATATTGCATGGCGCCGCAAGCGAGCAGCCGGGCGCCGTGGTGCTGAACGCCAAGCCGGAAACGTTGATCGGTTGCCCCATCGTGGTGCAACCGTTGGCCAGCACCGCCTGCACCTGATCGACCTGCAGGTGCACATAAACCGTCGCTGTGGCCGTGACACTGGGGTACGCTGTGGCGCTGACCGTGATCGTTACCTGACCAACTGCGCCTGGATTGCAATTCACGGGGGTGGCAAGGTTGTCCCAGACTCCGCCGCACACCAGGCCCCCGGTGGAGACGGTCGCGACATTGTTGTTGCTGCTGGCGAACGAGAGGTCAGCCGCCACCGTGCCGCCGGCGGCGTCTTCTGCAGTCGCCGACAAGGCCACAACCGCAAGTTTGTTCAGCGACAGAATGGTCGGACTGAGGACGATCTGGGTAGGCACGCCGGTAGTGGTACCGTTGCCGCCGCACGCAGCGAGGAAATTCAACAACAGAAGAGCCGCCGTCACCGCCAGACTACGAACCGCTAAAACCCGCTGCATCGCACCTCCCCGCCAGACCTCGCGGACCGGCGGACCTCCCACGTGATAATTGCGCACAGGAATGTCCCAGTGTAGAAGCTGTTGCGGACATTGGGCAAGCAAACTGATGCTCGTTCCCTCTTTATGTACTGCGCAGTCGAGGAAGAGAGCGAGACAGGGGCCGCTAGGCAGTCTTATGGGCCATTGCCGGCATTGTCGTGGGCGTATGTCCTGATCAACCTTGCTTGGCCCTAACGCTGCTTGGTGCCACTGAACTCGTCAGGCGACTCGGCCACGTCGCCCGCATCCTGTCATGGCGTCCATGCGGAGGTGCCCTCACCCAGTCATCGCCCGCAGAGGTGGATCATTTTGGTTCGAGAAATGATCCGCTACGTCTTGGTTCAAAAAAATGATCCGCTACGTCGTGCGCATGATCCATTACCTCGCGCGCGAGAGGATTGACCTGCCCATTGCATCAGGCTATGATCGAAATGCGGGGTGGAGCAGTCTGGTAGCTCGTTGGGCTCATAACCCAAAGGTCGGTGGTTCAAATCCACCCCCCGCAACCAAAGAATCAATAACTTAAGGCACTCTTGGATGAGTGCCCTTTGTGTTTTGTCCGTGTTCCGTGTTTTCCTATGCCCTGCCCACGGCGGGCATTGTCGCGAGCCTCTCGCGCTGCAATGCTGCCTGTTGCTCGCGGTATGCCTGAGTCGCTCGCAGAGCCTCGCGCTGATCGCGTTCATCGTGGATGTTGCAGCGGTCGAACATGGAACGGGTCTTATGCCCCGAAATGCTCATGGCAACCGTCTCCGGCACTCCGGCCCGCACCATGTCGCGAACAGCCGTCCGCCGGAAATCATGGAAAATCCGGCCCTGGTACTTAAGTTCCTCGCGAGTCCATTCCCGAGAGCAGGCCGCGCACTTGTGATCGGCATCAACCTTGCCCTCGCACGTCGGGCAAACCCACTGCCCTAATCCCGCCATGACGCAGGCCGTTGCCCAAGCCTTTCGAAAATCCCCGATTGGTTCCCCGCTGCGATGGAATATCCAAGCCGACAGTGCGTTCTCGTCGAACACGAGGCGATGAACACGCCCAACGATCTGTGGATCTGTGACGGCAGCACGCGAAAGCCCCGACAGCTTACGCACATGGCTGTATCCAGCCTCACACCGCAAACGCTTCCGCCATCTCAGTTGGTGCACTACAAGACATTCGACGGGAAGATCATCACCGCCATTCTTCGCATGCCCTTCAACTTGAAGCGGAATGGTAGCAATCCTGCGATCATTTTTCCGCACGGGGGGCCCACGGGCCAGACGGTTGACAGTTGGAGCCGCTGGTCGAACGCGCTTGCAACCCAGGGCTACATCGTGTTGATGCCCAACCCACGCGGGTCCACCGGTTACGGTATGGATTTCCAGCGAGCCAATTATCAGGACCTCGGTGGGGGCGATCTGAAGGATGAGATGTACGGCCTGGATTGGCTCCTTGCGACGGGTTACGTGGATGCGAAAAAGGTGTGAGTTTTCGGCGGTTCGTATGGCGGGTTCATGACCCTCATGCTGGCAGCGAAGGAGCCCACGAAATTCGCGGCAGCGTTGGACATGTTTGGGCCTCTGGACTGGTACAGCATGCTCAAGCACTCCGACCCACTGCTGAACCAATACATTCGCAACTTGCTTGGAGATCCGGAAAAGGACCGGCAGGTTTACGAAAAAACGTCGCCCATCACGTATGTCCAGAACATCAGGGCACCCATGTTGGTATTGCAAGGTGAGAACGATCCCAGGGTTCCCAAAGAAGAAACTGAACAGGTGATTAGCCTGCTGAAAAAGCGCAGCAACGTGGTCGATGTCGTGTGCTACCCCGATGAGGGACACGGGTTCGACAAGCTCGAACACCAGATTGACGCTGCGCGTCGCATCGTTGCCTGGTTCGACAAGTACCTGAAGAACACACCTGTTACAAATTCGGGAGAATAATGAGTGGGGGATCCACGGACTGAAATTCGTTGGCGGGATTAGGGACTGAGGTCTGAGGAATTACCCAGTCCGCGCAGTTCACGAGGAGCATTCACCGGAACTTAGGACGAGCCAGAGGGGCAGGATCTCGGGACGCGCAGGAGGCGCCCGCTTTTTCTGCCCCTTCCTGCTTGATATAGCAGCGTCGGGCTACGCCTTCGGCTTGGAGCTTCCCGGATTCCTCTTCAAATCCTCAAGATCACTGCTACGACCCAGTGCTTGCTTGTTGGCTACCAGGTCATCCAGGGAGATGAAGTGCACCGGCACGCCGAAGAAGGTGCCATCGACCTTCTTTCTCCACGCTTCGGGAAAGCGGACGCCGGTGATTTCGGTGAGGATGTCGATGCGTACTGGCGCAATTCCGATCTGATAGACCACTTGCTTGTCGGTGAACGTTTCGGCGGTTACTTTGTCGTGCTCAACGGGAGCACCGAACTTCTTCAGCGCTTCGACCACACGGAGAGAGTTTCGCCGTGAATTGCGCACCCACACGTCGAGATCTTTCGTATAGCGCGGCTCGCTGTACTTCATTACCGCGAATCCGCCTACAATCAGGTACTCGACCTCAAATTCGTTTAAGAGTTGTAGCAGTTCTTTGTAGTGTGGGTTTTCTGCCATGGCTGACTTCCTCAGCTAGTTCCACCAGCTCCCAAGCGGCCGCAAAGATGGCCTCATCCCCCTGCTCCTGCCAGAATTCGATATCAAACGACCGATCGGGGAAGGCGCCTTCCACCAATCGTGTTTTCCACGCCGAATTTTGAGGAGTGCTCATCGTTCCCATGCAGAACCCGTTCGAGATTATCAGGATATCAGGATCAAAGGGCCAACTCGGTGCTGCCTTCGGAAGCACAGCTTCTCGTGCCCATTTCTCGACCAGATGAGGCGGAGCCATTACCAAGCCGGTGAATGGTGGTTCGCACTATGAACCAGCATGCTCCCGAGCGCGATCAGAGTCTTACCTGCACCGCACTCCGCGACCACATTCGCATTGCGCGCCAACTGCCACCACCTGCTTACACCCATGATGGCTAGCCCACCAGCCCTTCCACCTTGCCTTTATCGTTGCCCTTGGCGGGACGTCCAAACGGCTCGGCAAACAAATAGTGGCTTTGCCGCTCGGCACATACTAACCACTAACCACGAACCACGAACCACTACGGCTGTTCCGCGACGTATTGATCGCGCCGGTGACGGACCTTTCTCCACAGCGTCGGAGCGAACTCGTTGAAAGCGTCCGACAGGAAACGCGCCCCAAAACCTTCGCCGCTGCGGATCAGCGCGTGCTGCACGTTTGATTCGCTGGGCACGCGCCAGGTGTTCGAAAGGAAATTGTTGCCAAAGATAGCCGCATAGCGGGCGAAGGCCGGGTGGCGCTCGCCATCGCTGCGGTAGGCGCGAAAGGTGAGATCGAAAACATTCTTCATCCGCGCGTTAAAAGGCCGGTTGAGCGTATGGAAGTAGCGCGGATCTTCCTTCCAAATTGCGCCCATGCCGGCTTCGATGGCATTGCCGGTGGAGATGCCGGTCAGACGCATGCCATAGCGCTGCCCGAATCCGACCCAGTGGGTTCCATATTCGTGGGGCCAATCCCCGGCGGTGCCCAAACCGGCGGAGAACAGGCCGCCCACCAGGCTCTTAGGCCCCACCGTCGCGCGTGTGAACCAATCCAGGCGGCCGTCTGCGGTTATGGGGTGGTAATCGGAAGGTCTTGCCGGAACTGCGGGGACCTGCTGAACAAGCACGCTGTGCGGATCGCTAGCTGTGCTATCGGCCGGATCGTCCGACTGTGCCCTGGCCGGCGCGAACATCAGTAGGACGGCGACAGCAGCCAATATGGGCGACAACCCCGCATGAATCCGCACGCCTTTCGTGCCCACTCGTTCTCCTGATGATCGGGGATCACTCGACCTGTTATTGGAGTACAACGCTGGCCGCGCGGTTGCAGCGTTGAGAGGATTTAGCACAACCAAATCAGTGGTACGGGTAAAAGATGAAGAACAAAAGCGACAGTGCAGTGAGGACCCACAGTCCGGGGCGCAACTGCCGCGCCTTGCCGGCGACCAGTTTGCCGATGGGATAGAGGACGAATCCCGCGCAGATGCCGATCGCGATATTGAAGGTGAACGCCATCAATGTCACCACGGCAAAGGCGGGCACCGATTCGGTGTAATCGGTGAAATCGATGTGCACGATGGGCGCGAGCATGAACAGTCCCACGATGATCAGCGCCGGGCCGTAGGCGATGGCGGGAATGGCCGCGACGGAAGGCGCGAAGAACAGCGTCAGCAGAAAACAGCTTCCGGTGACGAACGCGGTCAAGCCTGTTCGGCCACCGGCCTCGATTCCGGTGGCCGATTCGACGAAGGCGCCTGCGGTGGTGGTCCCGAGCACGGGCGCCAGGCAAGTGCTGATTGCGTCCACCAGCATGGGGCGTTCGATCTGCGGTAAATGCCCGTCCTGGTCGAGGAAGCCGGCGCGCGCCGACACGCCGATCAGCGTCCCCATGGTGTCAACAAACGCCATGATGAAAATGGTGAGCACCACCGGGAAGGCCCGCCACGCCAGCGCGCCGCGAAGATCGAGACGCCCGAGCACCGGCATCAGGCTGGGCGGCAAACTCACCAGTGCGTGCGGCGCGGGCGAGACCTTTACAAGATGGGCCACGACCGCCGTGATGGCAATTCCCAGCAGGATGGCGCCCGGCACTTTGCGGATGATCAGCACCGCCAGCAGGACGAAGCCGAAGATGGCCACCAGCGTAGGCGGCGAGGTGAGATGGCCGGCCTGCACCGGCGCGCCTGGAACCCCGAGCCTCACCAGTCCGGTTTCATTCAGGCCGATGAAGGTGAGGAACAGTCCCATGCCGACAGCGAAGCTGTAGCGCAGAGATGTGGGCACGCCTTCCACGATCCAGCGCCGGAGATGAAGCAAGGTCAGGAGTACGAATAAGACTCCGGCAAGGAAGATTGCGGCCAGCGCAGTCTGCCAGGGAATGCCCAGCAGCTTGCAGACGGTATAGGCGATGAAGGCGTTTTCGCCCATGTAAGGCGCAATGGCGAATGGCCGGTTGGCATAAAACGCCATCAGATAACAGCCGATGGCCGCGACCAGCACGGTGGCGACGAAGGAGGGTCCTTCCGGTATGCCGGCGGCCGAAAGGATCCCGGGGTTGACTACCACAATGTAGGACATCGTGGTGAAGGTAGTCAGGCCGGCGACGGCCTCGCGCCCCAGCGAGGTCCGATAGCGATCCAAGGCGAACAGCCGGTCAAGCCAGCTCAAGCGGCGCTCCAACATTACTGTCCGGTGCTAAGCGCGATGATAAATGGAAGCGCGGTTAACGATGCGCCGCAGCCGCAATCAGGCGACTGTGTATTTATGGCACAAAGGCGCTAGTCTGGTGTGCTTTCTGTCGAAATCGATTACCGCACCGTGCCGAGAATCCGTTTGCCTCCGTATCGCAAGAGGGTGCACTTGTCATCAAAATGTCACGGATAAGTGACTGAATCTATAGCATTGAGAACTGGCAGCCAACGTGCGCATGTCTTCAAGCGAGTTAGGCCAACTCAGTAACTCCGGAGGAGACATGAAAGTAAAGACCCTGCTGGTCATAGTCGCGGTGACACTCCTGTTATGCGCGCCTATGGCCTTCGGCCAGAACCTCCTGACCAATGGAGGCTTCGAAAGCGGCAGTTTCAGCGGCTGGACAACTGGCGGAAACTTCGAGGCCACGGAAGTTGTAAGCGGTGCGTTCTACGAATACAGTGGTGCGCAAGAGGGCAACTTCTATGCGGTCCTGGGACCGGTGGGCAGCGATGGCACTCTGAGCCAGTCGTTCGCTACCACAGCGGGCAACCAGTACACCTTCAGCTTCTATCTGGCGTCGGTGGGCGATAATCCCTCTGATTTCAGCGCCTCCTGGGACGGAACCGTGGTGTTCAGCGCGACCAATCCCAACACGGGTGCCAACTGGTCACTGTTCTCGTTCACCGAGACCGGAACTGGCTCTGACACCATCAGCTTCAGCTTCCGTGACGACCCGGCGTATATCGGCCTGGACAATGTGCAGGTGGTGGGGCAGAGCGGGCAGGGCAGCGTACCGGAGCCGAGCAGCTTCCTGCTGATGGGTTCGGGCGCGCTGGCCTTGGCTGGCGTGATTCGCCGTAAACTGCGCTAAGCCATTCCCAGTAAGTTTTTCTCCGGGGCGCTCAACCAGGCGCCCCAAATTTTTTGTCCGCGACGACGAGATTGATATCATTTCCAAACCGTGAATCGGATGGGTGTCCTGAAATGGCTTCCGCCAGGCGCGCGGCGGGAACTGGTTTTAGTTGTGCTCCTCGTTGGTGCAACCGTCGCGATGTACCGGCCCGTCGGCCGGCACCCCTTCAATTTTCTGGATGACCAGCCCTACGTCGTACACAATCCCGAGATCACGCATTTGAATTGGGAAACTGTGAAGTGGTCGTTTACGACCTTTCGCGGGGCCAATTGGTTTCCCCTGACCTGGCTCTCGCACGCCCTCGATTATCACTTGTTCTCGCTTCGCGCCGGCCGGCATCACAACACCAGCCTGCTGTTGCATGTGTTCAACGCCGTGCTGTTGTTCTGGATCCTGGCGCGGGCGACCGGGCGTGTGGGGCGAAGCTGGGTCGTGGCAGCGTTGTTTGCGCTCCATCCCATCAACGTTGAATCGGTCGCCTGGATCGCGGAGCGCAAGAACCTGCTGAGCATGTTTTTCTTCCTGCTTGCCCTGGGTGCCTACTACGCCTATGCGCGCAAGCCGCGGCTGAGCAGTTATCTGGTGGTGGTTGTCATGTATGCGCTGGGCCTGATGTGCAAGCCCCAGATCATCACCTTGCCTTTTGTGCTGTTGTTGTGGGATTACTGGCCGCTGGGAAGGATCGCTTTTCGCCATTCGCCATTCGCCTTGCGCCGGAGTGACTTGGGTGCGGGGCACCCATTGCAGAATGGCTGGGCCAACATCTCCGACGAAATCCGAACTGGCAATCGCGAACAGCGATCTTCTGGCGAACGTCGAATGGCGAATAGCGAATGGCGGCTGTTGGTGCTGGAGAAATTGCCGTTGTTGGCGCTTTCCGCTGCCAGCGCGTTCATCACGGTGAAAGCACAAACCGCAGGCGGCACGATGAGTGGCGCGGTCAACTCGTTTTCGTTCGCCGCACGTCTGGAGAATGCGGTTGTTGCCTACGTGCGATATCTGCGCGATGCCATCTGGCCGGCGCACCTGGCGTTCTTCTATCCCCATGCAAAGAGCGCGCTGCCGGCGTGGCAGCTTGTGGCGGCGTCGGCATTGCTACTGGCGCTCACTTTTCTGGCTCTTCGCAGCCGTGATCGCCGCTACCTGGCGGTAGGATGGCTTTGGTTTCTGGGGACTCTGGTACCGATGATCGGCCTGGTTCAGGTTGGCAGCCAGGCCATGGCCGATCGTTACGCCTATCTTCCATTCATAGGGCTATTTCTAGCGGTCTGTTGGGCCGTGGCCGACTGGGCGGAGCGCCGGCCAGCGGCGAAGATGTGGGAGCCGGCCGGGGTGATCGCAGTCTTGCTATTGCTGTCGCTGGCCACCCGCCGGCAGGTGGATTATTGGTCCGATGACCTGACCTTGTGGAGGCACACCGCACAAGTCACCACCAACAACGGGTTCGCCGAAAACATGATTGGCGAAGACCTGTTGCGCGAAGGCGATCGGGATGCTGCCCTCCCCCATTTCCGCGCCGCCGCGGCCATGCGGCCGGAGGACCCTTTTCCCCACCTGCACATCGGTATTTATGAGGAAGAGCACCATCGCCCGCAGGAGGCCCTGCGAGAGCTCAATACGGTGCTCGCTATCACGGCGCCATTTGCCGCCTACACGCCGAACCTCCGGAGCAATGCGCTGGTCTACATGAGCTTCGCCTACAACCAGCTTCACGACTACGACAACCAGCAGAAGTGCATGGCGATGGCGGCTCAACAGCAACACTGATCTGGCAGCACGAATCGGCAGCTCAAGGTGAAATAGAATTGCTGGCGAGTGGCTAAGCCCCTACAACATGAGCTTTCGAGAGGTGCGCGTGCTGCGTTTGGCGATGCGGAATCTGCCGCCAGACCCCTGTCGCACATCCAGCGGCTGGTACCGGCGGGCGTTTACGACTCGTTTTCTGCGCTGCTGCCGGGCTCACCCGATACGGAATCCACCGTCAATCAATTCGAGCGCCTGGCCGAGGCCGCCTCCACCACCGCAAACGCGACACCGGCGCTTGCTGGGGGCCCCGGCGCGCCCGAACTGCTTGCCCTGCTCGACAAACATCCTTCGCTGGTGCACTACGCCGTCATCGTCTTTGGCTACAGCTCCTGGCTGGGCGAAACCCTCATCCATAACCCCGATCTGTTTTACGGATTGCTCCGTGACCGTAACCTCGATCGCACCCTGGCGCGCGAGGAATTTCTGGAGAGCTTCGCGCGGATGTGCTCGCGGTCCTTGGAGAGCGACACGGCGGCCCTGCTGGCCCGCTTCAAGCGTCGCGAATATGTCCGCATCATGCTGCGCGACGTGTTGGGAATCGCAAGCCTCGCTGAGACCACAGCGGAAATCTCCGCGCTCGCCGACGTGTTGATCGAAGGGGCCCTGCGCGAAGTGCAAGTGCAGCTCCAGCACCGCTTCGGCACGCCGCGCTCGCTGGACCGCCATGGGCGAGTTATCGATGCGCGCTTCGCGGTTCTGTCGCTTGGCAAGCTTGGCGGCAACGAACTGAACTACAGCTCCGACATCGACCTGCTGTATTTGTACGACGGCGGCGAGGAACCTGCCGGCGCGGAAATTTCCAATCGCGAATACTTCATACGCATGGCGCAGCAAACCACGGAGCTGCTGGCGCGGCACACCCGCGAAGGGCCGGTGTTTCGCATCGACTTGCGCCTGCGGCCACAGGGCGGCGAGGGCGAGCTGGCCGTTGCCCTCACCCACGCGACCGACTACTACTCGCGCCTGGCGCAGGATTGGGAGCTGCAGGCCATGATCAAGGCGCGCCACTCCGCCGGCGATGTGGGGCTGGCGCGTGAGTTTATGGCCGCCGTGCAGCCCTATGTTTATCGGCCGGAGGTGAACTTCGTCGCCATCAAGACCGCGCTGGATACGCGGGAGAAGATGGGCAGCCATCGCCGCCGCAGCCTCAAGCAGGTGCCGCAAACTGGTATCGACGTGAAGATCGACCGCGGCGGCATTCGCGATATCGAGTTTCTGGTGCAGTGCCTGCAGCGCGTGTATGGCGGGTCGGAATCGTGGCTGCGCTCGCGCGGAACGCTTTTTGCATTACAGAAGTTGCACGACAAGGAGCACATCAGCGGCAAGGATTTTCAAAATCTCACCAATGCCTATGAGTTCCTGCGCACGGTCGAGCATCGGTTGCAATTGCGGCATGGCCAGCAGACCCATCGGTTGCCGCAGTCGCGGCCGGAGATGGAGATCCTGGCCCGCAGTCTGGCGCGCGAGGGCACAACCCCGCAGACGCCGGAAGAGTTCGTGGCCCATGTGCAACGGCGCATGGCAGCGGTCGCGGAAATCTACCAACGCGTCATCTATCGCGAGCAGAGCCAGGACCAGGGGACGGCGGAGTTCCAGTTATGGCCCCAGGCAGCAGCCACACCCGAGAGCACCTACAGCCAGATGATGCAGCGGCTGGCCATCGACTCGCCGCGCGTGCGCGAGATCGCCGCGCGCGCCGATCTCTCGCAGCACGCGCGCCGCAACCTCGATCGCTTTCTCAGTTCGGCGGGAACCAGTTCCGAGCGGTACGGCGCCGTGTTGCGCTCGCCCAAGGCCGTGGAAAAGGCGCTCACGATTTTCGAGTACAGCGATTTGCTCACCGACATCCTGGTGCGTCACCCGGAAGAGATTTCTCTGCTGGACCAGGTGGAGGAGCGGTCCGCGCCCGGCGCTCAGGACTTGTTTGCCGCCGAGTCGAGCGAGCGAGGGGTGGTCGACGATCCGGTCTTCGCGTATCTGGCGCGGGGGAGCGTGGAGGCTTCGGAAGCGATGGCGGTCCTGCGCCAGCATTATCGCGGGCGCGTGGTCCTGTCGGGAGCGCTCGACCTGTTTCACGGGCGTGACGTTTTCGATTCCCTGCGGGACAACACGGCCGCGGCGGACGCGGCCATCCAGGCGGCACTGGCCATTGCCGGCTCGCCTCTCGGGTTTGCCGTCATGGCTCTGGGCCGGCTCGGCGCCCGTGAGTTCGATCTGCTCTCCGATGCCGATGTGGTCTTCGTATGCGACAAGAGCTGCGATCGCGAGGTCCTGGGGCGCTCGGCCGAGCGGCTCATGGAAGCGCTCACCGCCTACACGCGCGAGGGTACCGTGTTCTCGGTGGATGCGCGCCTGCGTCCGCACGGGCGTGAGGGCGAGTTGGTGGTCACGCCCGCGCAATTGCAGGCCTATTTTCGCGACGAAGCTCAGCCCTGGGAAGCCTTGACCTACGCGAAGCTGCGGTACGTGGCAGGCGATGAGGAACTGGCGACGGGCACGTTACGCGTGGTGCAACACGGAATTGCGGAGGTGGCACGGCGCGGCGATTTTGCCGGCGAGCTACGCGAACTGCGCAACCGGCTGGAGCGCAGCGAGAGCGCGCAAAATCTGAAGACCGGTCCCGGGGGAATCTACGATCTCGACTACCTTGCAGGATCGCTGCAGGTTTGTCGTGGCCTGTGGGTAGAAGGGAGCTTGCGCGAGCGCTTGGAACGGCTTCATGCCGAGGGCCTGCTGGCGACAGAGGAGTACCGAAGCCTGGTCGTCGAGGCGCACTTTCTCCGCACCGTGGAACACATAGTGCGGCTGGTGACCGGCCGCGCGCGCAAATGGCTTCCCGTGGCCGACCACCCGCGCCGCGCCGTGCAAAAGCTCTTGTGGAGGCTGCTGGGAGACGATGACCGATTCGATCCGGAGATGCGCCTGAACCAGGTCATGAAGCAGACGCGTGAGATTTATTTGCGGCACCTGCTGGCGAATTAGAGCATTTTCGGCGTTGTAACCCGCTTTGAAGCCGTGCCCTTTCAAAACGGACGGCAGGCCGCGTGGAACTCCTATGCCCGATTGATCATCATCAGCGCGAACAGCAGCGGCAGATAGATCACCGACGCCTGTAGGACGTGGCGAGCGCGCAGCTTGGATTGCGGAGCGGCGGGAGCCAGCTTCATCGTCCACATGCGCAGGCTGAACCACAGCATCCCCAGGCCGAGCGCCAGCGCTCCCACAAAGTAGGACCACCCCGACATGCCCATCAGCGTGGGCGCCAGCGATACCGGAACCAGCGCCAGCGCGTACATCACGATGGCGAAGGCGGTCGAGCGGCCATCGCTTTCCACCACCGGCAACATGCGGATGCGCGCGTTCTCGTAATCTTCGCGATAGAGCCAGGCGATGGAGTGGAAGTGCGGGAACTGCCAGAAGAAGACGATGGCGAAGAGTACGAACGCTTCGCTATCGAGGCGTCCGCGGATCGCGGCCCAGCCGAGCACCGGCGGCATCGCGCCGGGAAACGCGCCCAGAAACGTGCAGATGGGATGCACGCGCTTCATCGGCGTGTACACCGCGAGATAGGCAATGGAGGTAAGCGCAGCCAGCGCCGCTGCCAACCAGTTGGCCGTAGCCCACAGATACAGCACGCCGCCGATGGTCATGCCGAAGGCGATGATGGAAGCGTGCACCAGGCCCAAGCTGCCGGTGACCAGAGGACGGCGGGAAGTCCGCCGCATCAGCGCATCGACATCGCGCTCCACCACTTCATTGATCGCTGCGGTTCCGCCGCTGACCAGCCCGATACCCACCAGAGCATTAAGCAGCGTCCAGGACAACAACGGCGCACCCGATTTCGCGGCCGCGAAGTACGCCCCCGCCCACGCGGTCATCACAATCAGCGTGGTGACACGCGCTTTGACCAGCGTGGCGTAGTCGCACGCCAGCGCGGCAATACCCGTGCGCGGGACGGCCAACGGTTGGGTGACGCTGCTCATGCGATGACGGCCTTTCCATGCGCCTTCTGCGCGGCCGGCGCTGTGGCGCGAACCGATATCATACGCCGGGTCTGGATGGCGAGCACCACCGTGGCGGCCAGCACCAGCGCGCCCCAGGCCACATGCGCCACGGTGCTGACCACCATGATCTGCTCCATCGTGTTATGTCCCCAGCGCAGGCGCGTGAGATAAGCGCAAAAGCCGAGCCCGAGTTGCACCATCAGCAGCGCCAGGACGAGCTGCGCCAGATGGCGAAGCGGATCGACCCTGCCATAGAGGCTTAGCACGCGAACCACCACCCAGCACAGGACGGCAGTCACGACGCAGGCGCCGATCAGATGCGGCAGCAGCTTCATTCCGTAATGGCGAAAAGCTGCGCCCAGAATCAACTGCACCCACACGCAGGCAGCGGCAATCGCGGCCAGTGTAGGCGTGCTTGGCCAGAGATCGTGTTCCGCGATGGGTTCACTGCTCTCGAACCAGCCGCGAGTGGTGAACAGCACCATGGCCACCACGATGCAGAAGATCATCTGCCCGAGCGTGGCATGCGCCGTGGACGTCCACCACAACAGCCCGAGCTTCACCGTGATGCCGCCGATAATTCCCTGCGCAATGACCGCGGCTAATGCGGTCCAGCCCAGCACCCGCATCCACCGGCGCGTTTCCGCGCGCCCGGTCCAGACGGCAACGCCGATGATCAGCAGGCCGATGAACTCGGCGATCATGCGATGGGTGTGCTCGTACTTGATGCCGCCGACCATAGGCGGCAATTTGTACAGCGATCCGAAGGAGGTGGGCCAGTCGGGCACAGAGAGCCCGGCGTCATTGCTGGTGACCAGCGCGCCCGCGACAATCAGGAGAAACGTGGCCCAGGCCACGAGAACGACAAAGCGATGATAGGCCGGATTGTACTCAACAACACCAGATCGCGACGTCAGAACCAGCTCCTATACGTTGCGCAAAGCGAAGACTGCGCGTCAGGGCAATTCTTGTCCTGGCCCGCCAAGGCTGGCGCGGACCCAAAAAAATGGAGAATCAAGTGAAAGATTGCGGCTCAAGTTGTGCGGCGAACGCCTGGTCCTCACCCCGGCATTCGAAGCAGCCATTGTACCAAACCAGGGCAACTCGTCTTCACTGGGGTTGATCTGACAACCGGGTACTCCGCAAAGAGAGGCAACCTGCTGCAGAACGACGCCAACTAATGCCATCGCGGAAAACGCTAGGGGCGCGGAAGCACATCCAATCACCAGCATGGCTGACGGACATCGGCTGGCTTTTCTGGTGGTCGAAGCTGAACCCGCGCAAGGACTCTCCACGCGCAAGCTCCTGTTGGAGAGCGCCAAGCACAACGTGCTGACCGCGTACTCGCCCGAAGAAGGCGTCGGAATGTTCCGCCGCTTTCCCAACATTGACGTTGTGGCCATCGACGGCTCGTTTGGCGACGCCGGCTGTAAATCCCTCGCTAAGGAGTTGAAGGCGGAGAACGATCACATCCGCATCGTGGCATTTATGCCAAACGTTGGTGCGCACTGTAAATGGGCCGACGAGACCGTCTGCTCGCACGATCCCGCCGGGCTGTTGAAGCTGCTGGAAAACATGGGCGGGCGCACCGACATCGCCTAGGAGCTGCCTCACTCCCCGCTGCTCACCTCGGCTGCTACCCACGCCAAATACTCCTCGCTGCCGCCGGTTACGGCCAGTTCCACGCACTCCGGCAGCTCATAGGGATGCAGCGACTTCAAGGCTGAGCGCAGTTCCGCCGCGCATTCCGCCGTGGTCTTGATGAGCAGCAGGAATTCCGCTTCATCTTCGACCCGGTCGCGCCAGCGGTAAATCGAGCGGATGGGACCGACGATGTTGACGCACGCGGCCAACCGCCGCGCGACCAGCTCATGCCCGAGCTTGCCGGCCGCGTCTTTATCGCCGATCGTGGTGAGGACAATGCGCGCGTTGGCCATTGATTCCATAAGCACAACGATAATCTCCTCGACGCAGGTTTTCATCTAAACAGGCGCGTGCCTGCAGTCAGGCATCTCTCCGCTCCGCTTCGCCCATCTTTCTGGGTGGGTCGATCGAGGAGCGAATCATCATGAACCAAGAAATGCGCAATCGTGTCGTCGTCATCACCGGCGCTTCCAGCGGCTTCGGACGCGGAGCGGCCCTCAAGTTCGCCCAAGCGGGAGCCAGGGTCGTGCTCGCCGCGCGCCGCCGCCGTGAGCTGAAAGACGTGGCCAAAGAATGCGAGCAGCAGGGCGGCAAGGCGTTTGTGGTCGACACCGACGTCAGCAATTCCGGAGAAGTGCATGAACTCGCCGAGCGTGCCATGAGCAAGTTCAGGAAGATCGATGTATGGGTGAACAACGCCGGCGTCGGCGCCGTGGGTCACTTCGAGCAGACGCCACTGGAAGAGCACGAACAGGTGATCCAGACCAACCTGCTGGGCACCATGTATGGCTCCTATGAAGCGTTGCAGCAGTTTCGCAAGCGGGGCCGCGGCGTGCTCATCAACCTGAGCGCGTTCGCCGGCCGCGTCGCCACGCCCTATCTCAGTTCGTATTCGGCGTCGAAGTTCGGCGTTCGCGGCCTGGGCATGGCCCTGCGCGAGGAACTGGAGGCCGACGACGAAGACGGTATCCGCGTCTGCACGGTCATGCCGGTTTCGCACGACACGCCCTTCTTCGAACATGCGCCCAACTACTCGGGCAAGCCGGTCGCGCCCATCCCGCCGGTGTACGATCCGCAGAACGTGGTCGACGTGATTTACGAGCTGGCGCTCCACCCCGAAGACGAGGTGATCGTGGGCGCCTCCGGCAGAATCGCCGACCTGGGCGCGCGCATTATGCCCAAGCTGACCGAGGAGCGCATGGCCCGGCAGACGCACCAGGCGCAGATGAAGCAGAAGCAGTCGGCGCCCCACAAATCGGGCAGCGTCTTCGAGCCGGAGGAAAGCGGCACCGGGATCTATGGCGGCTGGACCACCGCAGGCGTGAGAAGCCCAACCGAAGAGAAGCACAACGGCAAGCTGGGAACGGTGCTGGGATTCGTCGTGCCCCTCGGCATGAGCGCGGCCTATCTGGCGCTGCAGCGCATGCGCGCCAAGCGCAGCCAGCACCAGCGCGCGGCCTAACGGCATCCCACGTTTCTGCTGCTGTCTTACATTTCTGCTATAATGTAAGACATGAGCGACCTTGAAGGAACTGTTACGTCGAAGGGCCAGCTCGTTATCCCTGCCAAGCTGCGCCGTAAATTGCGCATCGGCCGGGGCACGCGCGTCCGCTTCGAGCCGATTAGCGGCGGCCTTGCCATCTACCCGCAGCGTCAGTATGACATTGAGCGGTTCAAGGGCATCCTGGCCGGCCTGGGCTTGCCTCCCGATCTCGAACGCGAGCCCGACCGTGAGTTCTGATGAGAACGCACGTCCTGGATGCCAGCGCTCTTTATCGTTACTTGACCGGCGAGCCGGGGGCTGCCATTGTAGCGGACGTTCTGAAGAGCGCTGCGGCAGCGAATACGCCAGTGATCATGTCCGTCGTCAACTGGGGTGACGTCTACTACACGCTGGTCAAACGCATCGGCCTGGTGAAAACAGAGAAGCTCATGCGGGAGTCGCTGGAGCGAGTGCCTCTCTCGCTCGTCGGCGTTTCGCAGGCGGATGCCGAGCGTGCCTCCCGCCTCAAAGCCCAGTACAACCTGCCTTACGCCGACGCCTTTGCTGCCGCACTGACGTCCACGCAGCACGTTCTCGTTACCGCCGACATCGAACATTTCTCTCGCGTTCCGAAACTCCGTCTGCTGAAATTGCCACGTGCCAAAAACGCATAGGGCAGCCGTCTTTTGGCCTAAAGCGGCCTCAGCACGGACCCAGCTTAGCGTCCCAATGAAGGACGCGAACCTGAGGGCACCACTCTTCAGTGCTCCTCGGTCTTCCGGTAGTTCCGCAGGAACCCGCACTCGCCCTTCACCTCGCATTGCAGCATGTCCTGGACCAGCAGGTTCCATCCCACAAATCCCGCGAAGACGTGGTTGGGCGACTGCTCCGGTGTAGGCGCGAGGCCTTCGCCGGTTTCGGCGTTGTAGTCTTCGTGCATCGATCCCCACTTTGCAATGTCGGCGAGAACCATGCGTCCCAGAATTCCCGATAGCTCCGCGGCTTGCTTGTCGAAACCGTAGCGTTTCAGCGCGATGTAGTTCATGTAGTTGGCGTTGATCCAGATCGGCCCTTGCCAGTTGGAATAGGGAACAATGATCGCCTGATTGTTGTAGTCGGGATCCTGCTTCGACAAACTGCGAATCCCATACGGCGCGAGCATCACGTCTTTGTTCAGCATGTAACGCGTGATCATTTGCTTCGCGTCTTTTTCCGGCAGGATGTCGTCGATGAGCGGCACGAAGCTGGAATAGCTGATGCGCTTCACCGGCTGGCCGGTATCGCGGCGGATGTTGTAGAACATCGCGTCCTGCCCACCGGGGTCCCCAGCTAAGGCCGCCTTTGCCTTTGCTGGGGTGGAAGCAAACCACATGTACTTCAGCATTGCGGCCTTCAAGTCGGCGGCCTTTTGCAGATATCGCAAGGTCTCCTCCGGCTTGCCCAACTTTGCGGCCAGCGCAGCCATGGCCTTGTACTCGCGGAACTGAAACGTACTGATGTCAGTGGCGAGGATCGCGCTCTTGTCCTTCTCATCATTGGTCAGCGCGACGTTATTATCCGCGCCGGAGGAGATCGCGTTCTCCCAGAAAAACAAGCCATACTTGGGATCGAACTGCGTTCGCTCGCGGTAGTCGATCACCTTGCGCATCGACTCCCAGATCGGCTTGACCCATTGATAGTCGCCCAGACCCTCCGACGCGATGACCGCACCCTGCGCCAGGAACGGCTTCATCGCGAACTTGCCCATCAACGGGCGCGGACCCTTGGTGGTGATGCAGCCCGCGACATAGCCGTCCGCATCGATGGCGCCGGCAAAATCCAGCACCCACCATTTCAGATATTGCGGTTTGCCCTGCTGCGCCAGATGCGAGCCGATGAAGAAGCCGTCCCAGTCCCACATTTGTTTGTAATAACCGGCAGGGATCAAATAGTCGTACTTGATGAATCCTTCGGCCGGCCGGATCGACTGCGGCTCCAGCTTCGCGTAGGCGCCGGAAACCTGCTCCAGCGTGTGTGGCAGATCGCCGGGTTGCTCGCCTGCACCGGCAGGGATGAGCAGAACAAACAGAAGTGCCAGCAGCAATCCAAACCGAAGCGAAGCCATGGCTTGATTGTCGCAGAAAAATCGCTCAGTTTCGCCGGAACCGGGCAGCGGCATGTAACAATGCCTTATGCCCAAAATATTCAATTTGGCCGTACCTCTGGTGGCGTCTGCCGCCATTTTGCTCGGAAGCGCGATGGCCCAGCAGTCGGGCAGCACGCAAAACCATCCCCCGTCGGCAGGAGCCCGGACACCGTCAGCATCGGTAGGTAAATGCAGCGGAACGATCATTCATCCTACGCCTAGGTCGGAGCAAGATAGCACACCCGCGTTCCGAGCCGAGGAATTGGTAAGAAAGGGCATCTCGCCTGCACAGGACCTAAGCTGCACTGCCTCAGACGGGACTGTGTACTCCGTTCTCGAACTGGATCAGGCCGGAGGAAGAGTTTACTTAACCAGCCCCAATGACAAGTTGCGGAAGCTCGAAGTTTCCGGGTTCGATAGTGGCGAGTTGACCGCCAAGTTTGTCCCGAAAGAGTCAAAGGCTTCTTCCACGAAGCCCACCCCGGCCCCGAGCGTCGCCGCCTTGCCTACCCAGAAAGACAAGGTCAGCTATGCCATCGGCATGAACATCGGCAAAGGCCTTCACCGCGACAACCTCGACATCGACCCCGACGTTTTATTGCGCGGGTTGAAGGACGGCATGTCGGGCGGCCAAACCCTGATGACCGATGAGCAGGAGCGGGCGACGATGGTCGAACTGCAGAACCAGGTGCGCTCGAAGATGGAAGCCCAGCGGGCACAGGAGGCGGAGACGAACAAAAGCGCGGGCGAAGCTTTTCTTGCGGCCAACAAGGCCAAGCCGGGCGTGGTCACCTTGCCCAGCGGGCTGCAATACAAAATCCTGAAAGAAGGCACGGGACCGAAGCCTACCGCAGCCGACACCGTGTCCTGCAATTATCGCGGCACCTTCGTCGATGGCAAAGAGTTCGACAGCTCCGCGCAACATGGCGATAAGCCGGCGACCTTCCCGGTGAGCGGCGTTATCAAGGGATGGACCGAGGCGCTGCAGTTGATGCCCGTAGGCTCGAAGTGGCAGCTCGTCCTGCCGCCCGATTTGGCCTACGGCGCGCGCGGCGCCGGCGCGGATATCGGCCCGAATGAAACCCTGATCTTTGAAGTGGAGCTGGTGGGCATCGAGAAGAAGGACACCGGCGCTGCCGCCGCCCCGGCCAAGTAGCAAAGGAAGCGCTCGGCTCTCGGAAAATCTTCACACAGGGACGCTGAGACCACGGACATTCCGTGCCTTGTAACAGGGCACGAGTTTACTCGTGCAGAAAAATCGCCCACTTTATCTCTTGAGCCGGCTTCAGCCGGCGACACAATGGCGAGCGTTATTGAGAGCGAGGCGATTTCGATGGACCCAAAGGAAGCTGTGCTGTCTTACATCAAAGCGATGGATGATAGGGACTACGCGGCGGCCCGAAATTACTTGGGCGACAACGTGCGCGTGAGGGGGCCGGGCGGCGAAAGCTTTCGCAGCCCCGATGAGTTTCTGAAAATGATGGAGCAGCAACGCGGAATTTACGACATCAAGAAGGTTTTTGTGGATGGCAACGACGTTTGCCTGCTCTATGACTTTGTCACGCCAAAGGTGACTACTTTCTTCTGCTCGTGGTATCAGGTGAAGGATGGGAAGATAACTTCGATCCAGACTGTCTTTGATCCCCGCGCCTTCGCCGCCGCGCCCTAGTCACAAGTTCTTCTCGGCAACCTCCATCGGACTATGCCGGTGCCCCATTCGAGCTGCGTTTGCTCGCGTGGGGCCTTGCCTATCGCCAGGTTGAGATGTAGAGCGCGGTCGCGACATTGACCACCCACGCGCCGAAGCAGATCCCGGTGGGCCAGCGCGCCACGCCCAGCGCTACCGCCTTTTCCTGCACAATCTTGCTCAGCAGGAAGACTTGCGTGGTGTAGTTTCGCAGAAGCGTTTCTTCGCTGGCCTCCTCCGTGGCGGCGTGATACTGGTCCGCATTTTCAAACTGCAAAATGTCGTTGGCGAAAAGTAGGCCCTGCTTGTCGCCGGAGCCCTTGAAACCGCGGACCCGAATCACCCGTTGCACGCAGAGGGCGGTTACGAGAAACGACGCTACTAAGGCAATCCCCGAGAGCACATAGACGGCGCTCCAGATGCTGCCGGGGCCACTCCAATGCAGCTTGCCGACCACGTCGCGCGCGGCCAGCGGCGCGTTCATCAGAAAGAAAGCCAGAGCCGTGACGAAGACGCCCGCCTTTACGTCAAGGTGGCGAATGATGTTCTGCTGGTTTTCGTAATTGTGCTTGGCGAACTCGATCTGCGAGTTCAGATTTCTCTCAATAGCGGGAAACCCACGCTGCGCCATACCCTGCTCCTCTGGGGCGGTTCACTGCATACTGCCACTGTTGCGGAGCGAACGCAATCGCAGAAAAGGGCTCGGGTGCAATCTGACGGCGGAGGATAATAGGGTCGCGCTTCGTAACCGGGCACGACTTCGGAGACCACGCCGCGAGGGATCCGCGGTCCCGGCAGGCATGCGGCGCGCCAGGGCAGTCAGCGACAGCGCGGCCGACGACGGCGGCAGCGACAGCCGAAAAGGCATGCGCGGCCCCTACTCGACCAGCATTCAGGCGTCCACGGGACCGCTCGTGCTCCGCTCCAACCGCGCCTTGGCAAAAACGGTCAGGGCAAAAAGCTCTAACCTGCGATGGCGGAGTGCCTAATGCGGAGTGCAGATTGCTAACCCTGCCGCAACCTGTTACCTTTTGCCATTACCCTTGAAACCTACGCGATGAAGCAAGCCATTCGTCTCGCCCTACTGTGCTGCCTTAGCTGCGCGCCGCTGCTGGCGCAGGCAGCCAACGACGATCCCGTCGATGTTCTGCGCCACCCCGGGTGGAGCAAGGAAATTTTTCTGGGCGGCGGCACCACCGTGGACAGTTCGCCCAGCGCACAGAACCTTGTGCTCGGCTTTCGTTTGAGCCGGGTGCTTACCCAGGAGCATGGCTCCGGCATCTTTCGCGGCACCTTCGAACTGGGAGGCGACATCATTCCGCTGGACGAGTACTGGATCAACGGCGGCCAGTATGCCGGCGGCGTCGATCCCATCCTGTGGAAGTGGAATTTCACCAGCGGCCGCGAGGTCGCGCCTTATGCTGCCATCGTCGGCGGAGCGCTGTTCAGCAATCACAACCTTCCGCCGGGCGACACCTCGCAAATCAATTTCACCAGCGGCGCTGAGATCGGCGCGCAGATCTTTCGCCAGGGAGCGAATTCATGGGACATTGCGGTCAAGGCTTACCACCTGTCGAACGCATCCATCGGGAACCACAATCCCGGCCTCAACGCCAACCTGCAATTCATGCTGGGCTATAGCTGGCGGTGATGAAGGACGCCAATTTGCACCAGATGGCTTTTGGCGTTGAATTTCGCTGGACACGCGCTATACTTTATGCTTTTAGTCCCCGTTCATGACTGCTCGCCCATCCACCCATCCGCTCGTTCTCTGCATTGACGACGCGGAGATCGCTTTGCGTGTTCGCAAGCTGCTGCTCGCCAATGCGGGGTATCGCGTGCTCACGGCGGCCTCGGGCGAAGAAGGTTTGGAGCTCTTCAAGGAAAATCCCGTCGAACTCGTCATTGCCGACCACTTCCTCTCGAACAAAAGCGGACTCGAGATTGCCGCGGAAATGAAGGAACTCAAGCCCGAGGTGCCGATCCTTATCGTTTCCGCCGCGGCCGAGCCGCCGCCCGGCATGGAATTTTCCGACGGCTTTCTTTCCAAAGGCGAAGGTCCGGACGCCCTGCTCTACACCATTGCCGATATGCTCGAGCACCGTGAGTGCAAAGGCTGAGCATTACGGCGGTTTAGGCGTTACTGTGTACCAGTCTTGAAAGGGCACGGCTGAACAGGTTGCTGAAAGAGTCGGATTCGGGCTGCTTTGAAGGGGCGCAGCTTTAGCTGCGCCGTTCTAAGCCCTTTATTTTTGTCATCCCGAGCGGCCTTCAGGCCGCGAGGGATCTGCGTGCTCGACTTTTTCAGAGGCCTCTTGAGCCGTGCCGCTTCAGCGGCGAGTCGTTTTTTCTCTCACATGACCCTCAAAAAGACTTTTTCAGCAGCCTCTGAAAGCGTGCCCTTTCAAAGTCGACTACGCCCGCTGCAGAATCTCTTCGCGAAATACCAATAAACCGGCACACCCGCCGCGATCACAGCCAATCCCCACGCCGAATTGCGCAGGTTTTGCGTGAAGGTGTAGTACAGCAGCGCGGCCGCGGCGGCGATGAAGATCGCTGGAACCAGCGGATATCCCCACGCGCGATACGGCCGCGGCGCGTCGGGCTCTTTGCGCCGCAGCACGAACACGGTGCTGGCGGCAACCATGTAGAACAGCCACTCGGCGAAGATGGCCAGCGAGAACAGTTGCCGGAAGCTGCCCGCGAAAAGCAACAGCACGATGGACAGCAGGAGCTGCACCAGCAAAGCCGCCGACGGCGTGTGGAAGCGGGGATGCACGTTTGCCAGCGCGCGGAAGAAGTAGCCATCGCGCGACATGGCGTAGGGCACGCGCGCGCCGCTCATGATGGTGCCATTCAGCGTGACCAGGATGGAGAGCGCCATGCCAGCGGAAACAATCACCGCGCCCCAATGCCCCACGGCGATTGCGGTGGCGTCCGACATGGGGCTTGACGAGGCTGCGATGCTAGCCGCGGGCAGCACGTACTGCACGGCGGCGTTGGTCAGCATATAAAGCGCGGCCACCACAGCGACGCCGACGATCAGGGCGATGGGGATGGCGCGCGATGGGTTGCGAATCTCGCCGCTTACCATGGTGAGGTCGTTCCAGCCGTCGTACGCCCACAGCGCTGCCACCAGCGCAGTCATGAAGCCGGCTACTCCGCCAAGCGAGCCGCCGAAGCTGGTGGCGAAGTTTCGCCATGTTCCGCTGGAGGCGGTGAACGCGAGCAGCGACACGGCAATGATGATCGCGATTTTGAGCAGCGTGAAGACGAGCTGAAAATCGCCCGCGCGCCGGATGCCGATGTAATTCAGCGCGGTGATCAGGATGGCCGCCGCAATCGCCACGAGCTGTCCATAGCTGATGGGCAAAGGAGCGTGCATAGGAATTTGGTTTAAGAAAGCGAGGGTGGAAAACGATCCCAGGATGCGAACCAGCCCGGTCACCAGAGTGGCGACGGACGCGGGCTTGGCGATGGCAAACCACGTCCAGCCATAGAGGAAGGCGGGCAACGGTCCGTAAGCATCGCGGATGTAGATATACTCGCCGCCGGCCTCCGGCTTCATGGCGCCGAGTTCGGCGTACGTGATGGCGCCGGCAAGCGAGAGCGCTCCGCCCACGATCCATGCCAGTTGAACCAGCCGGGCCGATCCTACCGCCTGCATCATTTCCGATGGGACCAGAAAAATGCCGCTCCCAATGATGGTGCCGACCACGATGGCGCTGGCATGGGCGACGCCGAGATCGCGAGAAAGCGTAGGGGCCATCCCGACTGGGGCTCTAAGAGCTTTGATACGACAGCTAATGTGATCCGTCACTCTTAACCACGCCATTGCCTCGCTCTAGACTATAGGGCGCACCCAGCATGTCCCTGCCGCCGATGCCGAAGTTCTGTACGATGACCTTGTCGTAGCCGCTCTTCTCATATACGAGGGTATCCGTCCCCATTACCCCAGGCTGCGGTTCTTTGGGCGTAACCACAGACAGATCGTAATGTCCGTTGCTGTTCGTTTCGGTTTCGACGCCGGCATTCAGAAGCTGCACTCGGACACCGGCTATGGGCTTCCCCTTAGAGTTCACAATGTAACCATGAAGCAGCGTGAATCCTGGACGTACTTGCTGCGAAAGTTGCTGGGGCCGCTCGTCCTCTGGGAGACTTGTGCTATTCAGCATTATCGTGCCGGGCAGGTTTCCGGCCGATAACACGTGTGTGTGGCTTGTCAGTGACTCATAGCCCTGAGCCGAGGCCTGGATGATGTATTCCCCGGTCTGCAACGTGACCGATAGGTTCCCATCATTATCGGTCGGCACAATCAGCTGCTGCGGCCCGCTGAAATTGATTGTCCCAACAATTGCATACCCTGAGATCACGTCTCTTAGACTGAGTTGCAGCGAGCCAGTATCCGCGTACGTCAGAGTGCTGGCAAGGATCATTAAGAAGGCAAGCACAAAACAATTTCGACGGGGCATTCGGTTTCGCCTCCCCAGCCCTTCAGTCTAGGCTGCGATTCCTGGTTGGGCGAGGAGAAAACGGACGGTTCGAGGAACAAAGGTAGTTTTGTTTCGAAATGGGAGCACTGCCGTGCAAACTATGGTGATCGCTGTCAAGTCCAACGGTTCATTGTGGCTGACGACTGTTGGCGGCTGCCCTCCTCACCGCCCGTGCTCATGCTGCCCGGAGCTCACGGGGATCACGCAGCCGTCCCCGACCTCGCAGACGTTCAACTCGAACTGGATGGTGGTGTGATGGATCTGGAAGCGCTTGCCGAGTTCGGAGCGAATCGCCGTAAGAATACTCGCGCTCTCGGACGCGGGCATGTCCTCAATTCCCACATGGCATGACAGCGAATGGGTATCGCTGCCGATGCTCCACACATGCAGGTCGTGCACCGAGCAGACGCCCGGCACGGCGCGGATGGCGGTCGCGATTCGCTCCAGGTCCATGCCGCGCGGCGTACCCTCGAGCAGAATATTCAGGCTCTCGCGGATGATGCCGATCGAGGACCAGAGGATCATCACGCCGATGCCGACCGAGAGCGCGGGGTCGATCCAGTGCTGTCCGGTCAGGTGAATGGCAATGCCGCCGGCGATGACCGCAGCCGTCGATAACGTGTCGCCGATCTCGTGCAGCAAGGCGCTGCGCAGGTTAATGTCGGGATGGCCGCGCATCAGCAGCAGCGCGATGGCGCCGTTCATGATCACCCCCGCTGCCGCCACCCAGATCATCACTCCCGCGTCGACCTCGACCGGCGCGCGGAGCCGCTTAAATGCCGCGTACCAGATGTAAAACGAGATCAGGACCAGGATAATGCCATTGACGAAGGCCGCCAGGACACCGGCGCGGTTATAGCCAAAGGTCTTGCGCGCCGACGGCGGGCGCGACTGCAGGTACACCGCGCCCAACGACATCAGCAGCGCGCCGAAATCGGTTAGGTTATGTCCGGCTTCGGAGAGCAGCGCCAGGCTGTGGGAGCGAATCCCGGCGATCACCAGCAGCACGATGTACGCCAGCGTGACGGCAAGGGATATCCGCAGCACGCGCGAGGTGTTCGCGTTTTGCGCGGCGGCGTGGACGTGCATGGCTCCAGTCTAACTGATGCAATTTCGATCCGTGTCTCAGGCGGGCCTGCGGTCTGAATTTACAATGGCTCATC